>ENA-OFCX01000003-OFCX01000003.1-metagenomes-genome-assembly--contig:-NODE-3-length-116159-cov-4.274228_pt1 | contig 116159 bp, 90 predicted proteins | sample MGYA00153384_OFCX01 | MGnify analysis MGYA00153384
AACGAGTGGGGCTGTATAATTTTTATTAGGGTCTAGAAGTACTTTGGGTGTACTGGTTCCAGAGGAAACTACTGCCATGATTTAATTTTTTTTAAATTGTTAAGAATCAAAGAATTGATTGGAAATTAGTCAAACACTTTTGGATAAGAAGATGGTTTAGAACCCTACCAACCTATTTTCTTATCCTTTTATTAAATTCAATTTTATTTTATTTTTTATACAATATTCAATTCGATTGGCGCTTTATCTTTTTTATTCAAAATTTTGCAACGGCTCATCCTGATTTTTTTAGTGAAGCTTGGAGCCTTTCAATAGAAGAATGGTCTTATTTACTTATTCCAATATTTTTATTCACTGCTTTTGCAATTACAAAAGCAACAACAACAATAGCTATCATTCAAAGATTTATAATTGTCTATATTTTGTTTTCTGTTATTTTGAGATGTTTAAATGCATTCTTTGGCATATTTGGTGATTTTCATACAGAGATTCCCACTATCGTACTTTTGCGCTTAGATGCAATTGCCTTCGGTATTCTTACTTATTTACTGAGCAAACGATATCCTTATTTTATAATGAATAATAAAGCTTTACTGTTTTCAATTGGTTTGCTTGTAATTATTTCATTAACTTTTTTTAATTATAAATATTACTATGCCATACCTGTTTTAGGTTATAATCCTACTTATCAATTTTTCTTTCATGGATTCTTCTATACAATTATACCTATTGGATTTTCGCTCATAGTATTATATGCATCCTTTTTTTCTGTTTGTAACCTTACCAGATTTCGTAATGCAATAACACATATTAGTTTAATCTCCTACCCAATATATTTAATTCATTTATCTCTTATCGGTAAAACCTTTTTTTTTAAATATAAATTTGAAAATGATATTCTGACTGCATCTTTTTTTATATTTTACCTTGTTTCTGTTTTTATTCTTTCGACATTAATTCATAAATATTATGAATTGCCTTTTTTAAAATTAAGAGATAAGTATTCTTAATTTTCATTTCGGGCTTTTTCGTATTTCCGAGGAATACGAAGTAAACATCTCGAAATATTAAATATAAAGTCTTCTTTTATAGTATTTCACACGATTTTAATTTGAAATAATTTTATATATTTATTTTTTTATTATCCAATAATTTTTATATTTAGAAAAAAATTGCTATGAAAATAACTCTCCTCGTTCTTGCACTATTTTATTTCCAAAATGGTTTTGGTTTCATAAAAGTCACTTTATTTAAAGTAATCAATACTCAAGAAATTGATTCAAACTCTACAAATGAACGTCGGCCTTCAGTGCCTCTAATGCCTCACGTTGCAGCAGTTTGTACAGCCAATAACTACATCCCCAAGTCAGATTCAAATGGGCTTTTACAATGTAGTCAACTATTTGATAACGGGATCAGTGTTGGTATAAATCAAGATACTGGTTTTGTTTTTAATGCAGTATCTTGGAACGGTAATCTTGGTTATATTCCATTTAATGCCGTTTTTAAGTTAGCTGTTAATGGTTATTGTAGTGCTTCCTCTTACGTGGCACTTTCTGATGAACGGTATAAAAAAGATATTAAAACTATTCTTAAACCTTTAGAAAAAATTGAGAAACTGGGAGGTTATACGTATAAATGGAACGAAAATAATCCTTCAGGAAGAAAATTAGAAAAGTTTAATCAAGCAGGATTTTTAGCCCAGGAAGTTATGGAAGTATTACCTGAGGCTGTAATAAAAACAGATGAAGGAACTTATGGTCTTATTTATGACGCAATTATGCCTTTATTAGTTGAAGGGATTAAAGAACAACAAAAAATTATTAAAAATCAGGAAGAGCGTATAGTAAGATTGGAGGCTTTGATAGGGCAGGATCAAAGAGTAAGCACTTTAACTTTATCTATTGAGTTAAGTGAATTAAACATAATTCCGAATCCAATTACAGGTAATTCTAGAATTCAATATACGTTGATAAATATTATGGCTTCCTCTTCAATAGTTATTACAGATATGCAAGGGAAAATAATTAAAAAATTACCAATTGCAAATAATTCCAAAACTGGCTCTGTTGAAATTAGCAACTTAGATTTTCCGCAAAGCGGTATTTATCTTTTTTCTCTTCTTTCAAATAATGAAGAAGTACAATCTAAAAAGATATTTGTAAACAAGTAAAAACTATTTTAATAATAAGAAAAAGCTCGGAATGAATTTTCATTCCGGGCTTTTTTATTTATTCGGAGAATATAAAGTAAACATTCTCGAGATATTAAATCCAAATCTAAATCCTCCATTTAACCAACTGGAGCGTGTTTCTGGGATAAAATTATTTTCAACAATGCCTTCTGAATTGGCAAAATTGATGGAAAAAACATGTCCTCCGGTTTCAATTTCTATACCTAATCCAAGAGGATTATAAAATGTATCATTGGTTTTATTTTGGCGGAAATCAGAATTGACAAAATAATAATCGGCAACAATTCCAAAGCGTTTGGTAAATTTATACCTGCCTGCAATTCCAATGGCAAAATTATCATTTTCATCTCTGAAATCGCTTACATAATTTCTGTGTAGCCAAGTTGGAAGTATTTCTACTGATAAATTAGAAGAAAACTTTCTTGCTATAATTGCTTGTGTCACATACGAAATTCTATGGGCATAAACATCATAAATATCGCTTTCCACTCTTCTGGGTGTAAGTCCCGAACTAGTGAAGAGTGTGACAGAAACTGGAGTTGAATTATCTGTTGTTTGCTCTACCAATTTATATTTAAGATAAAAATCTAATAGCTGAGCAATTTTATTTCTACCAAAACCAGCAGTAAGTCTATCTGTAACGCCATATTCAAATGCAATTCGAATATCAGAAGCATTGTCTAATCCATATAGCGTTTCAGAGCCTCCATTATCTCCGGCAAAATCGCCAAAACGATGGCTTACCCTAAAATCCATATTGTATTTTTTTACGGTTTCGTTGGAGTGAGATAAAATAACTCGGGTTGTTTTAAACGTAGCTGTAACTGGGGTTCTTACCTGATTTTCATTTCCCATTATTGCCATTAACGAATCTAATGACTGAGCTTTTATTATGGTGGTGAGTAAGAGACTTAAAAAAATAAGTAGGATTTTTTTCATGTTAAAAAGTTTTAATAAATAAATCTTTTGGGAAATTAATTATTCAGTTTTCCTTGTGCAATCCAGCTTTCTATTTTTTGTATTTCATCAGCGGGAATTTTAGCAGAACCAATTGGCCAAGGCATTGCAATTACCCCATTATCTGGTTTGTGATTAATAGCATCGGAAACTCTCTCAATGTAATAAGGCTTGGTAAATCCTTCATACGTTGTAAATTTCTGTAATTGACTGCCGTTTTCTCCATGGCAAAAAATACTACCATCGTTTCCCATGTAGCATCTTGTTTCCAATATCGGTTTTATGTTTTTGCTAAAAAATACAGTGTCACCAATAATCATTGGTTTAGGTTCAGCTCCTTTATCATTGGTGCAAGAAATTAATATTCCAATCAAAAAAAATAAAGAAACAACAAAAGGGAAATTTTTCATATTAATCATTTAAGATAAATCTACTAAAATAAATTCAAAAAATAAGGTCGGATGTAATGCTACAAACCGACCTTTTATTACTAACTAAAACTTTTAATCATTACGATTTTTAGCTTAATTCGTTGCTTTAATAATTATTTAATTTTATCTAAAATATTTAAAACATGAAATAACTACTTGACTTTAAATAAATAAAATTTTTAGGTATTTGAGTAATTTATTTTGAATTATAGAAAACTTTAAATGGAATTTTTTTGTAACTGTTTAATTAAAAGAAAAAACTAATTCTGCCTTTTAAAAAAAATGGTGTTCCAGGTGTAAAGTGTAATTCTGAAACAGGTTCATTTTCTCCTTGCAACCGGCTTTCTGTATCAAATTGTGCTTCATTCCAATCTACATTAAAAATGTTTTCAGCACTTAAGCCTATTTCATATTTTTTTTGCGTGTAGTTTATTAAACCATCCACTACAAAATATCCTTTGGCTGTTACGGTGTTATTTTCATTAGCTGGTCTGTCTCCAATTGCTCTATATCGAATGCCTCCATTAAAACCCGTTTCTTTTTTATAGCTTATCCCAGCAATGCTCGTAAATCGAGGTGCTAAAGGAATATTATTATCATTTTTAGGTACATCTAATAAACGTCCATAATTATAATTTAGATCCAAATCGGCAAATAAATTAGGTATTAGTTGTTGTCTAATTGCAAAATCAACACCTAATCTGCGAGTAGCTCCACTAGCTTCAACAAAACCTCCATCGCCAACATATACTAATTCACTTTCCAAATCCAGGCCCCATAATGCAATTTGCATCACTGTATTATTAGATGGTTTAAATAAACTTCCGACTTCATAGCCATACGCACGAGGAAGTGTTTCTTCTTGTTTCCCTAATACTACTCCGCGTGCATCATTTGAATGAAAACCAATACTAGCTTTAGCAAATAATTCAACATCTTGATTTATAATGTATTGAAATTGTAATTTTGGACTTATTCTACTTTTGTTTTTTTCTCCTCCTGTAGAATCTCCCAAAAGTTTATCATCAAATATAAAGTTGAAATAATCAAACCGAACTCCAGGTTTTATAAAAAAAGCCGGTATAATTTCAATATTTTCATCTAACCAGGCATAAGCATTTAATTGATTTATATCGCCTCTTACAACATCACTTATAAAATTTCTTTTGACACTCTTACTTAGGTTTAGTGCAATATCATCATATCGTAAGCCAGCTCCAATAGTTTGCGTTATTTTTTTATTTCCTAATAAATAATCATTGTTCAAAGTAAATTTATACCCATAAATATTTCTATTATCTATTTGTTCTATTTGGTCGCCATTTATACTATCGTCCAGAAAAAAAGTGAAATTTGAATAAAGTTTAAAATCATATGTTGAATAAAACAATTGATTTTTAATCGTTGCATTATTTTTTAATCGAGAAGTTAAAATAAGGTTTGCGTTAGTTCGACTTGTTTTTCCACCTTCTGTATTGTCAATACTACCAAATCTGTCAATAATTCCAGCATCAATTCCACGCTGTGGTATTTGACCGCTTGCATCCCATTCTGACGAAAATGTGGAAAGATTCAATGAGAAAGTATTCATAGAATCCAAGTCAATAACATACTTCCCAAAAATATTCATACGATTGAAATTTTGCGAAGCATCAAAATAAGCATCTGTATACAAATATTCTGCGGCTATTATTGCACTTTCGTTTCTGTTTCCAAATAATTTGGCATTTTTCAAAAGATCAACCATAATTAAACCACGAGCTGTATTAAATCTTCCATATTCTAATTTAATTACATTTTTATCTAAAAAATTTAAGGTAGTAAATTTGCCAGCGCCGGAAGTTGCAAAATCACCATTCGAAGCTTCATGCGGTCCTTTATCAACTTGTAAACTTTGAACTGTTTCTGCAATCATCCAGTGCATGTCGGCATAACCTTGTCCATGCGCGTGCGAAACCATATTTACAGGCATTCCATCAATTGAAACGGCAAAATCGGTTCCATGATCTACATCAAATCCGCGTAAAAATATTTGTTCAGCTTTTCCACCGCCAGCATGTTGGGCAATAAATAAACCCGGAACCAGCCGTAGCAAATCCTGAGCAGAATTGGTAGGACGTAAAGCAAGATCGACTTTACTGATAGCGTTTATGCCATTAATAAAATTATCACTAATTGAAATTTCCGGAAGATTTAATGAATTTTCCGCTAATACCATATCCAACTTAATATTGGATTTTATCACTATTTTTTTTGTTTGTTTGACAAAAGCAATTGAAGAAAAAGTGATTTCATAATTTCCATTGGCAATATTTGATAATTGGTAAAATCCTTTTTCATTTGTTATAGTGCCTTGTTTATTCGATAATAAGACAGTTATTCCAGAAATTGGACTTCCATCATTTTTATTAATGATAATTCCAGAAATAGAATTTTTTTGAGCGAAAACTATATTCGACATTAAACTCAGAAAAAGTAATGTCAACATCAAATTTTGTAGTTGTTTTTTCATTTTAATATATATATTCATATGTAATATAAACCTGCAACCAGATTATTCACCCCTGACAAATCAGGTTGCAGGTAATCAAGAAAATAATATTTTATCAAAAGTTTTATTTACTAATGAGTGGATTACATAAGAATGCCATGAGAAAACATTTTTATAAATCGTTAACTACTAATTAAATAAAAGAATTAAACTTTTGGTGGAGGGGAATTTTTTGATAAATCTGCCATTTGGCTTCTTTCTAAAAAATTTGGGAATAATATTTTTGTTATTTTCCTAAATAATAAACTTATTTCTGGTTCAACTGAATAAAATTTATCAATAAATTTTATAAACTTTAATTGCTCAGATCCTGAATTATTTGATGCAAGATCGTCTAATTGTGTCGTTTTATCGTTGCAATGGTCAAAACAATCAAGGGCTAGAAAATTGTTGGTTTGGCATTCATTACTGTGCACATAATGTTTTTTAACAGAAATTTCCTCCCTGAAATATATGCTGGTGTAAGCCATGCTCAAATATATTGGCAGGATCAAATACAACATTAATTTTTTCAGTTCGATATTCATTTATGTAAAAAATATTCGTTCAATAGTCCAATATAATGCAACTAATGCAATAGTGCCTGACGCTGGATATACGATTCTTTTTCTAAACCAGATTTCGCGCCTAAACCATTTTACTACTATAAAGTAAGCCAATAAAATAACTGTAATCTGGCCTAATTCAACTCCAACATTAAAGCTTACCAAGGCATTTACAAATTGAGATTTTGGCATTCCAAGTTCAGAAAGTACTCCCGAAAAGCCCATTCCATGCACTAACCCAAACCCAAAAATAAGTACAATGCGATAAACGGAAACTTTGTCTGTAAAGAAATTTTCGAGTGCAACCATTACAATGCTTAATGCAATTAATGGCTCCACAATATGTGGATCTGGTGAAATAATTCCTAAAATTGCTAAAGCTAATGTTATGCTATGAGCCAATGTAAATGCGGCTGTCTGCCATAATACCTGCCGAATATTTGGATTTAAAAGATAAATACTTAATACAAATAAAATATGATCAAGACCAAGAGGTAAAATATGGGTAAAACCTAACTGGATGTATCGGAGCGTAATATTTCCTCCTGACAAATTTTCTAATTCAGGATGCGATGCATGTGCATATAATAGAAAAGGTAAAGCTATAAGGCAAAATAAAATAAATAAAAATTTATTTTTGTGCATACCCATTAGTGTTAACAACTCCTTTAACTTCTGCCATTAATAAAGCAGGTAAAAATGGATTCGTATTCATGCCATTTTTAATAAATTGTTGTGCTTTTTGTTTTTGGCCAACTTTAGCAAATATTAATCCTGCTCGGCAATTTAGCACTGGATTTTTAGAACTAGTTTTCAAGGCTTTTTCAATAAACGGTAGTGCCTCAGAATATTTGTTTTGCTTGTAAAGCACCCATGCCATGGTTTCATTTACATCAATATTATTGGGTCTGCGTTCGTATTCAACTTTTGCATGAAATACAGCTTTATCTATTTGTCCGGTTTTTAAATAAGCATATGCTAATTCTCGATCAGCAAAATGTCCATGACCAGTTTCACCTTCTTTTGGTATTTCGTCACTTGTATTTTGTAGCATGGCTACAACTGCTGTTGCATTAGTTTTAGCTTTGTCTTTTTCATTATTTAATATATAAATATCTGTCAATTCATCCCGAAAAGAATATTCAGGAATAAATTCTGCCGCACTTTCTAAATATTTTATGGCTTTTGGGTAATTTTTTTTAGCAGCTTCAATTCTACCTAAGCCAGCAACTGAATAGGCATAATCTGCACGCTGATTTATGGCTGTTTTATATTGATATTCTGCTTTTGCTAAATCACCAGTATGTTCATACAATAATCCTAATTGATTAATTGCCCAGCAAGTTTGCTCAAGCCCTGGATAACCAGCTTTTACAGCTAGATTCATCGCATCAATTGCACCTGGATAATCTCCAAATATTTCTCTTAAATATGAAACACGGGAATATGATTTTAAATCTGGTCGAATAGAAACCATTTTATCTGCCATTACAACAGCACTATCATAATTTCCCAATTCTACATACGCATCGCATAATAAACCATATACAAATGCACCGGAAGGATTTACTTTTTGAGCCTTTAGTGCTGTATTTTTCCCTTCCGAAAAATGATGCTGGTTTAATTCAATCGCAGCTTTAACACATAAAGCCTCATAATTTTCTGGTTCTGCTTTTAGCACATCATCCATTAGAATAGCTGCTGCAGGCATGTAATACGCATAATTTGCTGTTACTCTAGCTTCTTGTAAATATGCTTGAGCCAACGCTAGCTTTGTTTTTATATTTTTAGGATCTGATCGTAAAATTTTCAAATATCCTTGTATGGCTTCTTTGGTATTAAGCCATTCAGTGCCTGCTGCAGTAGTTCCGGTTCGTTCTAATAAACCAGGTATTGCCACTTTTTTTTGTTTATTAATTAAATAATAAGCAGTTAGGGCTATTATTATAAAGGAAATGATGTAAAAATATTTTTTCATAAGGGTAAAAAAAAGAGCTAAGCAGTTTCCTGCTTAGCTCAGGGAGAGCGTAATTTATAAAATTATTTTGCGATCGCTAATTTCAACGACTGCACTTTTTTACTTCCGTTGCTTAATGTAGCAACATAAGTTCCGTTTGCTAAATTTTCTGAATCAAAAGAAACGATATAGGTTCCAGCAGCTTTGTACTCATTTACTACAGTTTTAATAAATTTACCTTGTAAATCATACACTCGTATATTTACGTTTGTGTTGTTTTTTACAGTGTATTTTATTTCAGTAGCATTTTTAAATGGATTTGGATAATTCATCATGATTACATCAGGAGATGAGTAACCTACACCACCATTAAACAAACCACTTGTTGGAGTTACATTAGTTCTGAAACCAGACCAAGGCACTTGTACATAAGGGAATGAAGATCGTAATGTAGTATCATTTTTCACTGGACCTGAATCGTAGGTTAAAACAGACAATAAATCTGGAGTAACTGGAGATTGACCAATAACATAATCATCATACCATAATCCAATTGCTGCTAGAGCAACACCTGCAACAGCTTGTAATTCAATAGTTACCACATCATCTTCTAATCGACGACCGTTCGGGAAACCATCCATATTTGGGATAAATTGTAAAGCAGGGGAAGCATTAAAACGTGGATCTGTTAAACCAAGTACAGCAGCCTGAACAATTCCTAGTGGACTGAAATCAGGTGAATTTCTTGGAGTAACTGGCACTGCCATATTTAATCGTAAGTAATCGCCAAGTGTTGGTAAAAAGTTATTAATAAATGGTTTACCAGCAGCTAATGGATCTCCGTTTTTACCTGTAGCCAATTGGTATGGACGTAAATTAGGGACACCAGTATAAAATATTGGTAAAATATCTACTGCTCTAGGGCTTGTATTATTTGGTAATAGAATTGCACCAAAATTAGCATCTGATAAAGCAGTACCATCCAATGCAGGAGTTCCTCTTAATGAAAATAAGCCTGGTTTATTGTTTCTAAAATCGAAACCACCTAATGAATTCGTTTGAATTCTTAAAGGAGCTAAAGCAGGAACTGCATCTCCAAAATATCCATTTGCACCAGCGCCATCAGCCATGTATAATCCTAATTCTGGATTGCTGAAATCGCCTGCAAATTGTAAATCTTGAGAAGGAGCAACTGCATTCCAACGGTCTTTTCTAGCAATTGGAATAATTACTTCGTTTGTTAAAGGCATACCTAATCGTGAAACCTGAACATAATCAGAAGAGTAAGATGGAGTATTTCCATTGGTATTAAAGGTAGTAACTCGTGGACGATATGCAGCTGCATAAACTCCGATAACGAAATCGCCATCTAAAATGGAAGTACGTTGACTTACGCTTTTACCATCTTTTTGCAACATATTAATTGGTATTTTAACTGCAATCGTATGGATGTTTGATTTCGCAACTGCATCTATATTAGCAGATCTAAAACCTCCTAAATCAAATGCACCACCTAAATCAACAAAAAATGGATCATCTGCCGGACCGCAATAAAGTGTTTCGCCAGTTGAAGCAGTAGTAACAGCACTTGTAAATAATGTTTCATAAGATCCTGCATTTACACCTAATCCCGGAACGCCAGAATTTTCGATTGAACGAGGACCAATGTTTGGTGGAGGTACAATACCACCCGTTTTAATGGTTGTAAAAGTTGTTCCACCATCTGTACTTTTTTGTGCAGTGTAGGTAGTTTTTAAATTTTCTCCAAAACGAATATTGAAGAAAGTAGTAGAATCTTCGTTTGTTTTAGAAAATGTAAAACGATAAATAATATCATCAAATGCAGTTGCAACATTATTATCTACGTGAATTTCGTATCGGATATTTTCTCCGAATGATGCATAATTTGGTCCACCTTCTGGTAATTGAAGAGGTACATAATTGGCAATTAAAGTTACTGTGTTTGTATCATCAGGACTTCTGAATGCATACACGTCAGTGTTGTCAGCAAGCGGATCGCTTGAAATCATCGGAGCTTCTCGGTGAGAGGATGCTTCGGTGAAAAATTGTTCTGTTCCAAAGAAACCTAGAGCTACTGCACCTGCAGCGATCAAAGATCCTTTTAAAACATTTTTAGTAATTTTTCTCATGTTCTTTTTTTTTAATGTGAATTGTTTTTTATAAAAACGAAGGGGTTTATTTCGTTTATTATTTAAATTACGTGCCATAAAGACATTCGGTTTTCTTAATCTGTATTATTATTTTTGAAGAAATTATTAACTAAATAATACTTTTAATAAGGTCGCTTGGTTTAATTCTTTGTAATTTTGAATTGATGGATTTAAAATCTTTATTACTTTTTTCACCAGTTATTACCAATCGGTTAAAATATACATGCGATTTTATTTTTGATGAAATGTTGGGTGTTGAATACAATATTACATCCGATCAGCAATATTTTGAGCAATATGCAAGGCATAAAATCGCCTATGGTTCCTCTAGAATCGATCATGCTTTTTACATCAAAAACGTAGAATTACTATTCGAAAAAAATATACATCCTTTTACAATATTCCCTCAGAAAAAAGGTAAGCAGTTTTTTTTATTTCCTATACAACAAGCTGATTTACACTTTGATATTTTTGCTGCAACGTTTTATATGATTAGCCGATATGAGGAATACTTACCACATACGCGTGATCATCATGACAGATTTCGGGCAGAAGATTCCATGGCTTTTAAACACGGATTTCTTCACATACCAATCGTAGATCAGTGGATATTGTACTTAAAAAAACTGCTTCAAGTTTATTTTCCCGAAATGATTTTTAGTGAAAAGCATTTTTCTTTTATACCAACTATCGATGTCGATCAAGCTTATGCAATAAAAGACAAAGGTTTTTTGCGTCAAGCTGGCGCTTTAGTTCTTACGGCTTCACATTTTCGTTTCGAAAAATTAGTAAACCGCATCAGGATATTATCGGGTATAGACAAAGATCCATTTGATAATTTTGATTGGATTAAAAAATTGCATGATAAATATCAATTACAAGGTATTTTCTTTTTGTTGATGGCTGAGTATGGAGAATTTGATAAAAATATAGAAACTGATAATCCAAATTTTCAATCTTTAATAAAAACATTAGGAGATCACAGTAAAGTCGGAATTCATCCTTCTTATCACTCAAATGAATCGCCAGAAAAATTTAACATCGAAAAGGATATTCTTCAAAATATTTTGAATCGCTCGGTTACAGTTAGCAGACAGCATTATTTGAAGCTTAATTTGCCCAATACCTATTACTCGTTATTAGAAGCGGGAATTAAAGATGATTATACCATGGGATTTTCTTCTCAGGTTGGTTTTAGGGCAGGTACTTGTAGTTCATTTTATTTTTATGATTTAAAAAATGAAACTTCAACTCAACTAAAAATTCATCCTTTTGCAGTAATGGATGTTACGTTGCAGCAATATTTACGGCTGAAACCAGAAGCCGCTTTAGCCAGATTGATAGATTTAATAGACGAAGTGAAAAAAGTAAACGGTACATTTATTACCCTTTGGCACAACGAGTCGTTGAGTGAAGACGGAAAATGGAAAGGCTGGAGAACTATTTATGAAAAGATGGTAAATAAAGCAAGTTCTGGAATTAAAAACCCTCAGAAAGTATACTCTTAATCATAATTACATCATATTTTTTTTAGAAATTTTCAAATTTTCAACCAAGTTGTTAATATTAAGTTAACATTATTTTAATATTAACATAATTTTAGGAAGGCTACTTTTACCAAAATTTCAGTAATGGCTTTCAACAAAAATGTTTTATTTTTTATATTATCCTTACTCATTTTTGCAGGATGCAATCGTTCAGGCAAATCGAAAGAAGGCTTACTTCAAGGTCAAATAAAAATTGATGGATCGAGTACTGTATATCCAATAACGGAAGCTGTGGCAGAAGAATTTCGACGTGATCAACCGGATGTCAGAATTACTGTAGGAGTTTCAGGCACTGGAGGAGGTTTTAAAAAATTCAGTCGGGGAGAAATTGATATCAGCAACGCATCCAGATCTATAAAACAAAGCGAAATTGATGCCTGCAAAGCTAATAAAATTGAATTTATTGAATTGCCAGTTGCTTTCGATGGTTTGGCAGTTGTTGTAAATCCGAAAAATACCTGGGTTGATTATTTAACGGTAGAAGAGTTAAAAAAAATGTGGGAACCCGACGCACAAAATGTTATTAATAATTGGAGTCAGATTCGGGAAGGATGGCCAGATGAGCCTATCAATTTATATGGAGCAGGAACTGCTTCTGGAACCTATGATTATTTTACAGAAGCAATAGTTGGCAAATCACATGCTAGCCGTGGTGATTATACAGCCAGTGAAGATGATAATGTTTTGGTTCAAGGTGTTTCTACAGATAAATCAGCTTTAGCATTTTTTGGTTTAGCTTATTATGAAGAAAATAAGGATAAATTGAAATTAGTCCCTATTGATGATAAAAATGATGAAAATGGGAAAGGTCCAATAATGCCAACTTTAGAAACCGTTTCAAACGGAACGTACATTCCACTAGCCAGGCCGGAATTTATTTACATTAATAAAGCATCTGCAAATAGACCAGAAGTAAAAGCCTTTGTAGCTTTTTATATGGAAGTAGCCACGGAATTAATTTCAGAAGTTGGGTATATTCCATTACCAGCAAAAGCATATATATATGCAAAAAGCAGATTTGACAAACAAATAACTGGAACATTATTTTCAAAAGAAGGCTCGAGTGTTGGAATAAATATGGTTGAATTATTAGCTGATGAAGAGCCTGATAGCACTTCAAAAAAAGATTCAGTAAAATAATACTTAGTTAAAATTAAAATCGACGGAATAAAACAGAAATGAAAGTTAAAGAGAAAATAATTGAAGGGATACTTTTTCTGTGCAGTTTTATTACAATTCTTACCACAATTGGGATCATTTTTGTACTTGCCAGTGAATCTTATATTTTCTTTAAAGAAGTTTCGATAATCGAATTTTTGACAGATACACAATGGACACCTTTATTTGCTAAAAAAAGATTCGGAATTCTTCCATTAGTAACAGGTACACTATTAACTACATTAATTGCTATAAGCGTGGCAATTCCAATAGGTTTAACGATTGCTGTTTATTTAAATGAATATGCGCCAAAAAAATTCACAGAAATTGTAAAACCGCTTCTGGAGATTCTGGCTGCTGTTCCAACGGTTGTATATGGTTTTTTTGCCTTGTTATTCGTTACCCCAATTTTACAAAAGTTTTTACCCGAGTTGTCAGGTTTTAATGCACTTTCAGCAGGATTGGTAATGGGAGTTATGATTATCCCTTATGTTTCTTCCTTAAGTGAAGACGCATTGCGAGCAGTTCCAAATTCATTACGTGAAGCAGCTTATGGAATGGGTTCTACCAAACTTCAAACTGCTTTTAGGGTAATGGTGCCAGCTGCATCTTCAGGTATTATTGTTTCTATAATTTTAGCAATATCCAGGGCAATTGGCGAAACAATGATTGTTGCAATTGCCGCAGGTCAAGAACCAAGGTTAACTATGAATCCTTTAGTTTCCATTGAAACCATTACTACCTATATTGTTCAAGTTAGTTTGGGTGATGTTCCCCAAGATTCTATTGAGTATCGAACCATTTTCGCAGCTGGTATGACGCTTTTTATTTTTACATTTTTGCTAAATAATATCAGTTTTTACATCAAAAGAAAATATCAGGAAAAATATGAGTAACGCTTCTCGCAACAATAGAATTAAAGATCAATTATTTCGAATATTTGCCATTTGCTGCACTTTTTTCGGATTATTGGTGCTTGCTGTTTTATTAGGCGATATTCTGTATCGTGGTTTTAATAGGTTGGATTGGAATTTTATTACTGACCTTCCATCTCGATTGCCTCGACGTGCAGGAATTTACACAGCTTTAATCGGCATGATCTGGGTATTAGTTATGACGGTTCTAATATCTTTCCCTTTAGGCATAGGAGCTGGAATATACTTAGAAGAATATGGAGTTAAAAACCGCTTTGCAAGAATTGTAGAATTGAATATTGCTAATTTGGCAGGCGTTCCATCAATTATTTATGGAATTTTAGGTTTGCAAGTATTTGTTAGGCTTGCTGGATTAGGAAATAGTATACTTGCTGGAAGTCTTACCTTATCCTTATTAATATTACCCATTATAATTGTAAGCACGCGGGAGGCAATAAAGGCTGTACCAAAATCATTACGTGAGGGTTCTTATGCAATGGGCGCTTCCAAATGGCAAACAATAAGCCGAATCGTTCTGCCTGCTTCTTTTGGTGGAATTATTACAGGATTAATTTTAGCTATATCACGTGCCATAGGCGAAACAGCACCACTTATTGTTGTTGGAGCATTAGTGTATGTTCCTTTCGTTCCAAATGGGCCACTTGATGAATTTACCGTATTGCCAATACAAATATTTAATTGGGTTACCAGACCGCAAAGTGGTTTTGTGATAAATGCCGCCGCCGCCATTATTGTGTTACTTACTTTTACTTTTTTCATGAATGGTATTGCGGTATATTTAAGAAATCGTTGGAGTAAAAAAATGAAGTTTTAATTGTTTAATTATCTATGTTTAAATTAGAGTCGAAAGATGTAAATGTGTTTTATGGTAAATCTCAAGCCTTGAGAGGTATCACGCTTGGCATGAGAGCTAATACAGTAACTGCTTTAATTGGCCCATCTGGTTGTGGAAAATCAACTTTTCTCCGATTATTTAATCGCATGAATGATTTGATTGATAATGTGAGAATTGAAGGAGAACTAACTATTGATGGCAGAGATATTTATGCTAAAAAAATTGATGTAACCACCCATCGAAAAAAGGTTGGAATGGTTTTTCAAAAACCAAACCCTTTTCCTAAAACTATATTTGAAAATGTAGCATATGGATTAAGAGTCAATGGTATCAGCCATAAAAAATACATTGCAGAAACTGTTGAAAAATCGTTGAAACAAGCTGCACTTTGGGACGAAGTAAAAGATAAATTAAATCAAAGTGCCTTTGCATTATCAGGTGGACAACAACAACGTTTATGTATTGCGCGCACACTGGCAGTTGAGCCTTCTGTGGTTTTGATGGACGAGCCAGCTTCAGCATTAGATCCAATTTCTACAGCAAAAATTGAGGAGTTAATTTATGAACTTAAAAATAAATATACGATCGTAATTGTAACGCATAATATGCAACAAGCTGCTAGGGTGAGTGATAGAACAGCGTTTTTTTATCTTGGTGAGTTAATTGAGTTTGACGATACGGCTAAAATATTTACCAATCCGCAATCAGAACAAACGCAAAATTATGTAACCGGTAGATTCGGTTGATAATGAATAATTTTAGTAATTTAATTTTTTAGTATTTAAGTTTACCATGTCGCAAATAGATACCCAACTTCACCATTTAAAAACAGAAGTAACCGAAATGGCTTTGCTGGTATCCAGTCAAATAAGCAAAAGTGTAGTCGCTTTAATTGATTTTGATAAAGATTTGGCAAGAGAAGTTATATTCAATGAAAAGCGAGTCAATGCATTTGAATTAAAAGTTGACAAGGATTGTGAGAATATTATTGCTTTATTTAATCCAGTAGCCAATGATCTTCGTTATGTTTTTTCTACCATTAAAATTAATTACAATTTTGAACGTATAGGCGATAATGCTGAAGGTATTGCGCAATATGTATTGCAGGCAAGTCAAAAATTTGATGATCAGCTTTTGGTTAATTGCCGATTATTAGAAATGCTTGAAACGGTAAATCAGATGATAACGGATGTTTGTACTGCCTATATTTCTGATGATCCAAAATTAGCCAGAACCATTTTTGAAATGGATAGTATTTTGAATGAAATAAATAAATCTTCAACGGGTATTATTGCAGAATTTATTCAAAAAAAATCAGATAATATTTTAGATGCTTTGTATGTTTTAACTATTATCAGAAAACTTGAAAGGGTAGGAGATCACGTTACTAACATTGCAGAAGAAGTTATTTTTTATGTAGAAGCGAAGGTGTTGAAACATGGAAAAAAAATAATGTAACCCCTCCTATAAATTTTTACCCGTTGTGCGTTTATATTTATTTTGACTTATTTTTTAAACAATTGATATTATGTATTTTAAATAAGATTTTGGGGCTTCCCGTGAAAAACGGGTCGGGCTATCCGCTTTTTTGTCATTTTGAGTGAAACGAAGAATCTTAATTTAATTGTTTTTTAAATGAAAAAAAGGATGCCGCTACTATCCCTAAGCCTTCGCTCTCCGATTTTACATTTTTATATATAAATTTAAACCGCACACCGGGTAAATTTTTATTAAATATTAATTCAACCTCTTCACTACCAAACTTTCCACTGCATTAAATAGCTGAGCAGGTTTTAATTTTCTCCAATTAAATTCATCCAGCATACCACCGAAATTGATATAGTAATCCAAATTGGTGGTTTTAAATTCTTCTTGCACATGCTCTCTAAAATTAATGCCAACTATCCATCCATCTTCGATTTCCTGAAACCATTCTTCGTAATAGCAATCATCTGATCCGTGAAAATTTAAGATATTTTCGCCAATTAAAATAAAACGAGTAATTCCAGATTCGATTAAAACTTCTAATACCTCACGTTTTAAAAACATGATATCGTTGTTAATGCAATCATTCCATTCACCAATTAATTCTATAATGGTGTAGCCGGCTTCATAATCAGTAAAAATTATTTTTAAATATAATGTGGGTGAGCCAAAAGCATCCCATTGTGGGTGAATGTAGTAGTTGTAAATTTTATTTTCAAAATTAAACTCACTGTACATTTGTTTATAAAATGGTGATTGTTTATCTTCAGAAGCAATATAATCATCGCGCCACAAATAATAGGGTTCTATATCCTGCATAATCTTTTTAATTTTTTATTGCTGACTTTCTAACACCGCTCTTACATTTCCATGTTTTGCCAAAAGCAATTCAGCTTCCTCTATTGAAATATTTAATTCTTTTACCAACATACCTGCACCTCTGGCAATTAATTTATTATTGCTAAGTTGCATATCAACCATTTTGTTTCCTTTAATTTTTCCTAATTTAATCATTACTGTTGTAGAAATCATATTCAAAACCAATTTTTGAGCGGTTCCAGCCTTCATTCTAGTACTACCCGTCACAAATTCAGGTCCGGTTACTACTTCTATCTTGTAATCAACTATTTGTGCAATCTTACTACCAGTGTTGCATACAATACAACCGGTGCTTATTCCTTCAATTTTGCATTTTTCCAAACCTCCAATTACATACGGTGTGCTACCAGACGCAGCAATTCCAATTACAAAATCACTTGTTGTAATGGCAAATGACATTAAATCTTTCCAGCATTGTTCGGTATCGTCTTCTGCAAATTCTACAGCCTTTCTAATTGCCTGATCGCCACCTGCTATAATTCCAATGGCACGATTAAATTCTAATCCGAAGGTTGGAGGCAACTCAGAAGCATCTACAATTCCTAAACGACCACTAGTTCCTGCTCCAACGTAAAAAAGCCTCCCACCTAATTTCATCCTTTCTGCTACCACATCACAAAGTAAACCAATCGCATTTATTTCTTTACTCACATATGCCGCTACGCTTTCATCTTCTTTATTTATTGAATAAAGCAACTCGGCTGTACTCATTTTTTCTAAGTTTGAATAGGCTGAATCCTGCTCTGTTGTCCTTTTATCCATATTCAATATTTATTTTATTTTTAAAACTCTTAAGGTGCAAAAATCGTTTTTAAAGAGATTACATTTTATCTGCATCCAATTCTTTACGTATACTTTCATATTTTATATCCTATTTTCGACCATCTGAATCTTATAAAAAATTCTTTTAGCGTAAAGCAAAATTAAACCTAATTCATGAATAGATTTCTGCTCATCGGAGCTTTTATTACAACCCTTTTTATTGGCTTTTTCATTGGTACCAAACTTACAGTTGCACCAAGTATTGGCAATGCCGGAACTTTTTCTTTTGCTAAAAAATTTAACAAACTAAATGAAATTGTAGGCTTAATTAATAATAAATATGTTGATTCTGTTGATGTTAACAAAATACAGGAAGATGCAATCATTGATTTGTTGAGTGAATTGGACCCACATTCGAGTTACGCACCAGCAGAAGACTTTAAAGCAATGAATGAATCATTGGAAGGTAATTTTGAAGGCATTGGCGTTGAATTTCATATTCTTAACGATACTATTCTCGTTGTTTCTGCTATAAGTGGCGGTCCATCTGAAGCAATTGGAATTAGAGCTGGTGATAAAATAAGTAAAATAAACGGACAGACAGTAGCGGGTATTAAAATCAAAAATTCGGATGTAGTTGATAAATTGAGAGGAGAAGGTGGAACCAAAGTAACTGTTACTATTATAAGAGCAGGACAAAAAGCAAGAGATTATCAAATTACTCGTGGAAAAATTCCGTTGAATAGTATTGATGTTGCTTATATGTTGAATGATAAAAAAGGCTATATAAAATTGACGAAATTTTCAGCAACTACTGAAGAGGAGTTCACAGATGCTTTAGTGCAATTAAAAGCAAAAGGAATGACCGAGCTTGTGTTAGATTTAAGAGGAAACGGTGGCGGATATTTAAATGCTGCCATTGGAGTTGCTGATCAATTTTTGGGTGATAAAAAATTGATTGTTTACACGCAAGGCAGAAAACAACCTCGGCAAGAGTACCGTGCAACCGATGCCGGACTGTTTGAAGATGGTGAATTGATAATTTTAATTGACGAAGGTTCAGCATCGGCAAGTGAAATTGTTGCAGGTGCAGTTCAAGACTTAGATCGTGCTACTATTATTGGCAGACGATCATTTGGTAAGGGATTGGTTCAAGATCAAACATTGCTGAAAGATGGTTCGGCATTACGATTGACCATTGCCAGATATTATACACCTACTGGCCGCTCTATTCAAAAATCTTATGATAAAGGCTTTCAATCATACAATGAAGATTTGAATGAACGATTTAAAAATGGGCAATTACTTTCAGCGGATTCAGTTCATTTTAATGATTCATTGAAATTCACAACACCAGGTGGTAAAACCGTTTATGGAGGAGGTGGCATTATGCCCGATATTTTTGTTGCATTGGATACCAATGGATTTACTGGATTTTTTGGTGAAGTTTCTGCAAGAGGCATCATTAATGAATATGCATATGAGTTTACCGATCGCTCTCGTGATCGACTTTCCGTTTATAAAAACATTAAAGATTTTAAGCAAAAGTTTACACTATCAGAAAAAGATATGGTTGATTTTATGACGTATGTTAAGAAAAGAGAAGTTAAAATTTCTTCATCCGGATTAAAACCGGCTTTGGTAACTATTAAAAATCAACTGAAAGCTTTAATTGCCAGACAGTTATTTAAAGACGAAGGCTTTTATAAGATTTTGCAAGAAACTGATCCAGTAATGACAAAAGCCTTGCTGTAGAATTCCCAATTCACTTAAAATACATTTTCGCCAAAATTTTTAAACTAAAGAGCTTTACAAACACAAATAGTCTTACCTCATTTATTTCAAATTTTTCTATTATTTTAATTGCTGGGACTAAATAGAATTATCGTTGTATTTTTTTTGGGTTTTTATTAATCCAAAATACTTTTAGTCTTCACCCAAAATTTAAAATTTGATTTGAAAAGTAAATTGACCCATTTTGGCTGAGCTTAGGGATAGTAGCGGCATCCTTTTTTGCGGGTAAATTTCACAATCTATGCTAATATCTACGCAAAAAAGATACAACTGAAAGCCCGACCCCCAAATTTTTTTTATTTGGGGGGAAGCCTATAAAATATTTTTTATCAATCAGTTAAAAAATTTGATAATAAAGTAAAACCGATCATAAAAGTTAAAAAACAAAAAACTTTTCAAACCTTCAAAATATATTTGTGTAATTATTTTTAAAAGTTTTAGGATCTTAAATTATAATAGGTATTTGATAATCAAAATCAAATAAGACAATCTATCCTAAAAGAAAAGTTTAAAAATGTCAAACCGATTTAAATGTTTGCATTAATAAAGGAAAAAAAAGGCAAAAAAAAATCCTGAGTTCAATTGAAAACAGGATTTTATCTCTTTACGAGCTGTGGAGGATGATTACTTTGCAGAATCAACCATTGCAGCAGCAGAGTCAACCATTGCAGCAGCAGAGTCAACCATCATTGCAGCATTTGCAATTGAGTCAGCCTGAGCAGCAGCCATAATAGAGTCAGCAACAGCTTTTTCACGAGCGGCTTTCTTTTCAGCAGATTCGCCACAAGCTACAAATGCAAAAATTCCAACAGATAATAGCAATACAAGTACTTTTTTCATTTTTTTCTATAATAAAGTTTAAAACGTTGCAAAGGTAGATTTTTTTTGCATTATTTATAAATTTATTTTAAAATAATTTCCAGGGCCTATTTTTGTCTGAAGAATATGATAATCGGAACGCCTGAAAAATCAAAATTCTCTCTTAACTTGTTTTCAAGGAAGCGTTTATATGGCTCTTTAATGTACTGAGGCAGATTACAGAAAAAAGCAAACGTTGGCGAAACGCCAGGCAATTGAGTAACATATTTTATTTTTATGTACTTTCCTTTCACCGATGGAGGTTCATTTTGTTCAATTATAGGCAACATCACATCATTTATTTTTGAAGTTGGTACCTTTTTCGATCTGTTTTTGAACACTTCATTGGCAGTTTCTATGGCCTTAAAAATCCTTTGTTTGGTTAAAGCAGAAATAAATAGAATTGGGACATCGGTAAATGGAGCTAGTTTCTCCTTTATTGCTTTTTCAAAACTCAATGTGCTTTTATGGTCTTTTTCTATCAAATCCCATTTGTTTACTAAAATAACGATTCCTTTTCGGTTTCTTGCCGCTAACGAAAAAATATTGATATCCTGTGAATCCATTCCGATTGTAGCATCCACCATTAACAAACACACATCGGCCATTTCTAAAGCTTTTATGGTTCTCATTACCGAATAAAACTCTAGATTTTCGCTTACTTTTGACTTTTTTCTAAGGCCAGCAGTATCTATGAGTTCAAATTCATGACCATATTGCTTATATTCAATGTGTATAGAATCACGCGTGGTTCCAGCAATTGGAGTAACAATGTTTCGTTCCTGTCCTATTAAAGCATTAATCAAAGACGATTTTCCAACATTTGGCCGCCCGAGAATAGCATATTTCGGTAGTACAATCCCATCATCAATCGGGTCTGGTTCAAATTTTTCGACCATCGCATCTAGCAACTCACCACTTCCGCTTCCCGTCATAGATGATAATGGATAGACTTCGCCTAAACCAAACCGGTAAAACTCGCTAATATCTCCCAGCAATTTATTATTGTCGACTTTATTGGCAACTACAAAAACTGTTTTTTTAGATTTTCTAAGAATAGAAGCAATTTGATCATCCAAATCTGTAATTCCTGTAGTTACATCCACAATAAAGATTAGAATAGATGCTTCTTCTATGGCAATTTCTACCTGCTCCCGAATTGCAGCTTCGAATACATCTGCAGAATTTGCCACATATCCGCCAGTATCTACTAACGTGTAGGTTCTGCCAATCCACTCGGCTACACCATAATGTCGGTCACGCGTTACTCCACTTTCGTCATCAACAATTGCTTTTCTGCTTTCGGTAAGGCGATTAAATAAGGTTGATTTGCCCACATTTGGCCGTCCAACAATTGCTACTATATTACTCATGATTGGTATTTATTACGTACTTGGTATTCGTTTTATTTATTTTTTAATGATGTGTTTTTTATCCCTTAAGACAAAATTTTTTGTTTTATTTTTTTGATAAATAATTACTGGTTCAGATTGAACTATTAATAAAATCAAACTATTGTAGTATTATACTATTTTCTGCTTATCTATTTAATTATTTGTTTTTAATATTGCTATTGTTTTAACGTTTTTGGGCTTTCCCCCAAAAAAATGGGGTCGGGCTATACGCTATATTTCAATTCTGAGTAAAACGAAGAATCTAGATTTAATTGCTTTTTAATTGATCTCGTCAGAAATGACGAGACCTCTTCTATCCCTAAGCCTCCCTTCGATGATATATTTGCTTTTATTTAATTTCATAATAAAAATCAATCTCTATATTTTTTATCGGAACATTAATTATCAATGCTCATACCCAAACGATTTCAGGTATCTACTTTTATTTCTCCAATCTGGAATTACTTTAACAAACATTTCCAAAAAGACTTTTTTACTTAAAAACTCTTCAATATCTGCTCTTGCTTTTGTTCCTACTTTTTTAAGCATGGCTCCAGCAGTTCCGATCATAATTCCTTTTTGAGATTCACGCTCTACAATTATTTCTGCTTGAATATGCACTATTTTGCCTTGATCTTTAAAAGAAGTGACAATTACTTCCGTACTATAAGGTATTTCTTTGGTGTAATAAAAGAATATTTTCTCGCGAATGATTTCAGAAACAAAAAACCGTTCTGTACGATCTGTTAATTCATCTTTGTCGAAATATGGCGGGTGTTCTGGTAAAAGATCTACAATTTTTTGAAAAATAGATTGAACATTGAAATCTTTTAATGCAGAAGCTGGAATAATAGTAGCACCAGGCATTTCAATTTGCCAATATTTCATTTTTTCATCCACAAGATCTTCATTACTCGCATCCACTTTATTGATGATAAGCAAAACGGGTGCTTCTGCATTTTTTAATTTTTCAAAAACATCCGATTCGTCTTGTTTTTCATTAATATCCGTCACCCAAACGATAACATCTGCATCAATTAAGGAAGAATTTACCATACTCATCATCGAATTATGCAAACCATAAGCAGGTTTTATAATTCCAGGAGTGTCAGAAAATACAATTTGGGTATGCTCATCATTCACAATTCCTAAAATACGGTGTCGAGTAGTTTGCGCCTTAGGAGTGATTATTGACATCTTTTCGCCAACTAAAGCATTCATTAACGTCGATTTACCAACGTTAGGCTTGCCTATCAAACATACATATCCAGCCTTGTGCATTTTATTAAATTTTAATTTGGAATGCAAAGAAACAGATTATATCTTTGCAGTCCAATAAAAATAGTGCGGGGTGGAGCAGTTGGTAGCTCGTCGGGCTCATAACCCGAAGGTCATAGGTTCGAGTCCTGTCCCCGCTACCAGAGAAAAAAGCAAGTCGAAAGATTTGCTTTTTTTGGTTAAACAGAAATTTTTGGGAGGCCAGATATCCGTAGCCTCCAATATTAGTTTCCAGCTTTTTACCTAAAGCACCCAAAAGCATTTCGAGTGTTTTTTTCTTTCTTTTAGAATTCTTAATTCCTATTTAAAATTTAGTAGGGCTTGTTTTAACAATAAATTTCTTTCCATGAAAACTATATTGTAATATTGCAATATAATAATACTATATGGGCGCAACTAAAACAGATGCTTTTACTACCGATCAACTCACGATTGCTACTATGGCAAAAGCACTAGGCCATCCAGCTAGAATTGCCATTGTAGAATATTTGCTTTCTGTACAAACTTGTATTTGTGGAGATATTGTAAATCATTTACCTCTTGCACAACCAACTGTTTCACAGCATTTACGCGAATTGAAAAATGCTGATATCATAAAAGGAACTATCGAGGGAAATGCGATTTGCTATTGCATAAATCCAAAAGCGATGGAACTAATAGGAGCTTATTTTTTAAAAATTGCTGTTTCTTCTTTATTGTTAAACCAAAAATGTTGTTGAAATTATGAAAACCTCAGAGTTTAAAAAATTGATGGAAAATGGCAAACTGTTAAACTTCCAATTTACAGATGGAACTTTTGTTCCTCCTCATTTTCATATTACTGAATTCGGAATCACCAGCAAGAATTTTATTGATTGTGGTGGAAAAATTCATTCGGATAAAAAAGCCACACTTCAAATATGGGTATCCATTGATGTTGAACATCGATTAAATCCAAAGTTGGTACTCAGTATTTTGAATAAAGTGCAACCATTTATGAGTTCAGAAGATTTAGATATTGAAATTGAATATCAGGAAAAAACGCTTAGTATTTACCAACTTGAGTTTGTAGAAGATAAATTTATGCTGATGCCAAAGGATACTGCTTGTTTGGCATTGTCTACTTGCGGTATTCCTGAGCTAAAAACCGAATCAAGTTTTACGATGATCGCCAGTGGAAACGTTTGTGAACCAGGGGGTAACTGTTGTTAAATTTTAATTAGTACAATGAAAATTTTAATTACCTATCTAAAAGAGATTCATTATTCTGAAGTTGCTAAAATTTACCAGCATGGGATTGATAGAGGTAATTCTACATTTGAAGCAAAAGTACCATTATTTGAAACTTGGGATAAGAACCATTTATATCATAGCCGTTTGTTTGCATTTGAAAATGAGTAACTATTAGGCTGGTCTGCTTTAAGTCCAGTAGTGAAAAAAATGGAATATGGAGTCTTCAAGCTGGAATATTTTCTGAAAATAAACCAAGTATTCAATTTCATTTAGCAAATGGTTTCAGAGTTTTAGGCGAAAGGGAACGAATTGGAAAATTGAACGGTAATTAAAATATACTTTTACTTTATAGAAGAAGTAAACAAACAGGAATTTGAAACCAATGAAGAAATCATTTTCAATACTTTGTACAGGTAATAGTTGCAGAAGTTAGATGATGGAAGCTTATATTTGTTTTTTGCGAAAGATAAAATAGACGTAAAAAGTGCAGGGATAGAAGTTCATGGTGTAAACAAAAATGCCATAAAAATTATGGCAGAAGACGGGATTGATATTGGAAAATATACTTCTAATAATGTGGATGAATATGTGGAAATTAAGTTTGATTACATTATTACAGTTTGTGGTAATGCATTAGAGAGTTGCCCGGTTTTCCCATCAAATGACATTAGAATACATCATAATTTTTCAGATTCAGCTAAGGCAATTGGTTCAAATGAAGAAATTATTGTAGAATTTAGAAAGGTGAGAAATCAAATAAAAGTTTGGGCAAACGAGTTTGTTTTAAATGCTTTATAGTAAAACAATATTTTAGCGTTTAAAAAATTATTTGCAGAATTTACGGGAACATTTTTTATTGTTTTTCTGGGTACTGGTTCTATTGTTATTAATACTCTTTATAATGGAATTTTAGGCAGTTTAGGAATAGCAATTGTTTTTGGGTTAACAGTTGCAATTATGATTTTTTTATTTGGTGCCGTTTCTGGTGCTCATTTCAATCCAGCAGTTAGTTTTGGTTTTTACTTGATTGGCAGATTTAACAAAAACTTGGTACTTTCATATATTTTCTTTCAATTTTTTGGAGCTATTTCAGCATCACTTATTTTAAAATTAGCTTTCCCAAATGCTCTAACGTTGGGTAATACGTTTTCTTCAACTGCTATCTATTTGGCGTTTTTTGCAGAAATTATTATTTCGTTTTTGTTGATGGTTGTTATATTGTGGACTTCAAAGGGTTCTTGGGAGTCTGGAATTATAACTGCGTTTATTGTTGGAGTTATGGTTTTTTTAGCTGCATTTTTTGCCGGATCAATTTCTGGCGCATCCATGAATCCAGCAAGAAGTTTAGGTCCTGCTATCGCTTCTTGGAATTTTAAACACCTATTCATGTATTTATCTGCACCTTTTTTGGGAGTAGGTTTATCAACATATTTATTCAAAAAATCAGGAAGGTAATGTTTGAAGTAAAAATTGATAAATTAAAATGAGAGTTAATTGATTATTATTGAAATAGCAGGTTAAATAACAAAATCCTTTTAGCAAAAAATATAGAGAATCTAAGGATTTAAATTTTTTATTAGAAGTTAAGCCAAAATGAAATACAATTGTTTATTTCTTGATATAAGATTTCTAACTTTTTTTAAATTATAGTTAAAAATTTCTCACAAACGGTATCCTAAATAATATGGCAGAATTGTGTAAATGTTAATAATTATTTCCTCCTCAGGTTTTTGCCTAAAGTCGTACAAAAAGTATTAAAATTTTGCTATTAGGCTGTTTATTAGCCAATAAAAAATATAAAGATTGGATATAAAAGTAATTAAGAATTTTTATTTGTTTTAAGATTAGTATGTTTGAAAATTAAATTTTTAGAACATATTTTTTTATTTCCCGTAAATGCGTTAAAATATGCAAATTATGCTTTATTAAAATACTTTTTACGTTTTTCTCAAACTTCGCAAAACCATCTACATGAAAATTTTTACGATTTACAACCAACCAACTAATATTTTAGCAACTAATTTCAAAAAGGTATTTATTACTTTTCTTGCAGTTATGCTGCTTGTTGTTAATGTATATGCCCAGCGTGTAGCATCAGTTTCTGGAAATTGGGATGCCATTGCAACCTGGGGTGGACAACCTGTACCAACAGCAGCCGAAACGGTTTCTATAAATTCAGGAATTATTGTAACTGTAAACGTGGCTGCTAATTGCGCATCCTTAACAACAGTAGCTGGAACAGCAACTCTTGCCGGAACAAATTCATTAACCGTTGCTGGAAATTTATCAGTTTTGAATGGAACAACATTAAACATTGGTGGGTTATCCACTACAATAAACGGAACGACTTCAATTGGAAGCGGCACGAGTGGAGATTTGACTATTTCAAGCTCAACTGGCACAAAAATTTTTGTAGGATTATTAACTGCTGGTGCTGGGTCATCTTTTAATAATTCAGGAAATTCTCCTCTTACTTTCCGGGGAGGAATTACTCGTTCAACAGGAACATTTACACCAGGAACTGGTGTGTATACGTTTGATACGAACAACCAAACATTAACCGGAAATTTTACGATATCTTCTGTAACTGTTACAGGTGTAACACTATCTAACACCAATTCATTGGATGTAAACACAGCTTTAAGTGGAACAGGTGGTGTAACTAATTTAACTAATTCCACATTAACGCTTGGAATGGGGGGAACTCCAGGAATAACCACATTATCTGCCACTGCAACAGGAAATACCGTAGTTTATAATCGAGGAAACACGCAAAATATTTATACAACTCCTTATCAAAATCTTACCATTTCGGGTAGCAATACCAAAACAGCTTTAGCTGGTTTAACGATTTCAGGAAACTTCACAATATCAGCTACATTTAATGGTCAAAATTTTACTCATAGCATTGGAGGAAATTGGATAAGAAGCGGAACGTTTACGACTGGAACTGGAACGATCAATTTTAATGGTTCTGCTGCTCAAAGTATAGGGGGATCAGGAAATACTGCTTTTTTCAATCTAACTAATAACAATACAAGCGTTGCTGGCTTAACCTTAACTCAGGATGCCATTGTAAACAATGATTTAACTTTTGCATCATCTAGTAATGGGTCCATAACTACTGGAAGCCTTTTCGTAATTATAGTAAAAGCAACCCCTTTAACTGCAATCATTGGTGCAAATAGTTCAAGATATATTAAAGGAAATCTGAGAGTAGCTTTTCCAAATGGAACTACAAACAATATGATTTTTCCGGTTGGTTCAGCATCTGCATATTCGCCAGTAACATTAAGTCCAACTTTGTCAAGTACCCCAGTTAGTATTTCAGCAGCAAGTATTATTGGAGCACCTGCTAATGAAAATACACCTATTACAAATTCTTCAGGCATAAATCAGTCTGCAAAAGTTGGAAATTATTTCAATTTAATAAGATCTGGTGCTGGGGTAGTTTCAAGCTATTCAGCAAAATTTGATTTTACCAATACATCTAATACTGGAACTGCTGCAAATTATATACTTCGACAGTTTGCAACAACTTGGCAAAATGTTTTAGGAACTACCTTTCCAACCGCTACAGAAATACAAAAAACTGGATTAACAACATTTGGAGAATTTGAAATTGGTGAAGCCACAACTCCAGCACCTACAATTCTGACCAACCCTTCAAATCAAGCAATATGTGCACTTACTGGAACTGCATTTAGTGCCACGGCAAATGCTGGTGCTCCAGTTCCTACTATTCAATGGCAACGTGATGCAGGCGCTGGCTTTGTGAATATTACATCAGCAAATCAGGATGGATTGGCTAATTATAGCGGTTTCACTTCAGGTACTTTGACAATAACAAATGCTAGATTAGCAATTAATAATTACACATATCGTGCTGTATTTACCAATGTAAATGGAAGTGCAACTTCTAATTCTGCCTTATTAACAGTTTCCGGACCAACTGCAACAATTGCCTATACCAATAACTTATGTTCAGGTGATGGTTTAGCCTCTGTTTCACAAACCGGACAAACCGGTGGAACTTATACATCTACTGCAGGTTTGGTAATAAATTCTGCAACTGGACAAATTAATTCAACAACAAGCACTGCTGGTAATTATACAGTAACGTATTTGTTTTCAGATGGATCATGTAGTAATAATACAACTACTGTGGTTTCTATTTCTGGAAATAGAACAATAAGTGCAGTTCAGAATACCGTTTGTACTAATAATGCAACTAGCATTCTGGTTCAATTTTCAATAATCGGAGTAAACTATCAATTAAGAAATAATTCTAACAATTCTTTAATAGGATCAGCAGTTGCTGGAACTGGAGCAAATATAAATTTGCCTACTGGAAATCTTGCTGCAACTACTTTATTTAATGTGTTGGCAACTTCAACTGGTTGTACACTTCAAATAATTACAATTGTAACTGTAACAACGGAAAGTCCTGTAGCTACCACTGTTTCAGCTGATTATTGCACTTTGGGAGGTGGTAACGTACGATTAATTTCTTCTGGAACAGGAACCTATTTGTGGAATACTGGAGCAACAACACAATCAATTATTACCAATGAACCTGGAACATATTCAGTAACTCGTACAGCTGCAAGTGGTTGTCAAACTTTTGGTAATATTACTATAGGAAATACTTTAGCAGTGAATGGAGATTTTTCGGCAGGTGAAACTGGGTTTACCAGTGGTTTCCCTTCTCAAACCGCTTTCCCTTTACCTGGAACTGGATTAAACACGAATGGATATGCAATTGGTGTAAATGGACAAAATTGGCATACAAATTTTTGGGGTGTTGACCATACCAGCGGTACTGGGAACATGATGCTTCTTAACCCAACGACAGCAAATGTATTTTCATGGCAACAAACCATATCTGTAGCTCCAAATACAAATTATTATTTTTCGGCATGGGGACTTGAATTAAACAATGCAATACCTGCTAATAATGCTGAGCTTCAGTTTAATATTAATGGTACTGCAATAGGTTCAGTTTTAAAATTAGCAACTGGAGTAAATAGTAACTCAAATAACGGATGGCAACGTTTTACCTCGGTTTGGAATTCGGGTTCTGCGACTTCAGCAATAGTTGCGATAAAGAATTTTCGTACAGAAAATTCTGGAAATGACTACGCTATTGATGATATAAAGATCAGTACATTGGCCAATATAGGCATGGCTGGGACAATTGCAAGTAATACGCCTGTATGTGAAGGAGCAGCGTTAAATTTAACTTCAACAATCACGGGTGGTACTTATCCATTAACATATTCTTGGACGGGACCTAATTCTTTTACCTCTTTAGTTAAAGATCCAATAATATCGGCAAGTACTACCGCTGCAAGTGGTACTTATAATTTAACAGTAACAGATGCCAATGGATGTACATATAACGCTACTGGAATTAATGTTGTCATCAACTCATTACCAACTAATATTGCTCCAGTTGCTGCAAGTTCTGAAATTTGCACATCAACTACAACCAATATCCAAATTGCTGCATCAGAATCTGGAGTAAACTATCAATTAAGAAATAATGTAGGGAATGTAAATGTTGGTTCTGCCGTTGCTGGAACAGGTTCAACAATTAATTTACCAACTGGAACATTAACCAATACTACAACTTTTAACGTGTTGGCAACACGGGTTAGCACAAGTTGCAATAGACAAATGTCGAGTACGGTTGCAGTTACTGTAAATCCAATTATTGCAGGAAACACTATTTCCGGAAACCAAGCTATTTGTCCTAATACGGCACCAACAACTATAACAGGTTCAGTACCAACAGGTGGAAATGGATCGTATAGTTATTTATGGGAAAGTAGCATAACGAGTGCAGTTGCTGGGTTTGCTACAGCATCAGGTACAAACAACGTGCAAAATTATATTCCAGGAATATTATCTCAAACTACTTGGTATAGAAGAACAGTTAATTCTGGAGGGTGTACAAATACAACAGCAGCCTCAGAAATTACAGTTTTGGCAACTTGTCCTACTATTACATCCTTTGCTCCAACTACGGCTGGACCAGGAATGACGGTTATGATAACAGGTACTAATTTTACCGGATCAACAACTGTAAGTTTTGGAGGCACTGCAGCAACATCGTTTATTGTGGTAAATTCTACAACGATAACTGCGGTAGTTGCGAATGGAACTTCTGGATTAGTATCAGTAATCAATCCTTCTGGAACGAGTAGCCTTTTAGGATTTACTTTTGACGCTAATATGACCCAATGGAATGGAACTACATGGACCAACGGATCATCAACAGGAACTTCGAATATTATTCTAAGTGGAAATTATACCGTAGGTGTGAATGATGGAGGAGTAGATTTAATAGCAAATTCGGTAACTGTTTTAAGTCCAAATACGCTTACCATAAACGCTGACAAAAATGCTACTATAAATGGTGCCTTTGTGAACAACGGTATTGTAACCATGAAATCGGATGTAAATGGAACTGCATCTTTTATTGACAATGGAAATATTAGTGGATCAGGTACTTACAACGTTGAGCAATATTTAACTGGAACAGGTGGTGCAAATCCAACCGGTAGAGTTTGGTTTGTAGCAAGTCCATTATCAGCGGCACAAAGTGCAGCACTAAATCCTGCATTAACTCAAAAATTAGTGTTTTGGACTGAATCAACTCAAGCCTATACCTCAATATTAAATAATACAACTACACTAACACCTACTATGAGAGGATATCAAACCAGATATTCAACTACAGGACCAGTGACGTTTACAGGTGGACAATTTAATACTGGAGTTTATACTACTTCCGGAATGTCGAGAACTGGAACAACAAATAGCCAAAGAGGATTTCATTTAATGGGAAATCCATATCCATCACATTTAAATTGGGATTTAGTATCAAGAACAAATATAATGTCAACGATTTGGTTCAGAACGGCTACTGTTGGAAATGTAAATGTTTTCGATACATATAATTCCGCTGGACAAATAGGAACAAATAATAGCGGAAATGGAGCAGTTACCGGAAAAATTCCACCGATGCAATCTTTTTGGGTAAGAGTAGGAGGGCCAGGAACAACAGGCGATGGACAAACAGGCGAATTGACCTATAATAATACCATGAGATCGCACGAAAATCAAAAGCTTTTACGCTCAAACACATCAGTTCAACAAGATCTTGTTCGGTTAAAACTTTCAGACGGAACAAAAACTGATGAAGCTATTATTTATGTAAATGCTTCTGCATCTAATTTATACGATACGTATGATTCACCTAAATTATTTGCTAGTGATGCTTTAGCTCCGCAATTGTATACTAAAGTAGTTGCTGAAAATGTAACGATAAATGGGTTGCAATCTATTTCATCAGGAGTACCTGTTTTAGTAGGTGTAAAAGTTGGTGCAATTGGTCAATATTCCATCACCGCCGACGAAATTACTTTTGGTCAATCTGTAATATTAGAAGATAAGTTGTTGAATATTTTTCATGATTTATCTTTAAATCCTGTTTATACGTTTACTTCAAATGTGGTAAACAATAGCACCAGATTTGCTATTTCTTTTTCTGCACCACTAGCAGTAAATATTTTGTCTTTTAGTGGTAAAGCAAAGAATACAGATATAATACTTAATTGGGTTTCTGAGAAAAATGAAACTGAAATATTTTTTGTAGAACATAAAATAGGAGATAATTTTGAGTCAATTGGAAATATTGAAAAGACAAAATCCAAGGGAGAAAATTTTGCGTACAATTTTGTGCATAAAGATGTAGTAACTGGTGTTCATTATTACCGATTAAAAATGGTAGAAACCAACGGGTTGTTTTTTTATTCAAAAACAATTGCAATTTTATCTGGAGATAGAAACGTTGAATTATCAGTTCATCCAAATCCAGCTTCTGATAAAATGTTTGTTACTTATGCTCCTGCTTTAAAAAATGCAAGAGTGGAATTGCAGGATATGGCAGGAAAATTAGTGAGCGTATATTATCCAATAGAAGGTTCGACTGAAACAATTCTTTTCGTTTCTGAATTAAAAGCTGGCGTTTACAAAATTGTATTTACTGACTTATTTGGAAATAATGTAAAAAAAGTTATAATAAAGTAAGTACATTTCTTAAATTTGAACAATTACCGAAACAAATTTTAATCTAGCATAAAAATTTGCAGATAAAATAAAAAATGAAATACACTCAAAAAACAAAGCGTGGATACGTAAAACCTGCAATAACCAGAATTATACTGGACAATGAAATATCATTAGTGATGTTGACACTACCGCCAGACGACGGTGTTAGGATAAGACCTTCTTTTGGAAATTTGCTTAAATTCAGACTTCCATTCTAGTTTAATTAGAATTAAAAATTTTTAAAAAAAGCGCCTTTGAAGGCGCTTTTTTTTTTGAATTACAATTTTTGAATTTAGATATATATCCTTTACGAATTTAAATGGATAAAAAAAATATTTTTCAAACTATATATGTTCGCAATATGAAACATGAACATAGTAATTGAGTATAAGAACATTCTAAAACCCATAAATATACATATCAATTAAATGAAAATTTCTCAATCAATTAACAGTAACTACAATTTTTTAAAAATTTACCCCAAAAAATTAATTCTAAAAATAATCCTAATAAGCTTCTCTAGCTTGGCTTTGGCTCAAAATGGAGTTGGTATAAATACCATTAGTCCACTCTCTTCATTCGAAGTAAATGGCTCTGTGGGAGTTAAAGTGACTTTTACATCTTCAAATCTTACCTTAACTAACAATCATCATACAATTGTTTGTAATAATGCTACAAATGCAATTAGTTTAACATTGCCAGCAGCTAATGGATCATTAGGCAGATCTTACCAAATTAAAAAAGATAAAAGCAGTACAGGTATAGTTACAATTGTTGGTACTATTGACAATGTTACCAACAAATTACTAGCTCAGCCTGATGAAGCAATAACAATTTTCAGCGATGGAACAGAATGGAAAACACTTCTAGGAAATATAGCTCCAACAAGAACTTCCTGGAATCCAGTTGGAAATTCTGGAACTTCAACTTCCGTAAATTTTTTAGGAACAATAGATAATCAGGGCTTAAATTTCAGAACTAATAATGCTAATCGATTGTCCATTTCAAACACTGGTTTTGTAGGAGTTGGACTTACCGACCCAGGAGCAAGAATGGTAATTAAGGATACCTTGCAAATCCGCAGAACAGCTGGCGTATCACAATTATTATTTACAAATACTAATGGATCTGGAGATTTTAGAATAGGTGGAGATGGTGGTGATATTTATTGGCAAGGTGGAGGAGGAAGAAATCTTCAAATGGGATCATATTGGGCAACTATTTTAGGTGGAGATAGGCAATTAGCAACTTTCCCAGCATTTAGTTCAAGTATTGGTGGAACTGGAGTATTGGTTTTAGGTCAAAGAAATACCAGTGTACCTTTAGGAGTTCAAGCTACTTCAGGTTCTCAATCAGCTAATCTAACTGAATGGAGAAATAGCAGCTCAACAGTTTTGAGTTCAATTAATGCTAACGGACACTTAGCAATAGGATCAAATACACCCACTTCTAATTTACAAACAATAGGTTCATTTGCAAAAGGTCTTGTATCAATTACGAGTAGTTTGACTCTCACAAACTCGCACAGTACAGTTTTAGCAAATAATGGAAACACAGCAATTACAATCACTTTACCTGCTGGAAATATTTGCCAAGGTCGAGTTTATGAAGTAAAAAAATTAATTTCAAGTTTAGCAACTGTTACAATTTCAGGTACGATTGATGGAATAACCAATTTGATACTGAATACACCAGGAGAATCGATAATATTGGTAAGCGATGGTACAAATTGGGTTTCGCATAGCCGAAGTATTGGAAATTCTGCAACCAGCACTTGGCTTACATCTGGGAATGCTGGTACAAACTCATCTACCAGCTATATCGGAACCTTAGATGGTCAGGATTTAGTTTTTAAAACTTCTGCTACAGAGCGTTTAAGAATCTTAACAAATGGAAATATTGGATTTGGTGTTTCTAACCCACATGGAGCTTTACAGATTAGTAATGCAATTAACAATCGCCGAATAGTATTATGGGAAAATGTAGATAACGATCATCAATTTTTTGGATTCGGAACTAATAATAATACACTTCGATATCAGATTCCCGATGTAAATGCTTTTCATAGTTTTCATGCAGGAATAGATGGGATTAGTTCTCTAGAATTAATGCGAATAAATGGAAACGGTACACTTTCACTTGGTTCTACACAAAACTTAAATAAATTTCATATTTATGAAACAACAGGTACTGTAGCTACAAGTAATAATGGAACATTGGTGTTGGAGCACGGGAATAACAATGGAACAAGTTCTATTCTTTTTAAAAGTTCAGTAATTGGATCAGGTGATTTTGCACATATTAGTTTTTCAGATGATGGAAGTGGAAATGGATCATCAAGCGAAAACGGATTGCTAACTATTGGAGTACAAAATGATTTACCAGGATCTTCCGGGGTGGATGATATTGCTTTGATGCCTTCTGGTTATGTTGGTATTAATACTATTGCACCCGATGCAATGCTTTCTGTTAATGGTAATGCAAGCAAAACAGGCGGAGGTAGTTGGGCTACTTTTTCTGATAAAAGATTGAAAAAAGACATTACAAATTATACCGATGGATTGGATAAATTATTACAAATAAAACCTGTAACATTTAAATATAATGGAAAAGGACCCTATACAGATACTACCACTGAATTTGTTGGAGTTATAGCTCAAGAAATTCAAAAAATTGTACCATATACTGTGGATACAGTGTTTATGAAAATGAATAAATCGGACAAAGAACCTACCTCTTTGTTGAGTTATGATCCTTCGTCACTTACCTATTTAACGATTAATGCAATAAAAGATCAACAAGTATTAATTGAAAAATTGCAAAATCAAATTATAAAATTAAATACCGAAAATGAGAATTTAAAAGATAAACAGGCAGAAGATATTAATGCACTAAGAAATGAATTTGAATGGGTAAAATTACATATTCTGACTAATCAATCTACTGAAAATGAGACAACTCAGAAATAGTAAAGTTTTAACAAATGATAAAGAATACAAAAATGAAAAACTTCGTAAATAAATTTAAAATAATTATTATTTTATTAGTAATTCATTTTTCAAATCTACATGCTGCAGATTTTAAGTTAGATAGCATTACTAAATCTTCTGCCGCTGGCGACAATGGAATGTACATTGGAAGCGCAAGTGCAGTATATTTCAAAACCTTGCAACCATCTGTAATTAAAGGAGATTTGGTAAACAATGGAATTTTTAATAGCTCACATGGGTTGATAGAATTCGCTGGTGCTGGTAATAGTGAAATAAGTGGAAATAGTGTTAGTATTTCTGGAGTCAGAATAAACAAAGGTACTGACACACTTAGAGTGAAAACAGATTTAACCGTTGAACCTGACTTAAACCCAAGTAATCCAGAATTAAATTTATCTACTGGTGTTCTTAAAATTGTAGGCGCACGCACTTTGACAATTAATAGTACTATAACAGGAAGTGGAAAAATAGCTGGTAATTCAAATGCAACTATTAATATTGGTGGGAGTGGAAGCTTTCCTAATTTAAGTTTATTGCAGGATAATAACTCTAATTATTCTCTAAGCTCCTTAATTATTAATCGAAATGGTACTGCATCAATAGATCTAGCGGATTCTCTTAGAATTTATGGAACTTTTTCCATTAATAATAACTCAGCAACATTTAATTCAGCAGGAAAACTTACTTTAATATCAAATGCAAATGGTACTGCAAGAGTTAATGAGTTACTAGTGCCATCAAATTTTACTGGCAATGTTGTTTCACAGCGGTACATTCCGCAAATTGCAACAGGACCGGGCATGCCTAGAAGATACAGGATGCTAAGCAGTTCTGTAAATACAGGTATTGGTATTAATTTAACCCAGTTACAAGATGATATTTATGTTTCTGGGCCAAATTGGGCCTCCAATGGTTTTGATCAGACTCCTATAAATAATTATTCAACATATTTGTACAATGAGTCTATAGATGGATTAAGTGCAATTGGGTATGCTGGAATTCCTACAACAGCTTATAATTTACCACCTGCTCAAGGTTTTTATGTAATGATAAGAGGTGAAAGAAGCCAAGGTCCATCAACTTATACACCTCCATTTGTAGATCCAAATCCGGTAACCATTGATTATATTGGTGAAATAAATAAAGGAAATGTAACACACAATTTGTCATATACCGTTACTTCTGGTGGAGAAAATAACGACGGATTTAATTTAATAGGAAATCCCTATCCTTCTGCAATTGACTGGGAATCAAGTAGTATTACTAAAACTAATATTGATAATTCATTTTATATTTATAATCCACGATCTGGATCTTACGAAGTGTTTTTACGAGGAGTTGGTCAAACTGGTGAAGCCTCTAAATATTTATCTAGTGGTCAAGGGTTTTTTGTAGTAGCAAATGCAGCAAACCCAATAATTACTTTTAGAGAAGGGTGTAAGACAGCAATAAATCCATCAGCATTTTTCAGAAATAATTTATCTCCAGACAATCATTTTAGGATCAGAATAACGAAAGATAATATTAATTCAGATGAAACTGTACTTGTTTTTGCAACAGGTGAATCTAATGATTTTACTTCAGGGCAAGATGCTCTTAAATTTTTTGGAACTGGAGTAAACATTGCTACAAAATCTACAGATGGAATTTATACATCAATAAACTTTCATTCTGAAATTGTTCAAAATGATACAATACCTTTATTTGTTTCAGCAGCTACAATTGGTACCTTTCAATTAAATTTTATAAGTATGTTAACATTTAATCCAAATTATGATGTTTTTTTAATTGACAATTATTTGAAAACCTTTACCAATCTAAGACAGCAAACAAACTACAGCTTCGATAAAACTTCAGATCCACTTTCATTTGGAGATAATAGATTTAAATTAGTTTTTGGCCCTTCTGTTCCTTTATCAGTGAATCTATTGAATTTTAAAGCAAAGAAATTAGGGGGAAAAGGATTTTTGCAATGGCAAATTTCTTCCAATTCAACGGCACAAATTTTTGAAGTCGAAAAATCAGATGATGCAAAAATGTTTGTTAAAATCGGGGAGATTAATTATAAAAAGAATAGCGCAAATGAGTATAATTTCATAGACGATTCACCTAAAAATGGATTTAATTATTATCGATTAAAGATCAAATCAAATAAATATAAAATTGAATATTCTAGTATTGAGGTACTAGATTTCTCTCAAAATAAAGGCAATGATTTGTATGCATTTCCAAATCCAGTAAATAAATCACTTGAATTAAATCTTAACTATCTTGGAAATGAAACAATGTCTTTTGTTATTTCTGATATTCTTGGAAGAGAAGTATTGCGAGGAATAATGAATAATGATGATAATATTTACAAACAAACTACAGATGTTAGTAAACTTGCTAAAGGAATTTATTCAGTCAAAGCTTATTCAGCTAATGCTGAATTTAATGTTAAATTTCTAAAAAATTAAATATAGTATACTAATATTTTCTTTGTTTCTACCAGTCTTTCAATTTGCCAGTCTTTGAACCTTTTTGTTGTTGATTTTTATTAATAATAAGCTCATTACTTTTATTTTGTAATTGTTGCACCTTTTCTTGAGGAGTTAATTTTTCGGTTGGTAATGCTTTAGTTTTTTGCGGAGGTGGTGGTTGAGCGCTTGGAGGAGGATTAGGTGGTTGAGATTCCTCTAATTTTTTCATCGCATATAAAAGATTGTATTTAGCATCTTTATTTTTATCAAGCGCTCGTAAACTTTCTTGGTAGGCATTTATGCTCTTTTTATATTTTTTTTGGATTAAATACGTATTTCCAATATTATAAAAGGCTTTAGCTTTAATAGTTGAATTTTTACTTTCTGCCAGCTTTTGAAATTGTTCGAGACTTAAATCGTATTTTTTTTGTTGGAATAACGCCAAGCCTGAGTTTAAAATGCCTGTTTCTAAATTTGGTTTTGCGGCCAAACCTTTGGAATAAAAACCAATTGCTTTTTCATAATCCTTTTCTTCATAAGCTGTATTCCCTTTTCTCAGTAATTGTTCAGGAGTTTGAGCAAACGTTGTGAAACTTGGTAAAATAAATAAACCGAAAAATAAAAGACGTTTAGGAAAATTAAAAATGCTTATTCTGCCTTTTTGCTCCGATAAAAGAAAAACTAGTAAAGCTATTGTAAAAGAAATTAAATACATCCAAGGAAACCTGGATTCGCGAATAATTAATTGCGTTTTGGGTGGTGTAAGTTTTAAAATTCTTTCCAACAATCGCTTTTTATATTCACTTTCTAATTGATCATTTTTTATATGAATAAATTCACCTTTTCCTAAAGTAGCCCATTCTTTCATACGTACAATATCAGGCTTTGTCAAAATCAATTGGCCATTTTTATCCTTCTTAGCAGATTTTCCAATACCAATTGTACTTCCATTTTCGCTTCCGAACCCGATTACATTTAGTTGAATGCTATCTAAAACTAAACCTTGAATCGCTTCATTTACGCCACCTTCATGATCTTCTGCATCCGAAAAAACAATAACTGATTTGCCGTCCAATGTTTTACTAAAAGATTCTTTTGCTTGAATTAAAGCAGGTGCAAGATTTGTGCCTTGCACAGGCATAAAATTCGTAGTTAAATTTTCAATTAAATTGATGAGTTGATTTTTGTCGCTTGTGAGAGGACTTAATTTATAACTATTACCTGCAAAAACAATTAAGCCAATTTTAGCATAGCCAGATATTTTTATCAATTCTAGTGCCTCTGCTTTCGCTCGCATGATTCTAGAATTTGGCAAATCACGCGCTTCCATGCTTGTTGAAAGATCCATCACCATTATTATTTCTGAAGCTTTTGGTACTTCTATCCGATAGGCAAAACGAGGTTCGGAGAAACCTAAAATTATGAATAGAATACTCAAAAGTATTCCAAAATACTGTATTCTTTTTTTTGAAATAGAAAATTTAGGGGCCAAAACAGGAAACATAATTGTATCCGCTAACTTACTTTTATTACGTTTTGATATTCGTTCAAACAAAAGATATAGCAAACCGAAAATAGGAAGGACACTTAAAAGCCAAAGAAATTCTGGAAATAAAAACCGAATGCTCATATCTTATGGAGTTTTTCTGTAAAAAGTATTCGATAAAATTAATTCGAGGCAAAGTATTAAACCTGCGAATAATCCAAACGGAAAAGTACCCTCACTTACTTTTTTTGTAAAACCTCCCGCTCCAATTGATAATTGCTCAGCAATATCTCCAAAAGCAAGTTTTAATCTTGAATTCTCTGTTGCTCGATAATATTCACCTCCAGAGTTTCTGGCAAGTTTCGTAAATTCACCTTCATCTAATAAAACTGGTTTTATTTGCACTCCATTACCTGTTGGAAATTCTGCTTGCGACAAACTACCCGTTCCAACAAAGTAAATTCTAATTCCTGATTGCTGAGCCATTAATAATACCTCCTCAAAAGTTAGCAAACTGCCAATATTTAAGCTTCCGCTCATGGCAATTATTACTTTATTTTTTTGTTCTGAATTTTTAATTCGTTCAATTCCCATCCCTATTGCATCAGTGATCGTTGCATTTTGTACAAACTCTGAGCTTTTTAATTGTTTAACTGCCGCTAAAACAGTTGGTTGATCATTGGTTAAAGGACTAAGTAAAATCGAATTGGATGCAACAGAAATTAATCCAATTTCCAATTCTGGATGTTGTTTGATAAAATCTTCTAGTTCTATTTTAGTCGCACTGATTCTATCTGGGCTTATGTCTCTTGCATTCATACTATATGCATTATCCTGAATTAACATTACAGCAGTACTGTCAATGGTTTTTGTAGAAGTGTTTATTGTTTTTACAGGTTTCGCCATTGCAATTACCAACAAACACATAGCAGTTAATCGCAAAGCAAAAGGAATAAAAATGGTTCGGGTGCGAAAACTTTTTTTAGTCTTTGGTAAATAATTTTGTGCTGCAAATGCAATTGTTACCTGCTTGTTTTTCGTGTTAAATAAATAGAAAAATATAAGTATAGGCGCTGCTTCAAGCAAATACAATAATTGTGGATAGCTAAATTCAAAATCAAACATCAGTTCTTTGTTGGTTAGTGAAAATCCTTTTTGAATTCGTAATTAGTTTTTCTTCATTATTTTTCTCCACTGTATTATTCGCAAATTTTACTAGATCTGATTCATCCAACAATTGTTTTACTAGCGGTTTTGGAAGTATTTTTTCTTCAGAATAAACTGCTTCCAATAATCTATTTGTACTCATCGGAAGGCTATTAATTCCTGAGAAATTTTTTAAATAGGTTCGGACTATTACAGATAATTCATTATAATAGGATTTGTAATGAGCTGATTGCCATAGTTTCTTATTTTGTAACTTTTCTATCTGAGAAAATGCAATTTGTTCAGCACTTAAATTATCCAATGCGAATTGTTTTTTTCTTTTTTTAATCAGATAATAACGAATTGCCAGTAGAGTAGAAACTATAATAAGCAATAGAATACTTCCTAAAATTAATTTTTCAAAAAAAGATAAAGGTATTTTTTCTATGTCAGTTATTGGTTTGGGTTCTTTATCCGTATCAACGACTATCTTTTTTATCTTTAAAATTAACGGTACCGTACTGATCGAATATTGCTGTTTTTTATTCCCTTGAGAATAAATTATTTCAATTGGCTGTATACTAAAAGAATCCTCGAGAAACGAAATAAGTGAAATGGTAATTTGCTCGCTTATTTTACCCTCAGTTTTCAATAAAGTATCTACTGAACTTTGTTGCAATATCTCTGCGTCGCTTCCCAAACTTCTGATTGTGCTCCAATTAATTATTACATCTGGAATATGTTCGGCAGTTAGTTTGACTAAAATCTTATCGCCAATAAAATAAGCAGCACTATCACTTGAAAGTTTTACCTGTATAGGCTGAGCTATTGTCTTTGCAACAAAACCAAAAATTAATATCAATAAGTAAATTGCCTTTTTGCCCATAATTTATTTTGCCAGGCCTCTTTTTTTGAATAATCCCAATAATGGTTTTATAAAAGGTTCGGATGTTTTCAGGTTTACAAAATCAATTTTTGATGATTTTAATAAATCGTTTAACTGTTTATTTTTTACTAAAACTGCTTCTTTAAATCCATTTCTTACAGTATTATCAGAAGTATCAATTAACATTCTTTCGTCTGTTTCGGGGTTAATTGTTGTAATTAAACCAATATTTGGTAATTCTAAATCCAATCGATCTTCCATTTTCAATACAATTACATCATGTTTTTTTGCAATGGTTTTTAGGCCTTGTTCAAAACCCGAATCCATAAAGTCGGAAAGGATAAATAATACAGATCTTTTTTTAATAACGTTTCCAGCAAAATTTATGGCAGGTATTAAACTTGTTCTTCTGCTTTCTGGCTCATGTTCAATTAATGCGCGAATTATTTTAAGAATATGGACTTTGCCACGCTGGGCAGGTATGTATTTTTCAACCCGATTAGAAAATAATACCAAACCAATTTTGTCATTATTCTGTACTGCCGAAAACGCCAAAACCGAACTTATTTCAGTTGCTAAATTTCTTTTGCTTTGTACAATACTTCCGCTTGATGATGAGCCACTTATGTCAACCATTAGCAATACATTTAAGGCTCTTTCTTCTTCAAATACTTTAACAAAAGGAGTATCATAACGGGCGGTTAAATTCCAGTCAATGGTTCTAACATCATCACCTGGTTCATATTCTCGCACTTTGTCAAAACTTATCCCTTTTCCTTTAAATGCAGAATGATACTCACCAGAAAACACTTGGCTAGATAATCCACGAGATTTAATTTCCAGTTTTCTTACCCGTTTTAGTAATTCTTTGGTGTCCATTTTGTTTTTTATTTATGGTACCTGAATTTTATTTAATAACTGATCAATTAATTCATCAGTCGAAATATTTTCGGCTTGAGCTTCATACGTTAAACCAATACGGTGCCGCATTACTTCTTTGCAAACCGTTTGCACATCTTCTGGAATAACAAAACTTCTGCCTTGCAAATACGCATTTGCCTTAGAAGCTAAAGCCATTCCAATACTAGCTCTGGGGGATGCACCATAATTAATCAAGGGTAAAAAATTATCAAAACCATATGCCGAAGGATTTCTGGTTGCAAAGACTAAATCAAGAATATATTTCTCAATATTTTGATCTAAGTAAATACTCAAAACTCTTTTTCTGGCTAAAATTAATTCATCAATTGTTGCAACTGGATTTATACCTGCCGATGGCGTACCACTCTGTCTTCGCAAAACCTCCTGTTCCTCTTCTCTACTCGGATAGCTTACCAATATTTTCAACAAAAAACGATCAACCTGAGCTTCAGGAAGTTGATACGTACCTTCTTGTTCTATAGGGTTTTGTGAAGCCATTACTAAAAATGGATCATCGAGTTTATAAGTATTTTCGCCTATCGTTACTTGACGTTCCTGCATGGCCTCCAAAAGTGCACTTTGTACTTTAGCTGGTGAGCGATTAATTTCATCTGCCAAAATAAAATTTGCAAACACTGGCCCTTTTTTTACTTGAAATTCTCCTTTTTGATGATTGTAAATAAGCGTGCCAGTTAAATCTGCCGGTAGCAAATCTGGAGTAAATTGTATCCGTGAAAAACTACCGTTTACGGTTTTAGCCAATGACTTTATGGCTAATGTTTTGGCTAAACCAGGCAGGCCTTCGAGCAAAATATGTCCGTTTGCTAGCATGCCAAGCAGTAAGCTATTAACCATTTTTTGTTGGCCAACTAATTCTTTCGAAAGTTCTTTTGCAATGGAAGCAGCGAATTTATTTTCGTTGCTAATTTCTGATTGTAATTTTTTTAATGCTTCGTTATTACTTTGCATATAAGGTTTTGAGATTTGAGTTCTTTTTTGAATTCACTAACACTTACAAAAGAAAGAATTGTGCCGCTTTTTCCAAATCTATCAATAGGTTGAAAAGCAAAAATTAAAAAGAATTTAAGAAATAATAAAAAAGTATAGTTAGCTCTTAACTAACATGCAAACTTAAAAAATTTGCAATTCTGGCGATGTCAGTGCCTTTTACAAAACTTAATTCCATTCCACCATTTCCTCTAAGCCATATTTTAAATTCGGTATCGTAATCCAATGGCCCACTCGTTTCTACTGCAAACGCTGCGATTTTTGAGTAAGTTATAAACGTAAATTCTTTTTTCTTGCCCATTATTCCTTGCGAATCCATCACAATTAATCGTTTATTGGTAATTAGCAAACGATCACGCAGACCTTTGTAGGAAAGTTCCACAATTTCGTCGACCATTAATAAATAATCATATTGCTCCCGACCATCGTCGAGTGCAACATCATGAAGTAGATTTAATTTGGTATCAAGCGAACGCATAAAGGCAAAGATGCTTATTTTTTGTAAAATTTAACGATATTTAAAACTTAAAGACACGTTATAGGATTAGATTTAATTTCATTTTTTATTAATTTCCAGCTTATGCCAGCCAAATCCAATCAACATAAAATGATCACTATTCTTAATTTACAAAATTCTGTGCTGAATCATTTTTTGTCTGAAATGCGGGATGAAAATATACAAGTTGATCGAATGAGATTTCGACAAAATTTAATCCGTATTGGCGAAATTATGGCTTATGAAATAAGTAAAACATTGAACTATAAATCCGTTGATGTGAAAACACCATTAGGAATTTCAACCATTCAATTAATTGACCAGCAGCTTGTTATTGCAACAATTCTTAGAGCTGGATTACCATTGCAACAAGGTATGTTATCGGTTTTCGACAAAGCAGATTCCGCTTTTGTTTCTGCATATCGCAAAACCAAAAAAAATGGAAGTTTTGAAATTAAAGTAGAATATGTAGCCTCGCCAGATTTAACGGATAAAGTGCTAATTCTTGCAGATCCGATGCTGGCAACCGGGCAATCTATTGTTTTGGCTTGTCAGGAATTATTAGCAAAAGGCATTTATAAAACCCTACATATTGCTGCAATTATTGGAAGTAAAGTAGGAGTGGAGTATGTAAGGCGGCATTTGCCCGATGCTCATATTTGGCTTTGTGCTTTAGATGAGGAGTTAACCACTCGTGCTTACATCGTGCCAGGTTTGGGTGATGCTGGGGATTTAGCATATGGAGAAAAGTAAATTATTTAGAAAGTTTTTGAATTTATAATTTAATTTAATTTTGATGATTTTATTTTGTATCAATTTAAATAAATTAATTTAGTTTTATCGAAAGCATAATAAATCTTAACTTATTACAGGAATTAGAATAAAATTATGTTAAATAAAATTTATTTAATTGTTTATCACTTTTTTTTGTTTTTTAAATGGTTTAAATATCTTAAAATTATTTAGAGCTTCCCCCAATTAAAAAAAATTGGGGTCGGGCTTTCAGCTTTATCTTTTTTGCGGAAAGTTTGGCTAGAATTGCGAAATAGGCTAGCAAAAAAGGATATTGCTTCAATCCCTAAGCCTTTGCGCCCCGATTTTAGGTATTCATTATTCGAATCAAGGAATTAAAGGATTATTTTTATTAATTAAATACTATAATTTATATGCCAACTAATAATCAGCAAGCAATTGCATTACTTCACAAGTACAAAGAATTGCTAATTAGTTTTTCAGAAGAACAATTTGTACAAACTCCGCCTGCTGGTGGTTGGTCATATTCAGAAGTTTTTACACATATTATCGCTGCTAACGATTTAGCTGTTTTATCTATTTATAAATGCACACGACCATCAGAAGAGCCTTATCGCCCAATGGATTGGCGAGTTAAATTAATTTTATTCTTTGGGGCTTTACCGCCGGGTAAATATAAAGTTCCTTCTATTTTAGCTGGCAAATCAATTAAATGCAGTAAAGAAGAAGCTGCAAAAAGAATGGATTCTCTTTTAAAAAGAATGGAAACACTATCGGAAAAAATTAGTGAAGCCTCTAAAGTTGCACAAGTAAAGCATCCCCGTTTAGGTTATTTGAACGCTGAGCAATGGTCTCGCTTTATTTTAATACATACTAAACATCATTTAAAACAATTAGCTAGGATTAAAAGAGATTTTAATACGAATAGTTAATGATGTTGTTTTTAATTAGCTATGAAATATTTTATAATTCTTAATCAATTATATAGAGAATGGATTTTTTTCCAATTAGTTATTTTCTAAGTATGTAAATCATCAGTATATTTTAATAAATTTAAATTATGAGCACCATAAGAATAGAAATTATCAATCCAAAAGCTAAAAGAATGTTAAAAGATTTAGCAGATCTTAAGCTTATCGTTATAAATGAAAACACTAATGATTTTTTTATATTTTTAAAAAAATCAAGATCTAAAAGTAAATCTGCACTCTCTCAGGAAGAAATTACCAAGGAAGTAGAATTGGTAAGATCAAAACGATATGGTTATAATGTCAAAATAGATTATAATTGATACTAATCTTTTGATTTGTTTTTTGATTACTAATGATTTTAAACAGTTAGATAAATTCCTTTTAACTAAAAAATACATTTTAGTTTTTAGTAAAGAGTTGCTTTTGGAATTTATTGATGTAGCTAACAGACCGAAGTTTAAAAGGTATTTTCCTAAGTCAGATGTAAATAAAGTAATAACACTTCTTAATGAATTTGCAATATTTATTGATGTTTTTACTAAGATTGAAATTTGCAGAGATATTAAAGATAATTTTTTACTTTCTTTAGCTAAAGATGGAGAAGTAGATTACTTAATTACTGAAGATTTGGATTTGCTAGCTATTTCATTTTTTGAGAAAATTAAAATTTTAACTTTTACGGATTTTATAAATATCAAATAAAAAATTTCCTGAGTTTAATAAGTGTTTTTTATTTAAAAATGTGCAATATACCTCATTTAGCTTAGTGGTTGAGTTCTCAAAAATTCCGCGTTTGGTATATCATTTATTAAAAATGACAATTTTCTTAATCTAAATAAAAATTATAACCCTTTTAGCTTATTCATTTGTCAATAATTTTATAGATTTTCCTCTTGAAAATGTTTTAGATTAACTAAACTCAAAAGCTTTCTTCAAAAATTTGTAAAAAACTTAACAGTGGATTAACACAGAGTTAATCTTACTACCTTTCTTTTGTAGAATTAATTTACAGTTATGCATACAGAAGTAGTATTTCTTCTTTCCGTTTCTATAGTTGCTTTGTTGGCGTTTTATTTCAGCAAGTACGATATTACTTTTACTGAAGAAGAAGATTAAATTCTTTTTATTCTTTTTCCATTGTCCATTTTATTTATGGATTGGAATTGCAGCCACTTAACTTTTCTAAATAATTATTAATCCTGTTGTTAGATTGTTTATTAATCTAGAACGGATACCCAATAGCTACGTTCAAAATTAAATTATCACGCCGCCAATCTTTCTTTCCAAAAGCAATATCTTTTACTACCCAACGATCATTTTCAGGTAAAAACGGTTTTCGAAGTGGAAATGCAAAATCAAACCTCAGAACAAAAAAAGATGCATCTGCACGAATACCTACTCCAGTGCCTACAGCATATTCTTTGTAAAATTTATCTAATTTAAATGCTCCGCCGGGTACGGCTTCGTTTTCTCGAATAAGCCAAATATTACCTGCATCAACAAAAAAAGCACCTTTTAAAATGCTATAAATTTTAAATCGATATTCTGAATTTAGTTCAAGTTTTACATCTCCAGCCTGATCGAAGAACGAATTGGATTGCGTACTGCTTGGCGCTTGATAACTACCCGGACCTAAAGTTCTGGATCGGAAAGCTCTAATACTGTTGGTTCCGCCGGTAAAATATTGTTTAATGTAGGGCAATGAGCTAGAGTTTAAATAGGGAACCCCAACTCCAATAATTACTCTCGAAGCAACTTTAGATGTCAAGGTAGCATTATAATAATGCCTAAAATCAAAATTAACTTTTGAATATTGTGAGAACGGTTGTCCGAAAATGGTAAATGGATTTTCTTCTCCACGTTTCCCTTTAGTAAAAGTACCCAAAGCTCCACGAATTAAATTTCCGGAAACATCAAAAGTTACATTAAAGAAAAGATGATTTTTTAATTCTGTTTTGTATTGATTGTTTATCGTATACGAATAAGTTGAACCGATAATAAATTGCTCTTCCAAACTTCTTTCTAAAAGTGGATTGATCCTTACTATATCTAAAAACTCTACAGATTTGTTGCTTAAGCTGACATAATTAATCACGATAGGAGATAAAACATGCTTTACTTTATCCGTTTCATTCCATTCGTACCCGAAACTTGTTGCAAACGAATTTAAACGATAATATCGAACCCTATTATTTAATTGATAACCAAGTTTTACAAAAGTTTTAGGAATATACTTGCTCGAAGTATTTTTTATCTTAAAAAACGGGGTAATAAATCTTGGGAAATTAAGTTCAGCTTCTGCACCTAAAATGTAGGAATTAAATGCTTTATTATTTCCACTAATTTGAGTTTCAAAACCTGCATTTCCATTTAAAATTAATAATTCTGCACCTCTGAAAGTGTTTCTGTTTCGATGAGTAATACTGAATAATGGCCCGATATTTCCATTTGATTTCGTAATTCCTTCAATTTCTAATCGTATAGACTTTTTCTTAAGCGGTGTTAAATAAATTTTTGCATTTAACTGGTCGTTCCAAATGCTATCTTCTACAAATCTAATATTTACAAATTTAAAAACACCTAAACCCATTTGTCGGCTTAGTGTTAAATTATGTTTTTCTCTGCTATAAAAATCATATTTTCTTAAATAAACAGCATCCGTTATTACTTCAGGTTTAAAATAATTGCTTCTTGACAAATAGTTTTTATTATCAATTATAATTGTATCTGGAGTCCAATTTGTCGAATCAATGCTTAATGTATAATCAGGATAAATATCTATTTCTCCCATTTTATAAATGGTAGTTACTTGTCGTGGTGTATTTTTTTTAACACTTAATGTTAATGCAATTGTTCTTTCTCCAATAGAAGTATCTGCCTCAAAAAATAAAAAATCGGAATTGAAGAAAAAGAAACCTTCATTTTTCAGAAAAGCATCCATTCTTTCCCGTTCTTCTTTTAGTTTATCCAGATTATATTGATCTCCAACTTTTAAAACTGATTTTTCTAATTGATTTCGAATAATATCCAGAATTAATATAGATGAATCTTTTACTACATAGCTTTTTATTGAGTAAGGTTCTTTAATGGCGGCTTCGTAGACTAATTTTACTTTTTTTGTATCTTTTGATATTTCAGTTTTGTAGGATAAAAAAGGTTGGAAATAACCATTATTTGTTAGTTTGTTTTCTATAAGCGCAATCATTAAATCTGGTTTTACTTGCTCATAGAGTACGGGTGGTTCTCCTAATTTCTCTTTTAAAAATCGATTAAATCCATTATTTTTTTTACCTGCCAATTGATAAAATGCTAGAGGTATTCGCATCCTCAAAATCCTTTTGTTAGGTTTCGGTAATAATAAATCTTCCAATTCTCCTTGAATAAATTTTTGGCCTCTTACCTTTTTTTCGGTTTTTATTTTTACATCAGCACCGATATATAATTGTTCACCAGGTTTTAGCTTTTTAGTTGTGCTACAACTGCTTGCAATTATCATAAATGGAATTAAAAAAACCAGTAAACGAGAATTCATTAGTTGGAAAATAATTTTACCTCTTCTCATCTTTTCGTTTTTTTCTTTCCAATAATTTCCGTTGTTTATTTAAGGCTCTTTGTTTTTTGGCTTCTTCTATTACTTCTTTTTCTGGTCGTTTAAATAGTTCTTTTGTTGAGTTAAAATCACGAATATAGGTAAGACCAATGCCGGTTTCGGTTAATTCACCTTCCAATAAACCCTCATATTGATTCTCTCTATACGCTTTTGCGCGATATCTGCCATCGGGAGTAAGTTTATATTCAACAATGATATCAGATGCAAAATCATTTAAAGAAGTATTTTTTGCCCTCTCACCTTCCACATCCACATTACCGCCAACCGATACTACAACTCTATCTTCTAATATTGATTTAGAAGCACCAACTTGAAGTTCAGTTCTTCCTTCAGATTCGCCAGTTTCCGTAAAATCATTATAGGAATCTAATTCTAAATTTAAAGTTACCCCTCTTAGGTATTGTTCTGTAAATGAGTTTAATTGCTGAGATAATAGTCGAGAAACAGTAGTTCTGGCAGTAGATGAAAATACATCACTTCCACTGTTATTTTCTAATGGATTATCTGCGATAAATCTTCGTAAAACGAGTAACGCAAATACCTGTTTATTTAAATCAGATGGGTCCTGGCGAAGTACATTCAATTTTGCGTCAACAGCTCCTCCCAGCGCTCCTTGATCTTCTATCGGTAAACGAATATCAAATGAAATATCAGGAGTTAATAAATTTCCATCCATATTTAAAACTACTTCAAAAGGTAGTTTCTGTTTATATGCATTTAGTTCTTCGGGACTTCCTCCAAATTGCGAAGAAACTAATTCAAGTGGAGAAGTTCGTACCCGATAAAGTGCTGTAATATCTGCCGTCCCTGTAGTTGGATCGCCGGTCCAATTTATCGTACTTCCCGGTTGAATTTCAAATACTCTTTTTACAAAATTCTGGAAAGATAATTTGTAGGAACCTTCATTAATTTCATAAACTCCAACCAAACTGACCTTTCCACTTGGATCAATTCCCAAACTCATCGTTCCGTTTCCTTTTATAACCAATGAATCTTCTGTAACAGGATCAATAACTATTTTAACTCGAGTTTCTGGATCAATTTCGATGTTTGCATATAATTCAAAGCCTTTTAAAACAGAATCTACCACAGTTTTGCTTTTATCTTTTCTCGTCATTATAGGATTTAATGTGGTATCCGAATTGATAAAAACAACTACTCCTTCACTTTCCTGTATTGTTTCCTGATTAGTTGGTAAAGCGTACGTAAAGTTAGAACCTTCGTTCATTTTAGCTTTTACATTAATCATCGGTTTGTCCTGATTACCAGTTATGTCAATATCGCTATCAATAAATACGGTACCATAATATAATTCATTTTCTTTTTTTGTGGTATTTAAAGCCAGAAAATTATCAGTTTTAAGATTTAGATTTAATACAAAATTTGTAAAATCTTTAGTTTTTACACTTCCATTTAAAATTGCCTGGCTTTTTAAATCATCAGATAACGTAAAATCTTTAAAAGTAACTCCTTCTGAATTAATGTTTATGGTCTCGTTTTCAGCAAATAATGGTGTATTTATAATGGTTGGAGTGAAATTAGCATTTACGAGATTCAATTTTCCATTCAATCTTGGCGAAGATGTAGAACCACTTATTTTCATTTCCCCAGTTAAATTTCCCGACATATCACGTACGTTTCCAAAAGTAAATGGTTCAATGGATTCAAGGTTTAAATTTGCCAGTTCTAAATTAAAATTTAAGGCATTTAATGAATCGTTTGCATTATAAATACCCTTAATCGCGACATCATTCTCATTTCCAATTATATCTACTTTTACAGCATATTTATCTTCCTCTTCATTATTAGCATTTACTTTTATTGTTCCCAACGTATCACTTTTAAAACTAAAGTCTTTGATTTCCAGATCGGCCAAAAACCCTGGTTTAGTTTGCAGATTTTTTAATTCTACATCACCATTCAATTGACCTCTGAACAATGATGAATCTTGTTCTAAAATTTTAGAAAATGTGGTTAATTCAAAATTTTCAAAATCTATTAATAGTGGAGAATTATTGGAACTTTTATCTTTACTATCAATTAATAAAAATTGGTTATTATTTTCAAGTTTTAAATTACTGGCAATTAATCCAGCTTTTCCAAATTGGATATAATTATCTTCCGGAACCATCCAGTTTTCAAAATTTAGTACTTGAGATGGACTTAAACTAAAACGGAAGTTATTATTTATACTCTTTAATTGACCAGCCATAATGTACATACCAACGGTATCAGCTCGATCTATTTGAATTTTAGTACTAAGTATTTCATTATTGATGGAGCCATTAACAGCGGTGCGATAAATTTTTATATCTCCAGTTTTCAAGTTGTTATATCCCAATTTATAAATCAAAGAATCAGGATCTGAGTTTATATTAATATTCAAACTATCTATCTGAATATCATTATAAACTATTTGCGGAATATCTACTTTAGTGATTAAAATAGCAGAATCACTGTTGAATCTTCCACTTATTTCTCCGGGTGTAAGTTTAGTAAGTCCAGGCACAAATATCTCTGTTAGCATTGTTGGATCTTTTACTTTTACTGCAAAACTAAAACGCTGCAATGGAATTTTTTCGTTTGAAATAATTCCGTCCAAATTAAAATATCGATCAATATGTTGGTTTATTGCTTTTGCTAAATTGGCAATTCCGAAATTCCCCTCAAATTTTATATCAACAAATGGCGCTTGAAGTGACAATTCTGACTTTCCTTCTTCATTTAATGAAGCTGCAAGTAAAGAATCAATAAAGTAAGTTTTGTTATTGGTTACCATTACTACTTTTTTCATGTCCAATTTTCCATTAATGGTGTTAATGTCTGTTCCCGAAAAATTGGCGGTAATGATACCTTTTACCTTAAAATCTTTATCTCCTAATTTTAAGGCTTTTAAATCTGCAGCTTTTAAATCTAGAACCATTCCATATTCAGGTATTTGTTTATTCATATTTAAATCAGCGTCTATTACAAATGCAACATCGCGATCATCAATACTTATTTTTCCAATAAAACTTTTCCGATTGATATCTCCATTTATCGCTAATCCCCGATATTCATAACCATTTAAATCGGCATTGTTTAAAAGAACAGCAACCTTTGCTCTTATTGTTTCTGCACTCAATCCTTTTCCAGTTACATTGGCATTTCCAGTAAATCTGCCAAGAGTACTTGGTTGCTTTAATAAAACTCCGGCATTTAGGTTTTTGAGATTGGTATTAAGAGTGTAAACAGGCAATTTTGATTGCATTCCACGCATTTGCACATCAGCTGTAATGCCACCTAAACTTGTATTTATGGCTGTTTTCGCATTGAAATTAGAAAGTGTTCCAGTGTATTTTGCTGTTAAGGCAATTTGCTCAGGTATAGTTATCGAAGCAGGAATTTGCTCTTTTGCTAATTGGAAAATTGCTGATCGTGTGGTTCTTAATTCGTCAATGGTTAAATTAAAATAACTTTTTTGAGCATCTGGCAATCCTTTAATTGTACCTGATGATTTTAAAATGGTATTTCCTAAAAGATCAACGTTTAGATATTCAATAGTTAAATCTTTTACTTTACCATTTACCTTTGCTGAAAGATTTATTTTTTCGTTTTTATTTCTATTTAATGATGGGTTTTTGATTAAATCTGGTGCAAAATACAAGACGTCTTGCAATCCAATTTTCACATTTGGCAAATCAGCATTTATAGCTGCCTCTGCAATATTACTTGATAAACTGGCAATATTTGGATAGCTTAATGATACATATTTAGTAAAAATTGAATTTCCGGTTTGGAAATTCAAATTCGCTATTTCTGCATGTGTAGAGTCATAAACTAAGTCTGCTTTCAGTTCTTTAATTTCAAAACCACTTTTTTCAACAGCACTTAAATGCGTAATGATAGCCTTAGTACTGCTTGCACTATATTGAATATCTTGTACACTAAAATCAAGGTTTCGGATAGCAAGTCTATTAAAATCTAATCCCTTTGTTGGAGCAGAATTGAAATTATTCATCAATAAATTAATGTTTTCTAGTCCTAATTTATCTAGACTTACTTTCCAGTTGGGTTTATTTTCAGTGATTGCAGTAACCGCTTCTTCAACAGCTTTTTCGACTTTTACTTCATCGGCTTTCTTTTGTTGTTCAAAAAACGCGGTAGTATTTTTAAGGGTAAATTCGTTTAATTTTATTAATTCTTTATTCAGATTTATTTCATCTGCTATTATTCGTGCATCGCCTAATTTAATTCCGGTTTTAATTCCATCTATGGTGTTTTCATAGGTTACATCAACGTTAGCTAATGTTATTTTGTCAATTCCAAAATCAAATAATATAGGAGCGTAGGGTTTAATTACACTGTCTTTTAGTATTTCTTTACTCTGTTTATAATAAGCAGATGTACCTTTTAGCAAAAGTTCATCAACTATTATCTTTTGTTTATTTAGGTTAAAAGTTTTAAAATCTGTTTTTAATTCTCCTAAAATTATTTTTGTATCCATACCCGTTACTGCATCTATGTAACTGGCATTTATATGAGTTAATCGAATTGTTTCTACACCAATATTCCAAGGTTCAGCTTGGTTGGTCGTATCTTTTGGTGCTGCAGGTTTACCGCTGTCAAATGCCTTAATTATATAATTGAAATTGAACGTACTATCTGGCATTGATCGGCTTACATTGGCAGTTAGCGAATCAATACTCAACAGATTCACCGTTATTTTTTTTGAAAGTAAGTCTGTTAATGAAACATTAATTCGCAATTCTCCGGCATAAAGTAATGTATCGCGTTCAGGAGTTTCCATATATAAACCACTCAATACAATAGTTTTTGGAAATCTGATTCTAAGATCGCGAAGACGGACAACCGATTTGGTTTTAGTTGCTAAAAATTTAGTCCCTCTATCTGCGATATAATTCTGCACTTTGGGGATTTGAATCACAAAGAAAACCACCAAAATAAGGAAGAATACGAACCCAATCAGCCATAAGAATATTTTAAGGGCAACTTTAAGATATTTTTTCAAGCTAAATGAATATTGATTTTAAAAGATAGAAAGATGAGAAATAAAGTTTGCAAATCTACTTCCAAAAATTCCTTAACAAATTGTTAACATAACATTTATAAAGAAAATAAGTAGCATTGGCATTTATTTTTATATGAAAATTCTTTTTGCAATTCAAGGAACTGGAAATGGTCATTTAAGCCGCGCTCGAGATATTATTCCGCATCTTCAAAATTATGGAGAGTTGGATTTAATGGTAAGTGGAACTCAAGCACAGGTTTCTTTAACCCAAAATTTAACCTATAAAAAACATGGTTTTAGTTTTGTTTTTGGTAAAAATGGTGGAATAGATTATTTAGGAACGGCAAAAATTATCAGGCTGGGTGAGCTATTTAAAGATATTCGCTCCCTGCCGGTTGAGAAATATGATTTAATTATCAACGATTTCGAACCAATAACAGCTTGGGCTTGTAAATGGAAAAAAATACCATCTGTAGCATTGAGTCATCAATCTGCATTTTTATCTTCTAAAACGCCGAAAGTAAAAACATTCGATTTGCTCGGGCCAGCAGTGTTGAAAAATTATGCACCAAGTACTTATCAGGTTGGTTTTCATTTTGCCAGGTACGACGATTTTATTTATACACCCATTATACGTAAGGAAATCAGGGAGTTAGTTATATCAAATAATGGCCATTATACGGTTTACCTTCCTGCATTTGATGATGTTTTGTTGGTAAATTATTTAACGCAATTGCCAGATGTAAAATGGCAGGTTTTTTCTAAGCATAATAAAGAAAATTACACTAAACGAAATGTTGAAGTAATAAGAATTGATAATGCAATTTTTAATAAAAGCTTATCAGCATGTGCCGGATTGCTTACCGGCGGCGGATTTGAATCACCAGCAGAAGCACTTTTTATGGGTAAAAAAGTTTTTGCCATTCCAATGAAAGGTCAGTACGAACAGCAATGCAATGCTGAAGCTTTACGATTAATGGGAGTTCCGGTGATGTATGAAATAAACCAAAACTTCGTTGAAAAATTAAAAATCTGGGTTGCCGAAACGCAAAATATCAAAGTAGATTATCCAGAAGAAACGGCAAAAATTGTGGAAGGATTGATGAAATATAAAAGGTGAGATATTTTTAATGTTGAAGAATAGGTTATTATTTTTCAAATTTGAACTTCATAGACCCAAAGTTTTAAATTTAATTTCCAACCTCAAGCTCCAGCGGAGCGACCTTTTGGTAGCCAAGACAAACAAAAAAAAATTCAAAGCTCCAGAGGAGCGACCCATTAAAAAAACATCCTATTTTTAATAAAAGGTCTTGATATGGTATTTTTATAAAATTAAATAATCAGTTTTTATCAAAGTATCATACCTACGGCATTTAATAAATAGTTTTTTAGAATAATAAAATCACTTTTTCACAAATCTTCCAAAACCTTGTGAGCCACTGCCCATTAGAAATTGAATTAAATAATTTCCACTTTTTAAACTACTTACATCAAGTTCTTTGGAAGAGAAATTAGATTGAATCATATTTCTGCCAATCATATCCGTTATTCGAAATGATTTAATTTTCTCATCTGTATTTATTGTTAAAAAATTTACTGCCGGATTTGGAAAGGTTTCAATTTTTAAAGACTGGTTTGAATTATTTTGAATACCAACTGTATTTACATACACTTCATGGAGTTCAATTTGATTAAAACTACATCCACTAGAGTCTGTTACTTTTAAGCTGTATTTCGTATTCACTATTGGCTTTACCCAAATTCTTTCACTTGTAGAATCTGTAAGACCCTGATTTGGAGAATATAAATAACTAACAAGCGGAAAATTGCTGAAAGCGTTGGAACCTGAAAGCAAAACTGAATCTCCAAGATTGATAAAATACTTTGGTTCGCTTAATAAAATCCCCCAATTCGAAAATTCGATATTAATAGTATCCTTGCAAACATTTAAAGCAGCATCTGTAACCGTTAATGTGAATTCAATAGGAATATCAGCACTTTGACTTGTCCATGAAGGATTAGGTAGAGAAACATTATCTAAAAAATCAGATGCGTGGTATTGGTATGTGAAATTTCCAATCACGAGTTTAGTTTTAGTTTCCCACAAATAAGTATATGGCGGAGTTCCATTACTAGCTGATGGTATTACACCAATTTGTCCTGGCTCTGGTCCAAATAAATTGGTACATATTATTTTATCAGGTCCTGCATCTGCTATACATTGTGCATTAGCAGTAGAATAAAAAAAACATGCAAAAAGTACAAAAAGTACAAGTTTAGATTTCATCCTGTTTTTGTTTTAAAAATTGATTTTCACTTCTTCATAAACTTACAAACCTTATGAGTTAAAGCTCTAAGTTAAATTATTTATGTTCATTTTTATTCATTTTTTCAAAAACCTGCCAAAACCTTGCGAGCCATTGCTCAGCATAACTTGAATGATATAAGGCCCCGTTTTTAAATGTCTGATATCAATTGGTTCTTCCAAAAACCTTGATTCTAGCACAATTCTACCCAACATATCTGCCATCCTATACGAAACAATTTTCTCGGAATGGCTTAGATTAAGATATTCATTGGCAGGGTTTGGATAAATTTTAACTGGAACTATATTAAAAGGAATGTTGGGTAAGCCAACGGTTTGGCAACCGGGAATAAGGCAGCCGAAGGTATCGACTTTGACTAACCAAAAGTCTTGATTAGAGGTTGAATCTACAAAACGAGTACTAAAACCTGACATCACATAGCCATCTTCCATTTCTTTAATATTATAAAGTATATTATTAGATGTTAGCTTTCCATAATAAAACCGTTCCCATAAACTATCACCTAAACTGTTTAAATGTAATAATGAACCAGTTACAATTCTGCCTGTTGTATCATAGTTATAACTTACTCCTGTCATAGAATAATTGCCATTTTTATTTGCTATACCATCAATGAGGTTTAACGAAAACCTGTGCAAGAATCTTTTCAACCATATATTGTTTCCAGCAGTATCTACTTTTGCAACAAAGCCACCAGCTATTCCATTATTTTGCTGAGTGGTATAAAGATTACCTATTAAAAGTATATTATTGTCTATTGTTATTTGGATTGCATCACCAGTTTGGAAAGGGAAATCGCTATAAGATTTTTTCCATAGCTGTTTTCCTTTGCTATTAGTTTTAATTAAAAAAGCTTTATTAATACTTGATTGAATAGTTCTTCCATATAAATAAAAACTACTATCTCCGTATTGAACAAGGCCTTTTGCTGCATCAACACTCGCATTATTAACTGCAAAAATTTTATGCCATTCCTTACTAGCAGTACTGTCTAATTTAAGAAGAAAAGCATCGCAAGTCGAACCATTAGAAAACAAACAGGTTTGCCCGGAAATTGCAAATCCGCCATCCAATGTTTTTATAAATCCTGTTGTAAATTCATCACCTGATTTTATACTGTAGTTTTTAGTAGCAACAGTATCTCCTTGTTCATTTAACAACCATACTATGACATTACTTCCAATATTATTATTTTTGAATTTAAGCAAATCAAATTCTTCACCAACAAATAAATAACCCCACGAAGTTTTCAATAAATTTCTACCAGACAATCCGAAACCTTTCTTTCGATATTGCTTAGTCCATAAAGTATCACCAAATTTATTAATACGCATAAATATTAAATTGGTGACGGCAAAACCTAATGTATCTTCCGTGTATAAATCAACACTTTCATTTATGGCAAAATAACCAGAATCTCCTAAGGGAATAGCTGTTCCTCTTACATCCCAATCATGCTGGTAATCATATCCTTTAGAAAAACGTATCTGCGCATGACTATTGCTGATAAATAAAATTAATAGGATTGCTGCACAGATACGTATCATAATTTTTAAATTATTCAACAATTAACAGTTTCTCAGTTACATAATAACCCAAAGCGGTGTTTACTAAACGAACCATATAAACTCCATTAGAAAGCAACCCTTTTTCAATTTTTACTTCTCCTTGACTATCTAAATTTATGGTTTTAATGATTTTTCCTTTAGCATCCAAAATTTCTATTTTATCATTGCTTGCATTTTTTACCATAATAGTAAATTCACCATTATTTGGATTTGGAACTAATGAAATGGTCGGCTTAGTTTTACCTGGATCTAATTTGTTAGGAGGTTTTACCTCGTTTGCAATTCTGTTTCCATTTTGGGTAGTATCATCCCATCTTTCTGCATTTAGTGGGTACTTTGAAGGGTATAAATTTCTCACTATGCTTTTAGCAATATGTGCTACATCTTCCTTACCAACGGCTGCAATTAATGCTATATTATCCCAATATATACTAGACTCAATATCCAATATATTAATACTATCCTGTTGCATATCTATTAGCGTTTGCATAAATAATGTATAGTCATTGGGACTTATCCTGTTCAGAACATTTTGAGCATCTGTTAATAGACCTTGATCTAAAAATAAAGGTACTTTTATCGAATCCCAACGAGCATCTGTATTATTATTAGCTAATTCATTCATTTGTGGGTACATACCACTATCTGAGTAGAGTTGTAAAAGTCGTATTTTGTATTTTGTCAAATCGTCTTCTGAGTACTCACTTGGCGCTCGTAACTTATCTTCAATATAAGTTATGCAGGTTGAAGGATTACCGTTACATGGATCAAGTGGCTGTTCGCACTCTTGTTCAATTCTTTCTTGATAAAAATTAGTAACATCTACTCCAGGGCTAACTTGGTAAGGAATTGTAACATAAGGAACTTCAACAGTATTATATTTAAAAGCCATTTGCCCATTTAAACGAATATTTCTATCAGATATAGGCACAAATCCAAAAAATCGAAAAATATTTGCAACTCTAGAACCAGTGAGTCCTGATTGACCAAAATCATGAATTATCCCTACTGTTTGTGGGTTAATTGACCAATCTAAATAAGAATCTATATAATTATTACACTGAATAGCTATAACTGGATTATCTCCTTCCAATTGATTAGCAAACTCGATGTTGGTAAACGTATTTTTTAAAATAGAACAAGGTAAGCCACCTGAATTTTTAATGATTAAACCGTACGTGTTTTTATTATTTGCAGTTGGTAAAACCTTAAAAGTATTATTACTTATAAGAAATGCACGTGAAGCATCTGATTTAATTCCATAATGCTCTCTAAACCAAGGAGAGGCATAATATTCTGGTAAGACGAATATGTTTTCAGTAATTTGACTTCCTGAAATACCAGTTTCACTAATACTTAGAGATACACTGTCAAAAGTATTACCTTTTATGGTGTTGTATTTAGTAACATTTTGATTGCCATTGCTTTCAATTCCATACGTAAGTCCTTTAAATGTGTTATTTGTAATAATGGTTTTACTTGCCCAACTATTTATTCCAACTCCATTAAGATCTGGTCGGAAAGGTACAGATGCTACAGTGGTTTGAAACAAGTTATTGTTAATTAGAATAGCATCTTGCTCATTTATTGAAATAAAATGTTTAATTCCTTCGCGAGCTCCATTATCAGTATATCTTAGGTCTACCATTGGTTTTGTGCTTAAAAATTCACTATTTGTTACAAAACTGATATTCTTAGTTTGTCCAAATATTCGTTTATACGGTTGAAATGAAATACTATAACGATTATTTTTAAATATCGCTTCATTAACTTTTACGATACCGCCGTTAAAACTTTTTATCCCGGTTCTAGCATTTTCAATTTTTCCACGCCCTATAATTTCAACAATTCCATGGCTTGTTGATGATTGTGAATTTCCATTTTTTCCTTCTATTTCAATTCCTTCCCACATACATCCTGAAGAAAGAGACCCACCATTTAGAATCAATTTGCCACCAATCTTCACTATTATTTTGGAAGCATTTGCAAATAAAATATTTGAAGTTATGGTTAAGGTTTCACTGTTTTTTATCGTTAAAATTCCTGAAATTCTCTTAGGAGTATCCCAAAATTCTAACTCATCAAGATCCACATACGTATAATCATCATAATAATCGCGAGCAAGTTTAACTGCAGCTTCTGCATCTAATCTGCCAGCACCTAAACGGCCAATCCATTTCTGGTTTACAGGAATACTGTAAATATTTGCTGCAGTAGTTTTAATAATATATTCAACATCATCTGGACCTAAACAAGGATTAACAGATAATACTAAAGCACAAACTCCAGCAACTGTTGGAGATGCAAAAGAGGTTCCCCAAACTCCAGTGTATCCACCTCCAGCATCTGTAGTTAAAACATTATATCCAGGGGCAACAATATCAACTTTATCATTGTGAACATGGGATGATGTAGTGTCGCCCGGAACATCTTCATGCACATCTTTCCAGTTATTTGGTCCATAAATTGGATCAATATATCCAACTGGATTAATGTGTCCAACTGAACTTACAGAGATAACATTATCATACGAAGCAGGATACACATATCTCCAGCGGTCTCCATAACAATTAACATTTTTATTACATGCGCCTGCACGTACTATTGCGCCATTGTCTCTGATCTCATTATATACACCTTGCGAATATCGATTTGGAGAACAACCATTAATCCAGTTTGCATTTAAAACTTTGGCTCCAAGCTGTGACATTACTAGGAGTTCATTATCGTTTGCCCATTTATCAGTAAAATGTATTTTTGAATTAAACCCTATTCCTGATATACCTACGCCATTATCAGTCGCAGCAGCTGCACTTCCACAAACTTGCGAACCATGACCATCATAATTTAAGTTGCTCCCTCTAACACTAGTGATTTGAGCAGAGAGATCTTCATGAAATAAGTCTATATGAGTATCACTGATACCAATAATTATACTTGGATCACCTTTAGTTATAGCCCATGCACCTTTAGCATTTATCAAATCAAGACTTGAAGTAGCAGTACCCATATTTGCATAATCATTTGGTTCATATAGTAATATAGGAGGTTCTACTTCTGATCCTTCTCTAAAATAGTCTGGAAATGATGTTTGAAGATCATACATTAATTGTAGGCTTGAAGCTTCAAACAAATAAATCCTTCTTAAAAAGGGAGTTCTAGCTGTAGGAAATTATTGCTCTACTTGAAAGATTGCATAGCCATCAAGTATATTATTTAGGGCTTGATTCTTTGTTGAAACAGGCAAGGTGCCATCCGATCTTATTGTGCCGTTTATGGGTATTGCCTCTTTGTTAACAATTTCTATCCTAAATTTAGGATTTTGAGAGTAAACATTGGAATACACTAAAACTGAAATTATCAGCAATTTCAATTTTACAATGTTTGAATGTTTAAATGACTGAATGTTTCATAATAGATTGGGTTAAAGTTAAGCAAATATAATACACAAAAAAAAATTTTGCTACCGTATAAACACCCTATTTCATCTACCCCTTTATAGGTATATTCCAAAAAACAAACCCAAAAAAAAGTCCGATACATTGCTGCATCGGACTTTCTCATAATAGTGTTTTAAACGATTATTGAACAATTAATCTTCCACGTTCGATATTACCGTTAATGATAACTTGAACATGATACAAACCAGAAGCAAACTGAGTTAAGTCAACTTCTACTTTGTTAGTTCCTTCAAAAGATTTACCAATAGACGAAGCTACTTTTCTACCTGCCAAGTCAATAATGTTTAATTCATAATTACTTTCGTTTTCTGAATTAAATACCACATTAGTACTGAAATTTGCCGGATTTGGATAAATCTCAATTAATTGACTTTCTTCTGTCAACATATTTACTTGAGCAACTCTACCACAGAAAGAAGGGTTGATATTAATATTTCCAGATGAAAGCATTGTAGAATTTCCACAGCCATTTGTAGCAAATTCACCTAAACGTTGGTTGAAAGCAGTAACATTAGCAAAACTAACTACAACTCTTTTACTTCCTTGTCCAGAAACTAAGGTTGCAGTTGCAGGCACTGACCAAGTATAAGTATGACCAACAACTGAATCTACTGAATAAACAACATTTACTTGTCCTGGGCAAACTGAAGCAGGTCCATTGATTACAGAAGGACGAATTGGGTTGCTTCTTGAAATAGTAGATTTATAATAATAATTGGTAGTCTAACCTTCGAAAAAATGAATCTCCAGCTTTTTAAAACTTTAATTATTTAAGAAACTTTTCTGAAAATGACGAATTTTTTACTTTCAAAAAATCAATTCCGAACTTAGCATGCTAAATATGTATCCATTGCGTTTTTTAGTATCATTGTGAGTAATTCTAAAAAGAAATGTATCGTTTCATTTTCATTGTTTTTCTGTTTTCAGGCTTAGCTAGTCGGGCACAAAAAATTGTGCTTGCTCAGGAGGAAAGGCAATTTGGTAGACCTTTTACCAAAATTATCGGACGGAACGAAGAAGGAGTAGTGCTGGTGCATACCGACAATCCTTTTAACAACAATACTACCCAAGTAAAGTTGGAAGATGGTAAAGCAGAAATTACTTTTTACTCCAATGAAATGAAAAAAAAGTGGGATGTGCCAGTTAGTATACAGGGTACGGCTGCTACAATCGAGCATTTTGTACTTTCGGGTAAGCTTTTATATATTTTTTACACGGTTTTAAATAAAGAAGAAAGTAGAACAGAACTTTATTTTTCCAGCATGAATACCAGTGATGGTACCTATAAATCAATTGGAAATTTTTTGGAATTTCTGCCTTATGATCGGCGAAAAAACCGGAGTGATTTTTTTATCAGCAACAGTGCAGATCGTCAACATTATTTAACCTTTTATAAGATTACAGATGCAAATTCAGGTCAAGAAACATTTAATTTTTCGGTTTATAATGATTCGCTAAAACTATCGTATACCAAAAAATTCGATTCGCCAGAAAGTTTATTAAAATGGAGAATACGTGATTTATTGGTTGATAATGAAGGGAATGGATTTATTTTAGGAGCATTTGCACCCAACGACACTGAGAATGAGCCGATAAAAAAATGCAACATTTTAAAGGTTAGTTTAGCCTCCAATGAACTTTTAAATTTTGAATTATATAAGGATGATAAACTAATATCGGATGTGAAATTTGTTGCGGATAATTTAAACAAGCGATTAATAATTTGTGGTTTTTACTCCGAAAAAACTTCTTACTCTTCTGCAGGTATTATTTATTCGTCTATTGATATAAATGCTGATTCGCTTTTGCATAATAGTTTTGAACCTTTTAAACCAAAATTTTTGAACGAATTTACCAACGAGCGTAAAGCGAATCGTGGTACAGAACTCATCAATTATAGCATAGACAATCTTGTTTTGAGAGATGATGGAGGCGCAGTTATGCTTTCGGAGTCGAGTTATATAACTGAATCTTCTAATTACAATTCTTATTATCAAGTATATACACGCACTTACACATATCATTACGACAATGTGCTTGCAATTTCCATCAATCCAGACGGTAAGACAGATTGGGAAGGAATTATGCGAAAAAATCAAGTTTCTGAAAACGACAACGCCTTTTATTCATCATATGCATTTTATGTTAACGAAGATAAAATACATTTTATTTACAATCGGAATATCAGAAGAAGGACAGATTTAGTTAACTTTTCGATTAGCCGCAAAGGAGTAATTTCTGAACGTATCGTACCAATTGGAAATGCAGATATTTTGCTAATGCCGAAAGGTGGAAGACAAATTTCGGCTAATGAGCTTATTATCCCGTGTTTGAATAATAATAGACCTAATCTTCTTAAACTTATTTTCTGACAAAACTAACCTGATGATTATAAGTACTTTCAGAAATTCGCAACCAATTAATCTTGTTTTTTTATTTATTGCTACATTAGTTTTAAGACTTCCAGCTTTATTTTTTATATCACCTCCCATTTTACCATTATCGGAAGAGCCACTTGGCGGATTTTTTATAAACTTTTTTTCGCCTTTATTAATTAATCCGTTTTTAAATGTATTGTTTACCTCCTTGCTAGTTTATCTTCAAGCAGTTATGGTAAATCAATTAACAAAGCGATATAATATTTTATATAAATCTACTTACCTGCCTGGTTTATTATTTGTAGTTTTTAGTTCACTTTTTACTACTTTCTTGTTTTTGAATACAGTATCAATAGTCAATTTTTTTGTGATTTTATTAGTGGGTCAGCTATTTTCGTTATATAAATCAATGATTAGTTATCAAACGGTTTTTAATTGCGGATTAATTGTTTCAACAGGTGCATTATTTTATTTTCCGTTTTTATTAGTATTTCCAGTTATTTGGGTTAGTCTATTTGTTTTGCGTTCATTTAATTGGCGCGAGTGGGCCATAAGTTTCGTAGGCTTATTAGTTCCTATTTTATTTGTTTGGTCGTATTATTTTATTGTTAATAAACTTTCCGTGTTTTCGAGATTATGGATGCCTCTCAAAACTCAGTTTCCAGTTTCACTTTCTATCGACTTTAATGACTACTTAGTTTTAATTCCAGTTTTGTTGGTTTTTTTATTATCCATTTATGCTTGGCGACAAAACTTTTTTAAAAATGTAATTCAAGTTCGCAAAAGCCAGGAAGTTTTATTTGTGCTTCCTTTTTTTCTGGGAGTTTCTTTTTATCTGAAATCAAATTACACGATAATGCATTTACAGTTATTAAGCGTTCCGTTTAGTATTTTTTTAGCCTATTATTTTATTTCAGCTAGAAAGAAATGGTTGTACGAAAGTTTTTTTATTATAATATGTGGTTTTATTTATTTTTTTCAATTTAATTAATTATAATAATAAATGATAAACGTTCTTAACTCCTTATGTGATTAGAAAATTTAATATAGAACAATAAATTTGCATTTTAAGTGGCTTAGGGATAGGAGCGATATCCTTTTTTTCAATTAAAAACAATTAAAATAAAAAAGATTTAGCGGATAGCCCGACCCCCTTTTTTGGGGGTAAGCCCAAAAAAATTATTCTATTAAATGATTACAAATTAGTTATAGAAAAGAAAAAAATTACATTAAACTAAATTTTAGCCACACTACAGGTATTATTATTAATTTATTATCTTAAGTGCAAATCATTAAAAATTTACCAAGAATTAAAATAAAATCGAATGAAAAGTGTTCAAATTAGTGTTTTTGGTATTGTTCAAGGAGTTAATTTTAGAGCTGCTTCCAAAGCAGTTGCCGATCAATTAAGAATAAAAGGAACGGTTGTAAATATGCCCAACGGTTCTGTAAGAATACACGCTATCGGAGATAATTTTGAAATTTCAGAATTAATTAATTTTTGCAATTCTGGCCCCGAAAGGGCAAAAGTAGAAAGTGTTGAAGTGATTGATATGGAGTTACCAGAAGCTAAAAACTTCATCATTTTAAAACGCCTTACGTGAGCAATATTCGAGCGCTGGCATCTCAAACAGCAATTTATGGATTAAGCAGCATAGTTGGCCGCCTGATTAATTATTTGCTGGTTCCGCTTTATACACGCATTTTTTTCACAGATGAGTATGGTGTAGTAAGCGAGCTGTATGCATATTTTACTTTTCTTAATATTCTTTTCCTCTACGGAATGGAAACTGCTTTTTTTAAATTTAGCACCGATAGCAAAGAACCACAGAGCGTTTATAATACCATTTTGTCATCAGTACTAGTGAGTTCGGTAATTTTAGGTGGATTCATGCTTATTTTTTCACCAGGTATTTCAGTTTGGTTGGCATATCAAAATCAGGTTGAATATATTTGGTATATAGCTTCAATTTTAGTATTAGATTCAATATGTGCAATACCTTTTGTAAAACTCAGGCTCGAGAATAAGGCTTTAAGATTTGCTAGCATCAAGTTGGCTAATATTTTTCTGAATATATTTTTCAACCTTTATTTTCTTGTTTGGTGTCCTTATATTCAAAAAATAAATCCTGAAAGTATTTTTCTTATTGGTTATAATCCAGCAATAAGAGTAGGTTATGTATTTATTTCAAATTTGTTGGCTAGTTTTTTCACCTTACTATTCCTTTATCGAGAATTATTTAGTTTTCGATTTAGTTTAGATAAAGTTCTATTTAAAAAAATAATTATTTACGCTTTACCATTATTACCAGCAGGGCTAGCCGGCATGACTAACGAAACCATAGATCGGGTTTTATTAAAATATTTATTACCTTATTCCACCTCCGAAAATTTATCGCAAGTTGGTATTTACAGTGCTGCCTACAAACTTTCTATTTTCATGACCTTAGCAATTCAAGCGTTTAGAATGGCAGCAGAGCCTTTTTTCTTTTCTGTTTTCAAAAAAGATAATGCTACAAATCTGTATGGGATCATCATGAATTATTTTATTATTGCCTGCACCATTATTTTTTTAGGTGTAATGCTGCATATCAATTTAATTGAAAATTTAATTGGTCCAGCATTCAGATCTGGCCTACCGGTCGTTCCAGTTTTATTGTTAGCAAATTTGTTTTTGGGTATTTATCTTAATCTTTCTATCTGGTTCAAACTAACTGGAAAAACGATATACGGAGCATATTTTGCATTTTTTGGAGCAGCGATTACCATATTTTTAAACATACTTTGGATACCAATTTATGGCTACACAGGTTCTGCCTACGCAACACTTATTTGTTATTTTTTAATGGCTGTAGTTTGCTGGCTTGTAGGAGCAAAAAAATTCCCTGTTCCCTACAAACTTGGTAAAGCTGTGTTATATTTAGGGTTAATGTTGCTATTTTTTTTCATATCAAAATGGATAGTAGCTCATGTTCAATTTTCAGGTTTAATCAGGCAATCAATACAATCATTTATGTTTTTTGCCTATATTATTTTAATTACGCTAATTGAAAAGCCTGGCCAATTATTTATAAAAAAATGATCGTAAAAGTTATTAATAATTCAAGGAATTTATTGCCGGAGTATAAAACTTCGCTTGCTGCAGGTATGGATATTTATGCAGATCTGGATGATGAAATTGAATTGAATATGCTCGAAAGAATTTTAATTCCAACTGGATTATTTATTGAAATTCCTGCCGGATTTGAAGCACAAGTAAGACCAAGAAGCGGTCTTGCGCTTAAGTCTGGTTTAACTGTTCTCAATTCGCCGGGGACTATTGATGCCGATTATCGCGGAGAAATTAAAATATTGCTCATAAATTTATCGAAGGAGACTGCAAAAATTCAACCTGGCGACCGAATTGCACAATTGATTTTTGCTAAACATGAGCAAATTAAATGGGAATTAGCGGTACAACTAAGCAATACAGATAGGGGTGAAGGCGGATATGGACATACTGGCAAATAATCTGTTATAGTTTACAGGCTTTTTTGCAAATTGCACAGCATTAACAAAAGCAAAGAACAACCATAAAATGAAAATAATTGTACCGATGGCAGGTGTGGGCAAAAGGATGCGCCCACATACACTTACAACTCCCAAACCTTTAATTTCTGTTGCCGGAAAACCAATTGTACAACGTTTGGTAGAAGATATTGCAAAAGTTTGCGGACAACAGGTTGAAGAAATAGCCTATATAATTGGAGATTTTGGAAAAGAAGCAGAAGATAACTTAATTGCCGTTGCTGAAAAATTAGGCGCAAAAGGAACAATTTATTATCAAAAAGAGGCTTTAGGAACTGCTCATGCTATTTATTGTGCTAAGGAAAGTTTGGAAGGAAATGTAGTTGTAGCTTTTGCCGATACACTGTTCAAAGCAGATTTTCAGTTAGATAGCACACAGGAAGGAATAATATGGGTACAACAAATTGAAGACCCACGAGCTTTTGGCGTAGTAAAATTAAATGCTGCGAATGAAATAACTGAGTTTGTAGAAAAACCACAAGAGTTTGTGTCTGATTTGGCCATTATTGGCATTTATTATTTCAGAGACGGAGCTTATTTGAGAGAAGAAATTAAGTTTTTGTTGGATAATGATATAAAGGATAAAGGAGAATTTCAGCTTACGAATGCCTTGGAAAATATGAAGCAAAAAGGCACTAAGTTTTTTCCGGGCAAAGTAACCGAATGGCTTGACTGTGGAAATAAAGATGCAACTGTTTATACCAACCAGCGGGTTTTAGAGTTTATTAAAGATGAAAAAAATCTGGTTTCAGCAACAGCTTCTTTGCTAAATTCTACTGTAATTCATCCTTGTTTTATTGGTGAAAATGTAAAGATTGAAAATTCCGTTATTGGTCCTCACGCATCTATTGGTAACAATACTAACATTAAAAATTCCGTTATTGAAAATAGTATTATTCAGCAAAACACAAGCATATCGGATGCTGTTTTGAGTAATGCCATGATTGGTAGCTTTGCAACATATCGCGGCGAGAAAAAAAATCTCAGCATCGGTGATTATTCAACAATAGGTTAATAAAATTTTCTTTTGAGATTACTTCCAATACAACAAATAAAAAACTTCAGAAACGCAAAAAAAAGTGCTTCAATTATATCTAATTGCTGCACGGTTCTACTTTTTGGTATATTTTTCTTAGGCTCTATTTCCGATACTCTAGCGCAGAAAAAGAAAAATAAAAAAGAGCAAAAAGTTGTTAAAACTTCCTTAACCTATAATCAGGAGCAGCAGTTTAGTCGATATTATTTTGATGCAATCAAAGAAAAAGCTTTAGGAAACATTGAGCAAGAATTGTCATTATTGGATTCTGCAATAAAAATTAATCCATTAAGTGATGCTGCCCGATACGAAAAAGCCTTGGCTTTGCAACGAACCCAAAACAGCAAAGATGCCTTATTGCAAATTAAAAGTGCTTTAGCAATTAAGCCAGATTTTGAATGGTATTTGCAATTATTGGCCAATTTATATGAGCAAAATAAGGAATACAAAAATGCGGCAAATACCTACGCTCGATTGTCAACCTTGCGCCCTGAAAATGTAGATTTTGCAATGGACGAAGCCATGATGCTTTTTTATAATGGAGAATTTGCAGAAGCGATTAAAGTGTATGAGAAAATTCAAAAGAAAACAGGAATCAACGAAGAAATAGCTTCTAACAAACAAAAGATTTTTCTTAAAATGGGAAAAATCGAAGAAGCAGCAAATGAATTTCAATCATTAATAGAAGAAAATCCAACAGAAACTAGATATTATTTAATGCTGGGTGATTTATATAGTGCTAACAATTTAAAAGACAAAGCTTTGGAAGCTTACAAAAAAGCGTTAGAAATAGATCCGAAAAATGGATATGCGCATCTTGCCATGGCAGATTATTACCAAGAAAAGAAAGATAATAAACAAGCATTTGAAGAATTGAAAATTGCTTTTGAGCAATCTGAATTAGATATTGATACAAAAGTTCGAATTTTATTTAATTATTTCAACAGACTTACACAACCCGAAAGTAAAGCTGAGGCTTTGCAATTGGGAGAAATATTAACCCGAGTTCATCCAATGGATGCAAAAGCTCATGCGATATATGGGGATGTACTATTTCAAACAGATGATTTATTAAATGCTAGAAAATCGTACGAAAAAGCAATTACCTTCGAAAAGAAATTAGTGGTTCTTTGGGATCAACTTTCTAGAATTATGATTAGTGCTATGGATTTCTCTGCAGTTGTTAAACTTTCTGAAGAAGCATTAACGTATCACCCAAATCAATCTATTTTTTATTTATACAATGGTTTGGCGCAACTTCAATTGAAAAACCCACTGCAGGCTGTTACCATGTTAGAAAACGGTTTAAGTATCGGAACAGAAGATAAGCAAACTTTATCGCAGCTTTATTCTTACCTCGGCGATTCATTTAATGAGTTAAAAAAATATTCATCTTCTGATAGTGCTTATGATGAATCATTGAAAATAAATCCTAATCAGGAGTATTTATTAAATAATTACAGTTATTATCTTTCATTGCGAAATGAGAAATTAGACAAAGCGGAAGCAATGTCAAGACGATCTAATGAATTAGAACCCAACAATTCGTCGTTTTTAGATACTTACGCCTGGATTCTTTTTATGCAAGGTAAATATGTAGATGCTAAAATTTGGTTAGACAAAGCAATGATCAACGGTGGTGAAAAAAGTAGTGTTGTAGTTGAACATTTAGGTGATGTTTTATTTAAATTAGGAGATGTACCGGGTGCTGTAGCTAAATGGGAACTTGCAAAAAGCTACGGAGCAAAATCAGATATACTAAATAAAAAAATTGCTGAAAAACGATTTATACCCGAATTACCTAATTAATCAAGTGATCAAAATACCATACATAATCTTTATTTTTTTTGTTTCAATTATCCTTTTGTCTTGTAAATTAAAAAAGGATTTAAAACCTGAAAAAAATAAAATCAATATAACTAATAATAATTCTATTATTTTAGATAGCGTTTCAGCTAATTTATTGGATTTTAAAACCCTGAGTTTTAGAAGTAAAACAGATATAGAATCAGAAAAACTTAATGCAGGTTTTAGCATTCAATTCAGGATAAAAAAAGACGAAATAATATGGGCATCTGTTACTGCTTTAGGGGCAATAGAAGTTGCCAGAGCATTTATTACTCCTGATAGTATAAAAATTTTAGATAGAATTAATGGAAAATATATTGCTCAGGATTTCTCCTATTTATCAAAAGTAGTGAAAACGGATATAGATTTCAATACATTGCAGGCTGTTTTGGTTGGAAATACTCCATCACAGGTATTAACAGCAGGAAACTTACAAGTTGTGAATGATGATAGATTGAATTTATTAGCCACAAACAACAATTTTACTTTCAAATCTGGATATAACAGTACATTTAATTTATTGAGTTTGCTGGCAAATAATTCTGAAGCTGCTCAAAATTTAACCATTGATTATTCTGAAATTACGAATGTTAATGGTCAAAAATTTCCTCAGCTTGTAAAAGGCAAATCAATAAATAAAGACGAAACGATTAATTTTGAATTGAGTTATTCGAGAATTTCTATCAATGAAGAGCTACAATTTCCGTTTACTATTCCGCAAAATTTAAGAGATAAATAATGAAAAAAGGAACAATAAGTGGAATGAGAGTGCTTGGGATTTTTCTTTTTCTTTTTTGTTTGAATGTAAATCTGTTTGCACAATCCAAATCAGAATTGGAGCGTAAAAAACAACAGCTAAACTCAGAGATTGCTGCAACAACTAAGATTTTAAAAGAAACACAACGGAATAAAGCTGCAACATTAAGTCAATTAAAAACACTAAATCGACAGATACAAATACGGGAGCAATTAATAGGAACCATCAACAGCGAAATAAATTTTATTGATAAACAAACCAACCAAAACACACAGACAATCAGGCTTTTGGAAGGACAATTAACTAAGTTGAAAAAGGAGTATGCAGGGATGGTTTTATTCGCATTCCGAAATCAGAGTTCGTATAATAAACTAATGTTTGTATTTGCAGCAAAAGATTTTAATCAAGCATATAAAAGATTAAAATACCTGCAACAATTTAGTGATTACCGAGAGAAACAAGCATTTTATATTGAACAAACTCAAGGGCAATTGAGTACTAAAGTAACCGAACTAAAAACCAAGAAACAGCAAAAAAGTGGTTTGCTAACAGAGGAACAGAAAGAAAAAAAAACGCTTGGTTTAGAAAAAGAAGATAAAACTAAAATTGCAGTAGTACTTCAAAGTAAAGAGCAGCAACTTAAAAAAGACTTAAAAGAAAAACAAGCTGCTCAAGCCAGATTAAACAGAGCGATTGAAGATATAATTAGAAGAGAAATAGATTTAGCTCGAAAAAAAGCAGAAGCAGATGCAAGAGCAAAAGCTGGAACCAAGCCAGGAGTAAAAACAGAAACCAAGCCAATTTCGGCTTCAAGTGCATTGAATCTAACTCCTGAAGCTGCTAAACTTTCGGCCGATTTTGCCAGCAACATGGGAAAACTGCCTTGGCCAGTAGAAAAGGGAACGATAACAGAAGGGTTTGGTCAGCATCCACATCCAATATTAAAAGGTATTACTACGCAAAACAATGGCGTTGATATTAAAACAAATGTAAATGCAACTGTGCGGGCATTATTTGCAGGTGAGGTAACTGGAATTATTACCATTCCAGGTGGGCAAATTGCTATTTTAGTAAGGCATGGAGAATATGTTTCTGTGTATTCAAACCTGAAATCATATTCTGTAAAAAGAGGAGATAAAGTAACGACAAAACAAGCTATAGGAGTTGCATTCACAGATACCATTGAAGATCAAACAGAAGTTCACTTGGAGATTTGGAAAGGTATGACCAAATTAGACCCCCAAAATTGGTTGTTTAAATAAAAAAAACTCATTTTTATATAAATGCGTACCTTTGGACGTTACATATTAAAATAAAAAATGTTTGATCACTCTTTATTATTCATGAATTTGGGAACTACAGAAATAATTATGCTTCTAGTGGTTATATTGTTATTGTTCGGAGGTAAAAAAATTCCAGAATTAGCGAGAGGCCTTGGTAAAGGTATTCGCGAATTCAAAGATGCTTCATCAGGTGTTCAAAAAGAAATTGAAGACAGTATGAAGAATCCTCCAGTTAATAATACAAATACTACCAACCCTACTACGGAAGAGAAAAAGTAAAAAATTATTTTTTTCTTTGTGCCTAAAGTACACAAAAACTAAATTTGGAAAATTTCAAGTCGTTACAGGAAGCACGCGATTTGCTGTATTCCCGTAAAATTTCGATGACGGGAATAGTTACGCACTATCTCTCAACTATAGAAAAACAAAAAAATCTTAATGCCTTTCTGGAAATCTATGCTCAAGAAGCTTTAGATCAGGCAGAAATTATTCAGAAAAAACTGGATGAAGGATTAGCTGGAAAACTAGCAGGAATGGTTGTTAGCATTAAAGATATGATCTGCTTTAAGGATCATAAGATATCAGCTTCATCGCACATTCTTGATAATTTCACTTCTTTATACTCTAGTACAGTTGTAGAACGAATACTTGCAGAAGATGCAATTATCATTGGTAGAACGAGTTGCGATGAATTTGCCATGGGTGCATCCAACGAAACTTCTTTTTATGGTTCAGTTAAAAATGCCTTAGATCCTACTAAAGTTTCTGGCGGATCTTCTGGTGGTTCAGCTGTTTCTGTTCAAGCTGGTATGTGTTTGGCAAGTTTAGGAACTGATACAGGTGGTTCAGTTCGTCAACCAGCATCCTTTTGCGGTATTGTAGGGATGAAACCTACTTATGGTAGAATTTCCAGGTATGGTATTATTGCTTATGCTTCATCATTTGATCAAGTTGGATTATTGACCAACACGGTAAAAGATGCTGCTCTACTTTTGGAGGTAATTGCAGGAAAAGATAAATTTGATGGAACATCCATTCAAAGCGAAGTTCCTGAATATTCGCAAAACTTATCAACGAATGAAAAATATCGATTTGCAGTTTTGCGAGAAACGCTTGAAAGCGAAGGTCTTGATCCAGAAATAAAGGCTCAATTAGAAAAAACCATTGAGCAATTAAAAAATGATGGGCACACGATAGAACTGGTTGATTTTAAATTGCTTGAATACGTTGTACCAACCTACTATATTTTGACTACAGCTGAAGCTTCAAGCAATTTGGCAAGATATGATGGAGTTCATTTTGGCTACCGTAGCAAAAATGCTTCTGATCTTGAAACAACTTATAAAAAATCTCGTACAGAAGGATTCGGAACGGAAGTGAAAAGGAGAATAATGTTGGGAACATTTGTATTAAGTGCAGGATATTATGATGCATATTATACAAAGGCGCAAAAAGTGAGAAGGCTGATTAGGGATAGTACTATAAAGATTTTAACAGATTACGACTTTATTTTACTTCCTACTGCGCCAACCACTGCTTTTGCAATTGGAGAAAAAATTGATGATCCAATTGTGATGTACTTGGCAGATATTTTTACAGTTCAGGCTTCGTTATCTGGCTTGCCAGCAATATCACTGCCTTTGGGTAAACACAGCAATGGTTTGCCATTTGGTTTACAATTGATTGCCAATAAATTAGAAGAACAAAAATTGTTAAATTTTTCAGCAAGTTTGGTTCTTACAAATAATAATAGTTAATTTAATCGTTTTAAAATTGATGTTACGCTCTCTCAATCTTATGTAGCACTAATTCAATACTCAAATCCTAACGAATGACAAAATTCAATTTTGCAGGTCCAATTAAAATTATCGCTCTCTCACTGATCATTTTAGCTAGTTCATTTTACAGTTCTGCAAGTAATCATCCTACAAAAGTAAAATTTTTCGATCCAGATTCAGCTTCAGTTTTTTTATTAAGAAATAAGATTGTTCGTGAAGATTCTATTCCTGCCCCTGTAATACCTGAAATAAAAGCAGAGATATTACCAAGTTTTGCGGCTGAAGTTTATATCAAACGTCTTGATTCTATCGAGCGTGAAATCCCTTTACCTTATAATCAGTATGTTCAAGGCTATATAGATTTATATGCAAATCGTAAGCGCGAAATGATGTCGCGCATGCTTGGTTTATCCGATTATTATTTTCCGTTGTTTGAAAAAACATTAACAGAAGAGGGTTTACCATTAGAATTCAAATATTTGTCGATTGTAGAATCTGCTTTAAATCCAATGGCAGTTTCGAGAGTTGGTGCTACAGGTTTATGGCAATTTATGTACGCTACAGGTAAGCAATACAAATTGAATGTAGATACCTATGTAGATGAACGACGTGATCCGGCAAAAGCAACTTTTGCAGCAACTCAATATTTTAAAGATATGTATGCCATTTATGGCGATTGGTTGCTTGTAATTGCTTCTTACAATTGTGGAGCTGGTAATGTGAATAAGGCAATACGCAAAGCAGGTGGGGCTATGGATTTCTGGGCTATTCGTAAATACTTGCCAGAAGAAACTCGAGGGTATGTTCCAGCTTTTATTGCGGCAACGTATGTTATGAATCATGCAACAGATCATAATATTTTTCCGGTTTATCCATCTTTCAGCACTGATAATGATACTGTGATGTTGGTAAATCCGGTTTCGTTTAGTCACTTGTCGAATATGTTGGGAGTTGATGTAGAAGAATTAAAAACATTAAATCCGGTTTACAAAAAGCAATTTGTTAATGCTAGCCAATTTGTTGCTAAATCAATTATTCTTCCAGTTGAAAAGAAATTACTATTCGCTCAGTTGCGTGATTCGATTTACTCTTCTGCACCGTATGGTAATTCAGCACGAATTGTTTTAACTTCTGAAACGGAATCAAGAGCTGTAAATAAAACCTTAGTTTATAAAGTAAAACGAGGAGAAAACTTATCCATAGTTGCTAGGAAATATCGGGTAGATGTTCAAGATCTTAAAGTTTGGAATAACTTAAAATCAAACAAAGTCATAGTTGGGCAACCATTAAAAATAAAAACGACGCAAACTACTAAAGTGCAAGTTGAAAAATATGAACCTGTTGCAAAAACTGAAACAGCACAGCAAACGATTGCTAAACAATATAAATTTTATAAAGTACGAAGAGGTGATTCACTTTGGAGTATTGCTGACAAGCATAAAGGATTAACAGTTGAGAAACTAAAATCAATGAATAAAATACGAAGTAACAACGGATTGAAAGCTGGTGCTTTAATAAAAGTTGGTTTCAAAGGTTAATAGAATTTTTTTCAAAATAAAAACAAAAAACCCAGTGTAAGCTGGGTTTTTTGTTTTAGGTCCTTTCCCAAGTTAAAAGCATTAAATTGTTACTTTTGATTTTTTTTTTGTAAATAATTAAAACATGTCAAAATCAAGCAGGAAGCAAGATGCACTGGACTACCATAGTAGTGGAAGACCAGGGAAAATAGAAGTTATTCCTACAAAGGCTACCAATTCTCAACGAGATTTATCACTTGCCTATTCTCCAGGTGTGGCTGAACCATGTTTGCGAATTGCTGATAATGTGGATGATGTGTATAAATATACAGCCAAAGGAAATTTAGTTGCAGTAATTACTAATGGAACTGCTGTTTTAGGATTAGGAAATATAGGACCCGAAGCATCCAAGCCAGTAATGGAAGGAAAAGGATTGCTTTTTAAGATTTTTGCAGATATTGATGTATTTGATTTAGAATTAAATGTAGCCGATGTAGATGCTTTTGTAAATACGGTAAAAGCATTAGAGCCAACTTTTGGAGGAATTAATCTGGAAGATATAAAAGCTCCAGAATGCTTTGAAATTGAAAAAAGATTAAAAGCTGAACTTTCAATCCCGATCATGCACGATGATCAGCATGGTACCGCAATAATTTCTGCGGCAGCATTATTGAATGCGTTAGAAGTTCAGAAAAAGAATATTGCCAAAGTGAAAATTGTTATCAATGGTGCAGGTGCAGCAGCTATTTCTTGTTCTCGTTTATATCTGGCTATGGGTGCAAAATTAGAAAACATGGTTATGCTTGATCGATCTGGTGTAATAAGAGCCGATCGGGATGATTCTCTGGATGAAACCAAACGTTATTTTGCAACAAAAAGAAATCTGAGAACATTGGATGATGCCATAAAAGATGCAGATGTATTTATCGGACTTTCGTCTGCTGATATTCTAACTGCAGAAATGCTTAAGAAAATGGCTAAAAACCCAATCGTTTTTGCCATGGCCAATCCTGATCCTGAAATTGATTATAACCTAGCAATTAAAACCAGAAAAGATATTATTATGGCTACTGGCCGATCTGATTATCCAAATCAGGTTAATAATGTGTTGGGTTTTCCTTACATATTTAGAGGTGCATTGGATGTGCGTGCAAAATGCATTAACGAGGAAATGAAAATTGCTGCTGTAAAAGCAATAGCTGAATTAGCTAAAAAGCCTGTTCCAGAAGCTGTTAATTTAGCTTATAATAAAAAGAATATAACATTTGGGAAAGAGTATATTATTCCTAAACCTTTAGATTTCAGGTTGATAACTTCGGTTTCTCCAGCGGTTGCAAAAGCAGCAATGGACTCTGGAGTTGCTAAACATCATATTACCGATTGGGATGTTTATAAAGAAGAACTAAAAAAACGTCTAGGGCTTGATGATAAACTCATGAGAGCCATTACTAACAAGGCAAAATCGGCTCCTAAACGTATAATTTTTGCTGAGGCAGATAATTATAAAATTCTAAAAGCAGCTCAAATAGTATTTGAAGAGGGCATTGCAACACCAGTTTTGCTTGGAAATGTTGATAAAATAAGATCACTCATCCGCGAGCATACGCTTGGACTTGATGGAATTGATATTATTGATCCGAATGAACAGGATGCAAAGTTGGCTGAGTATGGTGAAATACTTTTCCAAAAAAGACAGAGGAAAGGAATTACACTTTACGAAGCAAAGAAACTTATGCGCGAGAGAAATTATTTTGGATCTGCTATGGTTGAATCTGGAGAAGGAGATGCGTTAATTAGTGGATTAACGAGAAATTATCAAAGCACTATAAAACCTGCTTTGCAAATTATTGGTACCGGCGCCGGAGTAAAACGGGTAGCAGGGATGTATATCATGTTAACCAAAAAAGGAACAGTCTTTTTTGCGGACACAACGGTAAACATTGATCCAAGTGCACAAGACATTGTCGACATAACGCTATTAGTGAATGAATCTGTTAAAAAATTTAACGTTCATCCTAGAATTGCACTTTTATCATACACCAATTTTGGTGCATCAGATGGGATAACACCAATAAAAATGCGGGATGCAGTACGTTTTTTACATAAAAATCATCCAGAAATTATTGTGGATGGAGATATACAAGCTAATTTTGCCATGAATGAAGCATTGTTGGCTGATAATTTTCCATTTTCAAAATTATCGGGTGGAATTGCTAATACGTTAATATTTCCAAATCTAGAATCAGGAAATATGGCATATAAACTATTGCAGGAATTGGGAGGTGCAGAGGCCATTGGACCAATTTTGCTTGGTTTAAATAAGCCAGTTCATATTTTGCAATTAGGTAGCTCTGTTCGCGAAATTGTAAATATGGTAACAATTGCGGTGGTTGACGCTCAATCAAAAGAAAATAATTAAAGCTATCCTGTTTTAAATTAATATTTTCAGCTTTTTAATAAAATATGATCGCATTTATAGAAGGTAAGTTAGTATTTAAAAGTCCAACACATGTGCATTTGCTTGCTGGTGGAGTTGCCTACCATATTAATATTTCATTGCATACATTTTCTCAATTACCAGAAATTGAATTTTGTCGTTTGCATACCCATTTAATAGTAAAGGAAGATTCGCACACTCTATTTGGCTTTGCAGAAGAAGGAGAAAAAAGACTATTCGGACATTTAATATCTGTATCAGGTATTGGCCCGAATACTGCCAGAATTATGCTTTCGTCCATAACTCCAACAGAAATACAGCATGCAATAATTAATGGTGACGTTCCTAACATCCAACGAATAAAAGGAATAGGTCCAAAGTCAGCTCAACGTTTAATACTTGAACTACAAGACAAATTGAAAAAAGAAGGAAGTAACTCGCTAATTTCAATGCCTCGTAACAATACTGTTAAAGAGGAAGCGTTATCAGCCATGATTATGTTAGGTTTTTCCAAAAGTGTTGCCGATAAAGTATTGGCTGATGTAACCAGAGTTCATGGTGATGCACTATCAGTTGAACAACTGATAAAAATTTCTCTTAAAAGCCTTTAAATTTACTTCCTGTTCAAATTCGTTACTCATTGAAATCAGTTAAATCCACATTTTTACCCATAGTCGTTATTACGATTATAAGCTTATCTGTGGTATGGAGTTCTAGTGCTAGAATGCGCATGGAAAGTCCTAGAAAAAGAAATTTGGATACTGGAGATTTAAAATTTCCCGTGCCGGACAATTCTGATATTCTTCAAAATAAACCCAATACGATTGACCTTAAACCACCAAAAAACATAGAGCGGAAGGTTGAGTATGATCCCACTACCAAACAGTATATTATTACTGAAACCATAGGAGGAAGGTTTTTCAGAAATCCACAATATTTAAGTTTTGAAGAATATCAGCGATATGAATCAGAACAAAATAAAAGCGAATACTGGAAGCAAAGAAGTTCTGCAACTGATTTAGTACAAAGCAAGGGCATTGTACCCAAATTATATGTCAACAATCAAATTTTTGATCGGATTTTTGGTGGCGGAGCAGTTGATATTCGACCACAAGGTTCTGCAGAATTAATTTTTTCTGGAAAATTTAACAGAAATGAAAATCCTGCATTTTCTGAACGAGCAAAAAGAACTGGAAACTTTGATTTTGATGAAAAAATACAAATGAATGTTGTGGGTAATATTGGCGACAAGCTGAAAGTTACCACAAACTTTAATACAGAATCACAATTCGATTTTGAAAATCAGGTGAAATTAGATTACACCGGCTATGAAGATGAGATTATTAAAAAAATAGAAGCTGGAAATGTGAGTCTACCCATAAGTGGTTCATTAATTACAGGAAGTCAGACTTTATTTGGTATTAAAACTCAACTTCAGTTTGGTAGGCTTACCATGACGAGTGTTTTCTCTACACAAAAGAGCGAACCCAAAGAAATTAACATCACCAATGGAGCCCAAACAAGCGACTTTAGGTTTTCGGCAGATAATTATGAAGCCAATAAACATTATTTTTTGGCAAACTATTTTAAAGATAATTATGAAAAGGCTTTTGCAGAACCACCTTTAATTCAATCAAAAATAATTGTAAACCAGGTCGAAGTTTACATTACTAACGAAACGAATAAGTTTGATGATTCAAGAAACGTAATAGCATTTATTGATCTTGGGGAGGATAGCGTTTTTAATAATATAAAAGTAATTGGAGGAACTAGTAAACTCCCAAACTCCAAATTAGATACGATTAGAGATCCTGAAACTGGAAAAGAATATGCATTGCTCCCATCCAACGACCTCTTATCAAAGCTTCCAGGCAATATTCGTAATTTCAAAGACAATCAAATTGATTCGTATTTTCAATCGGAGACACCAGCTGGTAGCAGTCCAAATGATAATTATGCAAAGTTAACAAACGCAAGAAAGCTAAACCAAAGGGAATTTAGCTTTAGCCCAACTTTAGGTTATATTTCATTAAATCGTTCATTAAATGCAGCCGAAGTACTTTCGGTTTCTTTCCGATATACGTATGATGGTGTTGAATATCAGGTAGGAGAATTTTCGGCGGATCGACCTCTTAATCCATTAAAACCGGACGTACTTTATACCAAATTATTAAAGAACGCTACCCTAAAAACGAATTTGCCTATTTGGGATTTAATGATGAAAAACATTTATCCATTGGGTTCTTTTCAGATAAATGAGAAAAATTTCAGATTAAATATTGTTCGTTTGGATGAAGCCACTGGAATAGAACGACAGGTTTTGACAGATGGAATAAGAACGTCAGGTCAACAATACATTCAACTATTAAATGTTGATAGAATTAATACTCGGCAAGCAAACAGAGCAGATGGTATTTTTGATTTTATAGATGGAGTAACGATTGATAGAGCAAATGGAAAGATTATTTTTCCAGTTCGTGAGCCATTTGGAAGTAATTTACGAAGAAAATTTGACCCTTCTGAAACTGCTTTTATCAACAAATATGTTTTTCAACAATTGTATGATACAACGAAAAATGCAGCACAACAAGTTCCAGAACAAAACAAATATTTCATTCAAGGAAGTTATCAAAGTACATCAAGTTCTGAGTTTTCTTTAAATGCAATAAACATCCCACCTGGCTCTGTTGTAGTTACTGCCGGAAGTACTGTTTTGACAGAAGGAAGCCAATATACAGTTGATTACAATATTGGTCGAGTAAAGATTATTGACGAAAGTTATTTGAATTCGGCTGTACCTATAAAAATAAAATTAGAAGCTGCTCAATTATTTAATTTACAAACAAAAACATTCCTCGGCACACGCCTAGATTATAAATTCAGCGATAAATTTACAATTGGTGGTACAGCATTAAGACTATCAGAAAGACCATTTACGCAAAAAGTGAACATTGGTGAGGAGCCAATTTCAAATAGTATTTATGGATTGGATGGAAATTACCAAGCCGATTCAAGATTCTTAACTAATCTGGTTGATAAGATTCCATTTATTGAAACGAAAGAAAATTCACAAATAACACTTTCTGGTGAATACGCATATTTGCAACCCGGCCATTCTCGCCAATTAAATGTACCAGGCAATAAAACAGGAATTTCTTATTTAGATGATTTTGAGGGAAGTAAATCTATCATTGATTTGAAAAATGCTCAGCAATGGTTTTTGTCAAGCACCCCACAAACTTTTCCAAATGCTGGAGTATCAAATCGGGAAAATGGATTTGATAGAGCACAACTTTCCTGGTATAGTATCGATCAATTATTTTATCAAAAAAATAATAACATATCACCTAGACATATACGCGATGACAAGGAACAACTTTCCAACCATTATGTACGGCAGGTATTAGAGCAACAGGTTTTTCCGAATAGATTAACAGAAAGTGGTCAGGCAAATATTCTGACCACATTTGACTTAACATTCGATCCCATCAAACGTGGACCATACAATTACCGGACTACCGAATTAAATCCAAATGGCGATTTGCTGAACCCTAAAAAAAAATGGGGAGGTATTTACAGAGGCTTAACGTCAACAGATTTTGAAGCCTTAAATGTGGAATTTATTGAATTTTGGGTTATGGATCCATTTTTTTATAAACCTGATGCTCAGGGAGGAGATTTATATTTCAACTTAGGTTCAATTTCTGAAGATGTATTAAAAGATGGTAGAAAATCTGTAGAAAATGGACTACCAGTTGATGGTGAAAATATTGGTGTAGATACAACAGTATTTGCCAGAATTCCTTCTATAGAACCCGTAACACAAGCTTTTGATAATAATCCAACTTCCAGACAAAATCAAGATGTGGGATTGGATGGATTATCTTCTGGCAATGAACAAACTTTTTTTGGTAACTATTTGCAAGAATTGCAAAATTCGGGTTTAGAACCAGATGCATTAACAAAAGCTCAAAATGATCCATCAAATGATGATTATGTTTATTTCAGAGGTACAGATTTGGATAATGATAAAGCAGATATTCTAACTAGATATTCCAGATTGAACGGTACTGAAGGAAATTCTAAAACCAGTGAACAATCTTTAGCTGATTTTGGAGTGGAAGTTGGCTCTACTACTTTGCAACCTGATGCAGAAGATGCAAACCGAGATAATAACTCAAGTAAGGAGGATGAATATTTTGAGTACAAAATTTCTATGCGACCAGCTGATTTAGTAGTTGGGCAAAATTATATTACCGACCAAGTTTTAAGTACTGTGAAATTAGAAAATGGTAAAACAGAATCCATTCGCTGGTTGCAATTTAACGTACCAATTATTAGTGGTACACCTAGAGGCGGAATTCAGGATTTTAAATCAGTGCGATTTATTAGAATGTATATGACAGAGTTTGAAGAAGCTACAACATTGAGATTTGCCCGCTTGCAATTGGACAGAGGCGAATGGAGAAAATTTATCCCTCAACCTGGTAGGCCATTGCGAGAACCGGATGATTATATTGGTGAAGTGGATGACAATACTTCAATTTTTGATGTAAACACTGTAAATATTGAAGAGAATGCAACCCGAATTCCAATTCCTTATATATTGCCTCCTGGCATACTACAAGAAAGAAATGCCAGTAGTATTCGTGGAAATACCCGTCAGAATGAGCAATCTTTAGTTTTGCGAGCTAAGGAATTGAGAGATGGATACGGTTTGGCAGCATACAAAAACACTGACTTTGATTTTCGTTCTTACAAAAGAATCGAAATGTTTATTCATGCTGAAGGAAATCAATTAGAGGATGGAGACGTATCAACATTCATTAGATTGGGTACTGATTTTACTCAAAATTATTATGAGTATGAGATTCCAATGCAGATTACCAAAGATGGTTCGCAAACTGAAAGTGAAATATGGCCAGAATCCAATAAATTTAATATTCCACTTTCTGTTTTGCAAAATGCTAAACAAGCCCGGAATAATGCAAATGCATCTTTAATAAAAGAATTTTATTTTCCGGATGGTAAGAACAGAGTTACCGTTGTTGGTTCGCCGGATTTGAGCAGAGTACGAACCATATTAATTGGTGTAAGAAATCCGAAAAGAAGATCATCAAACCAAAGCACGGATGATGGACAAAATATTAGTGCAGAAATTTGGGTAAATGAATTACGATTAACAGATTTTGATGAAGATGGAGGATGGGCAGCGCTTGCTAGGGCAACGTTTAAACTGGCAGATTTTGGTACAGTCAACTTAGCTGGAAGCAGAAGTACACCAGGATTTGGATCTATTGATAAAAAAGTAAGCGAAAGAAGTAGAGAAGATGCTACCACTTATGATGTGTCAACCAATGTGGAAATAGGTAAGTTTTTTCCAGAGAAAATCGGAATTAAAATCCCTGTTTTTTATAATTATTCCCAAACGATAATTAAACCACAGTTTAGCCCAAGTAGTCCAGATATTTTGTTAAATGATTTATTAGAGCAAACTACTGGCTCTAAAAGAGATACTTTGAAAAACTTGACGATTGATAAAACAACTAGAAAAAGTATCAATTTCACTAATATCAGGAAAGAAAAAACGAAGCCAAATGCCAAAAGCAGGATTTATGATATTGAAAATGTAAATGCATCTTATTCATATACTAATAAGCTAAATACTAGTTATGAGATTGAAAAAGATTTAGAAGTAAATCACCGAGGTAGGTTAGGATATAATTTTTCAATAAGCCCAAAAACTGTTAAACCATTTGAAAAATTCATTAAGAGTAAAAACTTGAATCTGATTAAAGACTTTAACTTTAATTATCTGCCAAGTAGTTTATCGTTTAGTGTTGATGTAGATCGGCTATATTCAGAAAATCAAGTTAGAAACTTGGATCCAACCTATATTCCTCCTTCCAATTTTTCGCCAATTAACTACAATAAATACTTCAGACTAAACAGGGTTTATGGATTTAATTATAACATTACAAGAGGTTTAAAAATTGATTTTAACGCTAATAACGAAGCGAATATTGATGAACCAGATGGAAAAATAGAAACAAGATCCCAAAAGGATACTGTTTTGTCAAATTTGAAGCAATTTGGTAGAACTACCCGTTATGAGCATAATTTTAATGTAACGTATACCGTACCAATCAATAAATTTCCATTTTTAGATTGGACTAAATTGGATGTTCGATATGGAGGTAGATTTGGATGGGATTCTAAACCACTTTCGCAAATAGAAAATAAAGACACCTCGAAAACAGATTTGGGAAATACCATTCAGAACTCACGAATTATTTCAGTAAATCCTACGCTTACATTTACAACTTTGTACAACAAATCAAAGTTTTTAAAATCTTTAAATACTCCTAAACGTCCACCACCTCGAAAACCTGCAGCTAAAGATGAACGAGGGCTTAATGTAAAAGAGTTAAATAAATTATCTAATAATGGAAAACCAATTGCTGATAGTTTAGAAAAAGTAAAAAAGCCATCCAAACAAATTCTATTAAAAACTGGAGTAAGATTGTTGACAAGTATTAAAACAGTAAGCGGTGTTTATTCAAGAACTGAGTCAACTGTATTGCCAGGATATTTGCCTGTTACCAATAATTTAGGATATGATTTTAAAAAAAGTGCGCCAGGAATTCCATTTTTGTTAGGTCAACAAGATGATAATTTTGCCAAATATGCAGCAGATAAAGGTTGGATAACGAGTGACACTAATCTTACTGCAAAGTACGCTCAAAATTTTTCGGAAACCATTCAATTGAGAGCTACTATTGAGCCACTTCCGGATTTTAGAATAGAATTAACTGCAAATAGAAATTACTCAAATATGGAATCATCGAATTTCAGATTCGTAAACGACACATTATTTAAACGAAAAGGATTTAGAAAACTTAGTCCAGTTGAAACTGGTTCATTTAGTATTACAACTATTACCGTCAGAACAATCTTTGACCGTCAAAGAGAACCAACATATAGCTCTAAAAATTTCCAGAAATTCGAATCTAATTTAATCGCAATTTCCAAAAGATTGGGAGAAGAAAATGGAACAAGTATAAGCGATACTTCTGATTTTTATAACGGATATGGCGCTGGTAACCAAGAAGTATTGATTAATGCTTTTTTAGCCGCTTACACTGGCACAGATCCCTCAAAACAAAAACTTGATTTATTTACTAAAATTCCACTTCCAAACTGGCAAATTAACTATACCGGATTAACAAAAATTCAGTTATTGGCTGACTTATTTGCTAATATCAGTTTGAAAAGTAGCTATTCTTCTACCTATTCAATTTCTGGATTTAGAAATTTACTCCAATTCAATACTGATCCTGGAGGCGAGCGAGAACTTGATCCACTAGGAAATTTCCTTCCGCAATATCAGGTAGCGAGTGTAGGAATTGATGAAAAATTTACTCCGCTAGTAGGAATTGATGTTAAATTAAAAAACAGCATGACCTTTAGATTTGACTACAACACGACAAGAAGAGTTGCTTTTTTAATCGGATCAAACAATGTTCAGCAAACAAGTGGTGATGGTTTTGCATTTAGCTTCGGTTACATCACCAATAATTTCAAAGTGCCATTTAAGATTAATGGAAAAATAGCAGAACTTAAAAATAATTTGAAGTTTGATATGCAATTTAGAATTACCAATACACTTGATGTAATTTATCGATTAGGAGTGCCATTAACAACTCCAGGTAGTGGTAGTAGAATTTTAGCTTTAAATCCTTCCATAGATTATGTTGTAAATGAGCGTTTTAATGTTCGAGCATTTTATGATTACACCTTAAATAAACCAAAATCATCCATTAGTTACTTAACTGCATTTACTCAAGCTGGTGTTAGTATTCGTTTTACACTAGGTAACTAATTATTTAAGAATTTGTAATACTTTTAAAAATTAATAATAAATTTAAAATCATGAATTTTCCATCAGAATTAAAATATACAAAAGACCACGAATGGGTAAAAATTAACGGTGATGAAGCCATAATTGGCATCACAGATTTTGCTCAGCACGAGCTCGGCGATATTGTGTATGTTGATATTGCTATCAATGGTAAAAGTGTAAAACAAGAGGAAGTTTTTGGTACCGTTGAGGCAGTGAAAACTGTTTCGGATTTATTTATGCCATTGTCTGGAGTAGTATTAGAATTTAATAAAAAATTAGATACTCAACCTGAGTTAGTAAATTCTGATCCATATGGTGAAGGTTGGATGATAAAAATGAAAATAGAAAACGTAAACGAAATTGAAAGTTTATTAGCTGCTGATGCTTACCAACAACAGGTAGGCGCATAAGTTGAATGTTAAAATATAAAGCAATTCCAGGTTTTATTTGGCTTGTTTTTATTTTTGTGCTTTGCAATATGCGGCCTTCTTCTTTACCCTCCGATTCTTGGTTTGTTTTTAAAGGAATTGATAAAGTGGTACATGCTATTTTCTATTTCGTATTTGCTTGGCTTTTTCTTCCTGTTTTTGAATATACAAAAGATAAAAGAAATGCTATGGCATTAACTATCTCCACAGGATTTTTTTATGGAGTATTTATAGAATTAATACAACAATTTGTGTTTACCTATCGTTCAGCTGATTGGAGAGATGTTGTAGCAAATATAATTGGATTGGCTTTTGGGATTTTAAGTTTTCCCATTGTTATTTCTATCTTTTATCGATTTAATCGAAATTTTAAATGAAAAATATTAAAACTAATATCAAAATCATTATGGTAATTACCGGATTTTGTTTCTTAGCTTCTTGTAGTGCTAAAAGCAGATGTAATTGCCCGAGTTTTGGGAAAACCAATACTAAAATTGTGATTGATAAATTGAGTTAGTTGCTTTTAATTTATTGAGAATCATTTTCAATCAAATTGATTTTTTTAAGCAAAAAGAAGCTTAGAAAATCAAAATAAACAATTTTATTCAGTCACTTAATTTAAAATAATCGAATCATTGTTGGTATAATATTTCCTTTTCAGGCAAACTTCTGTTAATCTTATTTGTTATTAATCTAAATAAGCATTACCTTGCCATTCAATTAAAAGAGATATGAATTTATCAGAATTAAATATCGGAGAAACTGCCATTATTGACTCATTTACCGATGAAGAAATGTCGATTAAATTATTAGAAATGGGATGTTTGCCTGGTCAAATTGTTCATGTTAATAATATTGCACCTTTTGGAGATCCAATGGCGATTACCATTTCAGGTTATAAATTAAGTCTTCGCAAAAAAGAAGCATCTACTATTATTTTAAAGTAAAACATCTGACGTGCCAGACCGGATAAAGATTGCATTAATTGGAAACCCTAACACTGGAAAATCTACTCTGTTCAACGCGCTTACTGGTTTAAACCAAAAAGTAGGAAACTTTCCAGGAGTCACCATTGATAAAAAAAGCGGATTTACTTCGTTTCAGAATAAAGAATTTGAAATAATTGATCTTCCGGGGATTTATAGCCTTTATCCAAAATCAATAGACGAAGCAATCGTATTTGATGTGCTTAGTGATAAGCAAAATCCTTCACATCCTGATTTATTGGTCATTGTAGTAGATGCATCCAATTTAAAAAGAAATTTTTTACTTTTTTCGCAAGTTGCAGATTTGGGCAAGCCGGTAATAATGGCTCTCAATATGATTGATATTGCTAAAAGTGAAGGAATTGAAATTGATATAGAAGGATTAGCCGAAAAATTGAATATCCCGATTGTTCCAATTAATGCGCGAAAAAAAATAGGATTTGATTTATTAAAAAAAACATTATTACATTCTCCATCCACAATCAATCCAGAGTATCGTTTAAATGTAATGCCTTTTGCTGCCGATCTAATTTGCCGTATTCAAAGTGAACTTCATGTTAGTAATCCTACGATTGCTTATCAGTTAGCGCATCAATATCAAAATCTTCATTTCATCAGCAGTGAGCAAAAAATAAGATTGGCAGAATTGGTACACGATGCAAAATTTGAAAGTCAGAAAATACAAGCGAAAGAAACGATAAGTCGGTATAATCTCATTAACGAACTTTTATTTGATACTGTAAAAGATCACCGAGGCACAGGAACCGAAAACTACAGCAATAAAATTGACAAAATTTTAACCCATAAGATTTTTGGTTTATTGATTTTTATGGTGTTGCTCTTAGGTATGTTTCAAGCAATTTATACTTGGTCAGCCTACCCAATGGATTTGATTGAAACCGTTTTTGCTTGGTTAGGAAATTCGCTAAAAGCCATTCTACCCGCAGGTTTTTTAACTAACTTATTGACCGAAGGCATAATTGCTGGATTGAGTGGAGTAGTAGTTTTTGTACCTCAAATAGCCATTTTATTTGCTTTCATAGCTATTTTAGAAGATACTGGCTATATGTCGAGAGTTACATTTATGCTCGACAAGCTGATGAAAAAAGTAGGGCTTAACGGAAAATCAGTTGTTCCATTAATTGGAAGCGTTGCATGTGCAGTACCAGCGATAATGGCCGCAAGAACGATTGAAAATTGGAAAGATCGAATTATCACTATTATGGTAGCTCCGCTGATTAGTTGTTCAGCGAGATTACCAGTTTATACTGTTTTAATCGCCTTGGTTGTTCCTTCCAGAACTGTTTTTGGTTTTATCAATCTTCAAGCGCTTGCTTTAATGTTTATGTATCTCTTGAGTTTTGCAGCGGCATTTTTAGCAGCCTTAGTTATGAAATACCTGATAAAAGCAAAATCTAGAGGTTTTTTTATTATGGAATTGCCTGTTTATCGAATGCCAAGGTGGAATAATGTTTTGTTAACTATTTATTTACGATCAAAAACTTTTGTTTTAGAAGCTGGAAAAGTGATTATTATTGTTTCTGCATTATTATGGTTGGCGGCAAGTTATGGTCCACCAAAACGATTTGCAGAAATCAATAAAACCTATCAGGAAAAAATTGCAAAATCAGGTGAAAACGATGAAATGAAAAGGGATATGGAATCTGAAAAATTGGAATCATCTTTCGCTGGAATATTAGGGCATGTAATAGAACCAGCCATAAAACCTTTAGGCTTTGATTGGAAAATAGGAATTGCCCTCATCACTTCATTTGCAGCCCGTGAAGTTTTTGTTGGAACCATGGCTACCATTTATTCAGTAGAAGGTGATGTAGATAATTCCACTAAGCTTATTGAGAAAATGAGGCAAGCAACAAATCCAGACACTGGATTGCCTGTTTTTACCTTGCCTGTAGCATTCTCCCTAATGATTTTTTATGCATTTGCTATGCAATGTATGAGTACAGTTGCAGTAACCTACCGAGAAACAAAATCAAAGAAATGGCCAATTATTCAATTTGTATATATGACGGCTTTGGCATATTTAAGTAGCCTGCTACTATATCAATTAATGACATAATTATATCTTTGTAACGTGAAATCGAACGAAACGCTTCTTAGCCATTTTATTCCTCAAGAAGTTGTTCCACTTATGTTGCGTTGGATTAATTTTTTTGAAGCAGAACTAAAAATTACCCATGGTAGGCAAACAAAGCTTGGAGATTATCGATCTCCTTACATGGGAAGCCGTCACCGAATTTCTATTAACAACAATCTAAATAAGTATGCATTTCTTACAACTTTAGTACATGAGTTTGCTCATTTAAGTTGTTGGAATAAGCATAAAAATACAGTAAAACCACATGGCGAAGAATGGAAAGATGAGTTTAGGCGAGCTATGAGACCAGTATTTGAATTAGAAATTTTTCCTGCAGATGTTAAAATTGCATTGGAAAATTATCTAAAAAATCCGAAAGCTGCTAGTTGTAGCGATGCTGGATTGTTGCGCACATTACGGAAATATGATAATGAGCTAGAAACAGGTGTTGCTGTAGAGCAATTACCCATGGCAACTATTTTTGCCATGAAAAATGGACGAGTTTTTAAAAAACAAGAAAAAATACGAAAGAGATATCGTTGTATTGAATTATCAACTAAAAGTATTTATTTGTTTAATCCATTGGCAATTGTATATCCACAGGCAGTTTAACGGTTCGCTTTTTGTGTAATGTTTTCCCATTAATTTAAGAATTAAACTAATTCTTTTTAGTAAAATTAACGCCGAATTAAAGGATATTGCTTTTCTTTCTCACCAAAAAAACCTGAATGCGAATTACCATTTGTTACCTTAGTTTTTCAGTGCTATGTTTTTTGTTTCTATTTTCATGCAAAAATTCTGAAAAAGAAAAAGTATACCAACAGGCAATCATAAATTCAATTGATTCAATAGTACATAAGGATCGGTTTAACAATGATATACGATCCGCTGAGTTGCAAAAAGTATTAATTTCTTTTTATAGCAATAGAGAGAATAAACCCGTTTGGATTGATAGCGCAGATGGAAATAAAAACTTACCTCAACTCCTAAACTTCATAAGGAATTCAGAACTTGATGGATTACGTCCAGAAACGTATCATTTGAATGAACTAATCGGGTTATTTAATCTTTTTAAAAGTAGCAATACAGAAAAAAAAGTTAAAAAAATGCTTGATCCAAAGTTAGCTGCAAAGCTTGAAGTGCAAGCATCAGCATCTTATTTATTGATTGCATCACATTTAGTATATGGCAGAATTGAACCAGCTGACAGTACATGGAAAAAGCAAAAGAGAATTTTTGATTTACAAAATTCTCTGAATCAGGCATTAAATAACAAAAAGGTTTTGCTTGAACTGCAACAGTTAGTTCCTCGAACTCCAGAGTATATTTTATTGAAACAACAACTCAAACGTTTTAGATTAATACAAAAAAACGGCGGTTGGAAAAAAATACTATATAATCTAAACCCAGATGATCGGAATAATGCAATACCAGTATTGAGAACAAGACTTGAACTAGTTGATTTATTAAAACCTGAACTGAATAAAAAAGTCAACAGTTTGTATGATGCAAATGTATTTGAAGCGGTAAAAAAATATCAGCGATTTTGTGGAATTCCAATAAGCGGAATGGTAGATGATAGAACCAGAAAATCAATGAATATTGATGTGGAAAGAAGAGTTGCACAATTGGAAATAAATCTTGAGCGAATGAGGTGGTTGCCTGGAGAGCGGGCAAATCAGGCAATAGTTGTGAATTTGCCTGAGTATTTATTACGGGTTTATAGAGGTGCAAAAGAAATGATGAATATGAGGGTTATAATTGGCGATGAAGTGAAAGCTACACCCATTATGCGGGATACGTTACAATATTTGGTTTTTTCTCCTACGTGGACAGTTCCGAAAAGTATCATGGTGAAGGAAATGCTACCTCAAATTAAAAGAAGACCAAATTATTTTGAAACACATGATCTGGAGGTGTTTACAAGTTATAGTAGAAATGCTCAGGCAATTGATCCATCAACTATAAATTGGCAAGAAATAGATGCTAAGAATTTTAAATTCCGATTTGTACAAAGGCCTGGTTCAGAAAATCCATTAGGTTTGGTAAAATTTATGTTTCCAAATAAAATGTCAATTTATTTACATGATAGCCCTGGCAAATATTTATTTAATTCGGATAAAAGAACAATGAGCCATGGTTGTGTGCGGATAGAAAAGCCATTTGACTTAGCTATGTATGTATTAAGTGATCAGCCAAAATTTGATTCAACTATTGTTGATTCATTAATGAATTTGGGTATTCCGAAAGATGTACGAATAAACCAAAAATTTGAAATACGATTTACGTATTATACCGCATTTGTAGATAATAATGGAAATCTAAATTTCAGACCAGATATTTATCATCATGATGAAACGCAGATGGCTGGAGTAGTAAAAACCAGTTACAATATCGGCAATTCTGAAAAAAAATGATTGAGAGAATAAGTTATTAGTCATCAGAAGCAACATATTTTTATTCTGCATAATACCATTCCGAATCTATTTTAGAATCTTTAATTACATAATCTAGTTTTTTTAACTCTTCTCTTATTTTATCAACGGTTTTATAATCTTTAGTTGATTTTGCCAAACGATAATTTTCCAATAATAAATTCATTAATCCATGTTGGTTTTTAAGATCAGGTTTATTTTCTGTTATGCCTAAAACATCAACCAATACGGTTTCATAAGTGTTTTTCAATAAATCAAATGTTTGTTGACTTATAGAATTTAACATTGAATTATTTACATAAAATGTATTAATATATTTTAATAATTGATATAAAGATGCAATGGTGACTGCTGAATTAAAATCTGCATTTAATCCATCCAATACCGTTTCACTGGTTAATTTTATTTCAGATTCCAATTCAGAATCAATCGTCAACTCTTGGGTTTTTTCTAAAAGCTCTAGGGTTTTTAAGCCATTAATTAATTTTTTGTACCCTTTTTCTGCCGCTTGCAAAGCTTCATTGCTAAAGTCTAGCGTACTTCTATAATGGGCAGTTAGTATAAAAAAACGGATAGTCATCGGTGAATAACTTTTATATAAGAAGGGATGATCGCCCGAAAAAAATTGTTGCAGCGAAATGCTATTACCTAATGATTTTCCCATTTTTTGCCCGTTTACCGTTATCATATTATTATGCAACCAGTATTTTGCAGGATTTTTTCCAGTGCAACCTTCACTTTGGGCAATTTCGCATTCGTGATGCGGAAAGAGTAAATCCATTCCTCCTCCATGAATATCAAACTGCTCGCCTAAATATTTGGCACTCATAGCCGAACATTCAATATGCCAACCCGGAAAACCTATTCCATAATCCGATTCCCAACGCATAATATGTTCAGGAGAGGCTTTTTTCCATAATGCAAAATCTGCAGGGTTTCTTTTTTCTGACTGACCTTCTAAAACTCTTCGTTCTGAGCCTGCACCAGCTATTAAATCTTCCATTATTCTACCAGACAATTCTCCATATTGGTATACCTTATCGTATGCTAGCACATCAAAATAAACCGATCCATTTACCTGATAAGCAAAACCGTTTTCAATTAATTTTTTTATCAAAGCTAGTTGTTCAGGAATATGGCCAGAAGCACGAGGTTCTATGCTTGGTTTTTTAACATTCAACATTTCCAAATCGTTATGGTAGGCATCTGTATAGTGCTGAACCACTTCCATGGGTTCTAATTTATCTAATAATGCCTGTTTGGCTATTTTATCTTCACCCTCATCAGCATCATTTACTAAATGACCAACATCGGTAATATTGCGCACATACCGTACTTTAAAACCCAAATGTGTAAGGTGTCTGAAAATTAAATCGAACGTAACTGCCGAACGAGCATGCCCAAGATGTGGATATCCATAAACAGTAGGCCCACATAAATATAATCCTACAAAAGGAGGTTCAATAGGTTCGAAGAGTTCTTTTTTTCTACTCAGAGAATTATAAACATGTAGTTTGCTACTCATAATGCAAACTTAATAGAAATTTTTAAAGTCGTTCCAACGAGTCTGTTTTGGAATTTAATTTTAAATCACTTCGTAGTGGATAATGATCGGATAATTCCTGCTTGATTACTTGGTAATTTTGAACACTTAATTCCTTTCCAGCCATTATGTAATCAATTTGAAAGTTGGGAAAAGCCCCAGCGTAGGTTATTTCATATCCTGATCCTTTTTCGGCAAATGCACTTTTTAAATTCTGAGATATGGTTTTAAAAGTAAATGATACCGGTGTATCATTGAAATCGCCACATAAAATTACTGGATGCGGACTTTCATCAATCGCTTTGGCAACCAATTTTGCTTGATGTGCTCTTTTTAAAAATGCTAATTTTAAACGGCTGCCTATTTTGCGGGATGATTGAATGTCCGGTTCAAACTCTACCTTCATGCCTTTTATATATTCATAATCTTCAGGTTTAAAATTAATAGATTGCAAATGCACACCAAAAATCCGAATGGTGTCGCCCATATATTTTACATCGGCATAAATGCAAGAGTTTTGATGTTTTTCTTCTGAAAATTTAACGATCCCTGTTTTTACAATTTTATATTTTGTAAAAATTGCCATCCCAATCTGTTGAAATTCAGTATCTAATATTTTGTCGAAATAAACTTGCTTGCTACCTAAAATGGATTTTATGCTGTCCATAATATCATAACTTCCCTTGTGGCGGGTATAAAACTCTTGAAAACAAATAATATCTGGCTGTTGCTTTTTGATGATGTCTAACATTGTACTTCTTACCTTCGGATCAAATTGCTGATCAAAAGCCCTGAAATTGTTGACATTATAGGTCATCACCCGAATATCATTTTCATTTTTTTGTAAGGTGCTTTTCTCTTTTTTAAAATTTATTTTTAAAACATTTTGATGCGTACGAAGACCACAAGCTAAAACTATAAACGATAAAAAAAAGATAACATGCTGTCGGATTAGCCAATAAATACAAAATAAAATATTGGTTATTAATAAGATAGGGTAGGCTAATCCAAAAAATGCAAAAAACCAATACTTCTCAGGGTCTAATAAATTGGTAAAATAAGTAACCAATAAAGCAAAAGCACAAACTAGGTTTACAAGAAAAATTATCCAGTCAAAGAATCCAGGTTTTTTCATACCAGTTTGTTGGAAAAATAAGTTGGAGAGCCGTAAAGTTTCATAGATTATTTTTTAGGGTTGTCCGCTGTTACTTGATTTGAACAATAAATTTTTTTCTTCTTTGGTTAAACTTTCATAACCTGATTTTGATATCTTATCTAAAATAGAATCTACTATATGTTGTTCCACATTTAAATCTTTGGATTTGCTATTGGAATCTGCTTTATGAGCAACTTTTAATTTATTTTTAACAGAAAAATATGAGGCTGTTCCATCATACATTTTTTGAAAAACTAAACTTAAATCCCTACCATTATTTAATTGTTTAATATATACAAAACCATATAAAGCTCCACCTAAATGAGCAATATGCCCACCCGCGTTACCACTTCCAATGCTAAGTAAATCTATTAGTACCGTAATAATAGCTATATATTTAATCTTAACTGGCCCAATTAAGATCAATGAAACGGAATAATCTGGTAGTAAAGTGGCTGTGGCAACAACAATAGCCATTACACTTGCAGATGCACCCAATGCAACTGCAATCGCTAAGTCAGTTTTGAAAACTGGAAAAACATTAAAAGCAAAAATGTATAAAACTGCACCAGCTATGCCACCTAAGAAGTATAAATAGTTTAATTTTTTCCCACCTAAATACTCTTCGAATAATTGCCCAAAAAAGTAAAGCCAAAGCATATTAAAAAGAATATGAAAAAATGCTTTATGGGTAAACATATAGGTAACCAAAGTCCAGGGTTTGTAAAGTAAATTGCGTAAATCTGCAGGTACAGATAAAAAATCATCAGCTATTATATGTCCAGGACGATATTGCAATTGAAATAAAAAGCCAATTACACCTAATAAACTTATGGTGATAAAAACAAAAGCATTCACCCCTATCAACCGATAGGTTTGCCTGCTAGGATTAAAAAATACTCGACTAATTTCTGCTGCTACATTCATACTAACCGAACCGATTGAATTGATTTCTGTTCCAAAATTTAATTAAAATAAAACCGAACAACATACCACCTAAATGCGCAAAATGAGCAACATTGTCATTCGGATTATTGGCAAAACCACTATATAATTCAAATAATCCATACAACATTACAAAGTATTTGGCTTTTAACGGAATGGCAAAAAATACATAAATCAATGAATTTGGAAACAACATTCCAAAAGCTAAAAGTACACCAAATACTGCCCCAGATGCACCTACAGTAGGAATATCAAACAATGCAGTTTTTAATTCGTTTGCCAGACTTATAGAACTACTCAAATATTCCGTACTAAGTTGATTTGCACTCCATGCTTCCAACATTTGCAAAAACTGAGGTTTATAAACACCCGGAACCGAACCTAAAACGAAAACTTCAAAACTATTATAACTTGGACTTGATAAATAAATGGACAATGCATTTTCAAATTCTCTTAAATCAATATAAATAACCATGGTATGCAAAAAAGCAGCACCCAAGCCAGTTGCAAAATAATAAATCAGGAATTTTTTTGCTCCCCAAAAATTTTCTAATGCCGTTCCGAACATCCAAAGGGCAAACATATTGGAAAATAAATGGCCAAAACTGCCATGCATAAATAAGTGAGTGAAAAACTGGTATGGCTTAAAATATTCTGATTTAAAATAAAACAAACCTAAATACTGCTCAATTTCTAGTTGCGAGGTGTTTTTTAGAACATACTTTAATAAAAACATGATTAAATTAATAATCAGCAAATTTTTAACGACTACTGGCAAGTAAGAAAAACCAGCAGGTTGTTGCATTCCATTCATAAATTAATAACGTTTTTAAGCTTTGTCAAATTTTTTAAAAATTTCATCAAGACCAAATGTAAGTAACAAAGGTTTTGCATCAATAGAAACAGAAGGAAGTTTACAAGCGAATAACTCATCAATTAAATTAGTCATTTCGGCATTACTTAATGCTTGCCCACTTCGGATAGCTGTTTTTTTTGCTAACGATTTTGCCAAATTTTCTCTTCTATCTAATTTTGAAAAAGCTGCATTTTGTTTAAAATTTTCAATTAGTCCTTCCAAAACAGATTTTTCGTTTCCAGCAATACTTTCTGCTGGTATTCCATCAATTACAAAAGTACTTTTCCCGAATTCGCGCAAATCAAACCCAAGCAATAATAAATCGGGCATTAATTCTTTAATTAGTGCAAAGTCAATAGGACTTAGATCTATTGTTTGTGGAAATAAACTCTGCTGACTATAACCCCTTTGTGCGTTTAATTGTTGCATATAGCGTTCAAAAAGTATTCGTTCGTGTGCCGCCTGTTGGTCAATTACAATAAAACCCGTTTTTATTGGACTTAATATTAATTGATTATGTAATTGATAGGGCGTCTTTTTTTCACCTTTCCATTCTTCGGCCTCTTGAATTACTTTATTCATTTCCAATTGTTCAATTTCGGTTTTTTCAAAAGTGGCAACTCCAACTCCGTAAAAATCAGTCGTTTTTGCTGGTGTTGAACTAGATGCTAGACCCTGCCCAGAAAGAAATGGATTAAAAGCAGCATTTATTTTAATTTGAGGCATGGATGGAATTGCGTTTTCACTATTTCCATTTTTTCCATGTCCGAAATTGCTAAATGCATGTTCAGTGTTGAAATCCAAGGTTGGAGAAATATTATACTTACCTAAAGATTGTTTTATAGCAGAGCGAATAATTGCATAAATAGATTTTTCGTCGTCGAATTTTATTTGAGTTTTTGTTGGATGTACGTTTATATCAATTCGTGCAGGATCTATATCAATAAACAAAACGAAAAAAGGAAAACTTTCAGCTGGAAGCAATTCATCATAAGCACCCGAAACAGCATGTTGCAAGTAAGGATCTTTAATAAATCTATTATTCACAAAAAAATATTGTTCGCCTCTAGTTTTTTTGGCAAATTCTGGTTTGCCCACAAATCCTTTTATAGAAATAATGCTGGTTTCTTCTTCTACAGGAACTAATTTTTCTTTATATGAATTTCCAAATAAATGCACAATTCTCTGTTTCAAAGTACCTTGAGGTAAATGAAATAGCTCATTAGCATCGTGATGGAGTGAAAAAAATAATTCAGGATTGGCTAAAGAAATACGCATAAATTCTTCGAGTATGTAGCGCATTTCCACTGGATCGGACTTTAAAAAAACCCTGCGTGCTGGAATATTATAAAAAAGATTTTTGATGCTGATAGAAGTTCCACCACTCCAAGCGCAACTTTCCTGTTTTTTTACTTCCGAGCCTTCAATAATTAATAAGGTTCCAATATCTGCATTTAGCAAAATGGTTTTCATTTCTACATGAGCAATGGCGGCAATACTTGCCAATGCCTCGCCTCGGAAACCCATGGTTCTGATGGCGAAAAGATCTTCTGCTTTTTTGATTTTAGAAGTTGCATGCCGCTCAAAACTCATTCTTGCATCCGTTCCCGACATACCTTTTCCATTGTCTATTACCTGTAATAGAACTTTTCCGGCTTCTTTGACATAAACTTTAATTTCTGTTGCGCCAGCATCTATCGAGTTTTCAACCAATTCTTTTAAAGCAGATGCTGGCCGTTGAATCACTTCTCCGGCTGCTATCTGATTGGCAACTGAATCTGGAAGAAGTTGAATTATATCGGGCATGAAGTCTGTTGAGCTTAATATTTGTGGGTATTTGTTTAGCTTTGAATGCAAAATCCAAGCTTTTATTTCATTTTTGTAGCGCGTAAAATTATTCAATTTTTTTATCAACCATTCATGTTAAGCTCTTTGCAGCGAACAATTATGCGGTATATTTTTTTTCTGGTTTGTGTTTGTTGTTTTTTCTTTAGCGAAATTGGTGTTGCTCAACCTATTAGTTTTAAAATAAAAAAAAGTAATTGGGTCGACTCAGTTTTTAATTCGCTTTCTGCTGAAGAAAAAATAGCACAATTATTAATGGTAGCTGCTTATTCTAATCGGGATGCTGCACATAAAGAAGAACTTCGGGAATTAGTACAAGATTGTAAAGTTGGAGGGCTAATTGTTTTTCAAGGTGGGCCAGTAAGGCAGGTTAATTTACTCAATTATCTACAATCTGTGAGCAAAACACCGCTTTGGGTTGGTATTGATGGAGAATGGGGTCCGGCAATGCGGTTAGATAGTACGATCAGATATCCGAGGCAAATGGCTTTAGGTGCTATTCAAAACGATTCTATTATTTATAATTTTGGAAAAGAAGTTGCCCGCCAATGCAAATTGCTGGGTATCCATGTAAATTTTGCACCAGATGTTGATGTAAATACAAACCCTAAAAATCCGGTGATCAACGATCGTTCTTTTGGAGAAATTACAGAAAATGTGTCGAATAAAGGCTTTGCATATATGAACGGAATGCAAGATAATGGTGTTTTCGCAAGCGCAAAGCATTTTCCTGGACATGGAAATACCGATAAAGATTCTCATTATTTTTTACCATCTGTAAACCGAAGTAGGTTGCAAATGGATTCTGTTGAATTGGTTCCATTTAAAAAATTAATTGCGGCAAATGTATTTTCGGTGATGGCTGCCCATTTAAATGTGCCTGCTTTAGATACTACCGCAAAAAGTACTTCTTCTATTTCTCCTCAAATTGTAAATGGTCTGCTCCGTTCAGAATTAGGCTTTAAAGGAATCGTATTTACTGATGCTTTAAATATGAAAGGCATTAGTGATTTTTATTCACCCGAAGCTATTGGTGTAAAAGCATTATTAGCCGGAAATGATATTTTGCTTTTTCCTTCTCAAATCCCCCAAACTATTGCTGGAATAAAAACAGCCATAGACAGCGGAATTTTAGATCAGAATTATATCAATGAAAAAGTGATAAAGGTTTTAAACGCAAAGTACGATGCAGGATTAGCTGATTACAAACCGTTACCAACAAAAAATTTAGTTGCTGAACTTACTAATTCTCAGGCAAAAATGATGATGGAGCAAGCAACTAATGCTTCCATCACATTAGTAAAAAACAAGATTTTACCCTTGCAATATTCAGACACGATAAAAATGGCTGCAATTTGTATAGGAGTGGGCTTGAATAATACATTTTTAACAACGTTAGAAAATTACGGCACAATTGAAAAGTATGCCATCGCAAAAGAAGCTTCTGAACAGGAATATGATTTATTATTTCGTTCTATTCAATTATCAAATCGTATAATTTTAAGTTTTCAAGGAATGACGAGGTCTGATGCTAAGAATTATGGATTAAGTGTTCAAAGCATTGATTTTGGTAAACGATTAATAAATACGAAGAAAGAATTGATTGTAGTATTTTTCGGTAATGCCTATTCTTTGCGAAACCTAGAAGGGTTGGAAAATTTAATTGTAGCCTACGAAGAAAATCAGCAAAGCATGAAAAGCGTAGCGGCTGCTATTTTCGGTGGACAATCCTTATCGGCAACTTTACCGGTTTCTGCCTCCAAAAACTATCCTGCAATGGCAGGATTTATACAACCTAATGAAATAAGATTGGGATATTCGTTACCAGAAAGCGAAAATGTGAATTCATTAATTTTGAACGAAATAGATAGCATTGCTTTAAATGCAATTGCAAAAAAAGCAATGCCAGGTTGCCAGATATTAATTGCCAAAAACAATAAAATTATTTACCAGAAGTCTTTTGGAACCTTCGCTTACGACTCTTCTCATATTGTAGCTAATACGGATTTATATGACATTGCTTCTATTACAAAAATAGCTTCAACTACATTAGTAGCTATGAAAATGTATGAACTGAAAAAGATTTCTTTAAACAAAAAATTGGGCCATTATTTAACCGAAGCAAAAGGAACAAACAAAAAGAATATTATTATTTCAGATTTGTTAACACATCAAGCTGGTTTGGTTCCTTTTATTCCGTATTGGAAAAATTCATTGCATTCTAACAATTACGACACAGCATTTTCAGCTAATTACTCGATCCGAGTTTCTGATAAAATGTATTTAAAAAAAGAATATATTAAAACGATTCAGAAAGAAGTTTATCAATCTCCAATTCAAAATCAAGGTAATTATGTATACTCAGATTTGAGTATGTATTTGTTAAAAGAGGTTTTGGAACATCAATCGAAACTGCCCCTGGATGAGTATGTGAATAAAAATTTCTATCGTTCACTTGGTTTAAGCAAACTTACTTTTAATCCTTATTTGTCAGTTAATTTAAAAACGGTAGCACCAACAGAAAACGATACATCTTTTAGAAAACAAATAATACATGGCTATGTGCACGACCCAGGCGCAGCAATGCTTGGTGGAGTAGGTGGCCATGCAGGTTTGTTTAGCAATGCGTATGATCTGGCTGTAATTATGCAAATGTTATTAAATAAAGGAAATTATGGTGGAATTCAGTATTTTAGACCTCAAACAGTAGATTTATTTACAGCTAAATTTTCGGATAAAAGCCGACGTGGGTTAGGTTTTGATAAACCTTCATCCATAGGCGGAGTTGATGGAAATACAGCTGGATCTGCCTCTGCTTTTACATTTGGTCATACAGGTTTTACCGGAACCTGTGCTTGGGCAGATCCCAAAGAAAACTTAATTTTTATTTTTCTTTCTAATAGAATTTATCCAGATGCGGCTAACAATTTGCTTTCAAAAGACAACGTTCGAACCAAAATTCAACAAAAAGTGTATGATGCACTTGAAAACTAAACTAAAATAAGATACTCTTGTTCATTAATTAAACCTCCAAAAAAAAAACAAAATGAAAACTAAAATTCTACAATTCGTTATTGCTGTATTAGTATTATCTGCTCAACAAACCTTTGCACAACTTTCATTGACCGATTCGTTGGAAGAAATGAAATACCGACGAGAAATCTTGAAACAAACCGATAAAGCATATGAAATTAATATGGATGCTATGAAAGCAACCATGAAAATTGAAGAAATGAAAAAGAAAGCCGAAGAAGCAAGTAATAAAGCTAAAACTGTATCAGAAGATCAATATAAATCATCTCAAAATGTAACTGCTGGTGATGTTAAAGCATCTGCTGCTGCAAAAAAGGATGCGAAAAAATCATCTAAAGCTGTAAATTCTGCTGATAAGGTTAATATTGAATATGCAGAACAAATAAAAAGTGCAGAAAAATTAACAAGCGAAGCAGCAGCAGCAATGGAAAAACTAAATGTGCTTTCCAAAAAAATAATTTTCGTGAATACACGACCTTAAAAACTAATCAATAATGAAAATTGGTATCGTTTGTTATCCAACATTTGGTGGTAGTGGCGTTGTTGCCACCGAATTGGGTAAAGCATTGGCTGATAATGGGCATCAGGTTCATTTTATTACCTATAGCCAGCCAGCCAGATTAGATTTTTTTAATGAAAATCTTTTTTATCATGAAGTTTCGGTTTCTAAATATCCACTTTTCGACTATCCACCTTACGAATTAGCCTTGGCCAGTAAAATGGTAGATGTAATTCGATACGAAAAATTGGATATTTTACACGTGCACTATGCAATTCCACATGCTTCTGCGGCATTTATGGCAAAACAGATTTTAGCATCTTTTGGCATTCATATTCCAGTTGTTACCACTTTGCATGGTACAGATATAACCTTAGTTGGGCGCGATGCTACTTACAAACCGGTTGTAACTTTTTCTATTAACCAAAGCGATGGAGTAACAGCCGTTTCTGAACATTTAAAAAACGATACCTACAATCATTTTGAAGTAACAAAAGATATTCGGGTGATACCGAATTTTGTTGATTTGTTGCGATTTTCTCAAAAAGCAAAAGATCATTTCAAAAAAGCGATTGCACCAGATGGAGAGAAAATCATTATCCATACTTCCAATTTCAGAAAAGTAAAAAGAGTGCCGGACGTGGTTTATATTTTTGCTAAAATATTAGAAAAAATACCGTCTAAGTTGCTTTTAGTAGGCGATGGTCCAGAACGAAGTAGTGTTGAGCAACTTTGTAGAGAATTGAATTTAGGCCAGAACGTTCGTTTTTTAGGTAAACAAGATGCAGTGGAAGAAATATTATCGGTAGCCGATTTATTTGTAATGCCATCAGAAACAGAAAGTTTTGGTTTAGCAGCTTTAGAAGCTATGGCATGTAGAATTCCTGTAATTTCTACCAATGAGGGCGGAATCCCTGAATTAAATATTGATGGAGAAACGGGGTTTATGAGCAATATAGGTGATGTCACCGAAATGGCAGCGAATGCTGTTTATATTTTAGAAGATGAAAAACGCCTAGCCAAGTTTAAAGAAAATGCATTAGCCCGTGCTATTCAATTCGATATCAGCTACATTACTCCACTTTACGAAAATTATTATTTAGAGATAATTGAGAAAAGTAAAGTTTTGGTACAGATAAAATTTAACAATTAATCGCTACTCTTCCTGTTAGCCCGGATTGAAGCGTCATCCTTTTTTGTTATTCAATTTTTCAAACAAGCTGAACTATTTACACAAAAAAGATATAGCTGAAAGCCGGAATAGCTCCAAAAAAACGGCTATTAATTTCTCAAAAGTTTATTTACAAAAAATCAAATCCCTATTTGCTTCTGTGTAAATGCTTTAAATTAATAACTTCTTGTTGAGTTAACAATCGGCATCTGCCTCGAGGTAAATCTTTTTTATTTAATCCTGCATAAAAAACTCGATCCAAACCAACTACTTCGTAGCCAAAATGCTCGAACATTCTCCGAACAATTCGGTTTTTACCGCTATGAATTTCAATTCCAATATCTTTTTTGCTTTCGCCAACATAACTTAATGTATCTGGCTGAACTCTACCATCTTCTAATTCAATTCCTTCTAATAAAGCATCAAAATCTGCCTTCTTTAAATTCTTATCCAAACTTGCTTGGTATATTTTACCTACATTATTTTTTGGGTGCGAAAGTTTCATCGCTAAATCTCCATCGTTGGTCAATAAAAGTAAGCCAGTTGTATTTCTATCTAATCTCCCAACCGGGTAAATGCGTTCGCGGGTGGTGGTTTTAATCAAATCCATTACGGTTCTTCGTTCCTGTGGATCGTCTGTAGTGGTTATGTAATCTTTCGGCTTGTTTAATAAAACATAAACAAGGCGTTCAGTTTTTAATAATTGCCCGTTGAATCGTACTTTATCATCGGGCTTAACCATAAATCCTAAGGTGGTTATTATTTGGTCGTTTACCATTACTTCCCCTGCTTCTATCAACTGATCAGCTTTTCTGCGAGATGCAATTCCAGCATTCGACAAAAATTTATTCAATCGCATTCCATCCGATTTTACTTTTCGTGGTGCAGAATTGCTAGGTTTATCCGAATCAAATTCTTTTCTGGCGCCATATTCTTTTTTAACATAGGTCTTTTTGAAAGGAGTTTGTTCAGCATCGGTGGTTGCTCTATTTCCAGCAAAAGGTCTTTTTTTGAAATCTCCTTCTGCTCTAAAGCCATCGGCGTTTCTTAATTTGTCACGAGTGGAATTTAATAACTTCCGTTCCTCCGCTACTTTAGCCTTGCTTTTGCTAAACGAACGTTTTTTATATTCTGATTTTACTTTTGGAACAAATACTTTATCCGGTTTTTCTTTAATGCTTTTTTCGAAATTATCATCATCATTTCTCTCCGGCCTTTCACCTCGGTCTTTCGAATTTTTATAATCTGAATAAGAACTTCCACCAGATTCTGTATTTCGTTTTGTATTGGCTCTTTTCGGTTTATCTGTTTGATCTGAATTTCCCAAAAAATCTAATTTTTCTGTTTCTTGTTTTTCTGATTTTTTAACATAAGCTCGTTTTGGTTTATCAGCATCAAAAGGCTTTTTGAAATCTGTGTTGCTAGTTTCGTTCGCATTTTCGAACTTTTTAGTATAAGATCTGGTGGGTTTTTCAAAACTGCTTTTTCCTTTTTTGAAATCAGATTCTGAACTTTTTGACTTTGAATAGGATGTTAAAGATTTTGGTCTTTCAGAATCATAAGGCATTGAACCAGATTTTTTATTGAAAGAACTTTTTTCTTCAGATTTTTTGCCAAACGACTTTTTAGCAAAACCAGGCTTCCCTACTGATTTTCTTTCTGGCCGTTCTCGTGTTCCTGATTTAGATCCAAACGATTTTTTTTCTCTTTCTAAAGTTACACTTCCTTTTTTATCAGGTCTATCAATGTTTCCAGGCTTTTTCTCAAATTTAGCTTTGGGTAATAACTCTGGTTTTTTAGGTCCTTTTGATCTTCTTTCAGTATCAGCAGATTTTCGGGTTTTTGCCGATGGTGAATCCATTTTATCACTTCTTTTTGAAGGTAATTTTCGGGTAGGTTTTTTGTCTGAAAAGTTCTTAGCCATGTTTACAATAATAAATACAAAAGTATTGTATTAAAGCTCATAAACAGAATTTTTCGGATTGGTACAGTTATTGGCAAGGGGCTTTTGTATTACAATTTTGAAAAGGGTAAAAATCCGATTTGAAAAGGGTATTTTTGTAACGTGCTATAAACTAAGCAAATAAATACGTACCTTTGCCGAATATTAATAATTATTTAATGAAAAAGACGCTCCTCTCTCTCACAGGAACGTTGCTATTGTTGGTAATTTTAAAATTATTTACTTACAGTACCAACGTACGAACTAATCGTTTTAGCAACGAATATTCAGATACCACCAAGGTGTTTCCGATCGTTTTACCATCCGATTTGCAGTTTGCAGGCGAAATGGTTCCACTTTCTGACATTGAAGTATATGAAAGAATGGATCGAGAATTATTGGTGAACAACTATTGGCAATCAAACACGCTTTTAATGCATAAAAGAGCAAATAGATGGTTTCCGGTAATTGAGCCAATTTTGAAAAAATATGGTATTCCCAATGATTTTAAATACATTCCATTAGTAGAAACCGGAATGATGAATCTGATTTCACCTGCTGGTGCTACTGGTTTCTGGCAATTTATGGAACCTACTGGCCTTCAATATGGTTTAGAGATCAACAAAGAAGTGGATGAACGATATGATGTTGAAAAATCTACCATTGCAGCATGTAAAATGTTTAAAGAAAATTACAGAGATCTTGGTAACTGGACTTTGGTAGCTGCTGCCTACAACATGGGAATTAATGGTCTTAAAGGACAAATGGATCGGCAGAAGCAAGATAACTATTACGATTTGCTCTTAAATGCAGAAACTTCACGATACGTTTTCAGATTGGTTGCCATTAAAGAAATCGTTAGTAAACCACGCACTTACGGTTATTTCTTCAAAAAATCTGATTTGTATTATAATATTCCAGTTTCCAAAGTTAAGGTAGATTCGGCTATTGCTAATCTGGCAGATTTTGCTGGTCAGTTTAATATTTCTTACAAAACATTAAAAATATTTAATCCTTGGTTGCGTGAATCTTTTCTGGCAAACTCAAGAAAAAAAGTTTACTTGGTTCAAATTCCTAAACCTAGCTATGAAAACGCCTCGCCTTATGGTAAAGTTGCATCTGTTGCTGGTATTGCCAATCAATCTTTAGTGAAAGAAGCAATTTCTGACTCAACAAAAACTCAAAAGATAGAATTGGAATACATAATTAAAGATGATGAAGATCTTGATTTTGTTTCTAAAAGGTATAATGTGAGCATTGAAGATCTTAAAATCTGGAATAAATTAGGGAATTTGACTGTAAATAATGGGCAAAAAATTATTTTGTTCGTTCCTCAACCGGAGTAGGGTTTTAAACGTTTACTTTTGAAGCGTAACGATCGAGAATGAGTGCAAAAGCAAAAAAAATCAAGCCAGTACAATTAGTAGAAGTATTTGGTGCCAGGGTACATAATTTAAAAAATATAGATGTTTCATTTCCACGGAATAAACTCGTTGTAATCACTGGTTTAAGTGGAAGTGGTAAATCTTCATTAGCATTTGATACCATATATGCCGAAGGGCAACGTAGGTATATGGAAACATTAAGCGCCTATTCCCGACAATTTATGGGAAATTTAGAGCGTCCAGATGTCGATAAAATCTCAGGCTTAAGTCCGGTAATTGCCATAGAGCAAAAAACAACGTCCAAAAATCCTCGCTCCACTGTTGGTACTATCACTGAAATTTACGATTTTATGCGTTTACTTTTTGCTAGGATTGCTGATGCTTATTCTTACAATACTGGAGAACTGATGATTAAAATGTCGGAAGATCAGATTTTTGATACAGCATTGAAAAAATTTGATGGTAAACTAATCAGTATTTTAGCTCCGGTTGTTAAAGGAAGAAAAGGTCATTATCGTGAACTGTTTGAACAAATTCGTAAGCAGGGATATTTAAAAGTTCGGATAGATGGGGTATTGGTTGAAATTAGTCCTAAAATGCAAGTCGACCGATATAAAATTCATGATATAGAAATTGTTGTCGACTCGATAGAAGTTAAAGAAATAAACAAAAAGAGGCTTCGCGAATCATTACAATCCGCCATGAAGCAGTCAAGAGGAATAATTAAAATTCTTGATCATGATGAAGTTGGGCAGCCTGCTTTTAATTATAGCAAATTCCTGATGTGTCCAACAACTGGAATTTCTTACGACGAACCTCAACCAAACACCTTTTCTTTTAATTCACCATATGGTTCCTGCGAAAAATGTGATGGTTTGGGTTATGTTTCTGAAATAGATGTAAAAGCTTTAATACCAGACAGTACAATTTCTATAAATGATGGTGCAATAGCACCTCTTGGCAAATATCGAGAAACTTGGGTTTTTCAATTGTTGAAATCTTTAGCTAAAAAGTTTGATTTTTCTTTATCTAGCCCCATTTCAAAACTTAGCCCCGAAGCATTACAAGTTATTTTGTACGGTGCAGAAGATAAAATAGCAGTTGCCGTAGAGTATAATCAATGGAATGTATCGAATTACAATGTATCTTTTGAAGGGATTATAAAAGTAATTGAAGATATGAAACCAGGTAGAGCCAGTGGTGAGTATTCTGAAGATTTGGATGATTATCGAAAAATTATTGTTTGTGATGTTTGCCAAGGTGCACGATTAAAAAAAGAATCTCTGTTTTTTAAAATTGCCGGAAAGAATATATATGAACTAGCGTGCCTGGATATTTCTTTACTAAATGAATGGTTTGATGGTGTAGAAGATACATTAAATGAACGAAAAAATATTATTGCCAAAGGAATTCTAAAGGAAATAAGATCGCGAATTGGTTTTTTGTTGGATGTTGGTTTGGAATATCTTACGCTCGACAGAACGTCTAAAACGCTATCGGGTGGTGAGGCACAACGGATTAGATTGGCTACACAAATTGGTTCACAATTGGTGAATGTATTATATATTTTGGATGAACCAAGTATAGGATTGCACCAACGTGATAATGAAAAACTGATTGGGGCTTTGCAAAACTTGCGAGATATAGGCAATTCAGTTTTAGTAGTGGAGCATGATAAAGATATGATAATGCAAGCTGATTATGTAATTGATATGGGGCCAGCAGCAGGAGAACATGGAGGAGAAGTAGTTGCGGAAGGAACAGCAGATGAATTACTTAGTAAACATACTTTAACTACCGATTATATTACTGGTCGAAAAAATATTGTTGTTCCAGCGATAAGAAGGAAAGGAAATGGAAAGAAGTTAATTCTAAAACTAGCAGAGGGAAATAATCTGAAAAAAGTAACGGCAAGTTTTCCATTGGGTACTTTTATCAGTGTTACTGGAGTATCTGGAAGTGGAAAATCAACTTTGATTGCTGAAACTCTTTATCCGATATTGAACCAATATTTTTATCATTCCAAAAAGAAACCGATGCCTTATAAAAGCATTGAAGGCTTGAAAGAATTAGACAAAGTGATAGAAATTGACCAATCAGCTATTGGTAGAACGCCAAGATCTAACCCGGCAACGTACACTAGTGTTTTTTCTGATATCAGAAATTTATATGTAAATCTTCCTGAATCTAAAATTAGAGGATATAAACCAGGTCGGTTTTCATTTAATGTAAAAGGTGGAAGATGCGAAAATTGCGAAGGTGCGGGGTTGAAAGTAATTGAAATGAATTTTTTGCCAGATGTACAAGTCAATTGTGAGGTTTGTAATGGCAAAAGATATAATCGCGAAACATTGGAAGTAAGGTATAAAGGCAAATCCATCAGCGATGTTTTGGATATGAGTATTGAAGATGCTGTTCCATTTTTCGAAAACATTCCTGCAATTCATCGAAAAATTGCTACACTTAAAGATGTTGGTTTAGGGTATATTACCTTAGGACAATCGTCTGTAACGCTATCTGGAGGAGAGGCACAACGAGTAAAATTGGCAACAGAATTATCTAAAAAAGATACTGGAAAAACATTTTATATTTTAGATGAGCCTACTACAGGTTTACATTTTGAAGATATCAACATCTTGTTGGGGGTATTAAATAAATTAGTAGATAAAGGAAATACTGTTTTGGTAATTGAACATAATCTGGATGTTATAAAAGTATCGGATTATGTAATTGATTTGGGTACTGAAGGAGGAAAGAAGGGAGGAAACATCCTATTTCAAGGTACTCCTGAAAATTTATGCAACGTTTCAGAAAGCCATACAGCTAGATTTCTGATGAAGGAATTAAATCAGATTTCTGTAGAATAGATTAAATAGCTGAATAAAGAACCATTTTATCCATAGTTGGATTTACGCTTCCACCATTTGGTTCAATGGTAACTGCAAAACCTTGTGCACTCGTAATTTTGTTCAATTGAACAAAAGAAGGAGAACCAGATTTTGAATCAAATACACCAGCATCAACTGGTTTGCCATTGTCAAGAGCCCATAATTGATATTCATGTTCTGCGTCAGTCGCTGGCATATCAATCAAATCAAGCATTACAACTTGAGATTTTTTATCCCAAAAAACTATGGCATTAGATTGTGGTGATAAAGCAAGACCCTTTAATTGGATTTTTACAAAAGAAGTATCTCTGTAATTCACCAACATTTTTTCTGACTTTACTGATTCAGTTTTAAGAGTTGTAAAATTATTAGCAAACAAATCGTTTTCTGATTGCAGAGCAACTAATTGAGATTTAGTAGATTGTAAATCTTGCCAAACAATAAATAATGATACAGTACTTGCGATTAATAAAGCAAACGTAGCTGCAAATGGTAATAAATAGGTTTTTTTAGATTTAGCTGGATTCATTTCTACCACTTTAGCTTCAGTTTTACTTTCAGTTGTAGTTGAAACTTCGCTAAGTATTGATTGATTAATTTTAGTTAATAAATCTTTTGAAGGGCCTTTGCCTGTTTTTAAATGCATGGACTCTAACGATGCAAAAATTTGATCCAGCTCTTTTTCAAGTTCAGGATATCGTGCTACAATACGATCAACTTCTTGCATTTCCTGCTCGGTTAATAAACCTGAGGCATATAATTCAAGAATTCCGGAGTCTATATAATCTTGTAAATTCAATTTAGTTAAAATATTTTCTTAAGGTAATAATTCCCATTCTGAGTCTGGTTTTAACCGTCCCTAACGGTATATTTAATTCTTCTGCAACTTCAACATGTGTAAATCCTTTAAAGTATATCAAGTCTAGAATCGTTTGATGTTCCGGTTTCAATTCTTTTATGAGATCTTTTAATCCTAAAACATCAGGATTGTATTTAGTATTATTTACAGAGTCTATTAAAGTTACGGAATCATCTACATCCTGGTTTTTATTTGAATTCTTAAAATCTTTAGATCGTATTTTATCTATTGCTAAATTTCTGGCAATATTTACAAACCAAGTATACAATCTACCTTTAGATTCATCAAAAGAAGGAAACGAATTCCAAATTTTAATAAAAACCTCTTGCAATACATCTTCTGCCAATTCTTGCGATTGCACGATTTTATGAATCACATGAAAAAGTGAGCCCGAATATTTTTCGTAAAGCGTATCAATGGCAATTTTCTCCTTGTTTCTCAACGATTGGATTAATTGTTCTTCGCTTAGATTGTATTTGTTTTGTCTGGTCAAAAGTTGCGTAATCAAATGAGTATTGTTTAGAGATTTACGTCAAATTTAGAATGACGTAGACTTCCTCCATACAAAAATCAGGACAAAGTAAAACATTATATGAGTTGGAACAAATGTTTTTCTGCATGATAAGAAGAACGTACCATTGGTCCTGATTCTACATATCGAAAACCTTTTTCTAAGCCAATAACTTTTAATCGGTTAAAAATATCTGGATGTATAAAATCAATTACTTCATGATGTTTTTTTGTTGGTTGTAAATATTGTCCCAAAGTGAGTATTTGTACTCCCGAAGCTAATAAATCATCCATCGATTCATATACTTCTTCTTCAGTTTCACCTAAACCCAACATAATACCCGATTTGGTTCGTAAACCACTTGCTGCAATTCTACTTAATACCTCTAAACTTCTGTCGTATTTTGCTTGTATTCTAATTTCTTTGGTTAAGCGTCTCACAGTTTCTATATTATGTGAAACAACCTCCGGCCTTACATTTAGTACTTTGTCTAAATTATACATTTGACCTTTAAAATCTGGTAATAACGTTTCTAATGTGGTATTGGGGCTAGCTTCATGAATTGCATTGATGGTTTCAACCCAGGTATCAGCTCCACCATCTGGCAAATCATCGCGGTCGACACTTGTAATTACACAATGCTTTACTTGCATTAATTTTACCGAATTAGCTACTCGAGCTGGTTCATCAGTATCAACGGCTAACGGCCTACCTGTAGCTACAGCACAAAATGAACAAGATCGGGTACAAATATTACCTAAAATCATAAAAGTAGCAGTTCCTGCTCCCCAACATTCTCCCATATTTGGGCAGTTTCCACTTTCACAAATAGTATGAAGCTTATGGGTATCAACTAAATTTCTAACACTTGCATACTCCTTTCCGGTTGGAAGTTTCACTTTCAACCATTCGGGTTTTTTTATTCTGGGTTCGGCATTAATAACCGGAAGGTTTATCATATTTTGATGAATAAACGTATTATTTGAATACTATTTTTATTTACGATTGCCAATAGAGATTTTGGCGTAAAGGCTCAAAAAATACTGCTTATTGACATTTATATTGTTGATGGTTGCAATGATGGGGATTTTTTTTGAATACCCATCAAAGGTAAATCCAAATTCAAGGCTTCTGATTTTTTCACTTTGCCTACTCCAATCGAAATTAATTCCAGATTTTATGTATGCTCCTGGTATAATAAAGGTTTCGTCTATTCCTCGCAAAAAACCAGTTGGTCCATAAATTGTTGATTGATCATGTTTTAATGGGTCAAATTTTTCTTCAATTACATCAATCTCTTGATTATTAAATGGGTTTTGAACATCATAGTAAATTGGTTTAAGCAAGCCAGTTGATAAGCCAGCTTCATATATCAATTGAATTTCAACTCCATCTTTTTCATCCCTATCAAATAAAAGACGGTCAGATCCAATTCCAGTCCTAAGTGTTAGAAAATTATTCGATTTAGCAAAAGCAAAAGATTTTGCGTTGCTACTAATGATTGGATTAATCTGTCGAACTTCTTGCGGATGTTTGATAACAGCTAATTCACCATTGTAAGTTATTTTTCGATTACCGGTTTGCTGCCTGCCAATTTTAAAATTAATTCCAAAGCCACGATTCGTAATTACCAATCCTGAACTGAATTCTTTAATATATAAAATCTTTTTTTCGTCGAGCAAAGGCAATGCTGATTCTTGTGAAAACGCCGTTTTAACGATAAAAAGAAGGATAATAAATAGAAAACGACGTGCAATCAAATTCATAATTCAATGTTACAAAACAGAACGGACAATAAGTATATTTGTTTTAAGCAAAATAGTATGACCATAACAACGATTTATCAAGGAGAATTACGAACAGAAGCTACCCATGTAGCTACCCAAACAACTATTTTAACCGATGCGCCCTTAGATAATAAAGGAAAAGGAAGTACATTTTCTCCAACTGATTTGATGTGTGCTTCACTTGGAAGTTGCATGCTTACTATTATGGGTATTTACGCTCAAGAGTATGAAATTGATATTTCAAAAACCAATTTATCTATTCAAAAAATAATGGCATCTGATCCTAGAAGGGTCTTAGAAATTAAATTACAGTTTGATTTCCCTAAAAATGATTTTTCTGAAAAACACCGGCTATCCTTAAAGAGAGTTGCCAGAAATTGTCCAGTAGCAAAAAGTCTTCATCCTGATTTAATTCAAACAGTTACTTTTAACTTTTGAAATTTTCTTCTACTAAACTTGCTTCAATTGCTCCATGAGAAGTGTCCAAAATACATTCTCCGTTTTTAATTAATAATAATTGCGGAGACTCATGTTCAACTCCAAATTCCGTAGAGATGTAATTGGAAACTTCTCTAAATGCAATTAAATCAAGAAAGTAGGCATTTACATTTTTATTATTTTGATATTCTGATTCAAAAGATCGTTTAGCCATCATACTTACAGGGCATCGAGTACTATGTTTAAAAATTAATGCCTGACTGTCATTTTTTAAAGCATCAATTTGTGATTTATTGGTTAATTTAATCCAGTTCATTTATGGTTGAAAGAATAATAGAGTTGAAACAGTTGGAAGGATAATGGCATCTTCTAGAGAAATTGCAAATTTTTTATCAATGGATGTTTTTAATAAACTAAGTTTTAATCCACCGATGTTTTTATAACTGCTCCAGTTTAAAAATTGTTTTTCTTTCTCTCCTTGCAATAAGTAAGCCCATTGAATGATTTCATTATTTTTTTGATTTAAAAAAATTTCGTAACAATCGCCAGAAGTATTTCCTATCCCATTTTGAAACCGTAGTGCTACCCTTGAGCAGAATAAATTGTTTATTAACGTATCATTTAAAGCCGACAAAATTACTCCTGGGTCTTCAATTTTTGCTGGCATTACTAACCAATACGTGTCATTTACAAAAGAATTATATGCTTTTAAAAGATAAATATTTGATAATGAATCATCTTTTATTTCGGCAAGGTTTCTGAAAACTTTGCCTTTTTTCGTGTTTGTATTAAACAAAACAAGGATAGATGAAGAATCTTTTGCCATGTATTGCAAACGGTAATCGCCAGAATAACGATCCCAAAGATGTTTTCGACTGAAAACTTTGTTTCCTGAGTTTATTACAGTAAAAGAAAATGAAAAGTATCTCGATGATTCCCAAGCAGATTTGCCTCCAATTCCTAACCAGATTTTATCAGAGATTGACGATACAGAGTTGGTTTGAGCCGAAAGTGGCGTTGCTATAAATAATATAAGCAGCACCCAGATCGAACTAAATGCTGCTTTAAAATGGTATTTTGAAATTTTATACATTCATAAAAAAACTAAAATTAGCTTTTTTATGCCAAATGATATTACCACATGCTGTTTTTGCTCTTTTTAGGAGCTCCATAGGCTGGGCATTGAACTTGGCTTGAGCAAGATTCAAAAAGTGTTATAATAAGAATCAAGGCTGCTATGGCTACAAACAATTTTTTCATGATACGAAAATAGAATTTTATTATTTGACTTTTACTTAAAAATTTAAGATAAGTTACATTGATTTTAAACTTTCTGTTAACAACACCATTTTCAAGGCAGTTATTGCTGCTTCATCTCCTTTATTTCCTAAATTTCCTCCAGCTCTATCTTGTGCTTGTTCTAAGGTGTTTGTAGTGAGAACGCCGAAAATTATTGGTTTATTATATTTTATTCCTAAGTCAGTTAATCCATGCGCTACGGCAGAACAAATAAAATCAAAATGCCTGGTTTCACCTTGAATTACACAGCCTAAACAAATAATAGCTGATGGATTAAATGTGTTTTCTAGTAATTGTGCTCCAGCCACTAATTCGAAACTTCCAGGAACTTCTATTTTAAGGATTGAATTTTCAGGAATTCCGTATGCTAGTAAAGTGTCAAATGCTGCAGCATATAGCTTTTGAGTTATATCTGAATTCCATTCGGCTACTACAATTCCAATTTTAATTGATTTAGCAATTTCTGAACTGAAAACAATTGCACTTAAATGATTATCATTTCTGGTTGCCATGGTTTAACTGAATTAATTCAGTTCAGTTCTACCAATATATTTATCGATATCACGGGCTTGAGTACTTTCTGGATATTCTTCTTTTATTTTTTTGTAAACTTTAAAAGCATCTTCAGATTTTTTCTGCTGTTCAAGACTCATACCTAATTTCAATAAATAAATAGGTGCTGTGTAGGTATTTGATTTATCGCCAGATGCTTTTTTGTAAAATGAACTTGCATTATCAAAATCACCCAGCTCGGTATAAGCATCGCCAATAGCACCTTTAGCCATTGATGAAATAACAATATCGCTACTTTTGAAATTTTTAAGACTTTCAATTGCTTTCTCAAATTCACCTTTTTTCAAATAACTTATTCCTAAATAGTAATTAGCCAGATTCGCTGCTTTAGTTCCTGAGTATTCGTCTGCTATCGCTAAAAAGCCTTCAAAATTACCATCACCGTTTATTGCTTTATCTAATGAATCCATTTCGAAATACCGCTCAGCCTGATACATTTGATTTTTAGCTTCGATTGCTCGTGGTGCTAAATAAAATTGCTGATATGAGAAGTATAAAGCACCAAGAAGCACGATTGAACCACCTATAATTAAAAGGCTGTTTTTGTTTTCATTGATAAATTTTTCTAAGCGATCTAAGTAATTTTTGTAATTGTTCTCTTCTGGTGTCGACATGAATTTTATATTAAAGTTTGCAAAAATACATTTTTACCAATGAGAAACAATAGGCAACTGGTATTAGATCATAACGTGTTGATTTTAAATTAGATTGCACTATACAAATAGTAAACTTTAATCTGTTATGCGGTTTAAAACAATATATAAAAATGTAAAATCGGAGCGCGAAGGCTTAGGGATAGTAGCGGCATCCTTTTTTTCCTT
>ENA-OFCX01000004-OFCX01000004.1-metagenomes-genome-assembly--contig:-NODE-4-length-114911-cov-4.379432_pt1 | contig 114911 bp, 81 predicted proteins | sample MGYA00153384_OFCX01 | MGnify analysis MGYA00153384
AGCCAAACAAATAATCCAAGAAGAAAAGCTTTTATTTGTAGATTCTTATGATCCTGTTTTAGCATTAAATCCAAATATTTATACGTTTCTAAAAAAGAATAAAACAGAAACAACCCTGACAACTGTAACCGATGAACGTGCTGGATTGCAAAAAGAATTAAACCAACTGGAAGCAGAACTTGCAGAAGCTACAAATAGTACTACTGAACTAAGTGCTGAACTAGAAGAAAAAAATCTTGAACTAAAAAGTAAGGTTGAAGAACTTCAGAATTCTTTGAAAAAAGGAAATATGAGTGCAGGTCAATTGGCAAAATCTAGGAAAGAAATTGACCAGTTAAGAGTTTTTGTTTCAAACTATCAAACAGAAATTGAAGAGCTGAAAGTAGAAAACGAGCGTCTAAATACCGAAAACACTGGTCTAAAACAAACTGTAGTTGCTGAGCAAACCCGTGCAAGTACACTTGCATCAGAAAATACAAATTTAAGTGGTAAAATAAGTGCTGCATCTGTACTCAAATCTGAAAATTTGACGATTACTCCAGTTAGAGAACGATCAAGCGGAAAAGAGTCAGATGTAACTAAGGCTAAAAATGTAGATAAAATTAAAGTTTCATTTACTTTAGCAAATAATGATATTGCTGAAAAAGGTGCTAAAGATTTTTACTTAAGAGTGCTTGATCCGAAAGGAAATCTTGAAACAGTTACTGATCGTGAGCAAAGCATGTTTAAAGCAAACAACCAGGATATGCAGTATACAGCAAAATATACGATTAACTTTGATAATCAACCGCAGGTTTTTAATATGTATTGGACTAAATCTTCTCCGTTTGAAAAAGGTCTTTATGAAGCAGTTTTATTTGCTGACGGTGCTATGGTTGGAAGCTCAAAATTTGAGCTTAAATAATTATAAAAATTAATTATTCTAAAAATCCTTCTGAGAAATCAGAGGGATTTTTTTTTAAAAAAATGCTCTGGCTTGTACTCCACCACTGTGAATTGTTTTAGAACCTTCGGAGCTTCGACCATCATAGGTTACATTTATTTGCAAACCTTTTGATACATTTTGTTGTAACGTAGCATTCCAAGTTATGTTATTTCCTTTTTGCAAACCTTCCAACAATTCGTACCCCACAGATGAATTACTTTCTCCTAAATAATTATTATTGATCAAATTTAACTTAGCACTTATACTTCCTCTTTTCACCAGATTGTATCGAATTTCAGACCCTAATCGATTTAATATTAGTTTTTCACCTCCGAGCTCTTGATTGTTTTCTTTGCTGCTATACGCATACGAAAATGTAATTCGAAGGGTAGTATTAACCTGATAATTAAATTCAGGGGTTATTTCAGTCAAATTTATTTCGAAGTTTCTTGCTTTTAAAAATTCAGAATTGTAGGTTTTGAAACCTTTACGCAAAAACAACACTAAGCCTGCAGAAGTTACAAAATTCCAACGTAGCCGAACACTATTTTCCAAATTTTTTCGAGTTTCAAATCCTCCGGAAAGTAAAATTTTATCTGAATTTATTTGATAATTATATTCTGCACCATATATAGGATCTGCCCTTTTAAAATAAATTGTATTACGTACAAATGAATTTAAGGAAATTAAACTTGTGTCGTTTACTTTTAAATCAAATGGATTGAAATAGCTTATTCCAATATTATTAAGAACTTTTTTATCAATTTTGAAAGTAGTTTGATTATAAAAATTAGCTGCAAATTTTCTAATTCCTTTTTTATTATTCCATTTTACATTTGGATTTATAGTAAAAACTTCATTAAATCCAATTAAATTGGTTCGAACATATTCTGTAGTATTTACTGATACCCGAATGTAATTAGCATCATACGAATATTGAGCAATTTCAAATTCATTTAAATCTTTGATTCCGTCCTTGTTATAATCTGTAGCTACGCTCCAGGTATAAACACCTTGGCCATTTGGCACTTCTAGGTAAGTAAATTCGCGTTTTGGTTCTTGCCCGCTTCCAATTTCATAATACGTAAGTGATAATAAAAATCCTTTTAAAACACGAATTTCATATTGAATTCTAGATAATAAGGTTTCTTCGTTTGTTTTAATGGTGTCATTCTGATAATTAATTTTACGATAAGTAGAGTTTACACTAAAAACACTATTCGGATTTTTGCTAAATGAAGAATTAAAATTAACAATGTCTGCAGCTGATGATCTTTTAAACTCATTGCTTTGAGGCAAAAAATCATTTCGTTTTGCATAATCAATTCTAAATGTATTTTCAGAAGAATCGGAATTTTGAATAAAATATAACAACTGACGAAAGTTTGCAGAAGGGCTAATTAAAGTATCTAAAATAATTCTGTTTTGTTCCGACCAGAATTCTGCACCGATCGTAAACTCCTTAAATTTCTTGGCCAAATAATATTTTTGTTTCAAAAATTCTGTATTTCTAATTGTGTCAGAAGTTGAAAGATTACTTATTTCTCCTTTAAAATAATAACTCTTTTCAGTAATTTGAGTCGATAAGCCATGTAAATTTCCAATATAAAATCCAGGTCGAACAAGTCTATTGTATCGATAGGTAACTTGCTGGTTTTGGGTTCTTAAAAAAGTAAGGTTTAAACCTGATAATGATTCATTTTGAGTTCGTAATCCAGTTAAATTAAAGTCTCTTTCAAATTCAGGAGGTCTATACCTGTCAAGTGGTAAAAAAGTTTTGTTGATAAATTCATGATCAATTCGGGTAATTAAAACGTTTTTAGCAGTATCGTTTTTTGATAACAACAGACGATAACTAGCTGAAATTTTCAGACCAATTCCTCCATTATCTTTATCACCTTTGCCCGAAAAAAGGTTCTTATCATTTCGACTAAACGCTATTTCTGAACTTATAAAAAAATTCTTGTTTAAATTGTATAACGCTCCCAATGTAGTTAATTGGGTTTTTTTGGGTGTAATTAATAAAAGAATTGGCTCATAATCACCTTGGGGAATCGTATAAATTGGAAACACAAATTCAAAGACACGTCCGTTTGCTGTCGAACTTGTTTTTAACTTATAATTACCTTGGTTTGTACCTGCTTGACTGAATCCAAGTCGATATTTTGCACTGTCTGAATTGGTAGAATATTGGTAAAATTGAAATCCAATACTATCTGTTAATTTATATAGAATTTCTTCTTTGCTAAATGGAACTGAATCGATATTTGGAAAAAATGCTAGATCAGTTTGATCACCAATTCCTTTTAAAAATAATTTTTGCTCATTATCCAACGTCTGTAATAATGGTTGGTTTTTGCTGTCTTGTTCAGCAAAATGATTAAACTTTACTTTAACTTTTTTATAAACTACCTCATTGTTTAATTGAATTAGCGAGCGTGAATAATTTCGATCACTATACTCATATTCTGCACTTATTCTTGAAAATTGAGTAATTAAACGTTTTGCAGTAAACGTCAATTCGGCAGAGTTGTAATCAATAATATAATCATTTTCCGCCCCCCTTATCAGAATCTCTCCGTCTAATATTATTCTTTCTGTACCAGAAAGAATTACAATAAATTGTTCATTGTTTTCGCCAGAAAGGCGATATGGACCTTGATTAGATTCTGTTCCTAAAAATTGTGATCGGGTATATTTTCCCTTAGCAACAGCAATAGAAACTCCAGAAACCATTTTTGTACTATCTGCAAATACATTACCAGTTCGTAGCGATCCTCCTTTTAGTTTTTTCCAATAATTCATAAAATAAGAATCTGGTCTGCGCAATTCAAAATCTCCTACAATAAGTGAAGTTTCTTTTCTTTTTAGTTGAATAAATACCCGATCAAAATCTTGAATTTGTTGCGTATTTCCTTCCGCTTGTATCGGAATATTATCATCAGAAACACTGGCTACCAAATCAATATCACCTCCAAGCTTGCCAGCTAATTGTAATGATAAATTTGAATTGACCGATAAATCTTGATTATTTCCAAAGGCAACACTTCTAGAAACGCTTCCGCTTTTATTTAGCGAACCCAGTGAAAATATATCGCCCGTTGTTTCGCTTACAGTTAAACTATAAGGATTTTCTGTAGAACTAGATTTAGCCTCGACCAGTGAGTAATCTTTATTAAAATACGGACGCGAAAAACTAAAAGGAAAAACTTTATACCTGATTTGTAATGTATCATTCAGTGTTGCATCAATTCTAATAAAAAGAGATTTAGGATAATTAATTTCATACTTTTTTGATAAAATTTTCTCCCCTTTAGAATCGCTAATTTCAATTGAATTATATATGATACTATTGGTATCAATTTTAATTGTATCGCTAGAAAGTATGATTGTTTTGCTGCGCGAATTGCCCGATTGAGCCTTTGCACTGTTAGCCAAAACGGATAAAAAAAAAATACTAAAAAGAACTACAACTTTACTCATCGTGATTGGCTATTGTCAATAACCCTGCATTTTAGGTTTTAGTATAGTTGTTATACACCGGAAAATTGAGATAAAACGTAGTTCCATAGCCTTGTTCAGTCTCAAACCATATTTTACCGTTTGATGATTCTACAATATTTTTAATAATCGCAAGACCCATACCCATGCCTGAAGACTTTGTTGTAAAATTTGGTTCAAAAATTTTATCCTTTAATTCATTCGGAATACCCATTCCATTATCAGTAAAGCTAATTTGAATGATGTCGAAAATATTTTTTGTGCTAATAATTATTTCTCCATCCCGCTCATCTTTTATAGCTTGAATAGCGTTCTTAATTAAATTATTGCAAGTTCTTATTAGCTGATCTTTATCTGCAACTATATAATTTTCGTCGGCATCGGCGTGAAATTCGATGGACACTTCACTAGAATTTTTAAATAATTCAATCGACTGTAAAATCATATCATCCACTTTTACAATTTCATTTTTAGTGATAGGCATTTGTGCAAAGTCAGAAAATTCAATTGCGATTTTAGATAAGCTATCAATCTGCTCAATGAGTACATTCTTAAATTTATCAAATTTGATGTTAAACTCCGGATCATTTTTCAGATAAGCTCTTTCCAATTGCTGAATTCCAAGTTTAATTGGAGTAAGCGGGTTTTTAATTTCGTGTGCAACTTGCTTGGCCATTTCTCTCCAAGCTGTTTCTCGCTCAGAACGTGCGAGCTTTGCTGCACTCATTTCCAAAGCGGTAATCATTTTATTGTATTCTTTAATCAGATTTCCAATTTCATCTTTCCCTTTCCAAGTTATAGGCTCGTTATGATTTCCGATTTTGGTTTTTTTCAAACTATTTTCAATTAAGGTAAGTGGTTTAGTAATACTGTTTGCAATAAAAACAGCGAAAAAACCAATTAACACAAAAACAAATGCATATACATTGATGAGTGTATTCAGAAAATTTAAGATTTCAGTATTATACTCTTGCGGATTAGCAAAAAATGGGAGATTTATATACCCTATTACTTGACGGTTTTCATTTTGCAGAGGTGCATATGCTGAAAAATATTCCAGTTTCCCGATTTTCTCTTTACTAATAATCTCCGTTCGTTTCATGGTTTGCATCTCTTGAAACGCATTTGGATTCATTTTAGCTGAAATTAATCGCTTTTCAAAAACTTTGGGTTGCGTACTTATTTTCAGATTCCCTTCTAAGTTATATAAATTAATATCGGTATTGTAAACTGCTGAAAGTGAAGTTAGATAAAGGGCAAAATCGTCGTTGTTTTCATCAATATTTAAATTTTGCGTTGATATATCTTTTTCAATAGAAGAAACGACAGCCTTGGTAAGCTGACTTACGCGAGTATTTTGTTGAACAATATATTGCCTTGATAAATATAAAAAAGTAATGAAGCCAATTAGTACTAAAGAACCAACAACGGTAACCAATACTGCACTTTGGATTCGGGTTTTGTATAAAACACCAAACGACCGGATGCTTTTTAACTTCAACATTTGTTCTGAACTGAACATTTTTGGATTAAAAAAAGTTGAAAATTTATTCCATATCAGAAATACAAAAAGCATGAGTGATAGGAATGCAAACAAATAGGAGAATACAGCAATTAATGTATAACTGCCTTCCTTTATTTTGCTCATAACAATTAAGGTTCGGTTTCCGGTTTTATACAATAAATGATTGTAACCATTTATATCTATAGAAGAAAAACCTGATAATACTTCTCCAAATTCATTTGCGTTTAAACCGTAGGCATATTGCCCATGCTGATTTACTAATTTATCATTCACATATACGCAGTATGAATAGTTAGAGAAATCCCTATTCAAGCCAAAATCTCCATCTAATAGTAATTCAGGATATGGATTGTTTTCTTGCAAGGTTCTTAGTTTAAACTCTAAAATTAAAGTACCTAAAAATTGTCCTTCAGTATAAATTGGAATTCCTGAAAAATAATTTTGTAATCCATTTCCATCTGTTACCGGAAATAAGCCTGGATTCTCTACTGAAATTCTGGAAGATCGTAAAACACTATCAACAATCTGAAAATTTGGTGGATAACGACTGGCAATAGGTTGATTTAATAAATTATATTCAAAATTAATGACTTCATATTTCGAAAAATAACCCCCAAAGTATAGCTTATTTAATCGCTCGTTTAATAGTACACGATCAGAACCTGTATTTTTAAAGTAATTTGAAATAAAGTTATCTTTTCTAATTCGCTTAAAAATATCAAGAAATAAATATTCTGCAACTGGATCTTTACTACTTTCTAATTTACCAGCTAGCAATTCACGATTTCCCTTTTCTTTCTCATTATTAAATTCATTAAGCTTGCTTGCAGATGCAAATGAAAATACAAAAAGCAATAAAACAGCATTAGAAAAGCTAAACTGTTTTTTATGTGTTCGCTTTATTCTTTCTAAAATGAATAAATAAAGTGCAGAGGCTATAATTAATATATCAATACTATTAATTAAAATTTTTATTACTACATAAATAGAAAAAGAAATACCAAAAAGCCACAATTTTTCGACTTTGCTATATTGATAAAAATCGATAAAAGAAATTACCATAAATGATAATTGATAAATGGCGTATAGGCAAAAGCCAAGAAGCACAAATCCAATCACACTATAACCAGAAATACTCAGAATATTGGTAACATCAAATGAAATGCTTGAATTGATAACTAATCCGCGGAATAAATAGCTTAATAATTCACTGAAAAGTAATACAAAAAGCAAATAAGCAACAGACCTCAAATGAGTAAGATTTGTTTTTTCTCTTGATTTGAAAAATTTAATTTGATGTTCATGAATAAAATTAATTATCCATAACAATAACATCGTATTCAGTAAAAAATCACCAAGTGAAGGAAGCAAAACACTTGATGCATAAATCGTTGGAGAAAACAATTTTAAGGCATAAAGTTCTATCGGCCATTGATACCACAAGGTAATAAATCTGATTCCACTACTTACCAATAAAAAAAAGATAAAGCCGAGAGTTAATTGTTTTTGAATGTAAATAATCCAACGAGCTATTGCTGCAATTAATAAATAAAGAAAAATAAAACCTGCTAACCATAAAATGATTTTTAAAACGGGTATTTCTACATCAGAACTTAAACTATCATATGATACAGAAAAAAGAAAATTTCCCTTAATACTATTCACAGACCATTCTGGAAGTATTTTATTTCTTAAAACCAATAGGCTTTTTTCAATATCAAAATTAGGATTTAATGAACTTGCCAGATATTCATTCTGATATGCATATTTACTTTTGATTGGAATAAAACATAAAACCTGAATTGAACCTATTGTAGTGTCAATCAGGCAATAATCACCATTGGCAAGTTTATAAAAGCTGGTAATTCCTTTGCCATTTAATAAACTTAATTCGGGAATAATTCGATTATCTGACCAAAAAATACAGGAATCTTTTTGAAAAAGCAACAATCCGATATTTTTCTTTTTAAAATCTAAAAAGAGTTTTTGTGATGCAACAGAACCAGCTGGTAAATTGTTGAAGTTCGATACATAATCAGAAAATCGTTGACTACGTAATGTAGATTCTATAAATTTTTCTCGCTCGTTTACTATTCTTTCAATGCGCTTTGCATCACTGCCAAGCGATTCTATTTCTCCAAACTGTCTGCTTGCGATTACAGCAAGAAGAAAGAAAATAACTGTTAAAACAGCATTTCTTCGTAGCGATTCGGATATGGAGGAGTGTAGTTGCAAAACCTTACAAGTATAACCATTTCGGATAGCAGGTGCTAAAATGTACGAAATTGAATTTTCTCAAATCAAGCAGATTAAGCATTTTTCTTTAATTCAATTCTACCAGGCTTTCTATTATTGCTTTATTCAACTTGCTTGCAAAGCGAAAGTTTCAACTTCTTTGGAAACTTTTCTAACTAAACCTTGCAAAACATTCCCTGGACCGCATTCTGTAAAGGAATTTGATCCATCCGCCAACATTTGCTGAACACTTTGAGTCCATCGAACTGGAGCTGTAAGTTGAGCAATTAAGTTTTGTTTTACTTGCTCCGGATCTGAATGAGGTTTCGCAGTTACATTTTGATAAATAGGGCACGATGGTTTGGAAAAATGTGTTTTTGAAATGGCCTTTTCTAATTCTGCTCTAGCTGGTTCCATTAATGGTGAATGAAAAGCCCCTCCCACATTCAACATCAATGCCCTTTTTGCACCTGCTGCACTTAATTGCTTGCAAGCTTCTGTAACTCCAGACACACTTCCTGAAATTACTAATTGACCAGGGCAATTATAATTTGCCGGAACTACTATATCGTTAATTTCAGAACAAATGTTTTCAACTAAATGATCTTCTAATCCTAAAATAGCTGCCATTGTTCCTGCTTGCATTTCGCAGGCTTTTTGCATGGCGTTTGCTCTGGCAATTACTAATCGCAGTGCATCTTCAAACAATAAAGTATGACTAGCTACCAGGGCGGAAAATTCTCCTAATGAATGACCAGCAACCATATCAGCCTCATAATTTTGCATGGCAACATGCGCTAAAATAGTAGAATGCAAAAATATGGCGGGTTGAGTTACATTGGTCTGACGCAGCTGTTCTTCTGTTCCATCAAACATTAAATTGCTAATAGAAAAACCAATTATTTCGTCAGCAACATCGAATAACTGTTTTGCTTGTGGGTATTGATGATACAATTCTTTGCCCATCCCTGGAAACTGAGAACCTTGCCCTGGAAAAATAAATGACTTCATAGCGTTTTTGTTAAATGCTAAACCTAAAGAAAATCAGGGTTAAGTCAAATTAATTTAACTCAGGTTTGAACTTAATAATCTCAAGAATTCTGAACGTGTTTTTTCGTGCTCAAATTCGCCAGTGAATGCAGAAGTTGTGGTTACAGAATTTTGCTTTTGTACCCCTCTCATGCTCATGCATAAATGTCTACATTCTATAACGATCGCAACGCCTGCAGGTTGTAAAGTTTCGTTAATACAATCTCTAATTTCGTTGGTTAACCTTTCTTGAACTTGTAATCGCCGTGCAAAAGCATCTACTACTCTTGGAATTTTACTTAAACCAACTATGTGCCCATTTGGAATATAAGCAATATGAGCTTTACCAAAAAACGGAAGTAAATGATGTTCGCATAAAGAGTATAATTCAATATCCTTTACTATCACCATTTGGCTATAATCTTCTTTGAAAAGTGCCGATTTTATAATCTCACGTGGATCAATATCATACCCATGAGTCAAAAATTGCATGGCTTTAGCTGCCCGTTCAGGAGTTTTCATAATTCCTTCCCGATTTACATCCTCTCCAATATTTTCTAATATCTGTTTGTAACTTTCACTCAACGAAGAAATAATATCCTGATTAAAAATAATTTCGTTTCGATATCCTTTTTCAGTTTCTTCGGTACTTATTCCATTATTATTATGCATGCAGTCGATTGTTATTGTTCCCCAAAATATTCAACAAAATTATTTTCTGTCTCAAAAAGTTTAATGCTGTGCAATGCCGCGTCTTTAATATGAGGATTTAGTTGATTCCATATTTCAATAGCTAAAACTTCGGTACTCGCCATTTTACCTTGCATAAAATCTACATCCAAATTAATATTTCGATGGTCCAATTTATCGATTACATAGGTGTTAATTATGTCTTTCAATTTCTTTAAATCCATAACATAACCCGTTTCAGGATCAATATTCCCTTTCACAGTTACATATAAATCGTAGTTGTGACCATGCCAGTTTGCATTGCTGCATTTTCCAAATACTTGTTGGTTTTTTTCATCAGACCAATCAGTTCTGGCAAGTTTGTGAGCTGCGTTAAAACGCTCTTTTCTAGTTATGTAAATCATTTAACTGTGTAAAATTCAAATATAGCCAAAAAAGAAGACTGGTTTTCAATTGCAAACAAAGTGATTTTATTAATTTGCAAGGTGAAAATATTGATAGTAGCGGCAACATTAGCAGAGGTTAAACCAATTTTTACTCATTTTGGTTTTAATAATTCTACATTTAAGTCAAATGAATTTGAGTTGAATATGGTAATAACCGGTGTAGGCATCGTGGCTACCACTTTTGCTTTAACGCAAAAGCTTGAAAAAAAAAATTTTAATTTAGTAATAAATCTTGGAGTCGCTGGAACTTTTTCGAATATTCTGCCTATTGGAACATTAGTAGAAGTAATTGAAGAACAAATGGCTGATATGGGTGCTGAAGATGATCAAAATTTTCTTTCACTTTTCGATTTGGGTTTACAAATGCAAAATGATTTTCCTTTTTCTGATCAGAAAATAAAAAATGAAAAACCAATGACCGATTTGATAAAAGTTTCAGCAATTACATCAACTATCGCACATGGGAATGAAATATCGATCGAAAAAATAAATAATTATTATAAGCCAGCAATTGAAACAATGGAAGGTTTTGCTGTTTTTTATGTGTGTAAGATGAAAAATATTTCGTTTGTTGAGCTTAGATCCATTTCCAATTTGGTGGAGAAAAGAAATAGATCAAATTGGAATTTACCAATGGCTGTAAAAAATCTGAATGATTTCGCCATTTCATTTATCGAAAAATTAATTTTATTGCCCTGAAATATAATTTTGAAGGTTGTCAATGGCTATTTGTTGATCTTCCATTTTCATTTTTACCAAATCTCCAATAGATACAACACCAACCAATTTGCCATTTTCTAAAACGGGTAAATGCCGAATAAATTTGTTGGTCATTAACTGAAGGCATTCGTCAACACTCGCTTGTGGAGAAACGAAATGAACAAGTTGGGTCATAATTTCGGCCAGACTTGTTTCTTTGGAAGCCCTATCCATGAGTATTATTTTCCTCGCATAATCTCTTTCTGTAAAAACGCCGACCAGTTTTTCATCGTCCACCACCATAATGGCACCTATATTTTTTTCGGCCATTAACTTTAATCCATCCAAAACGGTATTATCGGGCTTTAAGGTGGCTACATGACTACCTTTTGTTTTTAAAATTCTTAAGATTGCGAGCATAAAGATTTGTTTAAATGTTGATTAAATATACATTATTCCAATTGCAGTACCAATATCTAAATCATTTTTGTGGCTGGCATCATTTTTTGTGTTATTTTAAAATGAAAATAAACAAAATAATTATGAAAAAACTATTTGCAATGGCATTGTTGAGCGCTATCAGTTTTACAACTTTTGCTCAAAACTTTAATTTTGGTATTCAAGGAGGACCCAATTTTTCGAAAATTAGTAAAACATTTTTAAACAAAAACGACAATGATTTAGAAACAGATTATTTGGTTGGTTTTCATGCAGGAGTGTATTTAACATTAGGGGTTGATGTTATTTCAATTCAACCAGAAGCTAATTTTTCGACTAAGGGATTTAATAGAAACGAGGGATTATTTGATTATCGAACCAGGTTAAATTATTTAGATCTTCCTATTTTAATTCAAGGTAAAGTAGCTGACAATATTTATCTTTTCGCAGGTCCACAAGTATCATTACTTTTATCACAAAAAACCTCTGGAAAATTTTCAAATGGTAATGGAGGGTCTATAACCTTATCAAATAATAATACGGATGATTTTAAAACTGGGGAAGGTTCATTTGTGTTTGGAGCAAAAGTTAAGATTGGAAACATAAATGTAGGAGCCAGGTATAATTTTGGCTTGACGGATGTGTATAAAAACGACCCTAGTGAGGAAAAAGCAAGAAATAATTGGGCTCAAGTAACTTTGGGTATTGATTTGTTGTAAAATCATAAAATTAACCTCAAAACCCCGACTAATTATCGGGGTTTTTTTTTGAAATATTTTAAATAGTAGATAACATAATATGAGGGTGGTTTTTATTCATAATTACAGATAGCTAATGAACTTAATAGCCTAGATCACCCAAACAACCTATATAACTTATAAAAATTCTATTTTGACAAATGCACTTTATTTAAATAATAAAAAAATTTATTTTTTAAAAATAGTAAAATTTAAATAGTTGTTGTAAAGACAAAATACCACCAAAAAATAGCTTTTAAGTCATCCTTTTATCGAAATTTGCTTTAAAAATTTTGTACACATAATGTGTACAAAACATTTATTTTCAGTTGCTAGTAGCTACCTTTAACAATTTGATAACATAAAAATAATTTGGAATTCTAAAATTTGTACCTTACCTTGTTTTCTTAAACCAATAAAAATGAAAAAACTTACAAATCTCAAAAAAACAGGCATTTTGCAAATCTGCATTTGCGCCATTTTGTCATGGGGGGGGGGTATTTAACCCTGCAATGGCACAAAACAATGTAAATGGATTTACTGCTAATGCCGGGCAGATGAAGGATACGGATGGTTCACTTCGTTCGGATTTACTTTACACAGCAAATGCTGCAGGAGCAAAAATTTATGTACGTCAAACAGGTATTAGTTTTTGTTGGTATCAAGCAGCAGCTGATTCTTTGAAAAAAGATTCTGCTTATCGAATGGATGTTGATTTTGTAAACCCAAGTTCAGCTTTACTTATAACTCCGAGCGATAAAAAAAGCAGTTACAGTAATTATTTTATTGGTAATGTTTCCGCAAGTAATGTTTCGGAATACGGAAAAGTGAGTTACCAAAATCTTTGGCCAAATATTGATTTACTGGTTACAGCAGATTCAAATGGTTTTACTTATAAATATCATTTAAAAAAGGGGGCAAATCCCGCAGATATTAAATTGAGTTATAATGGAGGAAAGTCTTTTCAAACGGGGAGCAAGTCAACATCTATTACTATTCCATTTGGCAATTTTATTAATTTTTTAAACCCTACGATTAAAATTCTAAACGCTAGCAAATCCATAACTACAATAAGTAGTAATCTAAATAGTAGCAAGGTGAGTAGTTTGCAGATTGGAAATTATAATTCGAATCAGGAATACGAGGTGGTGCAAGCGGCAAGTGCGCAGAGTTGTCAAGGTTGTGGCACAACTGTCAACACTCCTAATACAAGTTTGCAATGGTCTACTTATTATGGTGGATCAGAGGATGATGAAGTAAATGATGTTTTTGTCGATGCCTTTGAAAATATTTACATAACTGGAAAAACTAGAAGTCTTAATTTTCCAGTTACACCAAATGTATATTCTGAAAGTGGAGGTGGGCTATGGGATGCCTTTGTTGCTAAATTTAACGCAGCGAAAACATTGATTTTTTCAACATATATAAAAGGTGAATCTGACGATTTAGGTAGGCAGATCGCCATTAATTCCCTAGGTGATATTTACATAGTAGGAAATTCTTATAGCAATAACTTAGCAATTATTGCTACAAGTTCAGAATTTGTTCGATTCAGAGCGGGAACAAATAGAGAGTTAGGCTTTATTATGAGGATAAAAAGTGACGGAACTCAACCTATATGGAGCACGTATATAAATCCAAATGAACAATTATACATGATGGGATTAGCCATAGATCAATTGGATAGAGTGTATGCAGTTGGATTTACTCATGGAGAATATGAGCTTCAAACAAATTCAACTCAGCAAGAAGGATCAGCTAGCTTTTTACAATTAAATCCACATAGTGGAGGCGCACCTTCTTATATCATTGAATTTAATGTAAATAATCAACGAATATGGGCTACATATTACGGTGGTTTGCTTACTACAAATTTTACAAGCTGCACCATTGATAATAACAATAACTTTATTATTGTGGGTAATACAGGTGCTTACGGTGTGGCTAGTTGTAGTGCTTTAGCAAATGGAAATATCCCTGTTTGCGGTGGGTTAGGTGCTTATCAACAATTTGGCGCAGGTTTGAATGACTTTTTTATTACTAAATTTAGTCCAACTCACATTATATTGTGGTCTACATTGTATGGAGGAATAGGTAATGATATCTCTGGTAATTTTTTTTATGGAAACTCACTAACAACCGATGAGTTTGAAAATATTTTTTTTGTTGGTAGATCAACAGCGAATATTCCGGGTCCAAGTTTATATAATGGTCAAACCACCTATGGCGGTGGTGGGCATGATGGTGTTGTTATTAAATTCAACGCGTCTGGTCAAAGGACTTTTGCTTCCTATTTAGGTGGTTACTCTCAAGATTATCCGTCGTCTATAAAATCAATATTTGGAGAAGGCTATGTAATTGCTGGCTATACCATTAGCCCCAATTTTCCAGTGCTGAAAAGAATTGGTTCTTATTATGATGGTACTTTTTCTGGATCATCTGATGGATTTGTACTTCAGTATGATCAAGGGAATAATAAATTTATGGGGTCATTTATTGGTGGGGATCAATTAGATGAGATTAGAGCTGTGGGAATATCACCAACAAGTAAGTCAATTATACTGGGTGGTAAAACCTATAGTACTAATTTTGATGTATTAGACCCACTTGGTACTTTAGACTATACTGATGTATCACAGAATGGTTTAAATGATGGATTCGTAATGGATTTGAAATACTCTTGTGGCAATGCATGCAGAGAATTGTATGAACAAATAATTACCTCATCAAAAGTTTTGGTATATCCCAACCCTTCAAGTGGAGATATCACTTTTAATAAAAGTGGTGCTTTAATAATTAGTGTAATTGTTAGAAGTATAACTGGTCAAACTATCGAGGATTATGTTATAAACAATCATTCTACTCATACCTCACTTGATTTGAAACACTTAGATAAGGGAGTTTACTTACTCACAGTATTAACAGCTATCGATCGATCGACAATTAAGTTAATAATTCAGTAAAAACCTTACCATTTAATTTTTTAACTTATGAAAAAATACTTATTTATAATTTTCACTTTATTATCAATTCAGCTAAGTACTGCCCAAACAATTACACCCTTAGGTTTGGGTACACGAGGTAGTTTTGGTAATTTTCATGACGGAGAGATCAGAGCATTATTCGTCGACGACTCTACCAATAATCTGTATGTTGGAGGCAATTTCCCATATATGGATGGGGTTTTGTCTTACGGTTTAGCTCGCTGGGACGGAACAAACTGGCACCAAATGGGATCAGGAATTATTGATATTAACCAAACGCCCCCAGGTACAAATGGAGCCATACAAGACATCATTAAATACAAAAGTGAAATTTATGTTTGCGGTACATTTCAGAAGATAAACTCACAACCAATAAATACTATAGCAAAATGGGATGGGACAAATTTTGTTAGTATTGGTAATTTTGTTACTTCTGGAAATGGTTCTTCATATGCAATCGGTTCAGAAATGCATGTGCTTAATGAGGAGCTCTATTTAGTTGGTCGTTTTGATTCAATCAATAGTGTTGCAGTAAATAACATAGCCAAATGGGATGGATCTACCTGGACAAGTTTATCAGGTGGATTTGGACTTGGGTGTGATAATTACCAAGTGAATAGCATTACTGATTTTGAAGGCGATTTATACGTTGGAGGCAATTTAAATTGTAATCAAGTAGAACGTATCTATAAATACAATGGCATACAATGGGCTCAAGCTGGTCCAGATATTACGGGCGATTCTTGGGTTAATAAATTGTATGTATTCAAAAATCAATTATACATAGGTGGTTATTTCTTTGCTGCTGCTGGCAACGCCGATAATTGCTTCATGATTTACGATAAGTTAGCCAACTCATTTTTACCAACAGCAGGTGGCACATTACCAAGCAATTTAAAAGAGATGTATGCTTACCAGGATAATCTTTACGTGGTTGGGCAGTTGGATTATTCAGGCAACCAATTAAATGGGAGAACAGCGAAATGGAATGGAACTGCTTGGCAAAATTCTAATATGATACTTATTTCAAATAGTCAAACACCTCCAATGCCAGGAGGTGGAGTTGGAACTGCCTTTGAAATGGTTGAGTACCAAAATAAATTAGTGGTAGCTGGCAGCATCAATGGGATAAACAATGTAACTGCCTATGGCATCGCTATGGTAGATTTCACTGTTGGTTTGCCTACAAAACAAAATGATAAAAACCTAACCATCTTCCCAAACCCAACCAACAACCTTCTGAACATCCAACTAGAAAAAGGAGTGCAAGAAGGCAGTGTAAAATTGTATAACCAATTTGGGCAAGTAGTGTATAGTCAAACAAAAGGTGTTTTCAAAAGTATAAATGTAAGCACTTTTGCTAAAGGAGTTTATTTTGCTGAGGTTCGGCAAGAAGATAAGGTAATGAGGCAGAAAGTGGTGGTGGAGTAAATAAAAAAAGAATAATAATTTTCTAACTTAATACAGCAAAGTTTTCTTTTAAAAAAGTTTGCTATATTTTTTCCTTTTTTTTATGAAATATATTTATAGTTTATTTTTACTCCTAATAGTTTTGGGAATAAAAACTTCAGCACAAACCATTACAGCTTTTGGTTCTGGAACTACTGATACTGCTTTATCGGGTCAAGGTGTTATTAGAGTATCCTATGTTGATCCGGTTACTAATGATTTGTATGTAGGAGGAGATTTTGAGTTTGCCGGAGGAAAACAATGCTTCGGAATAGCTCGATGGAATGGTAACGAGTGGTTCTCAATGGGTGGCGGATTAGTAGATTCATTAGGGTATTTTTATTATCATGTTCAGGATATTAAAAGATTAAATAACGAAATCTATATAGGGGGTAATTTCAACTTTGTAGATGGAGTAAATTCTCCAGGTATTTCCCGTTGGAATGGTACCACTTGGCAAAAAGTAGGGGATAGTTTAAAAGTAATAGGTGGTCCCTATGGGTCAATTATTAGAATGGAGGTCTTTAATAATGAATTATATGTTGTTGGTAGGTTTGATTCCGTTGGTAATATTCCTTCTAAGTCTGTTGCAAAATGGGATGGTTCAAATTGGGACGCAATAGGTGGTAATTTTCCTGGAGGCTTTTGCAATTATAATGGTTTTTATACTGTTAAATCCTATAATAACGAAATTTATATTGCTGGAAATATGAATTGTAATGTGGGCGAAGAGAAATTACTTAAACGTGTCGGGAATAATTGGGTCCAGGTTAATCAAGCTTTTAATGGAGATGTAACACTTAACTATTTAACCGAATTTCAAAATAAACTTTATGTTGGCGGATATTTTTTTACTCAAAATGGTAATGTTGATAATAGCTTAGTTTACCTAGAAAATAACAGCTTCATGCCAACAGCAGGCGGGGTGCTCCCAAGTAATTGTGATGTTATGCAAGCTCATAGGGGAGAGTTATATGTAGCAGGTCAAATAAATACTGCTGGTTCGCAACCGATAAATAGAATTGGAAAATGGGATGGAACGCAATGGCTTAATACCGGATTAAGTGTAACAGATAGCAACCGTTTTTCAGACCCTAGAGGTGCTATTTTATCAATGACTGAATACAATGGCAAATTACTTGTAGCTGGTTCATTTACACACATTAATAATACGCCAGCAAACAATATCGCATTGATAGAATTCCCAAAAGTTGGTATTAACGAAAATAAAGACGATAAAAATCTTACCATTTTTCCAAATCCAACAACCGGAAAAATAACGTTAATAAACTCAAACAAAGATTTTAACACCTTAACTTTATATTCTATCGAAGGCAAAAAGATTTTACACCAAACCTTACTCAACGTAAAAGATCAAACAATTGATCTTGGATCGCAAATGCCTGGTATTTATATAGCAAAACTGCAAGGGAGTAACAGTGTTGAATCATTTAAAATAATTATTGAATAATGAAATCGTTATATTTTAAAAGAATTGGGATAATAGTTATCTTGATTCTGAATGGAATTTACTCCGGATTTTCTCAAACTATAAGCACTTTAGGTATTGGTTCAGGTGGTCCTAATCCATCAATAAGAACAGTATATGTAGATTCAATTGATAATTATTTATACATAGGCGGTGATTTTAAACTTGCTGGTGGTAAATTTTGCTGGGGTATTGCTCGCTGGAATGGAACACAATGGGATTCATTAGGTTTAGGTATGAAACCCGTTCCCCCTTCAAATATGTTTACTCACATTAAAAAAATTGTTCGCTATAAAAACGAAATTTATGTAACAGGAAATTTTAGGGATATCGGAGGAAAAAAAATTAGTGGTTTAGCCCGTTGGAACGGAACTGACTGGAACAATGTAGGAGGTAAATTAAAGCGATTGGGACAGACAGATTTAGTAGTTGGTTATACCATGGAAGTTTATAACAATGAATTATATGTAACAGGCAATTTCGATACTATAGGCACAACACGATGTACACGAATTGCAAAATGGGATGGTTTAAACTGGACTAATTTAGGGGATGGGCATCATCCAACTTGTTATCAAGATGGAATAACTGCCATGACACATTATCAAGGTGAATTATATGTCGCTGGGAATATAAATTGTTCCTTTCAACCTGAACCCATTTCAAAACTGGTTGGAAATACTTGGGTCGATGTAGGCCCAGGCTTGTTCGGAGGAGGTTGGATAAATGAAATGAAAGAATTTCAAGGTAAATTATACATAGCAGGATATTTTTCAAGCCAAAGCGGTAATATTGATAATAATTTAATTTCAACAGATGGCATTAGTTATTTTGGAACTGCTGGTGGAGTTATGCCTAGTAACTGTCTAGCAGTTCAAGAACATAAGGGAGAATTATATGCAGGAGGCCAAATAGATTTTGCTGGTTCTCAAGCAATAAAGAGAATCGGTAAGTGGAACGGTTTTCAATGGCTCCCTTCATTAATAGACATTGGAAATGGAACAATAAATGCAATGGAAAATTATAATGGAAAATTAGTTTTAGTTGGAGGTATAAATAATGTAAATGGAATAAATGTTAATAATATTGCTCTTATTGATTTTTCAACTGTTGGATTTTTAGTTATTCAAGAAGATAATAACTTAACCATCTTTCCTAACCCAACAAGCCAACTTCTTAACATCAAAATAAAAAAAGGAATTCAAGAAGGAAGCGTAAAATTTTACAACCAATTAGGGCAGTTAGTTTATACGCAATCAGAAGGTGTATTTAAAACCATTGACGTAAGCACATTTGCAAAAGGAGTTTATTTTGCAGAAGTAAGACAAGAAGACAAAGTAATGAGGCAAAAGGTAGTGGTAGAATAATTTTCCAATTCAAAAAGTTCAACATTGTCGAGCTTTTTTTTTGTGCTATGTATTTTTGTAATATATTTATCACAAAACTATACACAACAAAATTTTGTTTTATGAAAAAATTTTACGGGTTTCTCATCGCATTCTCTATTTCGCTAACTTCATTTGCACAAATTGCAGGTAGTTGGTCAAATGCTGTAAAAACAGGTAATGGTACACTAAATGTACAATATTTCGATAATTTTCCATTCAGTTATCATCGAAGTAAAGCTGAGTTGGTTGGTATAGAAGTAGACATGATAAACGAATTTATTCGATGGGCAAAAGATCAGAAAAACGTGACGCTTACTTCCAATTTTATCGAGAACAAAGATTTTTATACCTTTTACGATGAAGTCAAAAAATCTTCAGGTGATGTGGTAGGCATTGGTTCGGTAACGATTACACCCAGCCGATTGGGCGAGGTTAATTTTTCTGCTCCTTATTTAAAAAACAAATCTTTATTAATTACTTCCGTTGCCGTGCCTACCTTGAGTACCATGGCTGATGCAACTAAAAACTTTGATTCACTGACAGCTATTGTAGTTAAAGGTTCTATCCATGAGCAAGAAGTTTTAAGTTTAAAAAGTAAATATCTTCCAAAATTAAAAATAGAATATGCAGCATCGCCTCGGCAGGTGCTTGAAAAAATGAGAACGAATTCCCGCTATTTTAGCTACATCGATCTGGTATCCTACTGGGCTTTTGTAAAACAGCCGAAAAGCAAATACATGAAAATTCACCGTGCTGCCATTTCTAAAGAAGAAATGTTTGGTGTAGTGTTTCCCAAAAACTCCGATTGGAATATGGCTTTCAACGAGTTTATGGAAAGCGGATTAGGTTTTGCATCCAGCGAAGCTTACAAAGAAATACTTAGAAAAAATTTGGGTGAAGAAATTATTAAAACGGTGAGTGTAAGTAATATTGAATAAAACAATTTTAACTAAAAAAAGCCCTTCAAAAATTGAAGGGCTTTTTTTTTGCTGATTTCACTAGATTTATGTATAGAAAGAATTTACATTTTATTATAAAATTTAGTTTAGAATAAGGATGCCAAATTTTATTCTATTGAAATAATTTATATTACCAATGAAATATTCTTAAATATTAAACTTCTTATTCTTCCTCCCAATCTTCTTGATATGATGCCCCTTGGCGGTTCACATCTAATGCATTTTTTTTCACAAAATTGCACCATTGGCATTTAACATCATTACAACCAACATCAAATTCATGGTTCTTTATTTTTTCCCAAGTGCTTACAATTTGCTGAGTTACAATTGAAACATCTTCTGCACTTACATCAACCTTCAAAATTTCATACGCGTCTTTGTATGGTTCAACAAAATCAAAAACAGATGAAATTACCATTTTGTCGTTCCCTCGAAAGTTATCCATCAAAATTTTATAAAAAACTGCTTGCCGCCAATAATCACCACCATTTACATCTTTATCATTGGGGCTTGATATTTTCTTCTTTGCATTATCATACTTGCCAGTTTTATAATCTACAACTGTAGCAAAATTTCCTGAAATCTCTATTTTATCTAATTTTCCATTTATCGGAACGCCTTGAATTTCTACTCCTTTTATATTTTTTTCAATTAATATATTTTTCGACCAATTATTTATTTTTGAATCATAATAAGCAGGTAAAATTTTTGCTCCATATTCTTTCCTTAATTTAAATTCTTCTTTGGTAAAACTTTGTACATTTCTGTGCAAATACCAATTAAAATCATCAACAAATTCTTTTTTTGAAGGAAAAATCTTGTCATCACTTTTATCCATTTTCTCAAATAAACGCTGCAAGGCATGATGCACTGCCGAACCAAAGGTCATAGCTGCACTTTTTGCCGCAGGTACTTTTATTAAATTTTGAAAATAAAATGATAACGGACAATTTAAATAGGTATTTAAATGAGTTACACTTAAGGTATAATTTTTTAAAAGTGTATCAATATAATCTTTATCAATTAATTTAATTCTAGGGGGTTCATTTTGCTGAAAACGTGTGGCATAAAAATTAACCATTTCCATTTCAGTTAATGTTTTATGAAAAAAATTATCATTATTAATAATCTCTTCCACAAACTGACTTCGTTCATGATCTTTTTCTTTTTCGTCTTTCGCAAAATAGGATATGGTTAAATTCGTTTTTGCACGCGTTATTGCTACATAAAATAATCTACGCTCTTCTTCCAGCGGATTTGTAGTGTGTTGAGAAATAATACTGACTAAATTATCAGGTAATTTAAAAGCTGAATTATTGTTTTTTTTCTCTCCCCAATTACTTTTCGTGCAATTAATAATAAAAACGTGCTCAAACTCTGCACCTTTTGATCCATGTGCCGTCATCAACTGAACTCCTTTTTCATCTCCAGCCATTTTATAAAAAGGAATTGAAATATTATTGCTTTGTAACAAATCTAAGTTGTGCACAAAAGCCTGAATATCCATGTTGTCTTTTTGCGTTTCATCCTTTAGGTAATTAAAAAAACTGTTAATTAATTGCAAGGAAGTGTATTTGTCACCAGCCGTTAATGAAAAATTCAAGATGCCAGTTTGATACAATAAATTCTCGAAAAATTGCTGCAAGGTGCTGGAAGCAGCATCTGATATCAGTTTTTCCAAAATCAAACTAACTCTTTTCATGTCAGCAGAATCTGGTTGATCGAATAAAGTTGCCGTTTGGGCGGGCAGTTGTTCGCCAATCGCTATACGTAATGAGTAGGTTTCTTTTCCTCTATCAAAATTTTTCTGAGTTGTTTTTAATGCTAAGCGCGCGATATCAATGGGTCGTAAATTAAAAAAAGGGAAATGTAAAATTTGAAATAAAACAGCATCACCACTAAAAGGTACAGCGAGTTCCAAAGCTACAAAGCGAATAATATTAATAATTTGTTCTATTAAACTAAATTTTAATAAGTTGGAACTCCTAACTAAATAAACAGGTATGTTTGAATTTCTTAAATACTGATCTAAATCAGAAACGTTATTATGATTTCGATATAGAACTGCAATTTCTTTTGGCTCAATTCCATCTTTAATTAATTGTTCAATCTTTAATGCAATGCCAACCGTTTCGTGTGCTGAAGATGAATATTCTATAATTTCAGGAATTATAATTACTTCTTTTAATCGTTCAGATTTTGCATGTAAAACCTTATTCTGCTCAATTCTTTCTTTATTATTCGTTATTAAAGTTTTTGCGAGATCAAGTATTATTTGGGTCGATCGGTAATTTTCTTCTAATACTACTTTGGTTAAATTCTCTTTAAATAAATTTCTAAAATCTTCAATGTTTTTCACATTTGCATCCTGAAAAGAATAAATACTTTGATCATCATCTCCAACTACAAACACATCTGGATTATCGAAATAACTAATTAAATAATACATGAGTTTACTTTGCGAACCACTCGTATCTTGAAATTCATCAATCAGAAAATATTGAAATCGCTCTTGATAATTAAGTAATAAATTTTTATTGGTTGAAAACGCATCCAAAACCCACAGAATCATATCATCATATGTATATCGTCCACTTTCTTTCATTTTAAGCTGAAAGTTTGGATATAAGTTTACAGCATCCTTCAACTTCTTCATTCGTTCTATTTCATTTTTCCCTTCTTTTTTTAAATCTCCTACATTATTATCCTTGAATTTTTTTTTGTACTTAAATTCTTCCATGTATGGCACTAATTCAATATAACCATTAATCCTGCTGATTAAATATTCTACTGTCCAAGCTTCCTTTTTCATTTTCTGAAATAAGTTTTTCAACCTCGGCAAATCATAGTAAACTTCGCCTGTGTATCTTTTCAACTCATTCCCTTCTGGAATTTCATCTATTAATTTTCGCATCAGAATTACCAGTTCAAGCTCAGAAATAAGATCCAGATTCAGCTTCCCGAAATAGGTTGAATTTTCTTGAATTACATCATTACAAAACGAATGAAACGTATGGATTGCAACCCGGTATGCAGCAGGTCCAATTAAGCTAATCAGCCGTTTTCGCATTTCAGATCTACCTGTATCTGTGTAGGTTAGGCATAATATATTTTCGGGCAATGCATCAGTATCCTGCAAAATTTTCCCAATTCTAGAGGCTAGAATTTGCGTTTTACCAGTTCCAGGTCCGGCAATTACCATTACGGGTCCGGTTAAGGTATTTACTGCTTGTCGTTGAGCATTATTTAATCGAGCCAAAGCCAAATCAAAAGCTTCGTTATATTTTTTTGTATTCATTTACTAATTTTATGAAACAGAAATTCGCGTTTTTTTCTTATGATTGATAACAAACAAGTATAAGCATAAATCAATGCAGGGCTTTGTAGCTTATTCTCAATAAATATGAAAAAAATTACGCTGGGCTTTTCCCCTTGCCCCAATGATACTTTTATTTTTGACGCAATGGTGCATCATAAAATTGATACCGAAGGCTTAGCGTTTGATTTTGTGATGCATGATGTTGAATTATTAAATCAAAAAGCATTGAATCAAGATTTAGATGTTACCAAACTTAGTTTTCATGCTTATGCATATTGTATTGAAAACTATGTTTTATTAAATTCAGGTAGTGCTCTAGGTTTTGGTGTTGGTCCATTATTAATAGGTAAAAATAAAATAGAATATCCGCTACAAAATATTATAAATCATAAGATTGCAATACCAGGAAACTACACAACAGCCAACTTTTTATTGAGTTTAGCTTTGCCTAAAGCAATCAATAAAACAGAAATACTTTTTTCGGAAATAGAGAAATCGGTTTTGAAAGATTTATTTGATTTTGGCTTAATAATACACGAAAGTAGATTTACTTTTCAGGAAAAAGGATTGGTAGAAGTACTAGATCTAGGTGCATTCTGGCAAAATTTAACTCAGTTACCATTACCGCTTGGAGGGATAGTTGTTAATAGAAATCTGGATTTAAACTTACAACAAACAATAGATCGGGTTTTAAAAAGAAGTATTGAGTTTGCATTTACTAATCCCAAATCTGGTATTGAATTTACAAAAGAAAATGCAGCAGAAATGAGTGAAGACGTAATGTATAAACACATTCAATTGTATGTGAATAAATATTCTTTAGATTTGGGAGATGAAGGAAAAAATGCTGTTCAAACATTATTTGATAAAGCAAACCAATTATCAATTATTCCTTTTTCTGATAAAGCTCTATTTTTAAACCAATAAAATGATTGTAATTACAGGTGCAGCAGGATTTATAGGAAGTTGTTTAGTATCAAAACTAAACAGTGAAGGTTTTTACGATTTAGTTTTGGTCGATGATTTTTCTTTTTCAACTAAAAATAAAAATTTTGAAAAACTTCGCTACAGTTTTAAAATCGAGCGGGAAGAATTTCATGACTGGCTGAAAGAAAATCACAGAACAACACAATTTATTTTTCATATTGGTGCAAGAACTAAAACAACAGAAAAAAACCTAGAAGTTCTGAATCATCTAAATATAAAGTACAGTCAAAAAATATGGAATATATGTGTTGAATTTGGTTTACCAATGGTTTATGCATCTTCGGCTGCAACCTATGGCCTTGGCGAAAATGGATTCGACGACGATACATTACCTGAAAAATTAATCCCGCTTAATTTATATGGAGAATCCAAAAATAACTTTGATAGGTGGGCCTTGGAACAAGAAAATAAACCTTATTTCTGGGCTGGATTAAAGTTTTTTAATGTTTATGGTCCAAATGAATATCACAAAGACCGAATGGCTTCAGTAATTTTTCACACGTATAATCAAATAAAAAATACTGGAGAAATGTATTTATTCAAATCTCATAAAACAGGTATAAACGATGGTGAGCAAATGCGAGATTTTGTTTATGTAAAAGATGTAGTGGATGTTTGTTTATTCTTGTTGAAGCATCGCAAAAATTCAGGAATTTATAACCTAGGATCGGGTAAAGCCAGAACATTTAACGATTTAGCAAAATCAGTTTTTGACTCCTTATCAATTGAAAGCAACATTAAATTTAAAGACACACCTGAAGACATTAAAAATAAGTACCAATATTTTACCGAAGCAAAAATGGATAAATTAAAATCTATTGGATACGATAAAGAATTTCAATCGTTGGAAGATGGGGTAAAAGATTACGTTATCAATTATTTGAGCGTGAATGAATATTATTAACTGTTTATTGTATTTAATAAAATAGCATTCTATTCCTCTCTGATTAAACCACTACCTTTTACACTTAAACCAGATGTAATTAATGAAGCTAATAATGCAATCCCCATTACAGTTGCTGAAACTAAAAAGTAATCAGAAATTTTTAATACAATCGGATAAGCTCTAGTTTCGAATATTTCTCCTGAACCCATTTGAATTAATCCAAATTTTTGTTGGGCAACGCAAAACAAAGTAGCGACAATAAGACCGGCCATTGCGCCAACAAAAGCAATTAGAACTCCTTCCAGCAAAAATATTCTTCTAATTAAACCTCTTGAAGCGCCCATACTCATCATTATTGATATATCTTTCTTTTTATCAATTACTAACATGGTAAGTGAACCAACTATATTACAAATTGCTATCATTAATATAAATGTTAAAATAAGATAGACCGCCCATTTTTCTGAATTTAAAATTTTATATAATAATTGATTTTGTTGATATCGATTTTGAATTTTAAATTCTTTACCTAAACTACTTTTAATTTCCTTTATCAATTCATCTACATTAGTACCTTTTTTCGTTGTTAATTCTATGGATGAAATTTTTTTAGATTCATTTAATAATTCACGAGCAAAAGTAAGAGGCACAATTACTAATTTATCGTCAAATTCTTGTTGTACAGAAAATATTCCAGCAGGGTAAATTTCCATTCTATTAAAATCATCACCTGGTACTAATGAATTGGAAATTTCTTTTTTTGGAGAAAAAATAGATAGCGTTTCAAACGTTTGATCCACTTGCAAACCTAAATTATATGCCACTCCGGCTCCAATTATAGCAAATGGCCTATTTTTATTTCCCAAATTCATTTTGCCCTGTATCATCATCGAATCTAAAAATCCAGCTTCTGCAAATTCAGAAGAAACTCCTTTTACTACTCCAATAAACTGCTTATCATTATATTTTAATAAGGCCTTTTCTTCTAAAACTTCTACATAATAAATAACTGATGGATTCTTTTTTAATGAATTATAATCTGTAAAAGAAGGGTCTAATAATTTTCCACTTGCAGCAGTAATCTTAATTTCGGGAGTAAATGTATTATAGAGAGAAAGTACCAGTTCTTCAAAACCATTAAAAACTGATAAAATAATAACAAGAGCTGTAGTACCTACAAAAACTCCTAACATAGAAATGTTTGAAATTATTTGAATAGCATTCGTATTTTTTTTAGAAACAAAATACCGACGAGCTACAAACCAGGCGAAATTCATTGATTTAAAAATGGATTTGATTTCCGTTCTTTCCCTATCGTGGTTTTAGGTCCATGGCCAGCATACACTATAGTTTCATCTGGCAAAATCATTAATTTTTGTTGAATTGAGTTAATTAATGTCTGATAATCTCCACCAGGCAAATCTGTACGACCAATACTATTAGCAAACAATACATCTCCTGCAATTAATTGATTGGATTCTGAATGATAAAAAGATAAACTACCAGGCGAATGGCCAGGAGTAAATATCACTTTTAGTGAAACCGAACCCAATTTAATATCCTCTCCCTCCTTAAGATACTTTTCTGCCAAAGGAGATTCATTGTATCTAAAACCTTGATTAGGAGCGTAAACAGTAACAGCACGTAAAACCGGAACTTCTTCTACTGAATATTGAGGAAGCAAATTATACTTCTCGCATACAAATCTATTGCCTAAAACATGATCGATATGGCAGTGAGTATTTAGCAGTAAAACTGGTTTTAGCTTATTTTTTATTATATAATCATCAAGCTCTATTTGTTCCGGTTTTGTATAACAACCTGGGTCGACAATAGCGCATTCGCCTTCATCATTACACAATAGATACGTATTCTCGCTGTATGCATTAAAGGTAAAAACGTGAATTTTCATTATAATTTTGCTTATAGCCACAAAACTAATGAATATTGTAAAGTAGCAGCAATATTAACTAAACAATAAAATAGTATAGAAGACGTACTTTTTATATCTTTATTTCGTACAGTTAAATACTGTATATATCAGAAGAAACATGAATAAAAAGCCCGTTTTGATACAATCTTTCTGTTGGATTTGCCTTTTTCTTTTTACTTCTGTGCAGGTTTTTTCTCAAGGCAAGGGTACACTCAACGATTTTGGCAAAAGTCGTGTGCAATACAAAGATTTTGATTGGTTTTATTATCGCTCTACCAATTTTGATACGTATTATTATCGTTCTGGAAAAGAGCTGGCAATTTCTGTTGGAAAAATGGCAGAACAAAACTTAATCGATTTACAGGAAAAATTGGATTATAAATTAGATGGTAGAATAAAAATTCTTGCTTACAACAAACAAACTGATGTACGACAAACAAATCTTGGATTAAATAATGAATTTGTAAATATTGGCGGAGTTACCCAAATAATCGGTTCTAAAATATATGTTTATTTTAATGGCGATTACATTGATTTGGAAAGGCAGATAAAAGCTGGTATTGCTACGGTTTTAATTAATCAACTTTTATATGGTGGAAATTTGCAGGAAATGTTGCAAAGTTCTGCCTTGCTCACCTTGCCAGATTGGTTCGTGCCAGGTTTGGTTTCATATTTATCAAATAATTGGGATCCCTATCTGGATAATGATTTAAAGGATATTATTTTAAGTGGTAAGTTTTCAAAGTTTTCGAGATTAAATGAAAAAAATAATCAAGTGGCTGGTCATTCCATTTGGAAATATATCTTCGATACATATGGGGCTGCTACGCTTTCTAATATTTTATACATGACCCGTATAAATAGAAATGCTGAAAGTGGTTTTATTTATGTATTATCTCTAAACTTTCAAGAACTTACGGATGAGTGGAGAAATTATTATAAAAAAGTATATGCAGATGCAGACAATGGAAAAACATTGCCCAATGTAAATAATGCTCTGCTTCACAAAAACAAAAAAAAACATAAAAACCTGATATTTGACCAGGCAGCATTAAGTCCAGATGGTAGGTATATTTCTTATTCGAGTAATGAAGGTGGTGCGTTTAAAGTATGGCTTTTTAATATTCAAACTAAAAAAACATCTCTTTTATTTAAAGGAGGCATAAAATCATTAACTCAAAAAAACGAACCAGGAAAGCCTGGATATGAACCTGTTCTTACTTGGCATCCATCCAGCCAACTCGTTGCAATTGCTTACGAAGTAAAAAGCAATGCCACAATTTATGTAGCTAACATTGCGAAGAAAAAAGAAAAACTAATCATTCCAATGTATAAATATGAGAAAATATTAGACTTCTCGTATTCTGATAATGGCAGAAAATTCGTTCTTTCAGCTATCAAAAATGGACAATCAGATATTTTCGTCTTCGATATTCCATCACGGCGTGATGAGCAAATTACCAATGATTATTTCGATGACCACTATCCAAGATTTATTAAAAAATCGGAAGAAATAATTTTTAGTTCCAATCGAACAACAGATTCTTTGCAAAAGACAGATTTTGTAAAACAACCTCTTATTAATTCAAAAGATTTGTTTATTTATAATTATGCAGAACGATATAATAAATTAGTACGAGTAACCAATACACCTTTTGCAAACGAAATTAAAGCATTTGAGCTTGATTCATCTAGATTGGTTTATCTAAGCGACGAAAGTGGCATTTTTAATAGATTTCTTGCAACTCGTGATAGTTTGGAAGATTTCAGATTAGATACAACCATCGGATATTTTGATACAACATTTGTGTTTTACAAAGACACTTTCTTTCATAAAACTATTAGCAATTATTCTCGAAATATATTGTCGCAGGATATAAATAAAAGGAATAAGCAATTTTCAGAAGTATTATTTTATAATAATAAATATCAGATTTTCAAAGGAAATTTAACTTCACAAACAGATACGTCATATTTTTTAAGTCCATCTACTTTTAAAACGAAGCAAAACAGACTACTAAAAGCACTCAGCGATAAACTTATTTTAGACCAAAAGAAAGTTGAAAAACAAATGGCAGTTGTTAAAGAAAAGCCTCTAGATAGTATTTCAACAAAAGTTGATTCCACTAAAATAGATATAAATAATTATACCTTTCAAAGTGAATTTCCAGTAAAAAAAGAGATTATAAAAACAACTGAGCTATCAAATAACGGTATTGTTTTTAGAAGAGAAACATTAGCTCAGGACACTGTTAAAACTGAACAACAAAAATTAGAAGAACTTTTCAAGAAATCAAAAGCAAGACCGTATTTACCTGTTTTTTCGACAAATTATGTAGTTACCCAGCTCGATAATAGTGTCATGAATACTACGTATGAATTTTTTACAGGGTCTGGACCTATACAAACCACCAATCGAATAAATGCTTTAATTAAAGTGGGCGCAAGTGATTTGATGGAAGATTATAAGTTTACGGGTGGTTTTAGACTTGCTGGAAATCTTACCATTCCAGAGTATTATGCAAGTTTTGAAAACCTGAAAAAAAGGATAGATAAACAATTTATTTTTTACAAACGAGGCGAAGTTTATTCAAGCCCTCAAGTTGGAATTATTAACGGCAATAATTATGAATTCCGTTCAGTAATAAAATATCCTTTTAGCGAGGTTTTAAGTTTAAGATTTAATGTTTTTTATCGTAGAGATGAATTAATTCCCACAATTTCCGATCAACAATCTATTCGGTTTTTACCTTTTGTAAATAATAATCTTGGCTTACGCGTTGAGCTAGTTGGTGATAATACCGTGAATAAAGGAATTAATTTATATAATGGGTCACGCTATAAAATTTTTGTTGAACGATTTCAAAATTTAGATAAAAACTCCGATCCTTTAGCAAATTTTGGATTTGACGCAAGACACTATGAAAAAATAAGCCGACAAATTATACTTGCATTGCGTGCAGCAGGCGAATCATCTGTATCTAAGCGAAAAGTTGCCTATTACCTTGGCGGAGTTGATAATGATCTTTTTCCAAGTTTTTACAATAATATTGAAATCAAAAATATAGAAGATTACCAATATCAGGCTTTAGCAACAAATTTGAGAGGATTTGATCAGAATATAAGAAATGGAAATAGCTATTTTGTTGTTAATGCCGAACTTCGAGTTCCTATTTTTGCTTATTTATTCAACCGACCTATAAAATCCGACTTTGTAAAAAACTTTCAAATTGTAGGTTTTGGAGATGCAGGAACTGCATGGGTAGGCCTAAATCCATTAAGCGAAGAAAATTCTTTCAATCGTTTTGTCACTTCGAGCGGTCCAATAACCGTAACTGTTATCGAAGAAAAATCACCAATTGTTGGTGGAACTGGTTTAGGTGTTCGTAGTCGATTATTAGGTTATTTTGTACGATTCGATTATGCTTGGGGAATTCAAAATGGCGGTTTTAGTACTCCATTAACCTATTTATCTTTAAATCTGGATTTTTAGTTTTTCCATTCCAAACTGTTCAGCATTTGGTTAATATCTTTATGAATAAAATCAACTACTGGTTGCAAAGAATCTATTCTAGGTTCTTCTTTAAAATAAAGTGCACCTCGCAAAAAATGATTCGTACTATCGGTTACAAAAAACTGAATAGATGAAGCTGTATTTCCTTTTATATCGTACAAAATTCCATGTACGTTTTCTTTATTTTTATTTATAATAAATTCTGAAATTCCTTCTGCTTTAATAGTGTGTTTATAGGCTAGTTTTCTGCAATCTTCTGTTAGTTGATAAAGTGTATTTTCTTTGTTAATAGCTTTGTAACTTAAATGTATAATTCCATTAAATTGTGGATATTCAACATTCAACCAGCAATATTGTGGATTATCTGTAGAATCATTTTTTACAATAGAATATATTGGATGCTGAAAAGAAAACGGACAATCAGAAGAATAAAGTTGATACTTTTTTTCTGGAAATTCTATTCTAAAATAGCCGCGAGGTTTGGGACTGTAGCTTTCATCACAGGCTGATAATAAAGAGATTGACATCAATAATAAGCCAATATTTTTTTTCATTGTCGGGTAATTTTTACTCTTTTCACTCTTCTTTTATCAGCAGACTCAATCGTAAAAGTAAAGTTTCTGAAATTCAATTGTTCATTAATAGTTAGAAATCTGCCGGCTATTTCAGTAACTAATCCACCAATAGTATCCGTTTCTCCTTGTGCATCTTCAAAAACTTCTGGCTCCAGATTCATTAATCGATAAACATCATTTAGGGCAGTTTTACCATCAAACACGAAGTTGTTTTCATCCAACTTCAAAAACTTTAATTCATCTTCTACTTCATCGTATTCATCATGAATTTCACCTACAATTTCTTCTAAAATATCTTCCATAGTAGCAATTCCTGAAACACCACCATACTCGTCGACAATTACACAAATGTGCGTGTGCTTAACCTGAAAATCTTTTAACAAATCATCAATTTTTTTTGTTTCGGGTACAAAATAAGGAGCTCTTATTAGTTTATGCCAATTTAAAGAACCAGAAGGTTGGCTGTTAATCATTAAATCTTTCACATAAATTACACCTCTTACACTATCCATATTTTCTTCAAATACTGGAAAACGAGAGTAGCCTGATTTTTTTATACCAGCCATCAAATCACCAAATGTAGTTTTATAATCAAATGCAACAACATCCATTCGTTGAGTCATTATTTGTTTAACAGCTACATTACTAAAATTTGCTATACCCTTCAAAATCAACCGTTCGGTATCGTTTTCTTCATTTATTAAAGGCGAATCATCTAAACTATTAAACTGTTTTGGACTAAAGCGATAAGATTTAGGCATTATTTTATTTACTAGCCTTAATAAGCTTAATAAAATAAATAGTAATGGACTTAATAAAGTTTGAAAAAGTAAAATAATAGAGGCAGAATATTTTGCGATGGGTATATATTGCTGCTGAGCATATACTTTAGTGATAAAATTTGAAAGAAATATGATTAATAAACTGATAATCGTAATTTCCATTAGCAAAATATATTCTGGTGCGTTGGAAGAAAAAATCCAGCCATTAAAATATAAACTAAACAATAATACAAGACTTACTAACGAAAAAGTATTGAGAATACTAAACGTAGCTTGAAGGCGTGCAGGTTTATCTAAAGCTTTCAAAAGTTTTTGATCAGCTTCCAATTCTGATTTTTTTAGATCAACAATATCACTTCTTGAAATTAGAAAGAAAGCACGTTCGGCGGCAAGTGTCAATGCTAAAAAAACAAATAGAACTAATAAAAGTCCGACAATTGTCAGTTGGTTTTGCAGCGAAAATAAATAAGTGTTTGGGATAAAAAGTAAAATCGCACTAGGCGAGGGTTCGGGACCTGAACTCATTGAGAGTAATTATTTTAAAAATGTAAAAATAAGAAAGAGGATCATATTTCAATCCTCTTTCTTATTTTATTCAAAATGGTAGATCTCCTTCGGCTTCAGAGGTGTTATTGCTGTACGTTTCTGCTTTTTCAGCAACACCATTACTCGAGCCTTCTTCTTTTTTGCCAAGCATAGTAAAGGTATCACCTACAATTTCTGTAGTATACCTTTTTACACCTTCTTTATCGTCATACGATCGAGATCTAATTTTCCCTTCCAAATAAACCTGCCTACCTTTTGTAAGATACTTTTCAGCAACATCGGCCAAACCACCCCAAACTGCAATGTTATGCCATTCAGTTTGTTCAATCCGCTTACCTTCTTTGTTGTTGTAGCTTTCGCTTGTTGCTAAACTAAAGTTGGCTACTTTTTTGCCACCTTCGAGGTTTCGAACTTCCGGATCTTTGCCCAGATGTCCTACTAAAATTACTTTGTTTATTCCTGACATAGTTATAAGTTTTTATAGCTAAATGTACCTAAATAATTCTATATCAAAAAAATTTTCTATCAATTTTGGTACAGGAATTTTTTTTAGCTCTTCAAACGTAATAAAAACCAATTTATCAACCTCTTGTGAAGGTTTTTTCAAAACAGTTACCGAAGCGAATTTTGCATAAATATGCTGGTGTGATAAAATATGTTTATACTCCAAACTTACTTCGGTTATTGCAGGTAAATCAAAAGTACTAAGTATTGGAGAAGCTGACGCCAAAGCTAATAGGTTGTGATCAAAAGAATCAACCTCGATTAAAGGAAAATCATACATATTTTTCCAAACATCGTTAGCGGTTCTTTTATTCATGTATACACCTTTTTTGGTTTTAATAACTAAATAGATAAAAAACCGATTTCTGACTTTTGTTTTTTTTGTTTTGGTTGGAAGACTAATAACCGAATTGGTTAAAAACGCAATGCAATTATCATTCAAAATACAAATACTACAATCAGGTAGGCCGGGTTTGCATTGTAAAGCGCCAAACTCCATAATGGCTTGGTTATAAATATCAGGATAATCAATATTCATTACCTCTTGAGCAAGTTTTGCAAACGCTTTTTTTCCTATTGTACTATCTGGGGCATCATATACTCCAAAATAACGGGCAAGTACACGGTATACATTACCATCTACTACTGCTACAGGTTCCTGATAGGATATAGAAGCTATTGCAGCGGCTGTGTAAACCCCAACTCCTTTTAACTTTAATAAATCTTTGTAGTTATTTGGAAAAACCCCTTGATGCTCTTCATAAATATTTTTTGCAGTAAAATGTAGATTTCTTGCTCTGCTATAATATCCTAAACCTTGCCAGGCTTTCAATACCTCTTGCTCTGGTGCTTCAGCAAGAAGCTGAATATTACCAAAAAGTTCTACAAAACGTTCATAATAGGGCAAGCCTTGTGCAACCCTCGTTTGTTGCATTATGATTTCTGAAAGCCAAATAAAATAAGGATCCTTGGTTTTTCTCCATGGTAGATCGCGTTTCTTTAATTGATACCATGCTATCAGGTTGTTGGCAAATGACACTATATATTCCGAATCGATTGATTATTACAAAGAAAAGAAATAAATATTTCAATAAGTGAAGAAAAAATCCTAAAATTGCATCCCTAAAAAAAATGTAAAACCACATATTTAGCACACCAAAAAATAGCATGACGAAAGCACAAGTGATAGCAGAAATAGCTACAAAAACAGGAATCGAAAAAGTAGATGTACAGGAAACAGTTGAAGCGTTTTTTAAAGTTATAAAAACGACAATGATTGATGGTGAAAATGTATATGTAAGAGGGTTTGGTAGTTTTATTGTTAAAAAAAGAGCAATGAAAACAGCCAGAAACATTTCTAAAAATACCGCAATTATTATCCCGGAGCACTTTGTACCAAGTTTTAAACCAGCCAAAGTATTTGTAGAAAAAGTAAAAGTTGCTACTAAGAAAAAGGCTTCAAAACAAAAAGCTTAACACACTTTTACTGTATTATGCACAAGAAGCAAATTTTTGTTATCGTATCGGTTGCTGCACTTATGGGCGTGCTTCTTTCTCTTGATATAAAGGGATTGGTGAAACCGAAAGAAAATAAAAAAATTGCCAATAACTCAGAAATAGCCAAAAGTGTTGATCTTTTACTTGATACAGAAATCGGTTTAGCAAAAAAAAATCTGGTTGCTCAGCAATTACAATTTATTGAGCGTGCGGAAAGGAAGCTAAACGATGATGAAAACAAAGAAGAAAACAAAAAGAATCTGGCAAAAGCTTGGGATTCTGTTTCGGCTATAGGAGTTAGTGCATTTTATTACCAGCAGTTGGCGGATAAAAACCCTACAGTAAACAACTATCTTTTAGCTGCAGACAGATTTAGAGATGCCAGCAACGGAATTCAAGATAGCTTAAGAAAAGTTTCTTTTATTAACAAGGCTATTTTGATTTATAATCAGGCATTGGCTATTGAACCAGAAAATGCAGATGCAAAAACTGGTTTAGGTGTTGCCTATGTATCTGGTACGTCTAATCCGATGCAGGGAATAACTCTATTGCTGGAGGTTGTAAAAAAAAATCCGGAAAACGTAAATGCAAACCTTCAATTAGGTTTGTTTTCGATGAAATCTGGTCAGCATGATAAAGCTGTGGCAAGATTTACTAAAGTGGTAAATATAGCGCCAACTGCCGAAGCTTATTTTTATTTAGGCGAATCATATAAAAACCTTGGCAACAAGGCAGAAGCCCGAAAGGCGCTTTTGAAGTGCAAAGAATATATCAAGGATCCTGAATTTAAAAAAGGGGTCGATAACTATATTAACGAATTATAATAATTTCATCATTTTAAATTAAGATTTTATGCCAAGCGGTAAAAAAAGAAAAAGACACAAAATGGCTACTCATAAGCGCAAAAAGCGTCTTAAAAAGAATAGACATAAAAAGAAATAGTAAATAAATTTGGAGAAAAACAGTTTTGAACAATGCCTTTTTTCTGGCGTTTCTATTTAATACTGCTACTTCCTTTTAGATTTATTTTGTTACACCTATAGCAGATTCAAAAAACCGTCCGGTTTTTGAGTTTGCTTAATGTATTTATTATTGAGTAAAGAACTAATAATAAACGCTACTACCTCCGGTGTAACTATAGCATTATTGCAGGATAGGCAATTGCTGGAGTTGCATCAGGAAAAAAGTAACAATAACTACGTTGTCGGCGATATTTATTTCGGACGCATTAAAAAAATAATGCCTGGATTGAATGCTGCTTTTGTTGACGTTGGTTATGAAAAAGATGCGTTTCTGCACTATCTTGATTTAGGTGCGCAGATAAAATCTTTAATAAAATATGCTAAACTGGCTAAGGTTGGTTCTATGCCTGGAAAACTATTAGCTGGTTTTGAGCTGGAAAGCGATATTCTCAAAAGTGGAAAAATTTCTGAGGTTTTGTTACGAAATCAATTGATTCCTGTACAGATCGCAAAAGAACCAATTTCATCAAAAGGACCAAGATTAAGTTCAGAAATTTCATTAGCTGGCCGCTTTGTTATTTTAGTTCCGTTTTCGAATACGGTTTCTATTTCCAAAAAAATAAAAAGTAATGGCGAAAGAAGTCGGTTAAAAAAGCTGATCGATAGCATTAAGCCCGAAAATTTTGGTGTAATTATTCGAACAGTTTCTGAAGGACGTGGCGTTGAAGAATTGCATAAAGATGTAAAAGATCTTTGCGAAAAGTGGGAAAATATTACCAATGGAATCAAAATAACTGAACCTGGAAAGAAAATTATTGGTGAAATAGATCGATCTTCTACTATTTTGCGTGATTTATTAAATGCATCATTTAATAATGTGGTGGTAAATGATCCGGTTGTTTTCGAAGAAACAAGGCAATACATAAAAAGCATTTCTCCGGAGCAGGAAAAAATTGTAAAACTTCATAAAGGCAAAGAAAGCATTTTTGAATATTACGGTATTGATCGACAAATAAAAGGTCTTTTTGGAAAAACCGTAACTTTACCAGGAGGCGCTTATTTAGTAATTGAACATACAGAGGCCTTACATGTAATTGACGTAAATTCAGGTAATAGAACCAGCAACGATATTAATCAGGAAGAAAGTGCTTTGATGGTAAACATGGAAGCTGCTAAAGAAATTGGGCGACAGTTACGTTTGCGAGATATGGGCGGTATTATCGTTGTTGATTTCATCGACATGCATAAACCAAATAATCGTAAAACATTGTTTGATAGTTTGCGTCAGATAATGCTAGAAGACCGTGCAAAACATACTATTTTGCCTCCAAGTAAATTTGGTTTGGTGCAAATAACACGGCAACGTGTAAGGCCAGAAATGAATATTGTCACGGTTGAGAAGTGCCCCGCATGCGACGGAACAGGTGAAATAAAAGCAAGCATTATTTTGATTGATGATATTCAAAACAACCTAAATTACATACTAACCGAACAAAACGAGAAAACTGTAATCTTAACCGTACACCCTTATATTGAAGCTTTTCTGAAAAAAGGACTAATTTCTTTGCAGATGAAATGGTTTATGAAATATAAAAAATGGATTAAAATAACGGGTGTTCCTAATCATCATTTAACCGAATTTCATTTTTTAACTGATAAGGAAGAAGAAATTAAACTGTAAAAAAAAATCCGGAAATTAAAGTTCCGGATTTTTTTTTTGACTTGTATTGAAATTATTTGTTTACGATTATTTGAGCGCCTAATGCTTGTTCGCCTATTCCAGCCAATAAGCCTTTTGCAAAAATTGTATAAATTTTGCCACTTTCTAGTTTTACACCCGGTACTGATAAGGCAACAGAAGCCGTTCCTGCAACTCTAACTTGCAAATTATAGGTATTTGCTGCTAAACCTGTAAAACCAGATGCGGTTTTAAATTCTTGATTTGGAAAAATTTTTGTTCCGTCTGTTAATGTTACATCAACAGCTGGAGCATCTGGAGACAAATGAATAAAACGAACTTTTGCTTGTCCTGCTGCTGGTGCATCTAAGTTATCTTCAGTAATGATAGCTCCAATACTCGCTACTTTATTGATTGCGAAAACTGAATAATTTTTATTTGCTACTAAAGTTACATCTGAATTAATTACAGATGTAGACGTTCCAGCAACATTAATTTTAAAATTTCTCAAGCCTTCTTTTACTTTTAAATATCCTGTATTAGTAGGATAAACTAAACCTGCGCTATTTATTTTTACATTATCTATCAAAAGATCAACAGCAGGAGCATCTGGTGATGCATGTACAACTACTACATTGGCTTCTTTTGGATCAACTACTGGCTTTACTTCATCTTCTTTACAGCCTGTAAATGCCGAGATACTTAGAATTGCTAAACCTGCAATAAGGTTAATTTGGGTTTTTTTAAAATTTAGAAACGAGGTTTTCATTTTTGTTTATTTGTTTAAGTTATAATTCGGTTACTTAAACAATGGTTTGTGGGTTGCTTGCTAGATTTTTTTTATTTTAAAAAACACCTTTAAAATTTTAATTAATAAATTTTGAGCTTAATTATTTTTTTTTAAGGATTTCATCCGGATTTATAGACGATCTATTTGGGGTTTTTGAACCACTAAATCAGAATGATCGGAATTGACCATTCTATTATAAAACCTTACTATTCAATTACTATTTTTTTTGTAATAGATTGATTTCCTCTTAAATGAACTAAATAAATACCTTTTGGAAATAAATCGGTATTAATTTCTATTAAATCGTTTCCACTTTTTTTAAATACTATTTTTCCAAGAATATCAGTAATTATCACTTCAAATTCGCCATTTGCTGAAATAACAAGAGTATTTATGATAGGGTTTATGAATATTTTTACTTCATTAAATTGAGAATTAATTAAAGACGTTGTGGTGCAGTTAGGCGAATTGGAAACGTTGTTTTCCGAAAAAATTCCATTTTGAGCAAACCATTTTTGCCAATTACCACCATTTCCTGTAAGCCAGTTTTTTACATTAAACTGATTTGATCCAGTTTCATTTCCTTTAATTTTATAAACATCAACCGCATTTTGTCCATTACTCCAGGTTAATGGCATTCCTGCTTCACAAATTTCTGGAAGGTTATTTATCAAACAATTCGTTTGTAAAAAATAGGCAAAATCATCTTCAAGACTACTCCCAAATACTTTTGCAATTCCAGTTGAATCAATACAAACTGCTGTGTACTCATCGCAGGCAATGGCTTTGGCTTTAACAGATAAATTTTGCTGCATTCTTGCCATAAATGTTAATAATCTTCCTTTTCTATCAGGGTTGTCAAAATGAGTATCACATATTGTATTATCTAAAATTGGTTGGTTTATAAAATCTGAATTACCAAGCGTTAGGGTTGGATGATATGGATCTGATAATGCTGTTGAAGAAGTAATACTACCAATTGATGCACTAAAATAAAAATCTCCAGCTATTGCCATACCAGCACTAAGGCCACCAATTGGAACTTTTTTTGAAGATATTAAAAAGTTTAATGCAGAATCTACCGCTGTATTTTTCCAAAAACTTAAATAGTCTGCTTGATTTCCGCCAGCTATAAAAACTGCTTCAGCATTTCTCAATTGCTTTTTTACGTAAGGGCTAAGAGCGGCAGTTCTGGATGGAATTTTTATTGTTTCTACTGAATTTACTGAAATACCAAGATCTGTAAATAAATAATTATTGTACCCATCGGCACCGGTTACTCTTAGAACTACTATATCTCCACCACCAGCTCTTGTTAAAAACCATTTCATGGCATCATCATTTTCTGATGCGCCACCCATTAAGCAAATTCCAAATTGTGTGCTGGTTTGTACGTCTGATGTGTCTCCGGTAAAATAGCTGGTGTACGTTTGAGAAAAAGCGAATTGGCTTATTGTTAAAAAAATGAAGTTACAAAAATGAGTTTTCATGATTGAAAAGTAAACATTAAACCTACAAAAGAAAAATTTTTAATAGATTTAATTGTCTATACAGAGAAAAAATGTAAGTTGGATATATCTTACATATCCATTATTAGAAACAGCAGTAGAATGATCAATCATCCAGAGCCGGAAATATTTGAATTAAAAAACGGAATAAGAATAGTACAACAAAAAGCGTATGAAAATGGAATTATGCATTGCTGTTTTTTGGTAAACAGAGGTTCAAGAGATGAAGAAAGTAAAGTAAACGGACTTGCACATTTTATAGAGCATTTATTATTTAAAGGAACTGAAAAACGAACTTCATACCAACTATTGAATCGTTTGGAAAGTGTAGGTGGAGAGATAAATGCGTACACAACTAAAGAACAAACGTGTATTCATGCTTCGTTTTTAAATGAACATCTGGATCGAGCTTTTGAGTTAATTGCAGACATTGCTTTCAAATCATTATTTCCAGAAGTTGAAATAGAAAAAGAAAAAGGGGTGGTAATGGATGAAATTGAATCATACAATGATTTGCCCGAAGAACAAATATTGGATCATTTTGATGAATTAATATTTCCGGATCATCCTTTAGGTCTTAATATTTTAGGAACACCCGAAACTGTGAAAAATTTTAAGAAATCGGATATTGATCATTTTATTAAAACTAATTATACAAGCGATCAGGTTGTTTTTGGAGTTCATGGAAATATTTCGCTCTCAAAATTGAAAGCTTTGGCAGAAAAATATTTAGGGTATTTGCCAGAAACTAACAAATCAAAAAATAGAATTGCACCATTAGCCAATAAACCTTTTTCCATTATTACAAAAAAACCTATCAACCAAGCTCATGTGGTTGTTGGAGTTCAATGTTATTCTCTTGAGCATGAAAATAAAAAAGCCATGTTGATGTTGAATAACATATTGGGAGGACCTGGTTTAACCTCGCGATTAAATTTGAATATTCGCGAAAAACATGGATTGACATATACCATTGAATCAGGATATTATCCGTATTGCGATAGCGGGTTAATGGAAATATATTTTGGAACCGACCCTGAAAAAGTAAATCGCTGTCTTAAACTAGTTTACAAGGAATTAAGACTATTGCGTGAAAAAAAACTAGGAACCATTATGCTTCATCAAGCAAAGCAAAAAATAATCGGTCAAATTGCATTGGCAGAAGAAAGCAGAATATCTGTTTTAATTGGTGCTTGCAAAAGTTTATTAGAATATGATAGAATAGAACCGCTAACAGAAGCTATTGAAAAACTGAAAAAGATAAATGAAATAGATTTAATGGAAGTAGCCAATCAAATTTATAACCCTGCTACGCTTAGTGTGCTTCAATTTTTACCACAAGAATAATATGGAGTTTATTGAAATTGCCCTATCTGCATATTGTGAGAATCATACTTCTCCAGAATCAGATTTATTAAAAAAAGTAAATAGAGATACGAATGCTGAGGTAATGTTACCAAGAATGTTATCTGGACACCTGCAAGGCAGATTTTTGAGTTTCATTTCGTGCATGATAAAGCCAGAAAAGATTTTAGAAATAGGCACTTACACTGGCTATTCGGCACTTTGCCTAGCAGAAGGGCTAAAAAGTTCAGGAAAACTAATAACAATTGATATTAATGCAGAATTGGAAGATCGGGTGCGCGAATATTTTGATCAATCGGAATACTCAAAAAATATTACATATATTATTGGGAATGCATTGAAAGTAATTCCATCGCTAAACGAAGAATTTGATTTGGTCTTTATAGATGCTGATAAAGAAAATAATGATGCCTACTTCGATTTGGTAATTGATAAACTAAAAACGGGCGGATTTCTGTTAATTGACAATGTTTTGTGGAGTGGCAAGGTGATTGCACAAGGGGTAAAACAAGATAAGGATACCCAGTCTATTTTAGACTTTAACACAAAAATTCAAACTGATAAAAACCTAAAAAACATGCTGTTACCAATCCGAGATGGAATTATGATGATTCAGAAAATTTGAATAAAACCCTTTCTTTTTTATCACTACCATGAAAAAATTGAACACACTTTTTTTATTAATTCTTATAAACGTTCAAGTATATGCCCAAAAACTAACGGCAGACGGCTATAAAGATAAATATAGCCCAATTGCAGTATCTCTGTCAGAAAGTACCAGAGTTCCAGCAAGTATAATTTTAGGTGTTGCTATGCTTGAATCTGCAAACGGGAATAGTAGAAATGCAAAATGGCTCAACAATCATTTTGGTATAAAGGGTTCAAATACTTTAAAAGCAAGAGGAGCTAAATTTAGATCGGCGTATAAAGAATTTGAAAGCGTTGAAGATTCGTATCAATATTTTGTAAAAATGATAAGTACAAGAAAAACATTTTCATCACTTTGGAAAAATAAAACAGACAATTATAAAGGTTGGGCCAAAGGTTTACAACGAATGGGATATGCTTCTAATAAATTGTATGCAGAGCATTTAATAGCAACTATTGAAAATAATAAATTATATAATTTTGATAAAAATAAGGCTGATGATACGGAGTCAGTACTTTTGAAAACCGACGAAATAAATGCAGCATATTCACCCAGTGGAAGTTTTTATTACAAAATAAAAAAAGGTGATTCTTTATCAAAGATTGCAGCAAAATTTGGATCAACAGTAAACGGGCTTAAGGCATTAAATAATTTATCAAACAATAAAATTATAGCCGGAAAACGGATAAAAATTAAAGAATGAAATACCTTTTTTGTACTGTTTTATACTTCCTTTTGTGTTTCCAAGTCTTTGCACAAAGCAACGATGCAGAAAACTATTTAAATAACTATAAAGAAATTGCTATTCGCGAAATGCAAAGAAGTGGAGTACCCGCTAGCATAACATTGGCTCAAGGTATGTTGGAATCATCTAATGGAAAAAGCAGAATAGCAACCCGAGGAAAAAATCATTTTGGCATAAAATGTAATAATGGCTGGACGGGTAAAAGAATCAGAAAAACCGATGACGCCAGAAGAGAATGTTTTAGAAAATACAAAAAAAGTTCCGATTCCTTTCGTGACCATTCTGATTTTCTGCGAAACTCAGCACGCTATTCCGATCTTTTTTCTTTAAATAAAAATGACTACAAAGGCTGGGCTTATGGATTAAAAAAAACTGGATATGCTACCAATCCCAAATATCCTGAATTGCTGATTGGTTTAATTGAACGTTACCAATTATCTCAGTTTGATAATAAAACTTTATCTGTTGCTAATAGTAATTCTAAAAATATTTTATATCAGGTAAAAAAGGGTGATACCTTGTTTTCTATCGCTAAAAAATTGAATGTTGAATTAGAAGAATTAAAAAGATTAAATAATTTAAAAGATAACAACATTGGTATTGGTGAGGAACTTAAAATTCCTTAATTTTTATTTATTGATACAACGATTTTCGTTCTATAAATTCCAAAACTTTTTCGGGCAAAAAATATTGAACATTATTTTTCTCTTTAATATTTTTTCTGATAAACGTTGAGGATAGCTCCATTAAAGGTGCATTTGTTATTACAATCGATTTGTTTTGATTCCAATTTGTTAGATCAATTCCCGGCCTTGGATAAACTAAAATAGAATAATAGTTGAGTATTTGTTCGAAGTTTTTCCACTTATGCAGGCTTGCCAAATTATCTGCACCCATTATTAAAGTAAATTCATGTTCCGGGTATTTTTCCTGTAAATATGTTAATGTATCGATCGTGTAGGAAGGTTGAGATAATTTCAGTTCAATATCAGAAACTTTTATTTTCGTACTACCTTCTATCGCTAGCTTAGCCATTTCTAATCTATCATAAACATTAATTAAATCACTTTTTGTTTTTAGTGGGTTATGTGGCGAAACTACCAACCAAACCTGGTTTAAAATGGTATAATTTGCCATGTAATTAGCAATAACTAAATGCCCGGTATGAATTGGATTAAATGAACCGAAAAACAATCCGATCTTCATTTTTTTATTTTTGCTAAAAAATTTAAAACCTGTTGTTCAACTTCGGCACATGCTAGTTCCAATTGACCGTTTACTACAATAAAATCAAAATTATGGCTAAAGTTCAATTCAAATTTTGCCTTTTCTAATCTCGTTTTTAAATCTTGTTCAGTATTGGTTCCTCTTAATATTAATCGTTGCTCCAAAACATCAATTGAAGGAGGAGCTATAAAAATTGATAACGAATTTTCAGGATATTTTCTTTGCAAATGTAATGCTCCTTGCACATCCAGATCAAAAATAATATGGTTTCCGGTTTTCCAAATTCTCGTTAATTCGGAACGTAATGTTCCATAAAAACTGCCAGGGTATACTTCCTCAAATTCTACAAACTCCTTCGAAGCAATTTTATGGAGAAATACTTCTTTATCCAGAAAATAATAATCCCTTCCATCAACCTCATTGCTTCGTATAGAGCGAGTGGTAGCAGAAATTGAGAACTGTAATGACAGATTTCTGGACAAAAGATATTTAACAATCGTTGTTTTTCCTGCACCAGATGGAGCACAAATAATTATCAATTTTCCAGTGTCATGCGTCTCGTTCAAAGCTAGAGTATGTTTAACAATTGCTCTTTAATTTTCTCCAACTCGTCTTTCATATTCACAACTAGTTTTTGCATATCAGCCTGGTTTGCTTTACTGCCTAATGTATTTATTTCTCTTCCAATTTCTTGAGCTATAAAGCCAAGCTTTTTACCATTAGATTCTAAGTCGTTCATTCCTTCCAAAAAATAATCACAATGACTTTTAAGTCGGATTTTTTCTTCTGTAATATCTAATTTTTCTATATAAAAAATAAGCTCTTGTTCCAATCGGTTCGAATCTACATTTTCGGTTCCAACGGTTTCAGCCAGCAAAGTTTGAATTTTTGATTTAATAGAAGTTATCCGATTAGATTCAAATTGTTCAACATTTTTTAGAAGGGTAAGTATATTATTTATTCGGTTGGTAAATTCTGCTGCTAAAACTGCTCCTTCATCCATTCTAAATTTATTAAATTCTATCAAAGCAAGTTGAAAAACTTCTAATGCTTCTTTCCATTTTGTTTCGTCGGGAGCAATTTCTCCATTCTGAAATACATCTGGCATTTTCAAGGCTAATTGGAAAATATTACCATTGGTATCTCCTAATTCTACCGATAAATTTTTTAAATCATGATAATAGCGTTTTACCAAATCATGATTTAATCCTAAACTAGTTTTAATTCCATCTAATGAATCAATACCGATTGTAACGGTTGCTTTTCCTCGTTCCAGCAAGCGGTTACAATCATTTCTAAAACTTAATTCTTTATCAGCAAAAGCTCTTGGCAATTTCAAATTCAATTCCAGAAATTTACTATTCAGCGATTTTATTTCTGCGCAAATCTTGTACTCTTCTTTTTCTTTTATTACCAGCCCGAAACCAGTCATTGATTTAATCATTCGCTATTTTATTTGCGCAAATATAGGTTTTTTAGTTTCGTTAAATCAGGCTTTACTCCGTCTGTAAACCTTCAAAAAAAGATTATCGGGAACACTTACCAGATATACTCCTAAAAAAATAAATAGGGTGTAAACTGTTTTTTCAACTGTTAATAAATCTTTACCAAGTGTAACAGCTATTAAGGTGGCCAATACTGGCTGTAAATAAATATAAGTTCCTACGACCGAAGAATTTACATACCTAAGTGCCCATCCATTTAATAAATAAGTTAAAAAGGTAGCCATCACTATTAAAAATAAAATAGATAGCCATATTTTTTGTGGAATATTAGTCCATTCCACTTTTAAAAGATCAGAAAAACCAAAAGGAAGAACTAAAATAAAACCGTACAAAAAAGTCCATTTTATTACGTTTAATGCCTTATATTTTGTTAATAATGGCTTCGCTAAAATTAAATAACACGAATAGATAATTGCGTTCATGATTACATAAATATCGCCAAATATAGTAGCGGAATTTAGTTTAATAGCTGGGTTGAAAACCAATACAAATGCACTACCCAAACCTAAAACCAACCCGAAAATTTTAAAAAAAGTAACTTTTTCTTTTAAAAATATAAAAGCTAAAATGGCAACGAAAAGTGGTGTAGTAACCATTATAACCGCTGCATTTATTGGCGTTGTAATAGATAAACCTTTAAAAAATAAAAGCATATTGGCAGCTACACCAAAAACTGAACAAAGCATGAGCCTGTAATGATCTTTTTTAGAAATAGTTTCTTTAGAATAAAAAGAATGTGCTAACCATAATAGTAAAGTTGCACCACCAACTCTCATTACAATAAGGCCGAATGGATGAATGTAAAAAGGCATAACCTCTTTTGCAATGGTAAAAGTAGCTCCATAAATTAAGCTTACTAAAAATAATGCAAGATGTACTAAAACAGTATTTTGTTGATTTGCTTTAATCACGTAATAATATCACTTTCAGATTTTTAATTGTAAACAAGTGTTTTCGGAAGCAATTTTTTCAGCATTTTTTTTATTAAAATCTTTTCCTGTTCCAAATTCAACGCCATCAATATTTGCTGAAATAGTAAATAGTTTTTTGTTTCCGTTTTCAGCGGTTTCAATCAGATCAAATTTCAACGTTTTACCTTCTCGCTGGCACCAGATTAATAGTTTACTTTTAAAGTTTGTTTCTGTTATTTCTAGTTGATTGATATCTACATGTGGTTTCAGAATATGCTTTATGATGAAACTTCGGGTAAAGTCAAATCCTTTATCCAAGTACACAGCACCAATTAATGCCTCAAAAGCATCGCCAAGCAAAGAACCATTTCTGGCAGCAAGGTTCATTGACCGTGTGTCAAGAGTTATTAATTCAGAAAGTCCAATTTTACGAGCTAATTGATTAAGAAAAATACGGTTTACCATTTTTGATCTTAGTTCTGTTAAAAATCCTTCATCTTTAAAAGGAAATTTTTTAAACAATACTTCTGCTACCACCGCACCCAAAACAGCATCACCCAAAAACTCGAGCCGCTCATTACTATTTTTTATTCCGGTTTTTATCTCTTCTGCTGCTGATTTATGCCGGAAAGCTAGTTTATATAAGGATAAATTACTGGGAACGAAACCTAAAATATTTTTTAGCGAACGAACATACTTCCGATCGTCGGCGAAATAAAGTTTATATATTTTTTGAATTGGCATACTACAATTTAAACATTCTCACAAAAAACTCAGAATGATGATAAGTAAGTAGCATTAAACTAAAAAGATTCTCAGCGTATTTGATCAGCCTTCAAATTTTTTAAAAATTAACGAAGCGTTGTGCCCGCCAAAACCAAAGGTATTGGAAAGTGCAGCTCGAACTATTTTTTTTTGAGGTTTATAAAAAGTAAGATTCAATTTTGGATCAAATACAGGATCATCAGTAAAATGATTGATCGTTGGCGGAACGATATCATTTTTTACAGCCAAAATACTAGCAATAGCTTCAACAGCACCTGCTGCACCTAATAAATGGCCAGTCATTGATTTGGTAGAACTAATATTTAAATCATATGCATCTTCACCAAATGCACGCATAATAGCTTTAATTTCTTGAGGATCGCCAATTGGAGTAGAAGTACCATGAACATTGATGTAATCAATATCTTTTGTTGATAAACCTGCATCTCGCAATGCATTTAGCATTACTTGATAGGCACCTTCACCTTCTGGATGCGGTGCAGTAATGTGATAAGCATCAGCGCTCATGCCAGCACCAACTAATTCAGCATAAATTTTTGCTCCACGAGCCTGAGCATGTTCCAAGGATTCAAGAATAATACAACCTGCACCTTCACCAGCAACAAAACCATCTCTATCCAAATCAAATGGTCTAGAAGCAGTTTTTGGATCATCATTCCTGGTAGAAAGGGCGTGCATTGAGCTAAAACCTCCTAATCCCGCTTCATTAATTATCGCTTCTGAACCTCCTGAAATAATCAGATCGGCATAGTTCAGCCGAATATAATTAAAGGCATCAATCAATGCATTGGTTGAAGATGCACAAGCAGAAACGGTAGAAAAATTGGGTCCTCTTAAACCATATTTAATTGAAATATGCCCTGGAGCAATATCAATTATCATTTTAGGAATGAAAAATGGATTGAAACGGGGTGTGCCATCACCTTTTGCAAATTCTGAAATTTCGTTGGTGAAAGTTGTTAAACCTCCAATTCCCGAACCCCAGATTACACCGCAACGGTTTATATCATGTTTGCTAAAATCAATACCTGAATCTTGAACAGCTTCTTCTGTAGCAACAAGTGCGTACTGAACAAATGGATCAAGTTTTCTGGCTTCTTTCTTATCCAGATAATCTTCTGGATTAAAGTTTTTGACTTCGCAGGCAAATTTTGTTTTGAACTTATTAGCATCAAAGCGGGTAATTAGACCAGCACCACTAACTCCATTCAGTAAACCATTCCAGAATTCTGAAACCGTACTACCAATTGGAGTTAATGCGCCTAAACCGGTAACTACTACTCGTTTTAAATCCATTAAAAGGTTCTTACTTTACGTTTTTCTCTAGGTAAGCAATCGCTTGACCAACAGTTCCGATGGTTTCAGCCTGCTCGTCTGGAATTGCAACATTGAATTCTTTTTCAAATTCCATGATTAGTTCAACAGTGTCTAACGAATCAGCACCTAAATCATTGGTGAAACTTGCCTCGGGCGTAACTTCATTCTCATCAACCCCTAATTTTTCAACAATAATAGCTTTAACTCTTGATGCAATATCTGACATAATCTTAATATTTAAATTGTTTTTTAATTTTTGCAAATAAACTTAATTTATAATAACTATTCAAACTTTTTTTGGAGTACCAAATCTTGTTTGCTATTAAAATAACATTCAGTCAATAGTAGCATATTTTTATATTTTTACAGATAATTATTATTTGTTTGGCAAAGAAAGTTCTAAAAGTCTCGTACGACTATAATTTAATCCTTATTGGCATTGTTACAACGTTGAGCGATTATCGCTTTTGCTGGTTTTTAAATAAACATTCAGGCTTCGATTTTATAAAATCTGATGATTTAATTTTAGAGAACCCGAATGGTTCAGATTCATTTTACACCCGATATGAATCTGAAAGCCAACCTGGAGAGCCTCATTATATTTTAATTGCCAACAAAGGAAATCCAACACATTTTTTGCCTGAAAAAAAAGAGCTTGACTTTTTATTGGTAGTAAAGGATGCTCAACAAAAAAATGATTTTCAAACGAAATTGATCAATAAAATTCGCTCTACTGAGTTAATTGACGCGGTATTAGGAATTGAATTGAGTACTTTGAAATCAAGAGATAATTTTATTATGCTCTAAATTTCTGTTTGTTAATTATTGGTAATTTCTTCTTTTGGGTTGTTTTTTAAAATTGTTTTCGATTTTTAATCCAAAACAAATTTCCAAGTACCATCTTCCATTTTAGACTCAATAGTGTAAAACACATTCATACTTAGTTGATTTTCCTGCATCGTTAATGAAAACCCAATTATACTTTCCAAACGTGCAAGCCATTGTTTCATATTCTAATACTCCTAGAAAATCGGGAGACCATTAAGCAAATTCGTTTGAAAAATTAGATGATAACGTCACATTATACTTTTAAAATCTGAGTTTATAGAATATAAATTATCATTAATGTAAAAATGATACCTGTTTATTGATAATTTGATAATGGAAGTACGCTTCTACAATCAAATAATTTTCTTTTAATTTGTAAAATTACTAATAATACAATTTTATATAAAGATTCAATAATGAAAACTACATACAATAGGACCAAAATTATCGCCACAATGGGCCCGGCATCAAGCAGCAAAGAAGTGCTGGTTGAGTTAATAAAGGCTGGATTGGATGTATGTCGTGTTAATTTTTCGCATGGCGCTTATGAGCAACATCAAAAATTAATAGATACTATTCGTGAAATTAATGCAGAATATAATACCCACATAGGCATTTTAGTCGATTTGCAAGGTCCGAAAATAAGAATTGGAGAAATGGAACCAGGGGTAATTTTAGAAAGTGGACAACATGTAACTATTACAACTAAAAAGCAAATTGGAAATAAAGACACTATTTACATTACTTATGATCATTTTCCGAAAGATGTAACTTTTGGTGAATTGATTTTGCTAGATGATGGTAAACTTCAAATGCGAATAATTGAAACCAATAATAACGACACGGTAAAAGCTCAGGTTGTGTATGGTGGTCTTTTATCATCCAATAAAGGTGTTAATCTTCCAGATACAAAAATAAGTTCCTCCAGTTTGACAGATAAAGATCGAGAAGATCTTGAATTTGCACTTTCAAATGATGTGGAATGGGTTGGTTTATCCTTCGTAAGATCAGAAAAAGATATAGTTGAATTAAAAAAAATCATAAGCGATAAAGGAAAAAATGCCAGAGTAGTGGCTAAAATAGAAAAGCCTGAGGCATTAGAAAACATAGATGCAATAATTGTAGAAAGTGATGCACTAATGGTTGCCAGAGGAGATTTAGGAGTAGAGATACCGATGGAGCAAGTTCCAGTTATACAGAAAATGATCGTTAAAAAATGTATTGTTGCTGCAAAACCAATCATTATTGCCACTCAAATGATGGAAAGTATGATTACTAATGCACGGCCAACTCGTGCAGAAGCCAATGATGTTGCCAACTCAGTTTTAGATGGTGCTGATGCGGTAATGTTAAGTGCTGAAACATCTGTTGGAAGTTATCCTGTGTTAGTAGTGCAAGCCATGCACAAAATTATTTCTTCTGTAGAAGCTACCGGTTATAACTTTAGTAAAGGTTTTACAGCAGATAAAGATGCAAAAACCTTTCTTTCTGATGCACTTTGCTATAATGCTTGTGTACTCGCAGAGCAAACAGATGCAGTTGGAATTGTTGCCATGAGTAATTCTGGTTACAGTGCTTTTAGAATTTCCAGTCATCGGCCAAAAGCTCTAACATTTATTTTCACAACCAATAAATCTTTGTTGAATATGCTTAGTTTGGTTTGGGGAGTTCGCGGTTTTTATTATGATCAGTTTGTAAGTACTGATGATACTATAAATGATGTAAATGCCATTTTAAAACAACAAGGATTGGTAGCAGAAGGAGAAATTGTTATCAATACTTCAAGCATCCCAATTTTAAGAAAAGGCAGAACGAATATGATAAAGTTGAGTGTGATTCGATAGGTTTATATTATAGGTTTTTGTAAGAAACGGCACCTATGGTGCTGTTTTTGTTTTATAACTATTTATTTCAAGAAATTATACAAGGTAAAAGAGAGACCTGAAATATCGTAAAATACATCATTTAAAAATTCTTTGGAAATTGATTTTTTCTTTGATAATATTTGGGAATTAATATCATTTTCATACAAAAAACAATATTTTACTTTTTAATTAATTGAAAGTTTAGTTTAAAAGTTCATTTTTACTTATCTAGAATATCTGATTGAGTGTAGAAAATCTCATTATTTAACATTAATGTTGAAAACTTTAAGTGAGTTAAATATTATGATATACAGCATTTTATATATTGTTTCCCTTATCTGTAAGGGAAACAATATGTTTTTTTCAACAATACTTTGATATATGAAAAATTTAACAGTGTCTGCAATTGATCGACAAAATATACTTAATAATAAGAAGGCGGTAGAAAATATTCAAGAATACTTAGGTATATTAGGGATGTTTTTTCAAAATGAATTCCGGTTTACTAAACAACAAACTGCGGAATTTTTCACAATTGATCAATCAACTATTGACCGCTATCTTCTACAATACGATCAAGAATTAAAACATAATGGATATGTAAATTTAAAGGGCAAAGCATTAAAGGAATTTAAAGAAGAATTTGGATGGATGTTGAAAGAGGGTTCAAAAGCTCCTCAACTTGGAATTTTTAACTTTCGATCATTTTTAAATTTAGGTATGTTATTAACTGAAAATGAGAAGGCTAAAGCACTGAGAAGTAAAATGCTAGATATAGTTATTGATACACTAAATCATAAATTAGGTGGCTCAACTAAATTTATTAACCAACGTGAGGAAGATTTTTTAATTGCTATGGCTCGTGAACCTGTTTACAGAAAAGAATTTACAGAAGCTTTAAATAAATATTTGGAAATGGGGAATTACAAATATGCAGTTTATACAGACTCTATATATAAAGCCATTTTTCTCGAAAAATCAGAAGAATACAAATTAATCTTAAAGTTAGAAGAAAAAGAAAATTTAAGAGATACTTTATATTCTGAAGTTTTACGATTAATTGCGTCTTTTGAAATAGGAATAGCAGACTCCATTAAATTATGTTCTGAAAAGCTAAATAGAAAATTAATGCCAAGTGAATTAGATAAATTAATTGAAGATTTTTCAAAACAAAGATTATGGATTCCGCAAATAGAGGATGCAAGAAGCAAAATGGCAACGCGAGATTATGGTTTAAGAAATATAATTCATGAAAGATTAAAACCTTACATCAATTCACTCAGTTCAAATGAGTATGAAAGATTTTTAGGTGAAAAAAGTAAAGATCTATTAGAAAGAGTAATTGAAAATCCTGATTTACTAGATGTTTTTAAACGATTAAAAAATCGTTAATATGTCATTTAACTATTTTGACACCAATCACGCAATAAATGTGCACGATGAAATAATTAATCGATCAGGAGATTTATAGGAATTGCAAAACTAGGTCAATTAGATTCTATCATAAGTTTTATTCAAAATGATATTTATTATCCTGAATTTCATGACAAACTAACTTATATTTTTTATTCAATTAATAAAGGTCATTGTTTTATTGATGGTAATAAGAGAGCATCTATTGCTATATCTGCCTACTTTTTAGAAATCAATAATTGTGAATTCTTGACAGAAAAATTTATTGCTGAAATGGAAAATATTGCAGTTGATGTAGCAGATAATAGAATTGAAAAGGACTTGCTTTTTGATATAATTTATTCAATAATTTACGAAGTAGACTATAGCGAGGAATTAAAATTAGAAATAGTTTTTGCCAAAGGATTATAAAATAATTTCTAATCTATTAAATAGAAACTTTGAGAAAAAAATGAGAGAATTGAACTAACTTAAATTACATCGTTTTTAAAACTTAGAGTTGATCAAAAAATTCAATATTATCCACATTATCATCCTATTAAGTAAAATTTTAACGCCACTAAATGATATATCATGTTAAGCTAATATTAAGATAAATACAGATTTATCCACATTGCAATTGATTAATAATGAAACTCTTAATCTTAAACCAATGCTTAGAATCGTTTTAATAATCAAAATGTGGAAAAACAGAATACGATTTTAAAGTGTTAAAAAACAATATTTGAAATAAGAATAAAAACACATTGTAATTGCTCCAAAGGAGCTTTTTTCAGCTTAATACTACATTAAACGCTATAATATGAGTAAGAAAAATTCAAAAGGTCTGGAATTCCAGCGCTATTTTACGAAAGAGGGTAAATCAGCTTACGATTTGTTCACCTACGAAAAAAGAACATCAGTAATCAGGAATCCAAAAGGAGATGCTGTATTTGAAATGAACAATGTTGAAGTTCCAAATACATGGTCGCAGGTTGCAACAGATATTCTTGCTCAAAAATATTTTAGAAAAGCTGGAGTTCCGCAAGCCGATGGTTCTTTAGGTGGTGAAACTTCTATAAAGCAAGTTGCACATAGAATGGCAAATTGTTGGATGGACTGGGGAAAGAAATTTAATTATTTTGCTTCTGAAAAAGATGCTCAAATATTTTATGATGAATTGGCTTATACGATTGTAGGTCAGTTAGCGGCACCAAACTCACCTCAATGGTTCAACACTGGATTATATTCTTCTTATGGAATTACTGGCAAACCACAAGGTCATTATTATGTAGATCCAATTACAGAAGTTTTATCTAAATCTACTTCTGCTTATGAACGACCACAGCCACACGCATGTTTCATTCTTTCGGTTGATGATGATTTGGTTAACGAAGGTGGAATTATGGATCTTTGGGTTCGTGAAGCAAGAATTTTTAAATATGGTTCAGGAGTTGGAACTAACTTTTCTAAGCTACGAGGCGAAAGCGAAAAATTAGCCGGTGGTGGTTATTCTTCTGGCTTAATGTCGTTTTTGAAAATAGGTGATCGCGCAGCTGGAGCAATTAAATCTGGTGGAACAACCAGACGGGCAGCCAAAATGGTTTGTTTGGATATGGATCATCCAGAAATTGTTGGTTTTGTAAACTGGAAAGTTGAAGAAGAGAAAAAAGTTGCTGCATTAATTGCTGCAGGTTATTCTTCAGATTACGAAGGAGAAGCATACAAGACAGTTGCAGGTCAAAATTCTAATAATTCGGTTCGTATTCCAAATAAGTTTTTCAAGGCATTAGAAAATAAAGCAGATTGGGATTTAATTGGCCGTACAGATGGAAAAGTAGTGGGTAAAGTTGCAGCAGTTGACCTTTGGGATCAAATTGCTTATGCAGCCTGGGCTTGTGCAGATCCGGGCGTACAATTTGATACAACCATAAACGAATGGCATACCTGCCCAGAAGGTGGAAGAATTAATGCTTCTAATCCTTGTTCGGAGTATATGTTTTTAGATAATACCGCTTGCAACCTTGCATCAGTTAATCTTCGTCACTTTTTTGATGATACTACCTTACAGTTTGATGTAACTGGTTATGAGCAAATTAATAGAATCTGGACAGTAGTTTTAGAAATTTCTGTTTTAATGGCTCAATTTCCATCCAAAGAAGTTGCTCAATTAAGTTACGATTACCGAACACTAGGTTTAGGCTATGCAAATTTAGGTGCAGTATTAATGGTTGCTGGTATTCCTTACGATAGTTCAAAAGCAGCTGCAATTTGTGGAGCTATTACAGCGATTATGACGGGTACTGCTTATTCAACTTCTGCTGAAATGGCTAGTTTTCTAGGACCATTCAAACGATACAACGAAAATAAAAAACATATGATGCGAGTTATGAGAAATCATCGCTATGCAGCTTACAATTCAACTCAAAACTTCGAAGGACTAGAAATTGCGCCTCCAGGAATCAATCCAAAAGATTGCCCTGATTATTTATTAAAAGCAGCTTGCAATGCATGGGATAAAGCAGTTCAATTAGGCGAAAAATACGGTTACAGAAATGCACAAACTACCGTAATTGCTCCAACCGGAACAATTGGTTTGGTAATGGATTGTGATACAACTGGAATTGAACCAGATTTTGCATTGGTAAAATTTAAAAAACTTTCAGGCGGTGGTTATTTCAAAATCATTAACCAAGCCATTCCAGTAGCATTGAAAAACTTAGGATACCGTGAATTTGAAATTGAAGCAATTGTAAATTATGCCAAAGGAACTGGAAGTTTAAAAAATGCTCCACATATTAATTTAGATACTCTTAAAGGAAAAGGTTTTTCGCAGGATGATTTAGAAAAAGCAGATAAAGCAGTATTGGCAAGTTTCGAAATCGGATTTGCGTTTAATATCTGGACTTTGGGCGAAGATTGTTTACAACGATTAGGATTGAAACCTGAACAATATGGTGATGCTAATTTCAACTTATTAACTTCGATTGGATTTACTAAAAAACAAATAGAAGAAGCAAATGATTTTGTTTGTGGAACTATGACGATTGAAGGTGCACCATACTTAAAAGAAGAGCATTATCCGGTGTTTGATTGTGCCAATAAATGTGGAAATAAAGGTCAGCGATACATACATGCTGGTGGACATATTCGCTTAATGGCTGCTGCACAACCATTTCTTTCAGGAGCAATTTCTAAAACAGTAAACCTGCCGAACGAGGCAACAGCAGAAGATTTTAAAAATTCATACAAGCTAAGTTGGGAAATGGGATTGAAAGCAAATGCTGTTTACCGAGATGGAAGTAAGCTTTCGCAACCTTTATCAACTAAATCTGATACAAAAGATGAAAATTCTGTAGTTGAAACCATTGAAGAAGTATTAGGAGACGCAGCCAATATTAAATTAAGTGATCTTACAGCCGAACAGGTTTTAGAAGCAGCTCGTGCAATTTTAGAACGATCTACTGATACAACTTTTAAACGCCAATTATCAAGCGTAGTTGAGAAGAAAAATTTGCCAACCAAACGAAGAGGATTTACGCAAAAAGCAAGTATTGGTGGTCAGACTATATTTGTGAGAACCGGTGAATACGAAGATGGAACCTTAGGAGAAATATTTGTAGATATGCACAAAGAAGGTGCAACTTTACGATCGTTAATGAACTGTTTTGCGATTTCAATTTCGGTTGGTTTGCAATATGGTGTGCCGCTAGAAGAGTTTGTTGAGAAATTTACGTTTACACGTTTCGAGCCATCTGGTATGGTTCAAGGGCATGCGAATATCAAAAGTGCAACTTCTATCATCGACTATATTTTCAGATTGCTAGGCTATGAGTACTTGGATCGTACGGATTTGATACATGTTCAATCAGAAAAGAAAGCCATTATTGGTAATCCACAAATGATTGATGAGGATCAAAATCCAGATGTAAGCAACATGGCTCAAACACCTGCACCTAAATACAGCATGAGTACCAGCAATGATGGTAGCCAGCAAAAAGGATTAGATATTACGGGTGGTGTACAATCAGATGCACCAGCTTGTAATGTTTGCGGACATATTACCGTTCGTTCTGGCACTTGTTATAAATGTTTGAACTGCGGAAACTCATTGGGTTGCAGCTAAGAGAAATAAATGATTTTGTTGTTTAATGAAAGAGAAAAAGCCCTGATGAGAATTGGGGCTTTTTTTTAAGATAGAATTAGAACTGTGATTTTTTATGTATTAAAAGTTAAACCGTGCCAATGCCCAAAACCTACACCCAAGACCAAACCTTTGAAAAACAAAACTTTACAGAAAATTTTTTACCAATTGCAGAATACGAAAATTGTACATTTCTGAATTGTGATTTCTCCAATAGCAAACTTTCGGAGTGTGGCTTTGCAGATTGCGAGTTTATAGGATGTAATTTAAGTTTGGCTAAAATTGACAAAACAGGATTTAGGGAAGTACATTTTGTTGATTGTAAATTGCTGGGTCTGGGTTTTGATCATTGCATCGAATTTTTATTTTCTGTTTCGTTTTCTAATTGTATTCTTAATCTTGCTTCTTTATATGGCAAAAATTTAAAAAAAATAACTTTTGAAAATTGTAGTTTGCAGGATGTAGATTTTACCCAAGCTGATTTAAGTAATGTTAAATTCAATACCTGCGACTTGATCCGGGCAAAATTTGAAAACACCAATTTAGAAAAAGCTGATTTTAGAACATCGTATAATTATTCCATCAATCCAGCATTAAACCAAATGAAAAAAGCAAAATTTAGTCTGGCTGGTATTTCTGGTCTTTTGGATAATTATGATATTGTCATTGAGAATTAAAAAAATCTTTCGAATCTTCTCGGCAAAATCTACAAAAAGGCTTTTTAGATTTCAAGAAAAAATCCTTTGAAAAAATTAAATGTTTTCTAAAAGTAATAGCAGCAAAACTAATTCACTTTGTCATTTCTTTATTTACTTACTCCAATTCTATCAAAATTTTACAAAAAAGCTATATTTGCAAGCATTAAGAAAAAACTATGAGAGAAATACAATTCCGAGAAGCCCTGCGTGAAGCCATGAACGAGGAAATGAGAAAGGATGAAAGCATATTTTTGATGGGCGAGGAAGTTGCAGAATATAATGGTGCTTATAAAGTGAGCCAGGGAATGCTGGATGAATTTGGAGCTAAACGAATAATAGACACACCGATTTCTGAATTAGGTTTTACCGGAATTGGTATAGGTGCAGCTATGAATGGCTTGAAGCCAATTATCGAATTTATGACCTTCAATTTTTCATTGGTTGCTATAGATCAGGTAATTAACTCAGCAGCAAAGATGATGAGTATGAGTGGTGGACAATTTTCTGTTCCCATTGTTTTCCGAGGACCAACCGGTTCGGCAGGAATGTTAAGTTCACAACATTCTCAAAATTTCGAAAACTGGTATGCCAACACTCCAGGATTGAAAGTTGTGGTTCCATCTAATCCGTATGATGCGAAAGGACTTTTAAAAAGTGCTATACTTGATCCAGATCCAGTAGTTTTTATGGAATCTGAGCAGATGTATGGCGACAAAGGTGAAGTGCCAGAAGAAGAGTATTATTTAGAAATAGGCAAAGCGAATTTGGTAAAAGAAGGAACTGACGTAACGATAGTTTCTTTTGGAAAAATGATGAAAGTAGTTTATCTGGCAGTTGCAGAATTAGAAAAAGATGGGATAAATGCTGAAGTTATTGATTTACGATCTGTAAGACCAATTGATTATGCTACAATTATTAATTCAGTAAAAAAGACAAATCGTTTGGTGATTGTAGAAGAATCGTGGCCATTAGGAGCAATTGCAACTGAAATTACTTTTAAAGTACAAAAAGATGCGTTTGATTATTTGGATTCACCAATTTTACGAGTAATGGGTATGGATGTGCCTCTGCCTTATGCACCTACTTTAATAGATGCTTACTTACCAAATCCAGCAAGGGTAATAAAGGCTGTGAAAGAAGTGATGTATTTGGTGAAATAATCGAAAGTTCATAAATCAGCGTAAATTAAATTAAATTTAGGTGAATAAAATTTATACAAGCTAAGTATAAAAACATGACAGCAGTTGTTGGAATTTTAAATAAGCAAGCTATTGCAATTGCAGCGGATAGCGCTGTAACTATAGGAGGTAGTCACGGTCGAAAAATATTTAACCAAGCGAATAAAGTTTTTACTTTATCCAAAAAACATCCTGTTGCTGTAATTATTTACAATTCAGCCACTTTTATGAACACGCCATGGGAAACGATAATAAAGGTTTACAGAAATCAGCTTAAGGACACATCATTTGGAACATTAGCTGAATATCAAGGTGATTTTATACAATTTTTAAGAAAAAAGAATTTTTACACTAATGATGAAACTCAGACTAACTATTTATTTGATTTTGTTTCTTCTATTTTGCAAACTTTAATTAACGATGTAAGTAAAAATGATACGGGTGCTAATAACCTAAAAGATGAAATTCTTTTAAAAATTACAGAAGAAATCAACTTAAGAATACAAGGCTGGACTAGTTTAAACGATTTTTGTGTAGAGTTTGAAGATTATGATTATCAGGAATTTATAGAATATTCAAGTATTATATTTGATAACCAATTAATACTGAAAGAATATAATTTTAATAGTGATTTACTTGAAAAATTTAAAAGGCTTATATTTCTAATTTTAAAATCGAAGGAAGATCAAACAAATTATACTGGGTTGGTTTTTTGTGGCTTTGGTGAGAATGAAATTTATCCTCAACTTTTGCCAATTAATATATCTATGGTTATTAATAACCGTTTACGATATTATTTTGACATAGAAAAATCAGCGTCAGTTACTAATGAAGTTGAAGGCTTTATTCGTCCTTTTGCACAAACTGATGTAATTAATACTATCCTCTGTGGTATTGATCCATATTTAGACTATATCTATCAAAACAACTTTTTAAAATTGTTTAAAGATTATAACGAAATAGTGTTGGAAAATATCGGTAACGCAGATCCTTTACTAAAAGAAAAAATACGAAATCTTAACCTAGGCATAATTGTCAACGAATTTAACTTGCTTAACGAAAAAGTTAGGATGCAGAATTATATAACACCATTAATGAATGCAGTATGCAATCTTTCTAAAGAAGATTTAGCAGAAATGGCAGAAAGTTTGATATACTTGACATATTTAAAAAGAAGAATTACTTTTGCAGAAGAAAGCGTTGGAGGTCCGATAGATGTAGCAATTATTTCAAAAGGTGATGGATTTATATGGATAAAACGAAAGCATTATTTTAAACCTGAGTTAAATAACCATTTTTTAGAAAATTATTTTAACTAAAACAATTATGAAAGCAAATCAATTGATCAACTTATTTCCTAATCGCAGAAACAAGCAAGATCATATTTCTGATGAAAAAGACCTCAGAAATTCTGATGATGAGATTAAGCCTGGAATGTCTGCCGAACAGATATCCGCTATCGTTTCCGATAAAATTATTAACTTAATAAAAGCTCAATTTAAAGCTACAGAAGAAAATTATTATAAAACAAATCCTAAATAAAGAAAGTTAAAATTATAAAAAAAAGCCGCTAGAAAATGTTTAGCGGCTTTTTTGTTATATAATTTAAAGATTTATTCCACTATAAATTTTTCACTTTTCAAACCATGATTTGTATAAAGCGTTACCAAATAAACACCTTTACTTAATCCTGATGTATTAAAACTGTATTGGTATTCTCCTTTTTGCAAATATTTGTCTTCTAACTCTGATATCTTTCCAGAAGTTGTGCTGTAAATGCAAATCTTAGATTGTGTTTTATCAATGATTTCTATTTTGATTTTTAAATCATTTCCTTTTTCAATTGGGTTGGGTCTAAGTTTAATTTTGTGTGTTTTTAATGATCTTTTTAAATTACTAATTCCAACTCCTCCAAAAGAAAAATTAGAATATCGATTTATACCATAACCAGATGTGTAGGCGAGCGAATCTGATATTTTTACAAATCTTTCAAAGCCATATCCGCTGAGCTTTAACCACGTCAAACCTCCATCATTCGTTTCAAAAAATTCTTCACCACCTGTCCAACCTCTTGTCGGACTAATAAACCCAATACCTTGAATATAAGAATAATCATTCTGCACGATCAAGGTTTGCCAGGTATTACCTCCATCTAGTGATTTAACCATTCTAATTGGATTGCCTTCATAACTTTCTACAGAACCAAAAAGATTATTTCGATCTAAAATTTGTAGCTTCCAAATAGCTTCACCATCTATACCGGTGGAGTGTTTATTAATCCATGTTAAACCACCATCCGTTGTAAATAAAATAACACCTCCTTGTCCTGATAATCCATAACCTACAATAAAACCAGAGTCAGGATGAAAAAACTGAACATCAACTAGTCCAGAAGCAAATGCTGACAAATTTAAACTAGTCCAAGTTTGTCCACGATTTGTTGATTTAATAAAATATGGCGGACCGGAATATATTCCTACTCCAAAGACAGTACTATCTCCAATAATGTCAAGTCCACAAATTCCAGTTATGTTGGAATTTATTTTATGAGATATATTAACTAAAGTTTTTCCACTGTCAGTGGACATTAATAATGGTGAAAGCGGATCTAACGTACCAACGTATCCTGTTTTTTCATCATGAAATTCTAAAGCTCTTAAATAACTATTATTAAAAGATGATAGTTCAATAACACTTTTTCCATAATTTTTAATTTTAGCTAATGAAACTATTCCACTAAACCCGAAACCTGTTGAATCGTTAATGAAGACCAAATCCTCTCCTGCAAAGAAAGTATTTGGAAGAGGAATAGTTCTCCAAATAGGTTGTGCATGTAAAACACCGCTTAACGATAAAAAAATATAAAATAAAATTGATTTCATAGTAGACATTTATTCTACAAGGTACGAATCATATTTTATTTTTCAATGTTAAGTTTATGTTAAGCTTTTTAAAATACAATTTTTTAAAGTCTTTGTGCCGCTTAATAATATTTGCGACTTAGTCGTTCAAAGAGAAATATCTCAAAAATGCTCTTCTACCAACCTCATTATCTCTCTCTCCATCTCTTCTGCTTTCTCAGCAATTTCTTTCGCATCCTTCATAACAACAGTCTTGTATCCTTCATCTTTTATTCCTCCCAAATTAATTTTAACATTCAAATAAGCACCTAGCACTGCAGCACGGGCACATAGTGCACCCACACCAGCATCAGATGCAGAGTTAGGATTACCTTTTTCTGCCATTATTTTTATTATTTCCATAGATGCAAAAGCAAGTTTCATTACTTTTAAAGGAACTTCAATTGCATTTTTAGTAGCTAATTGTATGGCTATAGTTCGGCTTTGCTTTTCTGATTCTGTATTTTTAGGTAAAGCAAAAGCTTCCATTATTCCATTGAATGAATTGGTATCTTCATCAACACATTTTAATAACTCGTTTTTATAAAACTGCCCTTTTTCTGCCCAATCAGAAAAGTATTCCCAATCTGATTCCCAACCTTTTTTTATGGCAGATAAATTGGCAACCATAGTTGCCAAAGAAATACCCAAAGAACCAATGTATGCGGCTACAGAACCACCGCCCGGAGCGGGACTTTCTGAAGCAGTTTCATCAGCAAATTCTGTTAATTTTAAATCTATTAATGATTCTGCAAAATCCCTCATCACATATTCGATGATTTTTTCTTCCGGTATAAATGATCCTAAATCATCTAATCCTAACGATTTTATCGCAATATGGATTAATTCTTTTTCAGATACACCTGCCGATCGCCCTTGCTTTTTTAAGAAATAAGTACCTGCATCCAATAAAGATTTTAAAGGTATTAACCCAACAAGTTCTGAACCTGTAACTCTAATTCCACGTTCATTTGCTTTAGTACAAACTTCATCAAAAGCAATATGCACAGGTGTTGTAGAAATGTTGGTCAGATTCATGGATATCTGTGCCACATCATATTCTTTTATATACCAACCAATTGCTTTCACTGATTTTAACGAACCTGGAATCCGTACTTCATTTCCTTGTTCGTCTTTTACTATTTCTCCATTTATTGGATTACCAATTCTCTTTACTCTACCATTTTCGCGAACATCAAAAGCTATGCTATTTGCTTTTTTTACTGATTTTGTATTCAAGTTTACATTGTAGGCAACTAAAAAATCTCTAGCTCCAATAACCGTAGCGCCCGATTGTTCATTAAAAACTGCCGAACCAAAATCTGGTTGCCAATTAGGATCTGTCAATTTTTTTGAAAGACCTTCATATTCGCCAGCACGAATTGTTGCGAGATTGCTTCGCTCTGGTTTGCTGGCTGCGGCTTCGTACAAAAAAACAGGTATTCCCAATTCCTCACCAACTTTTTTTCCTAATAATCTCGCAAATTCAGCAGTTTCTTCCATGCTTATTTCCGCAATAGGTATCATCGGACAAACATCTGTTGCACCCATTCTCGGATGTTCGCCTTTGTGTTTGCGCATATCGATTATTTCCCCAGCTTTTTTAATACCTCTAAAAGCTGCTTCCACCACGTCTGTTGGCTTTCCAACAAAAGTAACTACCGTTCTGTTGGTTGCTTTTCCAGGGTCAACATTTAATAATTTAATTCCCTCTACACTTTCAATGGCATCGGTTATTTGTTTAATAATTGTTAAATCGACGCCTTCGCTGAAATTAGGAACACATTCTATTAATTGAGCCATTTGGTTTGTTTTTAAATTTTTACGGTTTGTAATATTATTCTAAGTCTACAAATTTCTGCTTATCAATCTATAAATTCAAAATAATTAATGTTTAAAGAATCTAATTAAGGGTTTTTTTAATTAGGCTAATTATAAGAATGAAAAAATAAAAATTTGGAGCTAATCCGGCTTTCCACTATTTGCCTTTCTGAGTGAAGCGAAGAATCTTAATTAATTGTTTTTTAATTGAAAAAAAGGATGCCGTTGCAATCCGGGCTAAAGGCAGATTCCTTTATTTTTGCTACACCATAATTCTATGGTTAATAATCCAAAACACAAATTATTTTAAGAAATACACTAAATTTCTTAATAAAAATTTTACTAACAATACTTAAATCAAACTAATTTATGAATAGATTCTAATTCGATATTTTACCATTTAAAATAACATTCTCCATTACATTTCTTCCAAAATAATAAGGAATACTTGCTAATGAAGGTAATTTTTCGGTAATAAATACATTGGCACGTTTGCCAACGGTGATGCTACCATGCGATCTTTCTAAACCCATTGCATATGCACCATTGATCGTAACTGCATTAAATGCTTCTTCGGGTGTCATTTTCATCTGAGTAGAAGCAAGCGTTAGTAAAAAAGGAATATTACCGCTTGGTGTCGATCCTGGATTGTAATCAGAAGCCATAGAAACTGCCAAACCACTATCAATCATTTTGCGAGCCGGCTGATAATGCATGCCTAAAAAAAATGCTGCCGAGGGCAAAATAGTACCAATCGTTTCTGAGTTTTTTAATAGTTGAATTTCTTCATTTCCAATACATTCTAAATGATCAACTGATAGTGCTTTGTTATTTATACCAACTTGTACCCCACCAGAAATGAATAATTGGTTTGCATGAATTTTAGGAATTAACCCAAACTTAATTCCTGCTTTTAAAATTTCATCCGTTTCTGATTCACTAAAAAAACCTTTTTCGCAAAAAACATCGATATAATCTGCCAGATTTTCTGCTGCAATTGCCGGCAACATTTCATTAATTAGTAAATTAATATAGCCTTCATGATTCTCTTTAAATTGCAAAGGAAAAGCATGGGCACCTAAAAATGTAGCTTTTATTTCTAGTTCCGACATTAATTTTAATCGCTTTATTACCCTCAACATTTTTAATTCGCTTTCAAGCGTTAGTCCATATCCACTTTTAATTTCTACAGCACCTGTACCTGTTTTTTTTATTTCTTGCAAACGAATTAAAGCACTTTCAACTAATTCATCTTCCGAAGTCTCATTTAATTTTTGCGCTGAATTTAATATTCCTCCACCTCTTTTTGCAATCTCCTCATAACTTAATCCATTAATCCGATCGGCAAATTCACTTTCTCTGCCGCTGGCAAAAACTAAATGTGTATGTGAATCACAAAATGATGGACCTACAATTTTACCGGTGCAATCAATTTCTTTGCAATCCAAATCCAAATTTAAATCGCTCATTAATCCGAAATCATTAATTAAATCATCTTCTATTAATAGATATGCGTTTTTTAGAGTTTTTACATACGCCATTTCTTTTCCTGATAATTTTCTAATTTCAGAAGGTAGAATACCTATCAATTGACTGATGTTTTTTAATAAAATCATAATCTTTTATAGCTTAGAAATCATTTTACTAGAATCTAACATCGAAGTGATAAGGCTTAGGGATAGTAGCGGAATCCTTTTTTTCAATTAAAAAACAATTAAATTAGATTCTTCGCTTCTCTCAGAAAGGCAAAAATCGAATAGCCCGACCCCAAATTTTTTTTATTTGGGCTAAGCCCAACATAAATCTTATTAAATTTTTTATTTATCATGTAGTTCTATTGTAAAAATTAATTGAACAAAACAGCTGAAATAAAAGTAAAATTAAAGTAAAATTTTTAAGCTAAAAGTCTAATTCCAGCAAAACCGGACAATGATCTGAATGGCGAGCTTCGGGTAAAATAGCTGCCCATTTCAAGTTATTTTCTAATTCTTTACTTGCCATGTTATAGTCAATCCGCCATCCTAAATTTTTTGCTCGGGCATTTGCTCTAAAACTCCACCAAGTATAATGATGCGGATCCTTGTTGAAATGCCGAAACGTATCTATAAAACCATTATTAATAAATTTTTCCATCCATTCTCTTTCTTCAGGTAAAAACCCTGAAGAATTTGCATTCGATTTTGGATTGTGAATATCAATCGGACGATGACAAATATTATAATCTCCAGAAATAATCAACTTAGGATATTTCCATTTTAATTCATTAATGTATGGGTAAAAATCATCGAGAAATTTAAACTTAAAATCTTGGCGTTCATCTCCGCTACTTCCTGATGGCATGTAAACACTCATCAAAGAGAAATCATCAAAATCTGCCCGAATTATTCTTCCTTCTTCATCATAACAATCAATACCACAGCCAATTTCAACATGGTTTGGTTTTATTTTACTCAAAATAGCAACACCACTGTATCCTTTTTTTTGTGCCGGATACCAGTAATGGTGATAGCCCATTTGTTCAAATAAATAAATATCCTGCAATTGATCAGGACTTGCTTTTATTTCTTGAAGGCAGACCATATCTGCATTGGTAGCCTGCAACCATCCAAGCAAATTTTTGCTTAATGCCGAACGAATTCCATTTACATTATAAGTGATAATTTTCATTGGAATAAATTGGCTATTTCTTTTGCTTTTTTACTTTGTATTTTTTTAACACAGACATTTGCATTCTTATATCACTTACCGGACGATCTGCTGCACCTACTTTTTCATTTGCAATGGCATCTACAACTTCAATACCCGAAACAACTTCACCAAAAACAGTATAGTTTCTATCTAAATGTGGTGTGCCACCAATGCTTGTATAAGCAAGTCTTTGACTTGGAGAGTAAACCATGTTATTTCTCTTTTGTAATGCATCCAATTGTGCATCAGTTATTTTTTGACCTTGCGAAATATAAAACTGGCAACCGCTTGATGCTTTTGCAGGATTGTTATCTCTCGCTGCTGCTAAAGCTCCTTTTTTATGAATTAAGCTGTCATTAAATTCAGCCGGAATGGTATATCCAACATCGCCATTACCTAATTGTGCATCACTAGCTGCTTTTTTTGAGTTGGGATCTCCACCTTGAATCATAAAATTGCTGATAACGCGATGGAACAATAAACTATCGTAAAAACCTTGTTTTGTAAGTTTTATAAAGTTGTCTCTATGTAATGGAGTTTCGTTGTAAAGTTTTAAAATGCAGTTTCCATAACTTGTACTCATTTTTATGTAGGTAAACTTCTCTTTCTTTTTAGCTTCTGCCGAATTGAAAATGAATGTAATAACCAACAAGGTCATTAAAATTTTGAAAGCTGAAATAAATTTAAGATTCATGGTTGTTTGTTATTTGTTCGTCGAAATAGTTAATTATTAGTTGTTTCATTAATAATTCTTGCTCAAATAATGTATAAGCAGGAATTTTTTGTATCACTTTCCAATGCGGCCATCCATCCTGATCTAAGCCCTCTAATTCATAAAAGCCTAATTCACTCATCAATCTGCAGGTCGCAATGTGCATCAATTCTTCTTTTTGTCTTTTAGAAAACTTTTGTTTGCCTTTTCCAAGTTCCTGCACACCGATCAGAAATAACATTACTTTAATATCTGGTGTGTCCGAATCAAACTCTTGGCTTATCCATTGAGTCAATTTAAACCATTTTTCCGTAACTTCTTTTCCAATCATACACTTCAAATGTAGGTATTTTCATGTTTCTACATACAATTTCCTTACGTTCTTTATTGAAGCATACTATATTCCTTTTTATATCTTTAAAAATTATTAAAATTTCATTTATCATCTTTCATGAAAAATTTTCTTGTTGCTGTTGTCCTTACTTTACTAATCATGAATGCAAATGCACAGGATAGTTTAGGAATTCGCAGTTCGGTACATTTAGGTGCTGGTATTCCAAATATTTTTGCCAGCGATATAAGCAACATAAATGGAACATCTACCATTCCACTTTTAGTCGGTTATTCCTACAAAACAGGTAAATTATTAGCTTTTGGTATTTTATATCAAACTTCTAATATTTCCACTGTCGATTCTTTTAATGTAAACGGAACTAAATACGGACTTGATAAACAGTATTTCGCTATTGGTTTACGCCCTGATTATCATTTCGGTAAAAGCCCGGTTTTTGATCCTTATATTGGTATTTCGCTTATTTATTTCGGTGTTAATAAAACTGAACGAGGTAATGTGCCCTCAAACTCAAGATTGAAAAATAAAATTGATGCAAGCATAAATTTTGGAGGCCAATTAGGAGCAAATTATTATGTATTTCACAATGTTGGCATTTTTGCAGAAATTGCTTATGGCCTTTCTTATCTTAATGCCGGTTTAAGCGTTCGTTTTTGAAATAATATTACTTAAAATTCCAATTGCATCTTTTACCGTTTTTACCTGATCGAATGTTAAGGTTAAAGAATTTTTAATTTCTTTCAACCTGGTATTTTTTGGATGACTTTGAACGTAGCTTAATATATTGTTAAAAGCGGTAGATTCATAAAATAAAGAAGCAGGATTGGCAACTAGAAAACCTTTAAAAATTCCACTTTTAAGAATAACACGCTCAAAACCTAACTCTTTACAAAGCCATTGTAATCTTACGGTATCCAAAAGTTCTACAACTTGCCTTGGCAAATCACCAAAACGATCATTTAATTGATTTCCAAATGCTTGCAGCTGAGTTTCCGTTTCCATTTTATTCATTTCTGAATATAAACTCAATCTTTCGGCAACACTGGTTACATATTCATCAGGAATTAAAATTTCCAAATCTGTTTCAATCTGACTATAACCCACAAACGGTCGCGGGCTATCATCCATAAATAATTCTTTAAACTCATCTTCCTTTAATTCTTGAATAGCTTCATCCAGAATTTTATGGTACATATCAAACCCAATATCAGCAATAAAACCACTTTGTTCTGCACCTAACATATTACCTGAACCACGAATATCTAAATCGCGCATTGCAACGTTAAAACCACTACCCAAATCAGAAAATTCTTCAATCGCACTTAATCTTTTTCGAGCTTCGGGAGTTAGCGTACTCAATGGCGGACTTAGCAAATAGCAAAATGCTTTTTTGTTCGATCTTCCAACCCTGCCACGCATTTGATGTAAATCGCTCAAACCAAACATGTGTGCATGATTAATGATTATGGTATTTGCATTCGAAATATCCAAACCCGATTCTATAATAGTAGTAGCAACTAAAACATCATATTCGCCACTTACAAATTTCATCATCACATCTTCCAATTCATCACCAGGCATTTGACCATGGCCAATTCCAACTTTTACACCCGGACAAAGTTTCTGAATAAGGCCGGCTAATAAATGAATATCTGATACCCGATTATTTACAAAAAATATTTGACCCCCTCTATTTCTTTCAAAATCAATGGCTTCTTTTATTAATTTTTCATTAAAAACATGCAATTCTGTTACTACAGGTTGGCGGTTTGGTGGCGGTGTATTTATGATCGATAAATCTCTTGCTCCCATTAACGAAAAATGCAAAGTTCGCGGAATAGGAGTAGCAGTTAGGGTTAACGTATCTACATTCACGCGCATTTCTTTCAATTTCTCTTTGGTACCCACACCAAACTTTTGTTCCTCATCAATAATTAATAGACCTAAATCTTTAAACTTTACATCTTTACTCACTATCCGATGTGTTCCTATTAAAATATCAACTTTACCGCTTGCTACTTTTGCGAGTGTTTCTTTTATTTGCTTAGCGGTTTTAAATCGGTTTACATAATCAACAGTAGCCGGAAAATCTTTCAGGCGATCTTTAAACGTTTTAAAATGCTGCAATGCCAAAATGGTGGTTGGTACTAAAATAGCAACCTGCTTACTATCAGCGACCGCTTTAAAGGCTGCTCGAATAGCCACTTCAGTTTTTCCAAAACCCACATCACCACAAACCAATCTATCCATTGGATGCGGTGCTTCCATATCTTTTTTAATATCGGCAGTTGCTTTTAATTGATCTGGCGTATCTTCGTAAATAAACGAAGCTTCCAATTCAGTTTGTAAATAAGTATCAGGTGCAAAAGAAGTTCCTAACCGGGCTTTACGTTTTGCATACAACCTGATCAAATCTCTGGCAATATCTTTTACTTTTTTCTTGGTTGATTTTTTTAATTTATCCCAGGTATCTGTACCCAGTTTATTCATTTTGGGCTGAGTACCCTCTTTTCCAGTAAATTTTGCAATCCGGTTTAATTGATTAATACTTACATACAACAAATCGTTGTCTGCATATACCAAACGAATGGTTTCCTGAGTTTTTCCATTCACTTCAATTTTTTCTAACCCAGCATATTTTCCAACTCCATGATCAATATGAGTTACATAATCTCCTGGTTTCAGGGTTCGCAACTCTTTCAACGTCATGGATTGAGTGCGGGTATAGCCACTTTTTAGCCGATATTTATAGAAACGATCAAATATTTGATGATCGGTATAGCAAGCGATTTGCTGCGTCAGATCTACAAAACCCTCACGTATAGATAAATGAATCGGGGTAAAATGAACTGTTTTATCCAAATCTTCAAAAATGCTATACAACCTTTCTACTTGTTTAGCTGTGTCAGCAAAAATTAAATTTGCAATGTTTTCGCTCTCGTTTTTCTTTAATGTGTGAATTAGTAAGGTAAAATCTTTGTTGAATGAAGGTTGCGGGCGAACATCAAAATGAAAGGTATCTGTAGCCTGATAAAAAAATTGCTTACCCCATTCTATTATTTTTTTGCTTGCAATTAAATGTGAAAATGATTTATCAGAATCAAATAAACCAGAAGGATCATACCATTCTGGGTGCAATTTTTTTTCGTTTATTGTTAATTGATTAAACCATTTTTCTGCCTGGTCTGTTCCTTTTTGCAACACATCAAACATCATTTGAACATCTTTGAACCAAATAGTTACGTCATTATTCAGATAATTTAAAAATGAAACATTGGAAAGCATCAAATTGCTCGACTGAACGTTGGGAACAATGGTAATTGAATTAGTTTTTTTAACGGATAATTGGCTCTCAATTTCAAATTCACGAATACTTTCAATATGATCACCGAAAAACTCAACCCGATAAGGCAATTCGTTTGAATAAGAAAAAATATCAACAATACCACCTCGCACACTAAACTGCCCTGGGCCGTACACAAAATCAGTTCGCTCAAAATGATATTCAGTTAAAAAATCACTGATAAAATCTACAGAAAGTTTATCTCCCTGGTTTATTTCTAAAATGTTTTTTGCTAGCGTTTCTTCATTCAAAACCCGCTCTGATAATGCTTCAGGATAGCTAATAACCAAGAAATTCTTTCCTTGCTGGTTTTTAAGTTTGGTAAGCACTTCTGCTCGTTGCAATACATTATTACTATCTATCGCTGATGGATCAAACGGTTTTCGATACGATGCCGGAAAAAATAAATGTTCAATGCCGCTTAAATTCTCTAAATCATTCAAGAAATAAGTTGCCTCCTCCCGATCTGGCAAAATAAATAAGTGCGATTGCTTTTGAAGTTTAAAAATAGAAAGAGCCAAAATCGCATCCAACGAACCGATAATTCCTTTTAAATGAATTCGTTGAGATGAATTGGAATTTAATACAGTAGCTATGTTTTTTAGCCGCTGATCTTGTTCGTATTGCTCAATGAGCGTTTTACTGGTGGTAATGGTATTTTCCGTAACGATTATTTTTTGGGCAAATATAGGTTTTTGAGTTTTGTTATTTGATAATCGGATGGTATGGTACGGAGGATAATTTGGAGATCGTTTTACTCTACTGTACGTTTGATGCTCTTCGGGATTTAAAATTACTGCCCCGAAACGAAATAATCAATTCTGATTGAATTGTTCTTTATTTCTCCTTAGCAATTGATACAACGTTTTAGCATTCGTTTGTTTACACTATCAGTAAATTTTTTATGGCGCTCTCTTTGGGGTTGATATAAGATACTATCTTGAATAGCTTTAACTCTTTCTGGTATCGGTAAAGAAATATTTGTTTCAGCTTCTTGTAAGAATTTGAAAAAATCGGTTTTTGTTTTAAAAAGTAGATCATACAATCCTCCCAATTCATAATTTATGTTTTTTGAATCAATATAATCATATTGTATTGTGTAAGGTTTAAATGGTATAAATTCTAAAATTTCTTTGTTATCAATCGAATCATTTACAACATCTGATAGTTGCTTAGCATTGCAAAAAAATATCGCAGATTTAAATTTAGAATAACTCGGTGCACCATGTGAAGTAAGGTTAGTACTTACCGCTGTTATCGATTCATATTCCTTACCATATATGTCTTTTTTAATCTCTTTAATTATGTGACCGACAGGTCCCCTTTGCTCTATAATTACTGTTCCTAATTTTAAATTACCTTTGTACACGTGTTGGACAAGGAATTTTGATCTAACAATTGAAAGGTTATGATTTTCCGTGTGTTGCACTGTTTCGGATACATATATTCCTTCAAAAATAAACTCTGCTTCTTGCACAACGTTTTTTGATTTCTCCATTCGAGAGACTAAAGGTTCTTTGTAAGGGATTAACTCTTGAGAGAAGCTTCTAATAGAAAATAACGATAATAAGCAAAAGGGAATTATGAGTTTTGCTTTACTAAAATAGGTTTGAAATTTTATCATGGTTTTTTTATTTTAAAAGTGGTAATAATCTAAGATACTCAATGTTATCAAATTGTTAAGTAGGAATAAAATAATTTTAGTAATGTTTTGAACATACTATATATGAGTAGCTTAATAGGTGTTTTTAACTTTACCTTGTACGAATAAGTTGTACAAATTTTTCTTTCAAAAAATTTGTTTAAATGGTTTTTTAGTAAAAAAATTTTTATAAAAAATTGAAACACTTAACAATTTCTTAACATTGAAATGCTTAAAAAATTTAATAAGGTTTTCTTCAGTATTTATAATCCCTAAGACCTATCTCAGGATTTACAATCCGTTATAACAACAAAAAGAAATGACTAAAACCAATATACAGAATGTTTTAAATTTAACAACGGTTGAAACCGTTTATTATAAATCAAACTAAATTATTCCTTTTCATTTTTACTAAAAATAAATTACTTCATTGCTTCCTTGCAATACTTATAACTTATAATTCATAACTCCCTTTGCTTTCTAATAGCTTTTTGTAATTTTAATTTAGATTTTCTAAAACAGTAAACCCATGATAAAAATCTTAACGATTGATGGAGGTGGTATTCGGGGAATAATTCCTGGAATGGTGCTAGTGATGTTGGAAGACAAACTTCAAAAAGCATCCAAAAATCCAGAAGCTCGAATTTCGGATTATTTCGATTTTATTGCTGGTACTAGCACTGGAGGCATTTTAACATGTTTGCTTTTAGCTCCGGAGCGTGAATCTGAGCAGACTAAACGCAAAGCTCGTTTTTCTGCTAAGCAAGCCGTAGAATTATATTTGCAAAACGGTAAAAAAATATTTCCTGATTCCTGGGCAAAATGTTTGTTGGCAGATATAGATTTAATCGATGAAAAATATGATTTTAAGGGATTAGCAGATTCTATGAATGAATATCTGACCGATTTAAAATTAAGCGAATTATTAAAACCTTGTTTAATTGCTTCTTACAATATTCAAACCCGATCTACTCATTTTTTTGGCCAACACAAAGCGAGATTATATGGAAACCCTTATGATTTTTATGTGAAAGATGTTTGCCGTGCAACATCTGCCGCACCTTCTTATTTCGAAGCGGCACAAATAAAATCATGTTCGGATATTGATTATGCCTTAATTGATGGTGGAATTTTCGCCAATAATCCCTCTTTATGTGCGTATGCTGAACTTCGCAAAGCTGAAGGGAAACCAAGCGGAAAAGATATGTTTATGGTTTCATTTGGTACAGGTTCTTCCAAAAAAGCGTACATGATAGAAGACATTAAAAATAAGGCAACGCTAACGATTATTCCATATTTAATAGTTATGATGATGTCGGGTGTGGCTGATGCAACTGATTTTCAATTACAAAAAATGTTTAATACCGTGGGAGAAGGGCATTACTAACGAATTCAACCCAATAACCTGATTGGAGTAAATCACGAAATGGACGATGCATCACCATCCAATCTAAAAATTTAAAAGCACTCGGCGAACATACCGCCAGAGCGTTCCGTCAGGAGCTTGACGAAATTGCAGATACCTTAATTAATGCAAAAAAAACTGAGCTGGTTTTTAATTGAATTAGAAAGCAAATCAGAATTACATTATTTGCAAAAAAATGATTTCTTTCGGTATGAAAATTTTTGAATTAACCGATTATCTCGAAAGTCTGGCTCCTTTATCATTTCAAATGGATTATGATAATGCTGGTTTATTGGTTGGAAATCCCAATGATACCATTCAACAGGCTTTGCTTTGTTTGGATTGTACAGAAGAGGTTGTAGATGAAGCCATTCAAAATGGATTTGATATTATAATTGCCCACCATCCCATAATTTTTAAAGGAATAAAAAAACTAAATGGTAAAAATTATGTGGAACGTATTGTAATAAAAGCGATAAAAAACAACATTGCTATATATGCTATTCACACTAATCTTGATTATATTGCAGATGGAGTAAACCGAATAATTGCAGAAAAACTTGAATTGGTAAATACTAAAATTTTATCACCAGAATCAGGTTTGGTATGCAAACTAACCACTTTTGCTCCCGTAGAAAATGAAAATCAAATAAAAGATGCGTTATTTAATGCTGGAGCTGGTGCAATTGGAAATTATTCGGATTGTAGTTTTTCGGTTGAAGGAAATGGCACTTTTAAAGCTTTGGATAATGCAAACCCTTTTGTAGGAGAAATAGGGAAAAGACATAACGAAAAAGAAGTGAGGATTGAAGTTATTTACGCGAAAGAAATAGAGAATTCGTTAATTAAAAGTCTGAAAGCCATTCACCCGTATGAGGAAGTTGCTTTTTATATACAAGATCTTGCCAACGAAAGTAGTTTGGTAGGAGCTGGCATGATAGGAGAACTTCCTAATTCTATTTCAGAAATTGAATTTTTTACTTTTTTAAAAGAAAGAATGAATGCTAACATCATCAGACATTCGCCATTATTAAATAAAAAAGTAAAAAAAATAGCTATTTGTGGTGGATCCGGCAGTTTTTTACTAGCAAAAGCAATTGCCTCGGGTGCAGATGTATTTGTAACCGCTGATTTTAAATATCATGAGTTTTTTGATGCAGAGGATAAAATTGTGATTGCAGACATTGGACACTACGAAACAGAACAATTTACCTACGAGTGGATTGCTGAAAAAATTAAGAAGAAATTTCCTACCTTTGCGCACCGTTGCACAAACGTGATTACCAACCCTGTTCATTATTTTTAAGAGATACGATTCAATCAGATGGAAACTACAATCGAGCAAAAATTAAAAGCACTTTTCGACCTGCAAAGCATACATAGTAAAATAGACCAAATCAGAACTATCAGAGGCGAATTGCCTATGGAAGTTAGTGATTTGGAAGATGATATAGCCGGTCTCGAAACCAGAATTTCTAAATTGAAAGATGATCTTACTGAATTAGAAGATTCTATTAATGGTCGAAAGAATTTAATGAAAGATGCTGCCGTGCTGATAAAAAAGTACGAAGCTCAGCAAATGAATGTTAAAAACAATCGTGAATTTGATGCTTTGTCAAAAGAAATGGAAATTCAAGGTCTTGAAATTCAGGTTTCTGAAAAAAAGATTAAAGAATTTACGTCTGATATCTCTTCACGAAAAGATTCTTTAACTCAAACCGAAGAAATTTTGTCGGAACGTAGAAAAGATTTAGCTGTAAAGCATTCTGAGTTGGAAACTATTACTGCAGAAACTCAAAAAGAAGAAGATCAATTGAACGAGAAAGCAAAAATTGCTGAAAAAGATATTGAAGACAGATTAATGACTGCTTATAATAAATTAAGAAATAATTCTAAAAACGGATTAGCAGTTGTTACTATTCAGCGAGATTCATGCTCAGGATGTTTTAATAAAATACCTCCTCAAAGACAATCAGATATTCGTCAACGCAAAAAAATAATTGTTTGCGAGCACTGTGGCCGTATTTTGATCGACGAAGGTTTCTTACCTGAAAACAAATTAGCAGAAGTTTTGTAAAATAAATTTAGCAAAAACGAAAAAAGTGAAATTATTTTTTCATTCAGTTTTTGCTTTCATTTTTTACTTTCCGGCTTATACTTTTGGCAATTTTGATTATAACTCAAATTGTAAAAAGGCATATTCTAATGTCCTTTCTTTAAAACTTAATGAAGCCAGGGAGGTAATTAAATTAGAAAAATCTAAGAATCCTGATAATTCGGTAAGTATTTCGCTTGAAAACTATATAGATTTTTTTAGTTTATTCTGTTCAGAAAACAGGGAACAATTTGAAAAACTAAAGAAATTTAAAGATTTACGTATTGCTCGGTTAGAAAAAGAATCTAAAAACTCGCCATGGTATAGATATTCTATTGCAGATATTCATATTCAGTGGGCAATTACACGTTTTAAGTTTCAAGAAAATGCAACTGCAGCCTTTGAATTAAATAAGGCTTATAAATTACTAAACGAAAATCAACGTTTATATCCAGCATTCACCCCTAATTTAAAGGGTTTGGGAATCTTGAATGTTTTGCTTGGATCCTTGCCTGAAAATTATCAGCAATTATTACAAAAAGTAGGTATGCGAGGCAATACCAAAGTTGGAATAAATATGCTTTTAAAGCTCGCAGAACTTGAAAAAAGCTCCTCCTTTTATTTTTTGAATCAAGAAAGCGTTCTGTATCTGTCTTTTATTTCAACAGATTTGCTAAAAAACGAAAATAACAATATTTCTATTTTGTTTTTAATCAATAGATTACCATCGGATAATTTATTAAAAACTTACTTGTTAGCGAAAAATTTTGCTCGAAATGCCAAAAATGATGAAGTAATAAAAGTGCTTGCGGTTCGACCAACAGGCGTAGAATTCGAACCCTTTTATCATTTAGATTATATGATGGGTATTGCAAAACTAAATAAGTTGGATTCTACTGGTTCTGTTTATCTTAATCGTTTTGTGCTTTTTTACAAAGGAATTTATTTTATAAAAGATGCTTACTTAAAATTGAGTTGGTATAGTTTGTTGAATGGTAAAGATTCTGAGTTTAAAAAATTCAGATCGTTGGCATTAGAAAAAGGATATTCATTTTCTGAAAAAGATAAACAAGCAATTACGGAGTGTAAAACAGATGATATTCCGGATACTGAATTACTTAAAGCACGATTACTTTTTGATGGTGGTTATTTTCAACAAGCTGAATCTGTATTGCTGCTAAAAAATAGCTTTAAAAAAGCAACTCATCAAACAGAATACAATTATAGAATGGGAAGAATTTATCAGGCTGAGGCAAAATTCCAAAAAGCAATTACATTTTATAGCAAGTTAATACATGAATCATCAGGACAGAAAAATTATTTTGCATCTAACAGCGCATTACAGATGGGAATTATTTATGAGTTTTTAAATAAAAAGGTTGATGCAACCTATTATTATGAACTTTGTTTGTCTATGAAAGATCATGAATATAAAAATAGCATCGATAGCCAAGCAAAAATTGGTTTAAAAAGGTTAAAGTCAAAAAATTAATAGTTAATTAACAGCTTTAAATACGTTAAAGGCATTATTTGGTACGAAAATAACTTTTACCATTTCAAAGAAAAAAGATATTAACATCTTTGTGAGAAAGCGTAAAGTATTTTTACTTACCTTTGAGTTTTATTAAACAATTTATTACAATGACAAAAGGTAAAGTAAAATTTTTCAACGAAACTAAAGGTTTCGGGTTCATCCAAACTGACGACACTGGCGAAGAAATATTCGTACATGTAACTGGCTTGGTAGACAAAATCAGAGAAAATGACACGGTAACATTTACTGTTACAGAAGGAAAAAGAGGTTTAAATGCAACAAATGTTAAAATTGCATAAGGCATAATCATTTTTTAGAAAGCCTCCGCATTAGTTTGCGGAGGTTTTTTTGTTTTAGGGCAAATCAATTTGATACTCTTGATTATTATCATCAGCTATTCCTATAACTGATTGAAAATTTATTGAAAATTCTTCTTTTAATATAACCGAAACATTCAATTTACATGCAACGTAATAAGCCTATTGATTTTCCCAAAAAACCGATAGACTATTATGAGCGAAAAAGATTACATCTGCGAAGCGGCCGTTGATTTTTACCAACGTGAAGAATATTTAAAAGCAATTCAGGTATTTACCATGGCAATTGAGCGTGACAATAAATCGGCTCAGCTTTTTTATTTGCGAGGAAATGCGAAAGATAAGTTGAATGATAAATATGGAGCAATCTCAGATTTTAATCAAGCAATTTTAATTGACCCAACCAATGCAGGTTTTTATAATTCGCGAGGATTAACTAAAAAAAATGAAAATTTTGAGTTTTGCGAAATTCTATTGGATTACAACAAAGCGATTGAATTGAAAAACGATTATCCTACAGCTTTATACAATAGAGCTTGTTTAAATCACGAAAGAGGAAATCTTCAGCAATCGTTAACCGATTTCAACGCTGCATTAACTTTTCATCCGGCATTTACCGAAGCATTAAATAATCGTGCTTGTGTATGGGAAGATTTAAAAGATTACCAAGCTGCCATTGCAGATTATACATCTGCTATATCACATGATCCTAAAAATCCGGTTTTTTATAGCAATCGAGGTTGCACTTACGAAATGTTAAGAGAAGCAAATTTGGCTTACAAAGATTTTTGTTCAGCAATTATTTTGGATCCATTTTACACCATTGCTTATCAACATCGAGGAAACATACGATCGTATTTATGTGATTATCAAGGTGCTTTGGAAGATTATTCCATGGTAATTCAATTAGATAAAAACTATATGAGGGCGTATCAATCTCGTGCAGAAATCAGAAATTTGATGGGTGAAACAAAAGGTTTTGAAAAAGATATGACGACATATAGAATGTTACAATCTGATTTGAAAAATGCCGATAATGTTGTAAAAGAGTTCAAATCACTGATGTTTTTGGATTCCAAAAACAATTAATCTTTTAGAAATTATTTTTCCACATCATTGATTCAACTGGCTTGGTAGTCCTTGTAGTATATTTTGCATTAGTTTTGGTATTGTACTTTGTTGCAACTTCACCATCTACCAGAAAATAAATCAATTGCCCAATAGGCATACCAGCATAAATACGAACTGGCTGTGCACATGATATTTCAAGTGTCCAGGTATTACAAAAGCCAACATCTCCTTTACCAGCAGTTGCGTGAATATCAATTCCTAACCTACCAGTGCTTGATTTACCTTCCAAAAATGGAACATGTGCATGCGTCTCAGTATATTCCAATGTTACCCCTAAATAAAGTGTATTAGGTTGTAAAACGAATCCTTCTTCGGGAATTATAAAATGAATAATTTCATTGTGTAGTTTAGAATCTAGCATGCGGTCTTTATAGGTAGCCAAATTTTTGCCAAGGTGCACATCATAAGAATTTGTTCCTAAGCAAGAAGCGTCCCAGGGTTCAATTACAATCGTGCCTTTTGCTTTCTCTTCTAAAATTCTGTTATCTGAAAGGATCATAGATATTATTTTTTGCCTAATTTAGAAATAATTTAACAACGCAAATTAAACATGATTTTGAGAAAAAATGCGTTTTTTGCGTATAAAAATGGCATTGCAATTAATTAAATCTTTTGGAGAGGAAACCAGACTTGGAATCTGGAAAATTGATGAAACAAATGAAGATTTATTATCGCGTTTGCAATTAAGTGAAATAGAGAAAATCTATTACCAAACACTAATTCATCAAAAAAGAAATTCACATTGGTTGGGCAGTCGGGTTTTACTTCGGTTTATGATGAAAACAAACGATTTTATTTGGCTTGATAAAGATGAATGGAATAAACCGGTTTTAAAAAATTTTCCTGAACATGTTTCCATTAGCCATTCAAATGATATGGCGGCTGTAATGTTGAGCAAATCTTATCCTGTTGGAGTAGATATTGAAAAAATCCGAACCAAAGTATTGCTGATTAAAAATCGATTTCTCTCATCGCAAGAATTGGATTTTATTAATAAATTTGCAGAAATTAACCATTTATATGCTTGCTGGTGCATTAAAGAAGCTGTTTATAAGTGGTATGGAAAAAAAGGTGTTTCATTTAGAGATGATATTTTTATTTTTCCGTTTATTTTAAAAGAAGAAGGTTTTGCAGAATTTAAGATTAACAGAGATGATTTCGGCGAAACTCGAATGGCAAATTATTTTATTTTTCAAGATTATATGATTGCGTGGGTTGAAAGCAGATTGTAGATATTAAAAAAAAGCAGCGAAGTTTCGCTGCTTTTAAACCTAATTAATTATTCATTTTTAATTCTTTATCAATTTTATTGTTTGTTGCTGTTTGTTGCTGTCTGTTATTTTTAGCAAATAAACCCCAGCGCTCAAATTTAAATTTTCAGTATTTATTTCTGTTATTCCTGGATTTATTGTTTGAGTAAATAAAACTCTTCCGGCAATATCGCTTAAAATCAATGTTGAATTTTCGAGTACATCACTTTCAATTTTCAGATTATCGTCAAACGGATTAGGATATGCTTTTACAAAAATTTTATTTTTTTCAATTAGATCAGATTTTACTTGTGTACTAGTTTTTGCTGGAATACCGACGCCATTTAAACCAATAATTTCTAATGCATTAATTAATGGATTTGAAAGATTTTTAATAAAACTAACATCTAATTCTCCATCAGTTACAGAAACGAAAAAAGTTTTTTGCAAAGCAGAAGAACCAGCTTCCGCAAAAATATTTAAACCTTGTAATACTAATTGATTTTCAATTTTTATATCGAAAACTCTACTATATCCGCCAGATTTTATGGTTAAGTTTGTCTCCGAAAAGTATAATCTAACTTCGAAATTACCATTTTGTACTGGAAATGAATACGTTAAAGGATCTGTAGTCGAAGTTGAAAAACGATAAGTACTAAAAACTGAATTAGGTGCACTGGTAGTATTTGTATAATTCCAAGTGCCTGATCCACTAATTTGCCCTTTATTGTTAGACGATAAATTAGGGTTACTATTCATTGCATTATCGTTAGACCAATCAATTGGTTGATCATTTACTTGAATACCGCCAGCGTTAATTCTATACAATGAAGTGCCGATAGGTGCTGCAATAAATATATTTAAGGTATCTTTTGCAACCTGATTTTGTAAATTTTTTACCATTATTTCAAAACTAAAATTGCCTGCAACTAATTGATTGATTATTAAGTTGAGGGAATTTGAACCAGAAACAGATAACGTATTATTTCCAGAAATCTGTGTCCATTGTATTTGAGAAATTTGATTTGCTGGTAAATTAGTAATAGCCAATATAGTTAAAGATGGCACATTACTAAATGTATAAACATCGGATCCGGCGTTTATATTTACCGGATTGGAAACTGAATTGATTGTAACAGAAATATTTGAACTGCTTGTTTGGTTGCTGTTATCCTTTACAGTAAGAGTGAAAATAAAAGTACCAACTGATAAATTACTAATTCCAAGGTTGGGTGTCGTAATATTATTCAATATTAAATCATTACTTCCACTTTTCGACCAAGTATAACTTACAATACTTCCATCTAAATCCACGGCGCTTGCTGGTATTATTAAATTTCCAGCATCGACATTTGCTTGTAAAGTTGTTGCGAGAGTTATACTTGGTAATTTATTTATATAGGATGATAAATATTGACCATTAATTGGCCTTTGTAAAGTGCCATCAGGCAATTGCCAACCTACAGAAATATTATCTTTTCCACTTCCTTCCTTATGTTTTCCTTCTAAATAATACTTTTGACCTGCTGTTAAAAATTTAGTAGATGATTGTTGACTTGCAAATTTTGTGTACTGGCGATAATCAGTATAACCACTTACAAAAGCAATTAATGTTTTATTCTGAGAAGTTGAATCGCTACTTAAATATAATTCGCAATCGTCATCTCCAGATACCCAAAATGTATAATTACCCGTTACAGGTGCACAAATATATCCTCTCAACCTGCTTGAATAATTATCTGAAATATCTATTGGTCCTTCAAATGAAGTTAAGAAAGAGCTTGAATTTACTAATCCATCAAAAATTGATTGAGTAATTAAATTACCGCTATTATTTATCCATTCTTCGCGTAATATTGTTCCAGTTGATGTACATAAGGATGAAGGAAGTATTTGTATTGTTACTAAAGCAGAAGTTGTTGAAGCTCCAGCATTATCAAAAGCCTTAGTTGATATTATATAATTTCCAGCTAACAAAGTTGATATTATAAAATTGTAAGGACTTGTCAAGTCTTCTCCTATCTTCAAAGAGCCTGCATAAAATTCAACTATTGTAATTGAACCATCTAAATCCGAAGCATTCGCAACTATTTGTAATAAATTACCCTCAATGATTTGCAGATTTTGAACTGGGGCTATGATTGAAATAGTTGGCAGTAAGTTAGCTGCAGAGTTTACTGTAACCCTCATTAAATCTGTTGCGGTGCTACCACTATTATCCGTAACAGTTAATTTAAACTCATATTCTCCTGCTAATAAAGAAGAAACTGTTAAATTTTGGGAAGAAGTATTGGTTAATGTACAATTTGCTCCAGAATTTTTTGACCATAAATATCCCGTAATGGTTCCATTAACATCTGTACCAGCTCCATTTATAGTTAAAGAATTTACTGGCAATGTTATTACCTTATCAACTCCTGCATTTGCTGAAGGAATATTATTTCCCGATGGTAAAACGGATACAACAACATCATCAAAACTTTGATTTCCCGAATTATCAATCACAATAAGTCTAAACGTGTAATTGCCTTGTACCATGTTAGAAACTGTCAGCGTAGAGGTAGTTTGGTTAGTTAAGGTTACAGTAGATCCAGCAATTTTAGTCCAGGTGTAAGAATTTATTGTTCCATTAGGATCAGTAGCAGTACCAGCAATAGCAATTGAATTTGTCGGCAGGTTAATAAATTTATCAACTCCTGCGTTTACAATTGGAGGTATAATGACGGTAGGAACCACATTTTTACTATACTGCAACATCCAAGTATAAATATCATAACCCCCAGTTCCATCATAGGTTTTGGTCCAAGCATCATGACCTCCACTAGTATAAATAGTTTTCTTTGCTGCAATAGGTGGAGGGGTGTTACAAGCATTGATGGATGCAATTGCATTATTTGTACCAGCAACACCTACAGTTCCGTCATCATTATTGTGAAAAGCCCAAACCGGAACATTTTTCATATTACAGTTTCCGGCCGAACCCCAACCAGCAATCGGAACAACAGCTGCAATTTTATTGGGATAAACTCCTGTATATAAGAATGAACCTCCTCCTCCCATACTAAAACCAGTTAGATAAACTTTATTGGTATTTACTCGGTTTTCGTTGCTCATTTTATCTATAAATTCATTAACAACTTTAGTAGCCCATCCTCCCGCAAAAATATAGGTTTGTGGAGTTGCTACGATAAATGGAAATTCTCTACCACCTTGAATTAATTTCGCTGGACCATGTCGAGTTAAATTTCCATAGTTAAGTGTACCCTTTTCACCTTGCCCGTGCAGGACTACAAGAAGCGGAAATGTTTTTGTTGGATTTCTATAATACTCCTCTGGATAATATAATAAGTATCCATGCAACTGACCATCTCCTAAACTGGGATTTGAAGTATAACTTAATTCTTTTTGCTTTTTTTCTAAAACGCTTATGTATTTTTTTACAGAAACATCAGCCATCAAAACGCCGCCACTTTCAGCAACTAAATAACTATAATAAGTTTTGTTATCTGGCATTTCTGAGGCAATAATCAAATTCGTATCACCAGCTGCTAAAGTTATACTACCTTTCTTTTGAATGTCTGTAATAATTGATCCGGTTGCAGCACTTTTTACAGCTGAAGCAGTTAAATTAGCTTGATCAGATTTATAAATCACATAGTAAATTGTAGATGATTGATTTGATTTTACTGTAAAATCTATTGATGATGCTCCACTACTTGATTTAGGATACCCTGAACTCCAACTTGGTTGAGCAAATGCAAAACTTGTAGACCCAAATAAACCTACTGTAACTAGGGCAACAATTTTTCGAATAGATAACTTTTTAAACATAATTTTTATAAATTAAATAATTGAACAATTTGATATAATAAGTACAAAAAGGTTTTAACCCTTTTAGATTTTAGTAACTGAAATAAAAATTAAGGAATTTATCTGAAATGATCGTAACTAGTTCATCAAAAGAATTTTAGAAATAAAATTCTTTTGATTTTTTAAGGGTAGACATCGGATTTTGAATTCCACGAAAACTTAATCAATAATTGAACCGAAAATTGCAATACCTAATATGGGGTATTTTTTACTAAGTAAAAATACGTAGAATAATCCCGTTTTAAACGAAAAAAGCCACCTTTTTGGGGTGGCATTTTTTTATTTTTTTAAAAAATCAAATTTCTTTTAAAATTTTTCCGGTTATTATTTTTCCGTCTGATAATTGAATATTATAAAAATAGAAACCAACTGGCATGCTAAATTTATCTAATTGAATAAATGATTCTTTTCCAGCTATCGGTAAAACTAAAATCTCTCTTCCTAATATGTCCGTTAGTTTAAAAACTGCTTCTTCATCATTAGAAAGTTGAACAGTTATTTGATTTGTAAATGGATTAGGATAAACTTCAAAGTCAATAACTGATTCGTTTTCGTTAAGTATCACTTCACGTTTACCACCACCATTATTTAATAATTCAGATATTTCAATTCCAGAAATAATTGGGTTTGAAAGTTGTCTTACAAATTCTATATCCAAAAAATTATCTGTTACATTTAAATAAAATGTTTTAACCAAAGCTGAGGAGTCGGCCTCTGCCATTACATTTAAATTATCTAAAAACTTTTTGCCTTCTAAATACACATCAAACTCACGATTTGTTATTCCAGCTAATACATTAGCATTGTTTTCAGCAAAATACAACCGAACTTCAAAATCACCATTATTTACAGGAAACTCATACGTAAGTGGAATAATTGATGAAGTATGATAGCGATAAGTTTTAAATATTTGATCAGGAGCACCTGTCTTATTAACTTCTGCCCATACGCTTTTACCGGTTACAAAGCCAACATTAGCGGGCAATAAAAACGGATGTTGATTTAGTAATAGATCCTGATCCCAATCTACAGGGTTACTTACAATGTGACTTCCTCCTGCATTGACTCGGTAGATAGTACTAGAGGATGGTGAAGAAATAAAAATTTTCATTTCATCTTTTGTGGTATCGTTATCATTATCTATTACTGTTAAAGAAATTGTATACGTACCAGATATATAATTACTTACTGCAACTTTTATCGTATTACTATTAACTAAATTTAAAACAGACGGTCCTGAAATTTGAGTCCATGATATTGATGCAATCGTTCCATCTGGATCTGTTGCTGTTCCTCTCAAATTAAGTGATTTTGCGTTGGCAAAAATATACCTGTCTGGTCCCGCTTTGGCAATTGGAGGTAAATTTTGCTGAATAACAGTTACAGAAACTGTATCGATACTTGTTGCGCCAGAGTTATCTTTAACTAATAGCAAAAACTTATAATTACCTAAAGTCGGGTTGTTTATTGTTAAGCTACTTAAAGATGTTCCGCTCAAAGAAACACTTGGACCTGATATTTTTGTCCAAATGTATGATACTATTGAACCATCCAAATCAATTGTATTAGAATTTAAAACAATAGAATTTACACCTTCAACTTCCATCTGATCTCCACCAGCATCGGCAAATGGAATCAAATTAATATAAGGAGAAAGTTTGCTTCCGCTAATTGGACTTTCAAGAGTTCCATCTGGTAATTTCCAAGAAACAGATACATTGTCAAACCCTGTTCCTTCTTTATGAAGTACTTCAATATAGTATTTTTGACCTGCAACTAAACTAATAGGTAATGAAGTTTGCGAAGAATATTTTGAAAGCTCTCTATAATTTGTAAATCCACTGATTGATGCAATTTTCGTTTTACTTCCACTTCCAGCACCTGTACTTAAAAACAATTCACAATTATCATCTCCAGAAATATAAAAAATATAATTGCCAGACATTGGCGGACAAATATAGCCTCGCATTCTTGACTGAAAATTATCACTTATATTTTGTCCAGACTCTGCCATTGTTAAAAGTGAACTTGAACTTATAAGTGTTGGAAATACCGTTTGAACCAAATTATTTCCTTGAATATTGTTCCATTGTTCACGCAATAAAAAACCAGTTCCACTACAAGTAATAGGAGAAATTACCTGAACTGTTACAATTGGTGATTGAGAAACAAGATTTAAATTGTCTACAGCTTTTACGCTTAATTGATGATAGCCAACAGATAAATTATTAACAAGAAATGAAAATGGGCTTGTAATAGCTTCTAAAAGCTTTATATTACCATCGTATAATTCGACTTTTGATATTGTCCCGTTATTATCAATGGCGGATACACTAATTTGAACTGGATTGCCTTGAAGCAATACAAAATTTGTTGTTGGACTTAAAATAGAAACAATCGGTGCTTGATTTATTAAAGAATTTACGGTAACAGTTACGTCATCTTCATCTATTGCTCCGCTATTATCGGTAGCTGAAAGTCTGAAAACATACACACCAACCTGCAAACCAGTTATGAACAGACTTGCCGAGTTTGGGTTTGTCAATGTACATACTCCACCACTTTGTTTTGTCCAACTATAGGTTGCAATCGTACCATCACTATCCGAAGCATTTCCTACAATAGTAACAGCGGTAGTTGGTAGGGTAATTGATTTATCATTACCTGCATTTGCCACAGGTGATAAATTTGTAGTTCCTCCATTGTTGAAATAAGCAATAGTTACATCATCAAAACTAATATCTCCATCATTATCGGTAACAGATAGTCTAAAAGTATAAGTCCCAGAGCCGATATTGGTTAAAACTAAGTTTTGAGAGTTTGTACTTCCTATTGTTATTGTAGATGGTCCACTTAATTTTTTCCATAAATAGGTTGTAATTGTACCATCTGGATCCGTTCCATTTCCTAAAAGTGTAACACTGTTTTGTGGAAAAACTAACGTTTGATCTGATCCTGCATAAGCAGTAGGACCAATATTTGATTGTTGCAAAACTGTTAAAGTTGCTTCACTAAAAGCAATATCTCCTGTATTGTCTGTTGCGGTTAATCTAAAAACGTATACTCCGGCAACTAGATTGCTTAATTGTAATGAGGCTACATTTTGAGCTCCCAATGTTACTGATGGTCCAGAAATTTTTGTCCAACTGTAACTTACAACTATTCCATTAGGATCGGATGCACTCCCAAATAAAGTTATAGTATTTGCAGGAGCGGTAATTGATTTATTTGCTCCTGCGGAAACTACAGGTGGAACTCCTGGAACTGCGACTAAATTTTTAGTATATTGAAGCATCCATGTATAAATATCATGATTTGCACTTCCATTATAGGTTTTTTCCCAAATTCCATGTCCTCCATTTGGATAAATTGTCTTTATTGCTGGAACGGTAGGTGGTGGATTACATGCATTTATGTTTGCAACTGCATTATTGGTACCTGCTACTCCTACCGAACCATCATCTTGAGCATGAAATGCCCAAACAGGAACGTTAGTTAAATTGCACATTCCTCCAGAACTCCATCCAGCAATAGGAACAATAGCAGTCACTTTATTTGGATAGCCGGCAGCATACGCAAAAGCTCCGTTGCCTCCCATACTGAATCCCGTAACATAAATTTTATTAATATTAACTCTACTATCAATCACCATTTTGTCCAAAAATTCATTTACAACACTTTTTGCCCAGCTACCGGCATATATATACGTTTGTGGGGTTGCTATTATAAATGGGAAGCTTCTGCCGCCATCAACAAGTTTTGCAGGTCCATATCTATTTAAAGCACTGTAATTTAAAGTACCTCGCTCACCAATTCCATGTAAAACTATAAGTAATGGAAAATCTTGATTAGGATTTTTATAATATTCTTCTGGGTAATACAATAAATAACCATGTAGTTGTCCATCACCTAATGAAGGATTGGATGTATAGCTTAGTTGTTTTTGTCTTTTTGGTAATACAACTGTTTCCTTATAAACATTTGAATTTGCCATAGAAACTGAACCATTATCAGCAGACAGATACACGTAGTAGGTTTTATCATTGGTAAATCCAGTAAGATTTAAAATGGCAGTATCTGAAGACCCAATAATAATACTACCATTTTGCTGCAAATTTCCATTACCATTACTGCCATTCGATAAGGCAGCAGATTTTACTGAGGCAGCTGTAAGTGTATTTTGATCATTTTTATAAATCGCATAATAAACTATGGTCGCATTATTTGTTTTAACTTTAATATCCATAGATACAGCTCCGTGCAGAATTGACGGAAAGTTACTTTGCCAGGTTGGTCCATTTTGAGCAATAATTTTTTGATTTAACCCAAAAAAAAGCAAAAAGAACAAAATATGGAACTTGAAGATAGACTTAGAGAGCATAATAAAATATTGAGAACGATGAAATATAAACGATTAAATAATTTTTTCATCCATACACAAATTTTGTGCCCGACTGATTTTTCTTTAAAAGTCGATCGTGAATATAGTTAAATTATTAAAAATCAAAAGCTGATGTAAGACCAAATTATTGCTTTTTGGTTATTAATTAAATTCTAACAAAATAAACAGGAAGAAAAATTATCTTTTTATTATTTTAGCTTTCCTTTGATTTGCTCCTCTGCTTTTGCTATTACTTCTAATGCAGTGAGGTTTTTTGATGAGAAAGGCTCCAAAACTTCTAGGCTTATTTTTTCGCCAAAACTTAGTGGAAACTGACCATATCTAAAAATTTTCCATGAGTTATTGATAACTAATGGCAAGATTAAAGCATCTGGTGCTTCCCTAAGTAGTGTGCTGATTCCACCAATTGAAAACGGTTTTAATATTCCTGTTTTAGATCTTGTTCCTTCTGGAAATATCAAAGCACTCAATTTTTTTTCTTGAATTAATTTTCCAAGTTTTTCTATTTCAGCCAATGCTTGAGCCTTATCATTCCGATCTATAAGCGCAGCCCCGCTGTGTCTTAAATTATAGGAAATGCTTGGTATTCCTTTTGCCAGCTCTTTTTTGGAAACAAATTTCAAATTTATTTTTCTCAGATACCAAATAATCATAGGCATATCATACATGCTTTGGTGGTTACTTATAGCTATTATAGTTTGGCCAACAGGTAAGGAGTAATTAATTATAAATTTTATTCGTGTACCTATAGTTCTGAAGTTTTGAAGTAAAAAAAAATTTAGCAGATCCACTGATCGTTTATGTGCTTTTTCTCCAAAAAAATTAAACGCAATTACTTGAACCACGTGAAAAATTAACAAAAGCAGAAAAAAAAATAGGTAATGAATTGGCGTAAAAAGAAATCCAAAAAGTTTATTCATAAAATATTTTGAGAGCAATGTACATACCTTTCACTTAATTTGCATAATGGAAATTACACTCACAACACCAGCTATCTTATTTCCGGCTATATCTTTATTGCTATTAGCATATACAAACCGTTTTATGGCTTTGGCTTCTTTAATCAGAAGTTTAAAAACCCAGTATATCGAAAATCATAATCCAAATATTATTGGCCAGATTGATAACTTAAGACGCCGAATTTTACTAATCCGATATATGCAAGGTTTCGGTATTGCTGCTTTCTTTTTATGTGTTTTAAGTATGCTGGTTTTGTTTTTCGACGAACAGGAAATTGGAAAATACATATTTGCAAGTAGTCTTGGTTTATTAATGGTTTCCTTGTATTTATCTTTTCGCGAAATTCATATATCGGTAAATGCCTTAAATCTTGAACTGAAAGATTTAGAAAAAATTGAGATTAATCAAAAATAATGGCAAAAAAAAACCCTGATTGCTCAGGGTTTTTTAATTATTTATTTAAAATTATTGCTTTAATACTTTATCGGTAGCCACCTTATTTTCAGCTTCAACAGTGTATAAATAAACGCCTTTTGCTAAACCTGAAAGATCTACTTCAATAGTTGTTTTTCCTGAATTAAATTTCGAAACAGAATTTTGAACAACAACTTGTCCAAGAGTATTTAAAACTTTTACATTCACAATACTGCTTCTATTTAAGTTTATTTCAATATTCATTTTATCCGAGGTTGGATTTGGAAATGCTTTAGAAACGGAAAATAAATCATTGCTTAGCTGCCCAATGCTGGAAGTTAAACCCAATGCTGCAACAATTCTTGGATTAAAAAATCCTTGTAATGTATCAACGTAAGCTTTTCCTTTAGCAGATGACATATTTGGATTCGTTGCTTTACTATTATTGTTTAAAGTAACTCCACTATTTCCGCCTGTTACAGCGCTTGCAGGAATTGCAAGTACTGTTGCTTCATCCCACCATTCCCAAGGTCCAGCTTGAAAAGAAGGAACCAAAACAATTGGAAATATATTTTTTGAACCGCCATTAACTTGATTTGCTCTTACAGAATATGGATCATTAAAAGTTTGAGAATTCAAAACATTATTATTTCCTAATCTATTTGCACGATCAATTACACCTTTACTTCCAGAGACATTTACAACAAAATCTCCAGTTGTTGGCACGATAACCCCACCAAAAACATAAGGAGCAAATGGATCTGTTGTAACGTGTGCAACCGCCATTGGCACATCACCTGCTTCTAACCATGAGGAATCGCCCATAGCTCCACCAAAATTGATACAAAATTGAATATCACTTGAGTAGCCTAAATTGGTAGTTGTAGTGCTGTTCAATTGCGGAATACCACCTTCTCCTTCAAAACCACCAAGTGTACCTTGATTTATAAAAGATTGACCAGCAACAAAACCATATTGTGCATTTGAAACCGCTGCTTGAAATTTAGGCAAATCAATTTCGCCAAATTTATCAAGAGTTGCATATGCTAAAGAAACATAACCACCAGATCCCTGACCAACTAAAATAACTTTATTGGTATCTACTTTAAAACCATTATTTGCCGTTGCTGCATTTTTTTTAAAATAACGTACACAAGCTTTTGCATCTTGAATGGAACGATAAACTGCACTTAGCAATGTTCCTGTTCTAATGTCTTGTCCTGCTGCTCCTGTTGCTGCCGGATTCCAGCCAGTACGATAACTTGCAGCTACTGCCACATAGCCACGTTTTGCAAATTGTCTGCACATTTCTGCTACGGTACTGTCTTTTCTACCGCCAGTTACTTGACCATTAATGTACTGTGGTAAAAAACTACCCGTGTGTAAATAAACTACTAATGGTCTTAATAAATTAGCTGGGTCTCCCACTGGCTCGTATACATCCATTCTTAAAGGTATCAAAGCTGGTGTTCCAGTTAGCACTGAAAAGTTACGTGCGTATACAGTATCGCTGGTAACTTTTATTTGCGAAATAAAGTTTGCTTGTAAGTAACGTTGCGCATTAGCAGTATTAATACCAATACCATAAGCTACCAAAGCAGCACCTAGTAAAATTTTTTTCATTTGTTTATTTTTTATATTATACTTCGCAAGATAAGAATAAAAATACCCCCTTGTGGGTATTTTTTATTTTTTTGCTAAATCTACTAAAACAGAAAAATAAGCTAGTCTTCCAATTAAAGGTCCACCATAGACCTCGTAATGCATGTTATTAAGTAAATTTGCACAACCTAACTTGAAAGTAGTTTTTATAGTTGGTATTGTTTTGCTTATTTGAGCATCGACTAAATCATAATTCGGAACAAAACCGGTAAATTGTGGCGAGCCTTCAAATACATATCCTTCCACCCATTTATAATTTATACTAAAACCAATGTTTCTGAAGGTAACAGGTCCAATTTTTTGAAAAATATCTCGCCCAGATATTCCGATATTGAACTTGTGCTTAGGCGTATTGAATGCTGGAATGATTGGATCTTGATCATCTTTAAGATTTAATTTATTGAAAGAATAATTTCCATTAATAGAATAGAAATTTTTGAAAAAATAATTTAACCCAATTGAAAAACCTTGAGTTGTAACTACATCATTCGCATTTGCTGCGACCCTATATGCCTGCAAATCTGAAATATTTAAGCCAAAATCTGTTGTGTAATCTACATCAACTCCAATTTTATATCCAATAAAATATTGGTATCTACTGAAATAATAGCTGCCGTCAATAAATAAACGATTAAATAAAGATGTTCTGTAACCTAACTCTATTGATTTTACTTGCTCAGGTCTTATTTTTTCTACGTTAAAATAACGTAACGTATCAGGATTTTGGGTATTCAATAAATCAATCAGCGATTCTACTGTTACCAAAGAATCTATTCCATTCAAATTACCCAATAAAATAGCTGTCCCTACATTATAATATAAATACTGATCGGCCAGAGTAGGATTTCTAATTGCCGAAGACAGTGAAATTCTCGCAATGTTTTGAGGATTAAAAGTATAAACTGCAGATGCAGCTGGTGAAAATAAATAGTCGAAGTTTTGATTTTTGTCCAATCGTCCGGTTAAGTTTATTTTAAGTTTATCATTCATAAACCTTTTTTCCACACCAAAATAAATTCCAAATTCTTGGTTTGTAATCGTATTTCTTTTGAAAGTTGTATCAGCAGTTAAGGAATCTCGCGGAGTAATAGTACGAACCAAAGTATCGCTAAAAATTGTACCCTGAGATTGTGGTGTATATATTCTATAATTTCCTCCTAAAGTTATTTCTGCAAATCTTGGAGTGAACTTTCGTTCAGCTTGAATATTGTACAAGGCAGACTTATCTAAAAAACGAGAACCACCTTCACCAAAAGCACTTTTACTGATTATACTTTTGAATGCCGTATCAAACGAAAATGTTCCTGGCTCTAAAAAGGCATATTCTCCAATGTCAGGTCTATTGGTGCTGTCGGCTACAAATCTTGCTCTGTCATGAAATTTTACTAAATCTTCATTATAATTGGATAACAGAAAAGGATAAATTTTGCTTTGAAATTCAAGAAAACCTTCCGGTGTCGCTGGAAAATCAGACCTTTTTGGAGCATTTGGATCAGTTTCTAAAATATTTTGAAAAAAACTATTTGCATTCTGGCTCCAGTAGTTTCTGTAATACCCAGACCATTCAGTCGTAGTTTTTGCTTTTTGTTGTAATAATAATGAAGTAAAAACTGCATCATATGATTTCCCAGCATTTTCATTGGTTGCAAATGCTCGAATAAAAAATTTATCGTTTCTTAATTCTAATCGGTTTTGCAGAAAGGTAATATCTTTTAAGCTATATCTATTATCACCTTGATAAACTGTTGTTCCTGTTCCAAAATTTAAAGCATAAATTAGTTCCGTATTTTTTGCCTGATTTACTTTATAATGAACTGCAGTACCTAATTTTAAGTTTCTAGTATCGTAATCAACTATATCTTCTTCTTTGTAACCTGTTCGATATCGTATATTTAATCCTGGTAATGCACGTGGTAAAGCAGAATCATCATTATCATTATTATATTCATCTCCGTATATATTTACTGCATCAAAACCTCCTGGGTTTTTCGCATCTGACAAACTTACATCTGTTGGGTTGTAATTTGTCGCCCTCCAGTCATCTGCACGTAAATAAAATATATTGAATTTATAGGCTAAAAAATCTTGTCCGTTTTTATTTTTGAAAGCTTGAGCCCAGCGAATCGCACTTTCCGATAATCCTCTCTCACCTATTTTGCTCATTACGCTTAAACCTTGATGCACAAATGGATTTTTCGTATTCATACTAATAACTCCATTGAATGCATTCGGCCCGTACAAAGCAGAACTTGCACCAACTATAATATCAACTTTCTGAACATCCAGCTCAGATGCCCCTAAAAAATTTCCTAATGAAAAATTTAATCCTGGAGCTTGATTATCAACCGCATCTATTATTTGTAAAGATCGAACCGGTGAAGTGCTGTTAAAGCCCCTGGTGTTTATTACTTTAAAACCAATACTTGCCGACAATAAATCTACTCCTTTTAATTGACCCAAACCTTCATAAAAATTAGCTGCCGGAGTTTCTTTTATGGCTGTGAGGTCCAAAGATTCTATTGTAAGTGGTGATTCTTTTTGTTTTTCGCTCAATCTTTCAGAAATTATAACAATTTCTTTTCCGGTAATTGATGATTCATCTAATAAAATGTTAACAGAAATACCAGCCGAAAATTTTACCGTTTTTGTACGGTATCCTATATAAGATATAACTAAACTATCACTTGCATTTGGATCGGTTTTAAAACTAAATTTTCCATTAAAATCAGTTCTAATTCCGTTAGAGGTTCCCTTTTGAGTAACGGATGCACTCACTAATGCTTCTTTAGAAATTCTGTCGGTAACAGTTCCTATTGCATCTTGAGAAAAACCTTTAACACAAACAAATAATGAACAAACTAAACAAGTATAAGTAACCTTATTCCTATTCTTAAAAAGATTTAGTATGTTTTTTATCATTATTAAATTAGTAAATAAATGTAAATTTCTTATAAATTTTTTATGGAATTCCAGCCCTGTGCTTTTATTTCGTGAATTATGTTGCTTTTAGATTGCATATTAATTCCTTCTGAAGCATCAGTGATATAGCCGATCACACTAATATCCATATTATTTTTTATTATTTCATAATGCTGTTGATTTAGTGTAAACAGTAATTCATAATCTTCACCTCCATTTAATGCACAAGTGGTTGGATCTAAATTAAATTCTCTTGCCGTATCATAGGTCATAGGGTCGATGGGTATCCTTTCTTCATAAAGTACACAACCTACTTTTGATTGCTTACATATATGTATAATTTCTGAAGCCAAACCATCCGAAATATCAATCATAGAGCTTGGTATTATCTTTTTTTCTTCAAAAAATCTGATAATATCCTCTCTGGCTTCTGGTTTTAATTGACGTTCTACAATGTAATCTTTACCTTCCAAATCTGGCTGAATTGCTGGATTTGCTAAAAAAACTTGTTTCTCTCTTTCCAATAATTGTAATCCAGTGTAGGCAGCTCCTAAATCTCCACTTACACAAAGTAAATCTCCCGCTTTTGCTCCATTTCTATAAACAATTTGTTTTTCATCAGCATAACCAATTGCTGAAATTGAAATAACAATACCTTTTTTTGAGGAGCTTGTATCACCACCAACCAAATCTATGGAGTATTTTTCGCAGGCTAGTTGTGCACCAGAATAAAATTCTTCCATTGCTTCTAATGAGAATCTATTCGAAACGCCAATTGAAATGGTTATTTGTTTTGGTTCGGCATTCATGGCATATATATCTGATATATTAACCACTACTGATTTGTATCCCAAATGTTTAAGAGGTGTATAAGCCAAATCAAAATGAATATCTTCTAATAAAAGATCTGTTGTAATCAGTGTTTTTTTTCCGTTTGCATCTAAAACTGCAGCATCATCTCCAATTCCTTTTACACTACTCGTATTTTTAATTTCAAAATTTTTTGTGAGATGATCTATTAAACCAAATTCTCCTAATTTTCCTAATTCCGTTCTATCTGTATTTTCAAACATATTTTTTTATTAAAGACCAAGTTTAGCCGAAATTTCTAGCATTCTATCAATAGGTGCTCGTGCATTTTGTAATATAAAGTCCGAAAGTATTATTTCCGGTAATTCATACTTAAGACATATGTATAATTTTTCAAGCGTATTTCTTTTCATGTGTGGGCATTCATTGCAAGCACAATTATTATCAGGTGGTGCAGCAATAAACATTTTATTTGGCGACGATTTTTCCATTTGATGTAATATACCTGCTTCTGTTGCCACAATAAATTCATTCGCAGGATTATTGATTGTATATTTTAATAATCCTGTTGTCGATCCAATGTAATCTGCTAATTCTAAAACAGATTCTTCACATTCTGGATGTGCAATAATTTTGGCATCAGGATGTCTGTTTTTTAGTTTACTAATTTTTTCTCTCGAAAATATTTCGTGAACCATGCAGGCACCATTCCACAAAACCATATTTCTGCCAGTCAATTTATTAATATAAGCCCCTAAATTTTTATCAGGAGCAAATATTATTTTTTGGCTTTTTGGTAGACTTTCTACTATTTGCACTGCATTGGTACTCGTGCATACAATATCTGTTAATGTCTTCAGTTCTGCAGAGCAATTTATATAACTTATAACGATATGATCTGGATATCTTTCTTTAAATTTAGAAAACAAACCAGCAGGACAAGTATCAGCCAGAGAACAACCTGCTTTTAAATCGGGTAGGATTACTTTTTTCGATGGTGATAAAATCTTTGCAGTTTCTGCCATAAAATGAACACCAGCAAAAACAATAATATCAGCTCTTGTTTTAGCCGCTTCTTGTGATAATCCTAAACTATCACCAATATAATCTGCTACATCTTGAATTTCACCATCTTGATAATAATGGGCAAGTATTACTGCATTTTTTTGTTTTTTTAATTCATTTATTTCTTTAACCAAATCTATGGCAGGGTCTATTTCTATTTCAAGAAATCCTTTTATAGTTAAATCATTTTTATGCATAAGATTTTATTCACACATTAAATAAATAATAAATAATTTTTAAAAATTAATTTACCCTTTATTATGGTGTTAGTTTAGTGGATAAAAATAAATGATATCGCGTTGATTATTGGTTTTATTATTTTTGTTAACATTAAGTTAACATAGATAGTTTTTTATAGCTTTATTTTTCAAGTATATAGCTTATATGTTGGTATCTATTCTTTATATTATTGTTTAATATTTGTTAGTACGATAATTGTTGATGAATGAGTTTGTGTTGTGCAGTAGCTATATGAAACTTTTTGTACAATCTACTACTGAAAAAATAATCAGTTTATAAAAATCAATTATTGGTTAATTGCTTACACAAAATTAACATTTAGGTAACAGTTATTAACACAGAGTTTACATTGGATAATAAAAATATATGCGTAAAGTAGATTTTTTGGTAATTGGATCAGGCATAGCAGGCTTAAGTTTTGCATTAAAAGCAGCTAAATATGGTAAAGTTTGTATCGTAACCAAATCAAACGAAGATGAATCAAATACCAAATATGCACAAGGCGGTGTTGCTGTTGTTTTAAATAAATCAGATACGTTTGAAAAACACATAAGCGATACATTAATAGCTGGAGATGGTTTATGCGATCAAAATATTGTCGAGATAGTTGTTAAAGAAGCACCAGAAAGAATTGCTGAAATAATTTCGATGGGTACAAATTTCGATAAAACTACCTCGGGTGAGTATGATTTGGTCAAAGAAGGTGGTCATAGCGATAGCAGAATTTTGCATTATAAGGATATTACAGGTTTTGAGATAGAGAGATCATTACTTGGACAGATTCATAAAAATAAAAATATAGAAATACTGACTCATTATTTTGCTGTCGATTTAATTACACAACATCATTTGGGACTTGATGTGAGTAAATCAAAAGCTAATGCAACTTGTTTTGGAGTTTATGTACTGAATGCAGAAAATCAAAAAGTTGAAAGTATATTGAGTAAAATAACGCTAATGGCAGCTGGAGGTGCAGGCCATGTGTATAGGAATACCACGAATCCAACTATTGCAACTGGCGATGGTGTTGCAATGGTTTACCGAGCAAAAGGAAAAGTAAGAAATATGGAATTTATCCAGTTTCATCCTACTGCATTATACAATCCAGGCGAGTATCCTTCTTTCTTAATTTCTGAGGCAATTAGAGGAGCTGGCGGTATTTTAAAAACATCAAAAGGGGATGAGTTTATGCAAAATTACGATCTGCGTAAATCTCTTGCTCCCAGAGATATTGTTGCCAGAGCTATAGATTCTGAAATGAAAAAAAGCGGGGAAGATTTTGTTTATCTCGATATTCGCCATGTTAAAAAATCAGAGATCCTTAAACATTTTCCGAATATTTATGCAAAATGTTTGAGTATTGGGATAGACATGTGCAAAGATATGATTCCTGTTGTGCCAGCTGCTCATTATATGTGTGGTGGTGTAGTTGCCGATGAAAATGGTAAATCAACGATAAAAAATTTGTATGCTTGTGGCGAGTGTGCTTCCAGTGGATTGCATGGAGCTAATAGGCTGGCTAGCAATTCTTTAATTGAAGCATTAGTTTTTTCTCATCGTGCTTTTAATATAGCAATTCAAGAATATAATTTCATCGAATATCAAGAAGATATTCCTGAATGGAATGAGTTTGGAACATCACAGCCGAATGAATATATTTTAGTTTCGCATAATTTAAGAGAATTACAGAATATAATGAGTGATTATGTCGGGATAGTTAGGTCGGATTTTAGACTGGATAGAGCACACAATCGATTGAAGTTTTTATATGAAGAAACCGAAGAATTTTATAAAAAGACAACGCTTTCAGTTAGGCTTTGTGAATTAAGAAACCTTATCCAGGTAGCTTATACTATCGTTAAAGCAGCTAAATTGAGAAAAGAAAGCCGAGGTTTACACTTTACAACTGATTATCCGAACAAAAATGAAAATTTATTAACAGATACTATTTTTTAATATGCCGCTTATACAGTCAGTTAGAGGTTTTAGTCCGGTTCTTGGTAATAATATGTTCATTGCAGAGAATGCTACGATCGTTGGCCAAGTTACTATTGGTAATGGATGCAGTATTTGGTTTAATGCAGTTATTAGAGGCGATGTTAATTCTATTGAAATTGGAAATGACACCAATATTCAAGATGGAGTAATCATTCATGGAACGTATGAAAAAGCATCAACAAAAATTGGTAATAAAGTATCAATTGGTCACAGAGCTTTAGTACACGGATGCCAAATTCACGATTTTGTATTAATAGGAATGGGAGCAATAATTATGGATCATGCTATTGTTGAAAGCAATTGTATCATTGCTGCCGGTTCAGTTGTTTTGCAAAACTTTGTATGCGAAGCTGGATATTTATATGCAGGTACTCCTGCAAAAAAAATAAAACTACTTACTAATGATCAGTTAGATTTATTGCAAAAATTACCAGCTAATTATCAATTATATGCTACTTGGTTTTAATTGGCTGGCAAAGCATAATTAATATCTAAATCCCAGTTTGCTCTAAGTTTTATTTCTCCTTTATAATATAAAATTTGTTCGGGTTGAATTTTTTGTAAATAGTTTCCAGTATCCCATTTCCCATTTCTGTTTTCATCCTTTATTGCTGATAAAGTATATAAGCCAGGCAGTAATGTATTTATAGTAATAATAGTGTCTTTATTTACTTGAATCTGATTAATTAATAATCCTTTATCATCTTTAATTCTAACTAAATAAGAAATACTGTCTGTTTTTTTTATTTTGACTGTTAGATTTCCAAAATCAGATTCACTGGTAAGTTTAAATTTTAAAGATGTACTGTCATTTTCTTGAACATTAATAAATGCACCTTTATTTATTACTAATTCATAAGCTGCATTTTCTTTCCAAAGATAAATAAGCTTAATCTTCTTTCTTTTTTCATCTATAGTTTCGATGGCATATTCTTTTATTTTAATAGAATCTTCATAAAGACTTATTAATTCTTTATTAAAAGTTTTATATAGCTTCGATAATTCTATTATTAATGCTTGATTTGGTTTTATTAAATTTCCGTTCAATAAATTATTGGTAAATAAAATTGATGTAGGAATTAAGTTTTTCTTTTTAGCAATTCTTATAAAAACTGTATCAGTTAGCATGCCGTCTGCGCTTACAATTACTCGTAATGAATCGCTAATGTCTTCATCAAAATTTACAATTAAGCTATCATTTTCTGTATTAAAATCAAAGCTTTTACCGATACTATCCACATATGCATCTGGATAAATAAGTTTAATATTCTTTGCTGTATTATTAAATTTCAATAGCAATTTTGAGTTCGCGTATTTCTTTTCAGTTATTTTTAAAAGTAATCCACGTTCTTTGAAAAGATTAAGAATTATACCCGCAGTGTCTTTCGATAACAGGATAGAATAATTAATAAAACCAATTTTCTCAGCTCCTGAATTAAATTTAAGGTTATTGTCTGTTTCTAGCAATGCTAAAAGTTTGTATTCTCCCGCATGTAAGTTTTCAAAAATAAATGTTCCATCTTCAGCAGCAATGGTATATGATAATGGTTTACCTAAGTAGATAACCGAATCGTTTAATTCGTCGTAAAGCAAAATTTTGGTATTAGGAAGCGATTTACCTGACTCAATATCAATCGCCTTCCCTGATATTTTTAGAGAATCCAACTCTCTCCCTGTTGCAAAAACATATTTAAAATTAGTTAGCGCATTACTTTCTCTAGTATCTTGAATCGATGAACCAAAATTAAATGAGTAGGTTGTGTTTTTTTTTAGCGTATCAGTTAACGCAATTATTAGTTTATTTTTTTTGATAATGATTTTCGGCTCTTCAATTAGTGGGCTGATTACCAATTCGCTTTTCTCTTCATCTATTTTAATTAATTCATTAAAAACTAGCGTAAAATCTTTTCTATTTACACTTAAACTTAAATTTTTCGGATCGGCTTTTACCAATATTGGAGGTTCAACATCTTTTGGGCCTCCTGTAGGAGCAACAATACTCGCACAACCTGAAAAAATATAAAGGGCTAAAGAAATTATTGTATAGTAAAATTTAGCCTTACTATTAATGAATTTGAATTGGGTGTATTTCAAACTATCTAGAAATGTGAACCATTAATACAGATATATCAGAAGGGGAAACTCCTGAAATTCTTGAAGCATGACCTAGTGTTCTTGGTCGTACTTTACTAAGTTTTTCTCTTGCTTCTTTTGAAAGTGATTTTAACGTATGATATTCAAAATTATCGGTAATGGTAAGGTCTTCCATTTTCTTCATTTTCTTTACCATTTCATTTTCCTTATCAAAGTAGCTGTCATATTTTACTTTAATTTCTGCTTGCTCAATTATTTCAGTTGAATAATTTTTTAAAACTTCAGCTAATCCATTATGAGCTTTAGCTAAATCTTTTAACGTTAATTGTGGCCTTAACAACAAACTATGCAATTTAACTTTTTCATTTAAAATACTTGTTCCAACTTCTTCAAGCAATCTATTAATTTCTGTGGCTTCTATTTTAGTGTTTTTCAAAAACTCGATAATGTTATCAGCACCTGTAATTTTATTTTTTACTTGTTGCATTCTGTCATCTCCAATACAGCCAAGTTCAAAAGCTTTTGAACTTAAACGAATATCTGCATTGTCTTGACGTAGTAGTAAACGATGTTCAGCTCTGGAGGTAAACATTCTATATGGTTCTTCTGTACCCTTGGTTACTAAATCATCTACTAAAACACCTATATAGGAATCTGTTCTGTCAGCAATAAATGAATTTTTTTCATTTATTTTTTGATGAGCATTGATACCAGCAACAAAGCCTTGACAAGCAGCTTCTTCATAGCCAGTTGTTCCATTTATTTGTCCCGCAAAATATAAATTCTCTATTTTTTTGGTTTCTAAAGTTAGATTTAATTGCATAGGTGGAAAATAGTCATATTCAATGGCATAACCAGGTCTAAACATTTTTACATTTTCAAATCCTGCTATTTTTTTCATTGCTTTAAACTGGATCTCTTCAGGTAAAGAAGTGGAAAACCCATTTACATATATTTCTACGGTGTTCCATCCTTCGGGCTCTACAAAAATCTGATGTCTTGTTCTATCTGCAAAACGATTTATCTTATCTTCAATAGAAGGGCAATATCTCGGCCCTAAACCTTGGATACGACCTGTAAACATCGGAGATTTTTCAAAGCCTTCTTTTAATAAATCATGTACTTCGTTATTGGTGTAAGTAATATGGCAACTTCGTTGATTTTCAACTGCTTTAGTATCTGAGTAAGAAAATTTGGAAGGCTGATCATCTCCTTTTTGCTCTTCCATTGCTTCATAATTTAAAGATCTGCCATCAACTCTTGGAGGTGTACCAGTTTTCATTCGACCTGCCTCAAACCCCAACGACACTAACTGCTCAGTAATACCTGTTGCTGCTTTTTCAGCAGTTCTTCCACCTCCAAATTTTTTTTCACCAATGTGTATTACCCCATTTAGAAATGTACCGCTGGTTACAATTACACTTTTTGAATATATTTTCACCCCCATTCCAGTAATTACTCCACAAGCGGCACCTTTTTCTATTATTAATTCAGAAACCATGTCCTGCCAAAAGTCTACGTTTGGAGTTTGCTCAAGCATTAATCTCCATTCTTCGGCGAATTTTTGTCTGTCGTTTTGCGCTCTGGGGCTCCACATTGCCGGGCCTTTGCTACGGTTCAACATTCTGAATTGAATAGTGCTCTTATCAGTTACAATTCCAGAATACCCGCCCATTGCATCTATTTCACGTACTATTTGTCCTTTTGCAACACCACCCATCGCAGGGTTGCAACTCATTTGAGCAATCGTGGCCATATTCATTGTCACCAATAAAACCTTTGAACCAAGGTTTGCAACTATGGCCGCTGCCTCGCAGCCAGCATGCCCTGCTCCTATTACTATAACATCGTATTTTTCAAACATATTTTAGTGTTCCACGTGGAACTTTTATAAGATGTTCCACGTGGAACACGTTAAATTTAATTTACTAATTCACTTAACTCTAACCAACGATCTGTATTTTTTGATATTTCACTTTCAATAGATATCAGTTCAATGGAAATTTTCTTTATTTCAAAATGATCTAGTTCACCTGTCGATAATTTATCTGAAATGTTTAATTTTTTTATTTCAAGTTCAGCTATTTTTTCTTCAACATTTTTATATTCTTGGGTCTCTTTAAAACTAGCCTTCTTTTTTTCTTTAGTTGTATTACCTATTGTTTTATTAATAGTTAAATCGGGTTTTTTAACTACTTTACTACTATCGTTTGATTGCTCTAAAAGTTTTTCTCTGTAGTTTGAGTAGTTGCCTGGATGAAAATCAATTGTTCCGTTTTCTTCTATTGAAAATATTTGCTCCACTAATCTGTCCATAAAATACCGATCGTGAGATACAATGATTAAACACCCTTGATAGTTTTGAAGAAAATCTTCTAAAACATTTAAGGTAGCAATATCCAAATCGTTCGTGGGTTCATCCAAAATTAAAAAATTTGGATTTTTAATTAAAACTCTTAGTAAATGCAAGCGTTTCCTTTCCCCACCGCTCAATTTTTTGACTTGTGCTTGTTGAACAGGTGGCGCAAATAAAAACTGTGTTAATAATCGGGATGCAGACAATGTGCTTCCATCTCCCATAATTATATATTCAGCAACATCGGTTATTATATCTAATACTTTTGCATCCTCGTTAAAAGTTAATCCTTGTTGATCATAATAACCGAAAACAGTGGTTTCGCCTGTTTCTATTTTTCCTGAATCTGGTGCCAGATTTCCCGTAAACATGTTAAGCAAAGTTGATTTTCCAGAACCATTTTTACCCACCAAACCTATTTTGTCAAACTTTTTGAATACATAAGAAAAATCGGTAATAACTTTCAATCCTTTAAAACTTTTTGTAACATGCTTAACTTCTAAAATTTTCTTACCCTGTCTTGCAACCTGCGTGCTCAGGTTAACAGTATCATTATTTAATGTGTTTTTGGTCTTTTTTTCTAAATCATAAAAAGCGTCAATTCTTGCTTTTGACTTAGTTGATCTTGCCTGAGGCATTCTTCTCATCCAATCTAGCTCTTTAGTGTATAAGTTTTTTGCCTTATCAACACTCATTTGCTCTTGAACATCTCTTTCGTGTTTCTTTTCTAAGTAATATGAATAATTTCCCTTATATGAGACTAGTTCACCTCTATCAAGTTCAACAATTTCATTGCTCACATTGTCTAAAAAGTATCTATCGTGTGATACAACGACAAAGGTTTTGTCACTCATAGATAAATATTCCTCCAACCATTCAATGATTTCTAAATCAAGATGGTTAGTAGGTTCATCCATTAATAAAACGTCTGGTTCTGTAATCAAAGCCTTTGCAATAGAAACTCTCTTTTGCAAACCTCCAGATAAGCTACTTACTAAAGTTGTTAAATCAGAAATTCCTAATTTTGAAAGAATGTTTTTTATTCTGTTCTCCAAATCCCAAGCATTATATTCTTCCATCAAGACAAGAACCTCCGACATCTCATCATGATCGTTATGCTCTTCATCCTGCAACATTAATTCATACCTTTTTACCGTACTTATTAATGGATCGTCCGAATCAAAAATATTGTCAATTATACTTTTATCTAAATCTAACGCGTGATCCTGAGATAGATAGATAATTTTTACTGCTTTGTTATGCACTACAGAACCTTGATCAGGTTTAATTGCCAAAGCTAAAATTTTCAACAAGGTTGACTTTCCGGTTCCATTTTTTCCAATAAGAGCAATTCTTTGCCCTTGAGTTAAACCAAAGCTTAAATTTTTGAATAATTGGCGCTCTGAAAAAGAGATTCCAATATTTTCGGATGATAAATAATTCATAATCTGCAAAGAAACAATAGAAATGCCAGATAAGCTAATTTAAATCTATACTGTATGAACTATGTTACTAATAATAAAGTATTTACAATAGATTTTAATGGAAATCCTCAATATTTTTATATTAGTTTATTGGGTTTTAATTATCTTAAATCATGTTTTTTTTGAATTGTAGTTTAAACTACCTACATTTCCGGTTCGTAAATACATTTTTATTTTACAATGAACACGCTTTTTAATACAATATTATGACTATAAAAATTTACAAAAATTTCAGGATTTTATTTTTGTCATTAATTGTTTTGTGTTTTAACATAACAAATAATTTTGCACAAATTAAAAATACTTATGGATTTACCCAATCTAACGAACCATTTACACCAATTTCTGGTGGAGTAATTTTAGGAGTTGCCAATAATGATGATCAAAGTTTCACGGGGACTACAACAGCATCTACAAACGGAATAGGTTTTCCTATTGGTTTTACTTTTACATACAATGGTCAACCTTATGATTTTTTCTCAGTTAATTCTAACGGATGGATTAAATTAGATACTGGATTATTTAATACTCCATCATCTTACACCCCATTAAGCTCTGGAAACGTAAATCACCGACAAGTGATTTCAGCTTTTGCTGGAGATTTGCAAGGTAAAGCAGGAATTGGTGAATTAAGCTACCTTGTTCAAGGTGTCTCACCAAATCAAACATTAACTGTACAGTGGTTAAATTATGCTAAATATCTGAATTCATCTAACCTTAACGATACCTTAAATTTCCAAATTAGATTAAATGAAAGTTCAAATCAAGTAGATATAATATATGGAGTTTGTAAAAATGGAACTGGTACCAGGATTTTGCAAGTAGGTATTAATGGTGCAACTCAAACAGATTTTCTAAATCGATCTACCGCCACAGATTGGAATGCAACAATTGCGGGAACATTAAATAATGCAATCTGTTCATTAACTACTACAGTTACACCTTCAAATGGTCTTAAATTTTCTTATTTTCTATTATCTGGGGATATTACTCCGCCGTCAATTGCAAATATTTCAGTAAACCCAACTGCAGGTTGTTTAGCAGTTCCACATACAATTACTGCTGATGTAAGCGATGCATCTGGAATTGATTCTGCAGTAATTGTTTACACAGTAAATAGTATACTTCAACCAAGTATTTTGATGTCTGGAGTTGCAGGAGTATACTCTGGAATAATACCAGCAGCAGGAAATGCTTTAGTAAGTTATTCAATTGTAGCAACAGATTCCGGAGCTAATTCTATCGTCGGAAATCAATTTGGAGGGATTTATCAAGATGATTATTTAGCGCTTTTGACTGGCGCTGATCAACTATTAAATACTGGAGAAACAGCTAATTTAACTTCTTGTTCACCACTAAGTTCTTCAATACGAATTACAGAGGTAATTTTATTTAACACCGGAACAGGTGGTCAAACAGTTTATCCTTCTTACTTTCCAACTGGTGATAGAGATGATAATATCGAAATTACAAATTTGGGTTCTGTAGCAGTTGATATTTCTGGTTATAAAATTCATTATGTTACACTTACAGGAAACTTTTCTTTTACCTTCCCTCAAGGTACTATACTTGATGCTGATAGTATAGCAAGTATTCACATAAGAAATACCGGTGGCATAAATGATTCGGCGAATAGATTTTTTCAACTTACTGGCGCATTTGGCCCTAGTTCAGGATCTAATATTGGTTATTATTTAGCATGCGCTTCAGGAACAGTGATTGATGCAATTGCTCTCAATAATTTTGTTTTCCCTGGAACGACACTAGTAACTTCTTCTGATTTTTCAGGTCCCGGAGTAGTAAGTTTAGGTGGGTTTGCTGGTACTCAGCTTTTGCTCACAGATTCTAATACCAATGCTGGTTGGGCACAATCTTCGGCATCAAACTTAACAACACAGGGTTTAAAAAATATAGGATTAACTACAGTTGTGCCATTAGATGTTACTTGGACGGGCGGACTACTAGGCTCTTTAGTAATTGGGGAAAATATTACTACACCAATTCACCCTTCTGTTGGAACTTTTACTTATGTAGCTTCAATTACCGATGGTGTTTGTATTTCTTATGATACAACATTAGTTAATGTGATTACACCAACTACGCCTGTGGCTAATTTTAGTCTGAATATTTTAACAGGAACAACAGGAGGTATAAAATCTACATTTGTATTTACCGATTTATCTACAAATATCCCAACTAATTGGAATTGGTCTTTCAATCCAAATACAGTAACTTTCGTAAACGGAACCAATGCTTCATCCCAAAACCCTCAAGTTACTTTGGATTCTGTAGCATTATACACTGTAACACTTATTTCAGGAAATCCAGTTGGATTAGATACAATTGTAAAACCTAATTTATTATCAGCTACGCTAGCTTTTTGTGTTTCTGCTGCTACCAACACCACTGGTACAGATATCGGTAAGTTTGCATTTGGAGGTTTAGTGAATGGAGTTGATACACCAATTACAAATAATTCATCATCAATAAACACGTATTCAAATTTTACTTCTATATCTTCTTTTAATGTAGCCAAAGGCAGTACTGTTAATTATGCTGTTTCTCAAATAAATTCAGCAGGTGCAACTGTAGCACGAGTTACTATTTTTATTGATTACGATAATAATGGAATTTTTAATCCTGCAACAGAAACATTTGCTACAGGAGCAACGATTACTGCCAATCAAGTATTTTCTGGCTCAGGAAATATTCCAAATAGCGCAACATTAGGAAACAGAAGATTACGTGTTATATTAAGGCAAGGAACCACTAATCCTCTTTCTTGCGGAACGTACTCTAATGGTGAAACAGAAGATTATACCATAAACATTACACCTCCTACAATTTTAGATGTCGGCGTAGTTTCAATTGATTCACCATCTACAAGTTGTTCACTTTCTGGAGCAGAATTAATTACAATTACAGTTGCTAATAATGGTAGTAGTCCAATCACAAATTTAAATGTTGGATATACAATTAATGGTGGTGGAGTTGTAAATGAAATAATTTCTGCAACTATTCCAGGATCATCAAATTTTTCATATACATTTTCAAGCCCTGCTAATTTTATTACAGCAGGATCTTATTCATTAAAAACTTTTGTTTCGTTTCCAGGAGACGCAAATTTATCTAATGACACTTTAACTAAAATAATAATTAACTCCTTACCAATTAATGCTTTTCCTTATACACAAAATTTTAGTACATTAAATGGATGGGATGCATCTCAAGTATCAGGAATAGGTTTATGGGAGATTCGAACAACTATGACTGCTCCTGTTTTAAATCCAGTATTTGGAACTGGGTTTGCTTATTTTAACTCCTTTAGTTTTTCAAATGGAACCCAATCACGTTTTCAAGTTCCATGTGGATTCGATTTTTCTACATTATTGAATCCACGAGTGGAGTTATATGTGTCTCAAGATATTGGATATACAACTAATGCAGATTATATAGCAGTTGATGTTTCAACGGATAATGGTTTAACTTATACAACAGTTGATTCTATTTTTAGATACAATTCTTCATATACAACCCCTGGTTTTATAAAGTTTGAAACAAGTTTAGGCGCATATGCTGGTCAAAATAATGTTATTGTTGCCTTACGTGCATTAAGCAGATTTGGAAACAACATGGCTGTAGATCAGTTCAGAATTTTTGAACCTGCTCCATTTGACATTGCATTAGTAAGTGTTGATAGTTTAGTAGATGGGTGTAATATATCAGCAACCTCACAAATAAATGTTACATTAAAAAATGTAGGAACTAATCCAGTTACTTCCACCTCTATTTCGTTCCAAGTAGATGGTGGAACTCCAATAACCGAAACGGCTAATATTTTTATTGATACGGATAGTACGGTAACGTATTTATTTACAGCAACAGCTAATTTTTCAGCACCAGGGATTCATGTTATAAAAGCCTACACCTCATTATTATTGGATGGAGACTTAACAAATGATACAGCGAGCGCATCATTAGAAGCATATCCAACGGCAGCGATTCCAACGGTAAATAACGCTTCAGTTTGTTCAGGTGCATCAACATCCTTAACGGCAAGCGGAACAGCAGCGTCATTTAATTGGTACGATTCTTTGACAGGAGGTAATTTACTATTTACTGGTCCAGTATATACAGTTTCACCAACTGTTGCAACTAGTTACTACATAGAAGGTATCAATGCTGTCTCCTACAGTGTTGGTCCTATTGATACTACAATCGGAGCATTTTCATTACAACCACCAGTTTCAGCTGGTCTTATTTTTGACGTTTTACAACCTTCAACTTTAGATTCAGTAGCAGTTTTCCCTGGATTAGGTGGCCTAGTTAATATCGAATTAAGAAATGCAGCAAATGTAGTTTTAGCTACATATTCAGACACAATTATAGGAAACACAGGAAAGCAATTTATTCCTCTAAATTTTATATTGTTACCAGGGAATGGTTATAAGTTAGTTGGTGCATCAGGTAGTATTGCAACTTTACAAAGAAATAGTGATGGAACATCATTTCCTTACTCAAACCCTGCAGTAGTTATTACAAATGGTACATTGGTGGGTCTTTATTATTATTTCTACGATTGGCAGGTAACCTCAGTCGGCTGTCCATCGCCACGCGCCACCGCACAAGTTTCGATTAATACTGCCCCAGTAGTTAATTTAGGAGCGAATCAATCAATTTGTGTTGGTTCCACAGTAGTATTAGATGCAGGCAATGCGGGCAATAGTTATGTATGGTCAACTGGAGTAACTACACAAACGATTTCGGTTAGTATTGGAGGAACGTATTCAGTAATAGTAACGGGAGCAAATGGATGTACAGCCACTGATGCGATTACAATTACGGCCGGTGCTTTACCGATTGTAAACTTAGGCGCAGATGTAGGTTTATGTCCAGGAGCTAATTTAACACTAAATGCAGGCAATGCAGGCAGCATTTATGTATGGTCAACAGGAGCAACTACGCAAACGATTAATGTGATTGCAGCAGGTATTTACTCGGTAACGGTAACGAATGCAACAGGATGTGTAGCTACTGATGCAGTTACAATTAATGCATCTCCAGCAGCAGTATCTACATTTACAAGCAGCCAGTCAGGAATATCCCAAACGGTAACATTTACGCCAACGAATGCAACCGGCACGCATTTATGGACATTCGGATTAGGTGGACCAACAAGTACACTAGCAAGTCCAAGTTATGCATTTACCCCGTACGGGGTTTACCAAGTAACCCATACATTTACCACCCCAGATGGATGTAGTAGTACTACAGTACAATTGGTAACGGTATTGAATGTAGGCTTCAACAACAAGTTTGAGAGTTCATTCAGTTATACCATTTATCCAAACCCGATCCAAACAGAAACTACGATTAGCTACGAGTTAAAAGATCGCTCGCAGGTACAAGTAAATGTGTATGATGTGTTAGGAAGAAAAGTCGCAGAATTAGTAAATGCAACGCAAACAAGCGGTAAACACGAAATGCGATTAAGCAGTGATAAATTCACAAGTGGAGCAGGCGTGTATGAGATCCAGTTGATGGTGAACGGAACGAGCGAAACGTTGCGAGTAATCAAAGCAGAATAAAACAGTAAACTGGATAATAACCAGCAATAAGTAATACAAAACCGGCTATTCTTAATTGAATAGTCGGTTTTTTTGTTTTGAAATAAGAAATTCAAATTGTATTTTTTTTTATAATATGTTATCAATCAATTATATAAAAATATTTTTCAATAAAAAATCATTTTTTTTTTTCTATATAAAAGTATGTACATTAGTTTTTTAAATTTATAACGTTCTCCACTCTAAAATTTAACAATATGAAATTAACTTTTACTCAAATTTTCAGGTTTATTACGGCAAGTTTGCTTTTCGTAGCTTCGTTTTCGACTAGCGTATTTTCTCAAGTTGCAGCTACCTATGGTTTTACTCAATCAGCAGGAACTTTTACTCCAATTACCGGGGGCACTGTATTAGGTATTCCTACTAATGACGATACAAGTTTCCCTTCTTTTTCCAGTACTGGTTACCCAATAGGTTTCCCTTTTACCTATAACGGTGAAGTATATACTAGTTTTGGAGTAAATAGTAATGGCTGGATTCGATTAGATTCTGGAACATTTGCTATGGATAATAGTTATTCACCTTTAAATGGATTTGGTAGTAATTTTCGACAAATTGTAACTGCACTTTCTTCTGATTTACAAGGTAAAGCTGGTATTGGAGAATTAAGTTACATTGTCGAAGGATCTTCACCCAATCAAACATTAGTTGTTCAATGGTTAAATTACGCAAAATATCAATCCATAAATAATTTAAATGATACTCTTAATTTTCAGATTCGTCTTAATGAGACTTCTAATACAATTGATATAGTTTATGGTAATTTCATTTTCGCAGGATTAGGAAGAGCTGTTCAAGTTGGTATAAACGGAAACAATCTTACTGATTTTGTGGCTAGAGAAACTGCAACTGACTGGACATCTACAGTACCAGCAATTGTAAATACTGCAACATGTTCTTTAACAACTACTATTTTCCCTTCTTCTGGTTTAACATTTACATTTGGTATACTTTCTGGAGATATTGATGCACCAGTCATTGCGAATGATACAATTTCTCCATTGAGTAGTTGTAATTCTGTATCTCATACAGTATCAGCCGATATTACTGATGCATCCGGAGTAGCTTCAGCTGAAATATTATGGACATTAAATGGTGTTCAACAAGCACCGATAATAATGACTAATGTTGGAACACTTTATTCTGGTGTTATACCTGCATCAGGTAGTGGAAATATAAATTTCAGTATCAGAGCAACTGATTTGGGCCCAAATAATATTATTGGTATTGAACCTGGATTATCGTACCAGGATGATTATTTAAGTTTATCAGCTGGTCAAGATAAACTAATTAATGCTGGAGATTCCGTTACATTAAAAGCAAGTTCTCCTTTTTTGTCGGCATTAAAAATTACTGAAGTAACATTATTTTCAGGAGGTACGGGAACTCAGCCAACTTATCCCCCATATATAACTGCTACTGATGACAATATCGAGATAACCAATTTAAGTTCTTTACCAATTGATATTTCAGGCTATACTTTAGGCTATATTTTTGGAACAGCTCCAGTTGCTGATACATTAGTTTTTCCCGCAGGAACTATTATTCCTTCAGATAGTTTAGCTATTGTTCATATTGGTTCAGTAGCCAATGATTCTTTGAATCGTTATTTTTCATTACCTTCTTTTAATGGACCAACTTCAGGTACTGGTTTTGGTATGTATTTGAAAGATCAAACTGGAAATGTGCTTGATGCCGTTGCTATAAATTCTTTTGCTTTTCCATCCTATTCCGGTGTTTCGACATCAGATTTTAATGGAGTAGGTGTTATAAGTCCTGGTGGTTTTGCTGGTCCTTCACTTACTGGAACAGATTTAAATGATAACACCAACTGGATTCAATCATCTGCCTCGGATCCCACTTCAATGGGTTTCAAAAATGTAGGGCTTCCATTGTTAACAGTTCCAACAGTAACTTGGTCTGGTGGTTTATTTTCTAGTTCAGTTACAGGGGCTGTAGTTTCAACGCCAATTCATCCGACACCTGGAGTTTTTACTTATGTTGCTTCCATATCTGATGGTATTTGTACTTCAACTGATACAGTAGTTGTAAATGTAATTGCTCCAACATCTCCTGATGCAGAATTCAGTGTAAATGCAACTTCTGGAACCACTGGAGGTGTCAATACTATATTTACATTCACTGATTTATCAACTAATCTACCTTCTTCTTGGTTATGGTCATTTACTCCAAATACCGTTACATTTATAAATGGTACTTCAGCTTCTTCTCAAAATCCAGTTGTAATTTTTGATAGTGCTGCTGTTTATTCGGTGACTTTAACGGCTAGTAATACAGCAGGTTCTAATTCTGAAGTTAAGCCCAATCTTATTACTATTACCATTGCATTTTGTGTATCGTCTGCAACTAGTACAGTTGATGATGATATTGGAAATGTAACTTTCGGAACTTTAAGTAATGGGATAGATACAATTCCAGCATTAAATAATCCTACATCAATAAATACATATTCTGATTTCAGTGCTTTGCCACCAGAAAATTTTGCTGCAGGTTCAAACCAACGGTTTTCTTTAACCCAAATAAATTCAGGAACCTTCTATGCTTGTTCAGTAGGAGTATATATAGATTATAATCAAGATGGGGCATTTGATGTTACTACCGAAACAGCGTTTACTGGAAATACTTCAGCTGCAAATCGTGTTTCATCAGGTATCATTTCTATTCCTAGTACAGCATTAGTAGGAAATACAAAAATGAGGGTGGTTTTGGAAGAATCAGGTCTAACAGATCCATGCGGAACTTATACTTGGGGTGAAACAGAAGATTATACAATTAATATAACCCCTCCACCAGCAAATGACGCTAGTGTTTTTGCAATTGACACTCCAAACTCGGGCTGTGTATTATCAGCAGCAGAAGTAGTAAGAGTACGTGTAAGCAATGGAGGAACGAACATACTTTCTAACTTACCTGTTAGTTATTCGATAAATGGTGGAACTCCGGTTACTGAATTTATTGCTGGTCCAATTCCAGCATTAACTATTATAACTTACGATTTTATTACGACTGCAAATTTATCAGCTATAGGTTCATATGCTATTGAAGCATTTACATCCTTAGTTGGTGATGCGACACCTTCTAACGACACTTCAGGAAAAACAATTTTTAACAATCCATTAGTAAATACGTTTCCTTACATTCAGGATTTTAGTACTGCGAATTCATGGGTAAGTACTCCCTTAACAGGTACAGAAAATTGGACCATTCAGACTAGTGTGCCTATATTTCCACCTCTACTACCAGTTTTTGGAACAGGAGTGGCAGTGTTATCCGATAATAGTTCTTCTGCACCTATTGCTCGTTACGCATATACCTGTGGTTTTGACTTCACCAATTTAAGTTTTCCTCGTGCAGAACTGTATGTTTTACAAGATAATGCATCACAAATTAACAATGATTCAATTGCTGTAGATGTTTCAACCGATAATGGAATAACATATACTACTGTTGGTTCAATTGCTCGATATAATGCAGCATTTACTTCATCAGGTTGGGGTAAATTTGAAGTAAGTCTTGGAGCTTATGGAGGTCAATCAAATGTGTTGGTTGCTATTAGAGGGGTAGTAGATTTTTTCAGTGATGTTGCAGTAGATCAATTTAGAATTTACCAACCTGCTCCTATTGATGCAGGAGTAGTGAGTGTGGATAGTTTAATTGACGGATGTGGATTATCTTCAACTTCACCAGTTTTCGTAAGTGTAAAAAACTTTGGATCAACATCGGTAACTTCTACACAAATTAGTTTCCAAGTAGATGGCGGCGCAATAATTACTGAAACAGCGAATATTACGATAGACCCAGATAGCACAGTAAGTTATTTATTTACCGGTACTGCAAATTTATCAGCACCAGGAATACATGTAGTAAAAGCATTTACCACCTTAACAGGTGATTCGGATGCAACAAATGACACGGCAAGTGCAACTTCAGAAGCATTTCCAACCTCTTTAACACCAACGGTAAATAATGCTGCTATATGTTCTGGCGCACCAGCAGTATTGACAGCAAGCGGAACAGCAATTTCATTTAATTGGTATGATGCACTGACAGGAGGTAATTTATTATTTACCGGTCCAATTTATTCTGTATCTCCAACTATTCCAACTAATTATTATGTAGAGGGAACGGATGTGGTTTCTTCAAGCGTAGGTCCGCTTGATACAACTATTGGTAATTTTTCATTGCAAAATCCAACTTCTGCCGGATTATTTTTTGATGTATTAACAAATTCTATTCTTGATTCAGTGGCTGTTTTCCCTGGATTTAGTGGAATTGTAAGTATTGAATTAGTAGATGCCTTAGGTTCTGTTTTAGATACTTTTTCTTATCCAGTAATTGGCGGAGCGGGTAAACAATGGATACCGGTCAACTTTACTTTGGCGCCAGGATTAGATTATTTATTAAAAGGAGCATTTGGAAGTACAGCAACTGTTCAACGTAATAGTGACGGAACAGCTTTTCCATATAACTCCACTTCTGTTGTAATCACCGACGGAACTGTTTCCGGCTTTTACTATTATTTTTACGATTGGCAGTTAACCAGTATCGGCTGCCCATCACCACGTGCAACAGCACAAGTATCCATTAACACAGCACCTGTAGTTAATTTAGGTGCAAACCAATCAATTTGCGCAGGCTCGCCATTAGTTTTAGATGCAGGTAATGTAGGCAGCAGTTATCTATGGTCAACAGGAGCATTAACTCAAACTATTACGATTAATGTAGGTGGTACATATTCTGTTACCGTGACAGGAGCAAATGGATGCACAGCAAGTGATGCAATTACAATAACAGCGGGCTCTTTGCCAATAGTTAGCTTAGGAGCAGATGCTGGCTTGTGCCCAGGAGCAGTATTAATTCTAGATGCAGGTAATGCAGGCAGCAGTTATGTATGGTCAACCGGAGCAACGAGCAAAACGATCGTAATAAGTGCAGCAGGAAGCTATTCAGTAACGGTAACCAATGCAGGAGGGTGTGTGGCAAGCGATGCGATTACGATCAGTGCATCACCAGCAGCAGTATCTACGTTTACCAACATACAGGCTAATATTTCACAAGAAGTAACGTTTACACCGACCAACCCGTTGGGAACGCACTTATGGACATTTGGCACAGGAGGTCCAACAAGCACTTTGGCAAGCCCGACGTTTACATTTAGTCCGTACGGGGTTTACCAAGTAACCCATACATTTACCACCCCAGATGGATGTAGTA
>ENA-OFCX01000005-OFCX01000005.1-metagenomes-genome-assembly--contig:-NODE-5-length-107257-cov-5.569271_pt1 | contig 107257 bp, 88 predicted proteins | sample MGYA00153384_OFCX01 | MGnify analysis MGYA00153384
GATAACCGCTGACTGCACTGCATGACTGATTTGCAATCAGGCTCTGAAATCGCGTCGCATCGCCCGCTTGTGGTGGATCTAGACGGTACGTTGTGCCGCACCGATACGCTGTGGGAAACTTTCTTCGCGGCGTGGCGAAGCTGTTGGTGGTTGCCGCTGGTCGTGCCGTTTTGGTTGCTCGCCGGTCGAGCGCGGCTTAAATCGCGCCTGATTGAAATCGCGTTGCCAACCATCCCTAGCTTGCCGTGGAACCCGAGCGTCGTTGACGCCGTTACCGCAGCGCGCATGGACGGTCGCAAATGCGTCCTCGCAACCGCCGCGAATGAGCGAATCGCGAACGCGTGCGCGGCCGAACTGGGTCTTTTTGAAGCGGTGATGGCGTCGAGCGGTAGCGTGAATCTAAAGGGCGTCACAAAGGCTCGCGCCCTTGTTGCAAAGTTTGGCGATGGTGGGTTTGACTACATCGGGGACTCCCGTGCTGACCTGCCGGTATGGGCCGTAGCGACAAAAAAGTACTCGGTGTCGAGCCTCGTTCCACCCGGTGGCGAGCGGTTGGGCGCAGGTGCCGTCGGGACAAACTTTGCGGCGTGGCTTCGATTGCTGCGCGTGCGGCACTGGATCAAAAATGTACTCGTGTTCGTGGCACCGGTGGCTGCCCACGCTTGGACGAATGTGGCCGGCTGGCAGGCGGTAGGGCTGACGTTTCTTGCATTCTGCGCGGTGTGCTCTGGCGTATACGTGCTCAACGACTTGTTCGACCTCGCCTCTGACCGGACGCATCCGAGCAAGCGAAAACGGCCGCTCGCCGCTGGTGATCTGCCATTGGCGACCGCATTGGCGGTCGCGCTCGCGCTGGTATCAGGCGGGGTCGTGATGGCGTGGCTCGCAGGGCCATGGGTGGCGAGTGTGGTTGTAACGTACGTCGCCGTCAACGCACTCTACACGATGCTATTGAAGCGTGTGCCGGTGTTTGACGTGTTTTGCCTTGCGGGGCTCTACACGCTGCGTATCGTGGCCGGTGCCGCAGCGGTCTTGGTGCCGTTGTCGACGTGGTTAGTAGCGTTTTCGGTGTTCGCATTTTTGAGTCTTGCACTTCTCAAACGGGCAGCCGACGTCGCCCGATTGGTGGCCGACGAAATGCTGCCGGGGCGCGGCTATTCTGGGCGCGACGCAGCGTTCGTGAATAGCTTCGGCGTCAGCTCAGCCATCGCCGCATGCCTCGTGCTTGCACTTTATGTGGCGAGCGATCAGGTGGCGTCAATGTATGACGATCCGCTGTGGCTCTGGGGCTTGGCGGTAGTCGTATTGTTTTGGCTCGCGAGAATGTGGCGCATGGCCATGAACGGCACGATGGACGATGACCCGGTGCTGTTCGCCACCCGCGACCTAGTGTCGTGGGGATGTGCCGCAGCGGTTGCAGCATGCGTGCTGCTGGCCGTCTAGTCCCTTACCGGTTCAATGATGACATTTTGCGTTCACAAAATGCACGGCTCGGCGCAAAGTGACTTACGTGACGAAGGTGACAAAGTGACGGTTGCTCGGACAATTCCATCACTTTTGTCACCTTCGTCACCTCGGCCACCTTGGTTCCGGCTTTGCCAGCTTAGGCAAGCAGCATATCGTGCCAGACGCCTTGGTTATGCGGTGCAGAGAACCTCGCGCAGCACCGAGACCATGTGGTCAATGTGCGACTTCTCGCTGATGAACGGCGGCGCGATGATCAGGTTGTCGCCCGTGCTCTTGAGGTTCACACCCGCGTCATATAGCCGCTTTTGCATCTCGTGACCTCGCGCGCCCGGCATGCCATCCACCGCGAGTTCAACCGCCGCCATCATGCCAATGGCTCGTATGTCGACGACGACGGGCAAATCTGACAACGAGAATACCGCGTCGATAAAGTACGGAGCCGTCTGCGCCGCACGATCAATCAGTTTTTCCTCGCGGAAAATCTTCATCATCGCGAGCCCTGCCGCCACACAGGCCGGATGCGCGCTGTAGGTGTAGCCGTGGAAAAATTCGATGCCTTTGGCCGGGCCCGCATTGGTGATGGTGTCGTACACATCCGTGCGCGCCGCGACCGCGCCCAACGGCTGTGCGCCGTTGGTGATGGCCTTAGCCATGCACATTAAATCGGGCGTCACACCGAACGCCTGAGCGCCAAAGTTTGCACCCATGCGGCCCCAGCCGGTGATCACTTCATCAAACACCAGCAGAATGCCGTGCTGATCGCAAATCGCGCGCAACTTGTCAAGGTAGCCCTTCGGTGGCGGCAAGCATCCGAACGAACCCGCAGTCGGCTCCACGAATACCGCAGCGATATTTTCGCCACCGTACATCGTGCAATAGCGCTGCAAATCATCAGCCAAATCGGCACCCGTTTCCGGCTGGCCTTTGACAAACTTATTCTGCGGCAACGCCGTGTGTCGCATGTGATAGACGCCAGGCAGGCCGACGCCAAAGACCTTGCGATTGTTGACCATGCCTGAGAGTGCGACGCCGCCCATATTCACGCCGTGATACGCACGTTCGCGGCTCACAAAAATTTGCCGATGGCCTTGACCACGCACACGGTGGTAGGCCAGCGCCATCTTCATTGCAGTGTCCACGGCCTCCGAGCCTGAACACACGAAAAACAACCGATCCAATCCCTTCGGCGTGAACTCGGCGACCTCGCGTGCTAACTGAAAACCTTTGGCGTGACCGCGCCCAAACGGCATCGTGTAATCGAGCGTTTTTAACTGCTGATACACCGCCTCGGCAATCTCTGGGCGGCAATGGCCAGCGGGCACGCAAAACAGACCGGATGCGGCGTCCAGCACCTTGTGACCGTCATCGGTCCACAGGTACATGCCTTCGCCCTTGACGAACATGCGGGGCTCGGTTTTGAACTCTTTGTTCGGCGAGAACGGCATCCAGAAATTGTCGAGTGCATGCGCGTCTTGTGCGTGTGCGGCGACGGAAGTAACGTGCGGATCGGCGTGGCCCATGGGAACTCCTTATATGCAGTGTTGAAACTAGCAACAGAGTAGGCTTCTCCGTGCTGCGACAATAGAGCCAGATATGCGACAACGATTAGGCCAGTTGTGGCAAACCCGGTTTGCCCAGAGTGATTCCACCGAAACGCTGCAACAGCGCATCGCGGGCATGCTGCGCCGTGCCGTTCTGGAACGCGCTATGCCGCTCGACGCACCGTTGCCGTCTACGCGTGAGTTGGCGGCCGAGTTGGGGGTGGCGCGGGCGACGGTTGCCCTCGCGTACGAACGTTTGCAGATAGAAGGCGCGATTGAATCGCGTGAGCGTCGCGGCTTTTTTGTGACGATGGCGTTCGCCGCGCATCGTGCCGAATTTTGTGAAAGCGACCAGTTGTCCTTGTTGCCGCCGCCCGACTGGTCGCGGCACTTTCGCGAATTGGACGTGGGTTACCGCCCGGTCAAAAATCCGGTTGACTGGTATCGCTACCGCTACCCGTTTGTCTACGGCCAGATCGACCCTAAACTGTTTCCACTGGCTGATTGGCGCGATTGCTTTGAACGCGCCATGAAGCATGAAAGTGTCGAGGTGTGGACGGTGGATCGCGGCGATCTGGATGATCGCGATTTGCTTGAGCAACTGCGCACGCGCGTTCTGCCAAGGCGCGGCGTGTGGGCGGCAACCGATGAGATTCTGGTGACGGTGGGCGCGCAACAGGCGCTGTATCTTATCGGACAGTTGCTCGGCGGCAACAGCAAACGAGTGGTGGTTGAAGAACCGGGCTACCCGGATGTGCGTGCCATTTTTACCATGACCGGGGCTGCGGTTTCGTCGGTGCCGGTGGACACGGACGGCGTGAACGTGCAGCAGGTCGCGGCTATGCGACCCGACGTGGCGGTTGTCACCCCCTCGCACCACTGCCCAACCGGCGTGCACATGAGTGATGAGCGCAAACGAGCGCTGCTTTCAGAAGCCGCGGATCAGGATTTCCTGATCGTTGAGGATGACTATGAGCCACAGCTGGGCGGCGGCGTGGCATCGCCCGCGCTCAAAAGCATGGACATGAATGGTCGCGTGCTCTACGTCGGTAGTCTGTCAAAAACGCTGGCACCGGGATTACGGCTCGGATATGTCGTTGCGCCCCGTGAGGCCATCGCTGCGCTGCGACGATTGCGCCGCCTGATGTTGCGCCATGTTGCCAGCAACAACGAACGTGCGTTGGCATTGTTTCTCTCGCAAGGCCACTTCGAATCGCTGCAACGGCGTCTCGGCCATGCCTATCAGGCGCGCTTGAAAATCCTGCGTGAGGCGCTGGCCCGCGAGCTGCCGAACTGGAAAATCGAAAGCCCGGAAGGTAGCGGCTCCGCGCTTTGGATTCGTCTGCCCGACGGCCTTTCCGCCGCCAAACTTGTGGCCGCCGCCCGCGATGCGGATATCGTGATCGAACCTGGCGTTGGCTTTTTTGGCCTGACACCGCCCGGGGAATTTATCCGAATCGGCGTATCGGCGATTCCCACGCACCTCATCGGGGAAGGCGTTGCCGCACTTGCGCAGGTGGCTGAAGCCAGCCACGCATAGCCAAACAGCTACATCCATCGCATTACTTCAGCATTATTGCGCCCAAAAAAATTCAGCAGCTTTTTGGCGCAGGCGTTACGCTAATTGGCAGAGAGGTGCTTTTTGGCTCAAACCGAGTGTTGTCGATTATGGCTTCCAGCCCATATTAAATATAAGTTTGTGACAAATGCTGTTGATGCCAATTGCGCGTATTTCGCTTGCCGGTGGCGCAGGTCCGGCGCACAATTCGTTTGCTGCGTGCACAACGCTGTAAGTTATCAATTTGACCAACGGGGGACTATTCATGCGTGTATTTCGACTGGCGCAAATGGCGCAAATGGCGCTAGCGGCCTTAGCAGCCACCAGCCTTCACGCCACCGCGCCCGACCCGGCGGCGCTTAAAAAGATGGCCGCACTTTCGGTGCCTTTTGTGCCGAATGCTGGTCAGTGGGACGCGAAGGCCGCGTTTGCCGCGCAAACGTTTGCTGGAACGCTGTTTGTGACGAAACAGGGTGAACTGGTCTACAGCCTCCCGGGTAAGCCGATTGCAGCTGTGCCGACCAGCGCAGGCGGCGAGGAAATCGCCGCCCTTTTGAAGAGCCAAAGGGGCGGGGTGAAAGCGGCGGAACAGCGCGGCCCCGGCTGGTCGCTCACCGAAACCTTGATTGACCACACCGGAAAGCCACGCAGCATGGCAGCCAGCACGCTGCAAGCCCCGGCCGGTTTCCGCCCGATGCAAGCGAGCGTGAGCTACCTGATTGGCAACGACGAAACAAAGCACGCCAAAGCGCTCAACACCTACGAGCGGGTGAATCTGGGGGATATGTATCCCGGCATCAACGTGCAACTGCGCGCTACAGGCAACAACATCGAGAAGATTTTTACCGTTGCGCCGCAGCAGGATGCGACGCAAATCAACATTCAACTGGCCGGTGCCGCCAGGCTTGAAATCGGCGACCAGGGTGAACTCATCGCCCACACCGGCAATGGCCCGGTCACTTTCACTGCTCCCATCGCGTTTCAGGAAAGCGCTAGCGGCGAGCGCACCCCGGTTGCCGTGGCCTACACGCTTAATCCTGCCACGAAGGCCACACATACCACCGATGCCACCCATGCCCCACCCGCAAGCTATAGCTTCCGGCTGGGCGACTATGACCGTTCGCAGCCGTTAGTCATCGATCCGCTGCTGCGATCCACTTACCTCGGTGCAGCGGGAATTGACTACGCCAACGCGCTGGCCATCCATCCGGCCACCGGGGAGGTCTATGTAGCGGGCCAAACCACCTCAACAACCACCACCTTCCCCGGCGTCAGCGGCGGCGCGCAGGGCAGCTCCGGCGGTTTATTCGACGCCTTCGTGTCGCGCTTCAGCGCCGACTTGACCACGCTCATCAAGTCCACCTACCTCGGCGCAGCGGGTGATGACTTCGCCAACGCGCTGGCCATCCATCCGGCCACTGGGGAGATTTATGTAGCTGGCCGGACCACCTCAACGACCACCACCTTCCCCGGCGTCAGCGGCGGCGCGCAGGGCAGCGCCGGGGGCGGCAGCGTTGACGCTTTCGTATCGCGCTTCAGCGCCGACTTGACCACGCTCATCAAGTCCACTTACCTTGGCGCAGCGGGAAATGACCGCGCCTACGCCCTAGCCATTCATCCGGCCACCGGGGAGGTTTATGTAGCGGGCCAAACCACCTCCACAACCACCACCTTCCCCGGCGTTAACGGCGGCGCGCAGGGCAGCTTCGGCGGCGGCAGCTATGACGCCTTCGTGTCGCGCTTCAGCGCCGACTTGACCGCCACCGACACCACACCCGCCGCGTTTGCGTTTGCCATTCAAACCAACGTGCCGGTTTTGAGCCAGCGCACTTCTAACCCCGCGCAGATCACCGGCGTTGTCGGAGCGGCGAATATTTATGTGAGCGGCGCGTTCGGCAGCCGCTACTGCATCTCGTCGGCCAACAATTGCAGCTGTGATGTGAGCGCCCAGTTTGTCAGCACGCCGGGTACGATCACCAACAACAGCTATGTGTGCGTACGTCACGTCAGCGCGCCGATCGCTAATCGCGTAGTCGAGTCAGTTTTGCACGTCGGCGGCGCGGCAGCTTCATTTGTGTCGGCCACGGGCACCCTATTCACCAGCTGCAACCTCGATATCGATGGCAGCGGCGGCGCACCGAATGCGGTGACAGACGGCTTGATGCTGGTCCGTGCGATGCTGGGCTTTACCGGGACGGCGGTCACCAATGGCGCCATTATCGGCACGCCGCCGCGCAATACGTGGCCACTGATTCGCGGTTACCTGAACGGCAATTGCGGGACTAATTTTTTGCCGTAATTGCCGAGTGAGCACTGCGCGTTGCCGCGTTTTTCCGACCGAAAAACCGGCCATGACATCGATTCAGCTTTTCCCCGAAAGCTATATTGCAATTGGGCTGAACCCGCGATTTGGATGTAAATCGACTATTGCCGAAACATGGATTTAGCCTCAGTGGAATAAGCATCACAGCTTAAAGCTGTGTCATTTTTTGCGTAGCGCAGCCTCACACGCCGCACCCAGCGCCAGCAACGCGCGATCCGCGCCGTGTTTGCCAACCAACTGCAATCCCACCGGCGCGTTGCCCGGCGCGTGGCAGGGCAACGTGAGGCCGCAGCCGTCCATAAAGTTCACCCATGACGCGTTGCGCAGGATGCGGGCGTTGGTTTTGACAAACAGCTCGTCGTCTTCAATCAGCGGCGCAATTTTCGGCGCAATGCAGGCAACGGTGGGGCAAATGACCGCGTCGAAACCGGCCAGCGCCAGATTCATGCGATCAATCCAGAGACGTCGGAATGCCAGGCCGGCCGAGTATTGACCGCGTGTGACGTCACGACCCAATTGCATGCGTTTCCAGACGCGCAGGTCGTATCCGACGCCCTCGACGTTAATGTTGGTGGTGTGCCAGTCAAGCGCCTCTGCGGCGAGCGTACTGCTCGCTCGGGCCAACAATTCATCCAACGGCAGCAGAGGCGCCTCGACCACCTCGGCACCGGCTTGTCGCAACGTTTCAATGGCAGCGAGCGTGGCTGATTCAACTTCGGGATCAAGCTCGCGCCACACCAGCGCTTGCGGTTTTAAAAATCTGACACCGCGCAAATCAACGTTTGGCAATGGCAAGTGGTCCTCGCCGCTGAGCACGGCATCAAGCGCTGCGCAACACGCAACCGTTTGCGCCAGCGGGCCAATCGAATCAAGGGTGACCGACAACGGAATCGCGCCCAACACGGGTACGCGGACTGCGGTGGGCTTGAACCCCACGAGGCCGTTGAACGCTGCAGGAATGCGCACGCTACCGCCTGTATCCGTGCCAAGAGCGGCCACACACATGCCGTCGGCCACGCTTACACCCGCGCCGCTGGAAGAGCCACCCGGCACTCGCCCGCCGCCATCTGCGGTGCGACCCCAGACCGAACGCGGCGTGCCGTAATGTGGGTTGATGCCGACCCCGGAGTAGGCAAATTCCACCATGTTGGTGCGACCAAACGCAATCGCGCCTGCGCTCCGCAAGCGCGCCACCACCGGCGCATCGAGCGCCGCAGCGGGGCGCGAGCGCAGCACCGTGGAGCCCGCTCCGGTCACTTCACCCGCAACGTCAAACAAGTCCTTGATTGATACTGTGATGCCTTCGAGCGGGCGCGGGCTACCGTCGTCAATGCGCAGCTGTGATTGCGTTGCAGCTTCGAGTACCGCCTCCGCATTGAGTGACAGGAACGTGCGCGATCCTTCGCCGGTGTCGTCGCGTACTTTGTCAATTTGGCGTTTAACCAGTGCGTTCACGGTGTCTTTGCCGCTCAGAAAGTCGGCATGAATTCGGGCGATGGTGGTCATGATTTTTTGTGTGTGGTTACGTCTGCTTGCATTATGGCTCGCGCATGAAGCGAAGTTTCGCGCTACATTGCAACGATGAAACAATGGCTCTCCCTTTTCGTCGGCGTGCTCTTCAGTGCAACCCTTTACGCCGCGCCGCAAGTGCTCGATGTCGACTGGAAAGACAGCGCCCGCGAACGAACACTGCCGCTCAAAATTCGCGTGCCCGAGGGCGATGTGCGGGTGCCACTGGTGATCTTTTCGCACGGGCTTGGCGGCTCACGCGAGGGCGGCAAAGCTTGGGGCGAACACTGGGCGGCCAACGGCTACCTAGTCATTCACGTCCAGCATCCGGGTAGCGACGAATCGCTGTGGAAAGGCCTGGGCGAGGGCGCGCCGAAACAACGCAAGGCGCGTGGCGCAACGCCTGAACAACTGCTCGGCCGCGTGGACGATGTGCGCTTTGTCATTGATGAATTGACCCGATTGCAGATTAAATCCGATGCGCCTGCCTGGACCAAACGCGTTGATCTTTCGCGTATCGCGATGACCGGCCACAGCTTTGGCGCGCGCACCACGATGGCGTTGGCGGGCGAGCGCTTTCCGGGGCCGATTAAGTCGGTGGCGGACGCGCGAATCACGGCATTCATCGCATTCAGTCCAACCGTACAGGGCGCAAAGAAAACATGGCCCGAACGCTACGGCGTGATGAACCAACCGTTTTTGAGTGTGACAGGAAGCCTCGACGGCGACATAATAGGCAACGGAAGCAATCCCAAAAATCGTGCCGCAGTTTTTGACGCGCAGAACGCGGGTGACAAATATCGCGTGGTGTTTGCGGACGGTGACCATTCAGTGTTTAGTGGCGGTGCGGTACGGGAAGCCGCGTCGCTTAACCGCTTTGCAGTGGAAGGCCACGCAAGCACGTCCGCCTCGACCGCGAAAGTGATTCACGAAAAGACCAGCACGATCACGCTGAAGTATCTCGATGCCTACTTAAAAGGCGATGCAGCGGCGAAATCTTGGCTCATCACGGACGCCGCGAAAGCGCTGGGCGATGCGGGTGTGTGGAGCTATAAGTAGCGAGTCATTTAAGCAGTGCGAGCAAGCGCGGCAGCGCCGCACGAGTTTGCGCATCGGCCAGGCGAATCAACGTTTCGCGATACTCGCGCGAAGCGCCCGCGTAATAGGGCGTTCGAATGCGCAGCAGCATGTTGGCATCCTTCGCCTCGCCATCAATAATGACACGGCGCTCAGCGTCGCGTGTCTTCCAGTTTTCGGGAACGCCATCCGGTGTGTCTTCGAAAAATGCAGAGACGTCGACGGCCACCACGCGCGTTGCACCGAGCGAGCGAGCAACGTGGATGGGCACTGGGGATACGAGATCCCCGTCTTGGTACGCGACGCCGTCAATGGTGCAGGGCAAAAACATCGATGGCAACGCCGCCGATGCGCGGACGGCGGCACCCGTGTGACCGGACGTAAATGCCACCACCTCCTGCTTGCCGACCGGTGCGGCTACCGCGCAAAATCGTCGCGGTAAGGCCTCGATCAAAGAATTGTCAACCGCAGCGTTAATAAAGTTTTGCATGGCCCGCCCGATGAGCCGATTAGGCCGAAGTAGCGACGGATCTGCAATATCGGTGAGGCCTAAATTGAGGGCGCGACGCTCAATTTCGGCCGTGTTAATTTTTGCTGCATACAGTGAGCCGACTATGGCACCCGCGCTTGAGCCGATGATTAGCGCGGGCTCAATGCCAGCGGCTTCGAGCACTTTTAAGACACCCACGTGAGCGAACCCGCGGGGTCCGCCACTGCCGAGCACAAGAGCCGTGCGTTCGCGACCCTCGGGCCATGCCACCGGGCCAAATCGCGGGATTGCCGAGGCCGGGTAGCCGTCGCCAAATTCCGCGCATCCGTTGGCGAATGCGGCCAAAAGCGGCAGCGCGCCAATGCGACCCAGTGCCGCCCGACGGTCCATTACGCGCTTGCGCCTAACGCCTTTGCGCGGAGCGCCTGAGCCTGAAGCTCGGTGGGCGTTGCTGGTGCATTTAACCATCCCTGCAGATGGGTCAGCGCAAGATCGGTCAGCGCGTGAGTCAAGGCGGGATGGTCGTTAAGCGCCGGGATGTAGTCATACTCCGAGCCACCCGAATGCAGAAATGTTTCTTTGCCTTCCATCGCGATTTCTTCCAGAGTTTCAAGGCAGTCGGCCGGGAAGCCCGGGCAGACAACATGTAGTCGTTTAATGCCTTGACCGGGCAGCGCCCGCAAGGTTGCATCGGTGTACGGCTGCAACCACTCGGCACGACCAAATCGCGACTGAAATGTCAGTACCCATTGGTCGTTGGTCAGTCCCAACTCAGTGGCGAGTAGACGACCGGTTTTGTGGCACATGCAGTGGTAAGGATCGCCGTTCATGAGCGTGTATTTGGGCACGCCGTGAAAGCTCATCAGCAGCTTGTCGGGGCGCCCGTGTTTCATCCAGAAAGCATTGATGCCAGCGGCCAGCGCCTTGATGTAGGCTGGGTCGTCGTGCCACGTGGTGATAGTGCGCAGCGCGGGCATGTAGCGATCCTTGGCGAAGGTCTTGAACACCGCGTCGCACGCGGTCGCCGTGGTGCTCGCCGCATATTGTGGGTACATGGGCAACAGCAAAATACGGTCGCAACCATCAGCTTTCAATTTTGCCAGCGCACTGGCGATGCTCGGATTGCCGTAGCGCATGCCCACTTCAATTTTGATGTGGTCGGCCGGCAGGCCCATCGATTTGAGCCGCTCGCCGATCGCGCCGCGCAAATACTGGGCTTGCCGGTTGGTCCACACCAAGAGCGGCGAGCCTTCGGGCATCCACACCGTCGCATACTTTTTAGCGCTTTTGGCGGGCCGAGTGCGCAGAATAATGCCGTGCAAAATGGCCAACCACACGAGGCGTGGAATCTCCACCACGCGGCGGTCGCTCAAAAATTCTGCAAGATAGGTGCGTACAGCCTTGGCCGTCGGCGCATCGGGCGTGCCGAGATTCGAAAGCAAAATGCCAATGCGAGGCGCGCGTGCGTGGCTGTGGGATGAAACGTTGGGGTCAGACTGCATCAGATATTTACTACGGCGACGAGCCGTCTCCCATCTCACGCTGCATAGCGGAAGATAAAAGTTTGGCGGTTAAATCAACAATGGGAATGACCCGGTCGTAGGCCATTCGGGTTGGCCCAATCACACCCAGCGTGCCAATGATTTGACCATTGACTTGATAGGGTGCGGTCACTAACGAGAACTCATCGAGCGGCACGATTTGTGATTCGCCACCGATGAAAATTTGTACGCCTTCGGCCTTGTTTGAGAGATCGAACAGGTGCAGCAACTGCGTGCGTTGCTCGAACATATCGAACAGGCGGCGCAGGCCGTCCATGCTGCCCGACAGGTCGTGCGAATGAAGTAGCCGACGCTCACCAGAGACCACCAACTCATCGCCCGATTGCGCGACTGCCGCGCCCGTGTCCACCGCGATGGTCATCAAGCCGACCATGTCTTCGCGCAGGCGCTTGAGCTCGTCGGTGAGCCGAGCACGCACGTCATCGAGCGGTAAACCGGCGAAGTGTTCATTGAAAAAATTGGCGGCTTCAACCAGCTGCGACGGCGTGAAATTACGGTCTGCGTTCAGTATGCGGTTTTGCACATCGCCGTCCGGCGCGACTAACACCATCAGCACGCGGCGCTCGTTCAAGCGCACGAAGTCAACATGACGAAACGCTGCCTTTTTATGCGGCGCGGCGACCACCCCCGCAAACGACGACAACTCCGACAACATGCGCGCCGCAGCGCTCACCAGCTCCTGCGGTTGCTGGCCCTGAATCTGCGCCTCAATGTCTTTCATTTCGAGTTGCTGCAACGGCTTGGTGATGAGCAAGGTGTCAACAAAAAAACGGTAGCCACGCGGCGTCGGAATGCGCCCAGCGGAGGTGTGCGGGCTGGTGATAAAGCCCAAGTCTTCTAGGTCCGCCATCACGTTGCGGATGGTCGCGGGTGACAGCTCCAACCCGCTTTGCTTCGACAGCGTGCGCGACCCCACCGGCTCGCCGTCGGCGATGTAGCGCTCCACCAGCGCTTTCAGCAGAATTCGGGAACGGGAATCAAGCATTAGTTGATTGTAAAGACGTGGGCGCTGCACTCTTGGAAATTTCCGTGTGATTAAATCGGCGCATGCCGCAACCGCTCGCCCCGTGCCAAATCGCCATCAATGTTCGCCCATCGCAGCGGGACGGCAATCGCGAGGCCAATCGCGACACGAATCGTGACGGTTCGCGCGACTTGACCGACATTGTGTTGGCGGTGGCGGCGCTGCTGCGCGGCTTGGGGCACGCTCCCGTGCTCGAAGAAAACAGCGCGTCGGAGCTTGATGCGCACCGTGTTTTTGACCTGGCAACTTTGACGATGACCGAGATAGGTAACGCCTGCGGCTTGGCGGTTGTGTTGGGCGGTGACGGCACATTTATCGCTGCGGCAAGGCAGCTGGCTCCGCACCATGTGCCGATTGTTGGCGTTAATTTGGGTCGGCTGGGTTTTTTGACCGATCTAACGCTGGCAAACCTTAGCGCATCGCTGCCGCGTTTATTGGCGGGCGAATATCGTGAAGAGCGACGCGTTTTGCTCAGTGTCGTTAGTTCGCTGGCCAACGCTGAGCAGTATCTCGCGGTCAACGACGTGGTGGTTAATCGGGGCGGTGCAACCTCGCTGGTTGATCTTGACATTTCTCTCAATGATCGTTTTGCCTATGGCTTCCGCGCTGACGGCGTGATTGTCGCCACGCCAACAGGCTCCACCGCCTACGCGCTGTCCGCGGGCGGGCCGATCATGGCACCGTTTGTCAACGCCTTTACCATCGTGCCGATTGCGCCGCATGCACTGACCAACCGCCCTATCGTGGTGGCCGACGACTCGGTGATTCGCATCACTGTCGCGCGGGCACGCGAAGCGTTGGCGAGCATTGACGGGCATCATGTCATCCCGTTAACCGAGGGCGATTTTGTTGAGATCAAACGCGCTAGCGACACCGTGCGTTTGTGGCATCCGCTTGACTATGACTACTACCACACGCTGCGCGAAAAACTGGGTTGGACTGAGACGCCCGAGGGCCTCTCTCCGCTCAAACGGTAGCGGTTAAAAGCGATGTTGAAGCAGCTTTCTATCCGTAATTTTGTGCTGATTGACCGTCTCGATATCGAGTTCGAGCCGGGCATGATTGCGCTCACCGGTGAGACCGGTGCCGGTAAATCCATCGTGCTCGATGCGCTCGGCTTGGCGCTCGGCGCGCGGGCAGACAGCGCTGCGGTTCGGGTAGGTGAAAAGCAGGCCGACATCACGGCTGAGTTTGAGGTGGCAGGCAACGCTGCCGCCCGCGCGTGGCTAGCGACACAGGCCGAACCGGATACCGACACGGTGGTGCTACGCCGTGTGATTGATGGCGCAGGAAAAAGCCGTGCGCAAATCAATGGGCGACCTGCGTCAGTAACAGAGATGCGCGAGTTGGGCGCAACCCTGCTCGAACTGCATGCACAACACGAGCACCAAGCGTTGCTGCGCGGCGCGACGCAACGTGAATTGCTGGATCGTTACGCGGGTGCGGAGGACGACGCGCGCGCAGTGCTTGCTGCATTTCGCAGCGCTACGCAGGCGCGCGAGACGCTTGCCCATGCTCGTACTGCCGCTGCCGCAATTGCCCGCGAACGCGCCGCGTTGGAAGCCGATTTAGGGGAGCTGCGCGCGGCGAAACCTAACGCCGCCGAGTGGGACGCGCTGTCCCTCGAGCAGTCGCGATTGAGCCATAGTAATGAGCTGCTCGAAGCGGTAGAGGCGACGCGTGCAACGATTGCCGACGACGACGGCGTGAGCGAATCCGTCGCGCAACTGGCAAGCAGTTTGGCCACCGCAGAGCGCATTGATCCGGTGCTGAGCGATGCGCGGCAATTGATCGAATCAGCGGGAGTGCAGCTCGATGAGGCCGCACAGTGGTTGCGCCAGTACGCAAGTAAGTTAAACCTCGACCCCGAGCGTTTGCAGCAGACCGAAACGCGCTTGTCGGCGCTGTTTTCACTGGCGCGAAAACTGCGTGTTCGGCCTGAAGAATTGCAAGCGCATTGGCGGGCCACCGAGGACAAGCTCGCGCAACTCACTGCGGCGCAGGACATCAACGCGTTGGAGCGCGACGTTGCTGCGGCTACAGCGGCGTTGTCGGCAGCCGCGTCGATCTTGTCGGAAAAGCGCGCTGTTGCCGCAAAAAAGCTCTCATCTGCTTCGACCGCAGAACTACCCGATTTGGCACTTCCAAACGCGTCGTTTAACGTCACGCTCACGCCGCACGCCAAGATCGAATCCAGCGGCGCAGAATCCATCGAATTCGCGTTCAGATCGCATTCCAGCTTGCCGTTTTCACCCATTGCCAAGGTCGCCTCGGGTGGTGAGCTAGCGCGCTTGTCGCTGGCAATTTTGGTGGTTTGTGGGGACGCCGCTGCTGTCCCGACGTTGGTGTTTGATGAGGTCGACGTAGGCGTCGGCGGTCGCGTTGCAGCTCAAGTCGGACGCAAGCTGCAAACGCTAGCGTGCGATCGGCAAGTGCTGTGCGTAACGCACATGCCGCAAGTTGCAGCGCACGCTGATCATCACTTCACGGTGTCGCGCGACAACGCGCTCTCGCCAACGACGAATGTCAATGCGCTCAACAAAAAGGGGCGGCTATCGGAAATTGCCCGCATGCTGGGTGGCCACGAAGTCGGCTCGGCGACGGAGACGTTAGCGAAGGAGCTGCTTGACACTTCGCGGCGTTAGGAGCTGACTCCACGCTGTTCGTGGCATCGAAATTCTTCAATTTTCTTCGGGCAGCGAGCGTCGTTGCCTTAGTGCCTACCCAGCTACTCAACAATTGCCTCGGGGTGAACCGGATCGTAAACGAAGCGTGCTGGAGGCCAACCCCATCAGCACGTTCTTTTGCGACTTTCGCGGCGTCAAATCCCACCTAAACGGGTAGGGTTTGATGCACCAGAAATGCGAACAGATGACGCTTGTCGACCGTACACTGTGGCTCAGAAACTTGCCACTGCTCACTTGGGCTTGGCTGTAAAAAAGGGGTGTCTATGAGCCACACTCGATCAATGTGCAAAACGCTTCTCCTCGGCGTATCGATGCTAATGGTGGCGACATGTTGCATAGCGGTTAACGCGCAATTACTTAAAGGCACCCGCTTCCTGTATGGCCCGCCGATGGTGGCCGTCTCGCAGCTCGGCCTTGACGCCGATGTGACCGCGCGCAATGCGATGGCGGTCGACGGAAGCTCGAACGTCTATCTCACCGGCTCAGGCACGGTGGGCAGTGCGGGCGCCGATTGGTTGACCATCAAGTACAACGCTTCGGGTGTTGAACAGTGGCGCGCTATTTTGAATGGACGCGGTAACAACACTACGACTGATGAAGCCCGCAATATTATGTTGGGGCCCGACAGCAACCCCGAGGTGGTGGGCAGCAGTTCGCTTCTGGCGGCGGGCGGGAGACGCTGCACGGCCGTGAAATACGATGCTGCGACCGGCAAAGAGCTGTGGCGTTATTGGCCCAGTTTGCCGGCGGCAACACCTGCATGGAGCGAGTCTTTGTGCTTCGGGATGGCGATCAACTCAGCGGGCAATGTGTTGATGGTGGGCCGCACGCGCGAGCAATTTAATTTTGGCAATGCCGACATTTATGTTGCCAAAATTAGTGCGACTGGTTCGCTCTTATGGCATCAAACGTTGGCGAACGGGGCGTATGCACCGGGGATCGTTGCGCCAAACACCATCAGTGCTGGCAGTGATGACTTGGCCGCTTTCGTCACGGTCGACAGCAGCAACAACGTGTACGTGGCGGGCCGCACTCAAGAGAGCGCGACCAACTACGTTTGGGCGATTTTCAAGATTGCTGCGACCGGTGGCGCACCGAGCTGGCGCACCAATGTGGGTGGCAGCGGCGACAGCCGGGTGCGTGGTGTAGCCGTGGATGCTGGCGCAACACAGGTTGCGGTGGTCGGCAGCCGTGAATCAAGACCTGGATAAGCTCTGTTTAAAGCAAGCGCCGGTGCAGTGATTGCGGACGTGAGCCTAGGCGACGTGAATAGCACCGGATTTCTGGCCGACGTTGCCTACATAGGCACCGATGTGGTGATGGCCGGGTATGAGCTCTTGACCGAAGGCACCGAGGAACAGCTGTTGGTGTCCCGCGCCAACGCTGCGGGTAGTGTGTGGAACTATACGAAGAGCGGTGGCTCCGGCACGCGCAGCTTTGCCACTGCACTGGCGGTGAGCGGCGGTGAGATTGCCGTGAGTGGCAGCGCGGGCACAGGCACTGATCTTGACATCTATAGCCTGCGCGTCGATGCAAGCCTGGGAACGCCGGTGGGTGCCCCTGTCAACTATCAAGGCCCGGGCAGCGCACGCGACTACGGCTCAACCATCAAATCTGACGGCGCAGGCGGCTTTTTTGTGGCTGGCACGATGACCAACAACACCACGCCGCAGCGCAATACGATGGGTGTCGTTCGCTACTCATCAGCGCTTGCCCAGCTTTGGGCGGCCCAGCCAGCGGCGGCACGGGTTGGCATGCGACTGGGCAGTCTTGACGGTGCTTTAGCAAAACGAACCATGGCGCTTGACAACAGTGGCAATGCCTACTTCGCCGCGCTCGCTCACAACGGTGCGAGCACGCAGGTTGATGTGATTAAGTGGGACAGCACGACCATGACCGAGGTGTGGCGATGCAGCTATGACGGCAGTGGCACAAGCTTTGATGCTCCCTTCAGCCTTGCGCTAGACGGCAATGGCAACGTGTTCGTCACGGGTAACACCGGCGGGCCGCAAACGACCTTCCGTACCGACAACGCTTTCGCCTTTAAAATCCAAAATAACGTTAATACCTGCTCGGTGGCATGGTCAAAATCGTTCAATACGCTAGGCATGACTGATCCGGGTTCCTTCGCGCTGAGCAGCGCAGTGGACGCCAATGGCGACCTGCTGCTGGCGGGGGAGACGTTTTCGTCAGCAACCGATGCAGCCACCGGCGACTGGTTGGTGGTGAAGCTCTCGGGCAGCACTGGCAATGAGCTGTGGCGTCATGTGTCCGATGGCGGCAGCAATCTCGAAGACCGTGCGCTGCACCTGCGCACGGCGCCGGGTGGCGTGGTGTATGTCGGCGGCTGGTCGTTTACGTCGAGTACCAGCCGCGTTTGGCGGGTCATGCGACTGCTGGACAACGGCACCAGCGCTACGGTTAATTGGAGCGTGGTTCATCCAAGCACCGGTCTTGAGCTTCCCTATGCCATCCATGTCGAGCCTGACGGCAGCAAGCTCTATATGGCCGGTTTCATTTTGGACGCTCCCGGTTTGGGCGGCCAAAACATGGCTCTGCGCGTCTACACCAACTTGGCAAACCCCGCGCGTACGATCCAACTGGTCGCGCTGACGGGCAACAATTCCACAGGTAACAGAGATATTGCCAAAGACGTGATCAGTGACGCTGCGGGCAACATTTATTTGGCGGACATGCTCAACAACACCGGGGTTCAGGAGGAGTTCACGGTGGTCAAGCTCGACGCGGGCGGCGTGGAGCTGTGGCGTAAGTCGTTTGGCGGCACGACCGACTTGAACTACGACGAGGCGAGCGTCATTACGTTGACACCCGATGGCCTTGTGGCAACCGGCTTCGTGTTCACGGGTAACTATTTTGAAATGGGCACGGCACAGTTGCGCGCCTCCGACGGGGCATTGATGTGGTGTGTCGGCAACGAGTCCAAGGCACGCGACTTCGGCCTTGCGGTGCAAGCGATGCCTGCGAGCTCCGTTGCTGCGCCCTTACGGGTGGTGATTGCGGGCTGGGCTGGGGTGGGGAAAACAATTCGGTGAATTCGTCAACGCAACTGCCCCTGCCACAAACGCTCGTCGTGCAAGTGGTCGACCGCGCGGCCTGCACGCTGAAAGTTGACGGTCGCGTCGGCGGCGCACGCGCCACCACCGACGGGCTCATCATCTTGCGCCGCATCCTGTTGCTTGAAGAGCCAGCAGCCTCCGGCGGCACGGCCGCACAGAACAGCTTGGACGATCGCGACAACCTAGTCACGACGCTCATTGCGCGTAAAGACTACGACATCGACGGCGACGGCACGGTGGATTTCAAGGACGGTTTATTGATCTTGCGCTACCTTCTAGGTATCCGAGGCGACGCGATCAGCGCTGGTCTCGCGCTCACTGGTGGGCGCAGTGCATGGCTGGCAGCCAGCCCCACCACGGCCAACTCAATCAAGCTTTATCTTGAAGCGTGCGGTGTGTGATGGGCACGCGTCGCCAGCGGGTTTAATATCGCGATTGGTTTTGTTTTGCGGCGAATATGAACGCGCAATTAGCCCTCAAAGGTATGTCCGCCGCCGAGTATTTCGTGTGGGCGGAGACGCAGCTTGAACGCTATGACTTTTATAACGGTGAAGTGTTTGCGATGTCGGGAGGGTCGGACGGGCACAATACGATTGCGCTCAATGTTGCCTCGGCCCTCAAATCCCATCTGGCCAGCACGCCGTGAAGTGGTTTCATCAACGACGTTCGGCTCGAGGTCGCCAGAAACACCCACTACACCTACCCCGACGTTTTTGCGACCTGTGACGAGCGTGATCGAGGCGCGGATGCCAAGCTCACCAAGCGTTACCCGACGTTCATTTGCGAAGTGCTCAGCCCAACACGGCTGCCCATGACTTAGGTGAAAAATTTGAGCATTACCAGCAGAGCGAGTCACTACGTGAGGTGCTGTTCATCGATCCGGAACGGCGCTCGCCACAGCTCTATCGCCGCAACGCAGCCCAAAGCTGGGAGATCGTGCCTGTGGATGCCGCCGTTGGCGCGCCGCTCGAACGCGTGAACATGACACTGAGCTTCGCCACGCTTTTTGAAAACGTCTAATCCAGTTAGCCAGTTATGGCGACCGGGATGTCTGGGAACGCGCTACAGGCAGCGCGCGTTCAGCCCTTAGCGGCGACGCTTCTTCACGATCACTGCTTTACCGCGCTTGCCCTTAGCACCTTTTTTGACGATGGCTTTAGGCTTCGGTATCGCCAGCACTTCGCCGGTTTCCATCCATGTCTTTACGCGGTTGGCATCGCCCAATCGTGAAAATTTGCCGACCGAATCGAGCAACACCATCACCACCGGACGCTGTGCGATTTGCGCGAGCATCACCACACAACGGCCTGCTTCACGGATAAAGCCCGTTTTCTGCACGCTAATGCTCCAGCCATCGGATTTCACCAGAGCGTTCGAATTGTTGTAGTGCAGCGTTTGACCCGTGGTTGGGATTTGCACGTACTGATCCGATTGAGTGCTGTATTCGCGGATCAGCGTGTACGTTTGTGCCGCTTGCACCAGCGTAACCAAGTCGCGCGCAGTAGACACGTTCTCTGGCGACAAACCAGTCGTGTCAACGTATCGTGTGTTGCTCATGCCCAGCGACTTCGCCCTTGCGTTCATCGCGGCCACAGCCGCTTTCAAGCCACCGGGATAGAAGCGACCGAGTGTGCTGGCGGCGCGGTTTTCTGAGGACATCAGTGACAGTTGCAACATCTCGCGGCGCGTTAACTCACTGCCGATGGACAGACGCGATCGACTTGCTTTCAGATAATCCAAGTCCTCGATATCGACGGTCAACGTCTGATCGAGACTTTGCTGCGCGTCGAGCACAATCATCGCGGTCATCAGCTTGGTGATGCTGGCAATTGGGGTGACCGTGTTGGCGTTTTTGGCGTAGATCGACTCGCCGGAACGGGCGTCAACAATCAGTGCCGCTTGCGACAGCAGATTCGGCCCTAGTGCGAACGCGTGAACTGACCCTAGCACCAAAACGCTAATCAGGAAAAGTCGAATAGAAACAATGCTGCCAGTCAAATTCTTCATATTGCACTTTAATTTTAAGCATAACGCGGCTGTTTCGGCGCGTTCAAGCTCGTTTACAACAAAAAATGCGCCAATGCGTGACATTTGCGGTGCAAATGGAGGCGTGCGCCACCCTGTCGAGCAAACCAGCGCAAACTTGCGGGCGCAACGCTCGGAGATCAATCGACCTTCGCGCCGCTTTCCTTCACAATACGCGCATATTTGGTCAGTTCCTTGCCGATAAAGGCTTTAAATTCTTCCGGCGTGCTGGCGGCGGGTTCCGCGCCGGACGCAAGCCATTTTTCGCGCAGATCGGGCGCGGCGAGCGACTTGTTCACCTCAATTGACAACCGTTTTACCAGCTCGGACGGCGTGTCTGCGGGCGCGAACAAACCCCACCAAGTAAATACGTCGAAATCCTTAACGCCCACCTCTGCCATTGTTGGCAAGTCCGGCGCGAGGGCGCTGCGTTTGGGTGTGGTGACCGCGAAGGCTTTGAGTTTGCCCGCTTTAATTTGCGGCAGGCTGGACGCCATATTGTCAAACATCATTTGCACCTGTCCGCCGAGTAAATCGGTCATCGCGGGGCCGCCGCCTTTGTACGGCACATGGATAATCGGCGCTCCGGTTTGCAGCTTGAACAGCTCGCAGGCAAGGTGGCCGGCGCTGCCGTTGCTGCCGCTGGCGCAGTTGACTTTGCCGCTCGCTTTTGCGGTCGCTACGATGCCCGCCACGTCCGTCGCAGGCAGTGCGACGGGATTGGTGACGAGCACGTTCGGGGTGACCACAACCAGTGAAATCGGCGCGAAATCTTTCACCGCGTCATAGGGCATTTTGGCGAACAGCGCGGGGTTGACCGCGTGGGTCGACAGCGCCCCCATGCCGAGCGTGTAGCCATCGGGTGGGGATTTCGCGACGGCATCCATGCCGATGTTGCCGCCCGCGCCGGGGCGGTTGTCGATGATGACCTGCTGGCCGAGCTGCTCCGAGAGTTTTTGCGCCAGTGCGCGCGAAGTCACGTCGACCGATCCGCCCGCCGGGAATGGCACGATCAAACGGATCGGCTTGTTGGGATAACCGATTTGCGCGATGGCTGCGCCTGCAGACAGAAAGCCAACGGCAAGGCATGTTGCCATGCGTGTTGCGGAACGGATGTGCAAAAGCTTCATACGGAGCAAATAAGTGTGGGCGAAGCCGTGATGATACGGAATGATACGGAACGTGACGCTGTTCTGCGCGGTCTTACCAGCGCATAATTGTGGCCACTCCGGGATGGTGTAGTTGACGATGAAAAAAACAATGTACGGCATAGTAGTCGCGGTGTTGGGCGCTGTGCTTGGCGCGGGCGCGGTGTATTTTTTTAGCGCGGGCAGTAAGCCAGCCGCACCGAGCGCTGCCGCTGGTGTGCCCGGTGCGCCTGCTGCGGTTTCCGCGTCAGGCACAAAAAGTGGCGATGCTTCGCAAACCTCACCGACACGCGGCGCGGGCGCTGTTGCCGCCGCGGGGGGCGCGCCCGCAAAAGGCGCGGGCGGCGGCGGCACGCCGGTTGAACTCGGCAAGCCGGAAAAACTGATTTGGCAGAAGAGCGTGCTTGCCGTGGGCAGCTTGCGCTCTGACGAATCGGTGATGGTGCGTGCCGAGCAGTCGGGTCGCATTACGGCGCTGAATTTCACCGAAGGCCAACCCGTTCGGGCTGGTCAGGTGCTGGTGCAACTAGACGATTCCGTTGCGCGCGCCGAACTTGAGCAGGCGCGCGCTAACCAGAAATTGGGCAAGGCGAAATTTGATCGCGCCGTCGAATTGAAGCAGCGCAATTTCATCTCGGGGCAGGCGCAGGACGAAGCCGAAAACGTCATGCGCGTGGCTGATGCCACCGTGTCGCTGGGCGTCGCAAAGCTTGCAAAGCTCACCATCAAAGCGCCGTTTTCGGGCACCATCGGCTTGCGCACGGCGAGCACCGGCGACTATGTCAAAGACGGGCAGGACATCGTCAATCTTGAGAAGACCGATCCGATCAAGGTGGACTTCAAAGTGCCGGAGATTTTCCAGTCGAAGATCAAAGTCGGACAGCCGTTATCGGTCGCGCTCGACGCGCTGCCCGCACAGGCGTTCACCGGCAAAGTGGTCGCCGTGAATCCACAGCTCGACACCGCAGGACGCGCCGTGGTGCTGCGCGCGCAGATGGATAACAGGAGCGGCGTGTTGAAGCCCGGCATGTTCGCGCGGGTGCGGTTGACGCTCGCCGACACCGGCGAAGCAGTGGTGGTGCCCGAGCAATCGGTGGCGATGCAGGGCGAAGATCAGATCATGTTCAAGGTGATTGATGGCCGCGCGATGCGCACCAAAGTTGAGGTCGGGCAGCGGCGCGACGGCAAGGTAGAAATCATTGAAGGCATCAGCGGCGGCGACACCATTGTGATCGCCGGGTGGCAGCGTTTGCGCGATGGCGCAGCGGTGCGTTCAGCGGGTGGTGGCGGCGGAGGTGCGCCGGTCGGGGCGGCTGGTGCAGATAAAGCGGTTGCGACTGACGGCAAGACTCCGGTGCCTGCGGCTGAGAAAAAGAGTTAGTGCGTTCGAGGTGTGCCACGCCTACGAATTCGACGATTAATCGCACCTTTGTAGAAACAACTTTTCTCTGAAACGCCCATTTTACTTGGGCTGTGATCGGTAAATAGACCCTAGTCGATATCGTGTACTTTGACGACTCGCGCCCTTATAAATGGGCGTTACAGAAAAAAGCTGATCGTTGTGTATGCGCGATCAGCGCCCTCAAGAATTTGGAGACGAGCCCATGAATTTCTTCGATCTCTGCATCAAACGTCCGGTTCTCGCCACCGTGCTTTCACTGGTTGTCGTGTTGCTCGGCCTGATTGGCTATCAGCGACTGTCGGTGCGCGAGTATCCGAAGATTGACGAGCCGATCATCAGCGTCAGTACGGGCTACAAGGGCGCGTCGCCCGAAGTGATTGAGTCGCAAATCACCAAAACGCTGGAAGATTCGTTGTCCGGAATCGAAGGCGTGAGTCTCATCACCTCAAACTCGCGCTCCGAGCGCAGCGACATTACCGTCACCTTCAAAATTACTAAAGACCCGGACGTCGGTGCCGCTGAAGTGCGCGACAAAGTGGCCCGCGTTCGAGCGCGCTTGCCGGATGCGGCCGACGAGCCGGTCATCGCTAAAGTTGAGGCCGATTCGTTCCCCGTGATGTGGTTCGCACTGACCTCAGACGCGCACACCCAGTTGCAGCTGTCGGACACAGTCAACCGGCTGATCAAACCGCGACTGTTGGTATTGCCGGGCGCGGCCGATCTGCGCATTTTTGGCGAGCGTAGAACCTCGATGCGCATCTTCATCGAACCGGCCAAACTCGCCGCGTTTCGCCTCACGGTGGCTGATGTTGAAACCGCGCTGCGCTCGCAAAACGTCGAGATTCCGGCGGGTCGCATCGAGAGTCGCCTGCGCGAATTTAACGTGTTGGCGCAAACAGATTTGCAGACGCCGGAACAATTTGGCGCGATCACCATTTCGCAGTCCGGCGGCTATCCGATCCGCATTCGCGACGTAGCGAAGGTAGAAATTGCCGCAGCGGAAGAGCGCGGATTTCAGCGCTTCATGGGCAAAACCGCAGTGGGTTTCGGCATCATTCGACAATCCACAGGCAACCCGCTGGAGCTATCAAAAGCAGCCATTGCCGAAATGCCGGCCATTCAGGAATCGCTGCCCAAAGGCATGAAGATTGAGCTTAATTACGACAGCTCCGTGTTCATTGCCGAGTCGATCAAAGCGGTGTTCGCAACCATCATGGAGGCGGTGGTCTTGGTGGCGCTGGTGATCTTCTTTTTCTTGCGTAGCTTCCGCGCGACGATCATTCCGCTGATCACCATTCCAGTGTCGTTGATCGGTGCGTTTTTCATCATGTATGCATTCGGTTTCACCATCAACACGCTCACGCTGCTGGCGATGGTGCTGGCGGTCGGACTGGTGGTGGATGACGCGATCGTGGTGCTTGAAAACATTCACCGGCACATGGAAAACGGCATGGGCCGCTTGCAGGCAGCGCTGGTCGGCACCCGTGAAATCGGCTTTGCTGTGGTCGCCATGACAATGACGCTGGCCGCTGTATTCGCGCCGCTCGCGTTCTCCACCGGACGCACCGGTCGGCTGTTTATCGAATTTGCGCTGACGCTGGCCGGGGCGGTGGTGGTGTCGGGCTTTGTGGCGCTCACGTTGTCGCCGATGATGTGCTCGGTGTTGCTCAAGCACGAGACCAAGCATTCGAAAATTTACAACTGGATCGAGCGCGGTTTTGATGCGTTCACGCGGGGTTACAAACGCCTGCTCAATCTGGCGCTCGATAATCGTCTGATCGTCGTTCTAGTGATGCTGATTGTGGCGGGCACCGCAGCCCTGTTGTTCAAAAATATCAAGACCGAACTCTCCCCGCTGGAAGATCGCGGCGTGATTTTTGGGTTTGTTTCGGCGCCGGAGGGCTCCACCTCGGACTATCTGACCAAGTACGTTCAGCAGATCGAGGGCATTTACAGGAGCCTGCCAGAAACGCACGCCTACGGCGGCAACGGTGGCTTCCCGAACGTGGCAGACGGCACCGCCATTTTGCGGCTAAAAGACTGGAAGAATCGCACCCGCTCGCAAGCGGATGTTGCCAAAGAATTGCTCCCCAAGTTTCAAGGCCTTGCCGGGGTGCAGGCGTTTCCGTCGCAGCCTGGCTCACTCGGGCAAAGCCCGCGGGCCAAGCCGATTGAGTTTGTGGTGCTCGCGGCGGTGCCGTATGAGCAGATGCAAGGCTTCATTCAGCGCATGCAGGCCGAGATGCAAAAAAATCCAGGCTTCGTGAATATCGATACCGATTTGCGCATGAACACGCCCGAGCTGCGCGTGCGCGTAAACCGCGACAAGGTGCTTGATGTGGGTGCCAATGTGGACGTCGTGGGCCGCACGCTAGAGACCATGCTCGGCGGTCGTCAGGTGACGCGTTTCAAGCAGGACGGCGAACAGTACGACGTGATCGTGCAGGTGGCGCGCGATGGTCGCGACACGCCGGAGCGCATCAGCGAAATTAACGTGCGCAATCGCAATGGCGACATGGTGCCGTTGTCGAATCTGGTGACGGTGCGCGAAGGCGTGAGTCCGCGCGGCATTGCGCACTTTCAGCGCGTACGGTCGGCCACCGTGAACGCCAATTTGGCACCCGGATTCACCCAGGGCGAAGCGCTCGCCTACATGAACGATGCCGCTAAGCGCGTGTTGCCGGTGACGGTGCAAACGGACTTGTCAGGCCAGTCGCGCGAGTTCCGCGATTCGGCGAGCGACTTCTTGTTGGTGTTGCTGCTGGCGATCGGATTTATCTATCTCGTACTCGCAGCCCAGTTCGAGAGCTTCATCGATCCGTTGATCATTTTGTTTACCGTGCCGCTTGCCATGGCGGGCGCGTTTCTGGCGTTGCAACTGACCGACAACACGTGGAATATCTACAGCAAGGTGGGCATCGTCACGCTGGTAGGGCTCATCACCAAACACGGCATTTTGCTGGTCGAATTTTCCAATCAATTGCGTGATCGGGGACACAGCATTCGCGACGCCGTGGTGGAAGCCGCAGTATTGCGTTTGCGCCCGATTTTGATGACCACCGGCGCGATGGTGCTGGGTGCGGTGCCGCTCGCGCGCGCGGTTGGTGCGGGTGCTGAGAGCCGTCAAGTGATCGGCTGGGTGATTGTGGGCGGCATGACGCTCGGCACGATACTGACGCTGTTTGTGGTGCCCACCGCGTACACGCTGTTGGCGCGAGTAGGGCGCGGCGCGCGTGAGCGCGAAATCGCGCAGGCGCAAAACCTCGCGCAACATCCGGTGCCCGCAGCGGGTGAGTAAATTTTCGCGTAGAACGCCAACGCGCGCGGTTGCTGGCCGCGTTCTCGTATTTCGCGGTATCATGCTGGCACTATGAGCGCAGGCACTTCCATTCGAAAGTTGCAACAATCGGACGGCGGCATTTACCGCGCGCTGATGCTGCGTGCCTATAGTGAACACGATACCGCGTATACGTCCACTTTCGAGGAACGCGCGAGCAAGCCGGTTGACTGGTGGACAAGGCGTTTGCAAGACCCCACCAGCGTCACACTGGGCGCATTCGATGTCGGCGATTCGCTGATCGGCACGGTGCGGCTTGAGGCCTACCAACGAGTGCGTGAGCGGCACAAGATTGAGCTCTCGGCCATGTATGTGATGAAAGACCATGCGGGCAACGGCGTCGGTCGTCGGTTGCTTGATGAAGCGCTGGCGGAGACGCGCAAATTAAACGGCATCGAGATCATTAATCTCACCGTCACGGCCGACAATTTGCCCGCCGTGCGCCTGTATTCAAAACTCGGCTTTCATACCTTTGGTCGTGAAACGCGCGCGGTAAAAGCGCCGCACGCGTATCTGGACAAATTGCACATGTGGCGGCCGGTCAGCGCGGACTACGTCGCGCAGAGCTAGTGTCGTGTAGCTAAATTGATGTGACTAATAAAAACGTTAGATTTTTTTCGAATGTAGGCGCAAAGCACAGCAATAGCTGACTATCGCGCGCATTTGCAACGACGAGTCGGCGGAAAAGACACGTTTTCAAGTCGCATCGAGAACGCAACACCATATTAGCTGCCGAAATCGGCTACAGCGCGATACTGCGACCCCCGTCCACATTGATCGTCTGCCCCGTCACATACTGGGCGTCGCACACCAGATACTTCACCGCCTCGGCAATTTGCTCGACGCCACCTTCGCGTTTGAGCGGCACATGATCGAGAATCCGTTCGCGTTCTGCGGCTGAAATCTGGCCGTCATCGGGCCACTCGATGGGACCCGGAGCCACCGCGTTGACGCGAACTTCAGGCGCTAAATCACGCGCTAACGCATGCGTCAAGCCGCGCAACCCGGCTTTCGCGACGTTGTAAATTAAATATTCAGCCATCGGGCGCTCAGCGTGAATATCAGTGATGTTCACGATGCAACCGTTCGTCTTTTTCAGATGCGGCGCGGAGGCTTGCGACAAGAATAGGGGCGCTTTGAGGTTGCTGCCGATCAACGCGACCCAATCCGCCTCGGTGAAATCTGCAACCAGCGTTCTGTAAAACGTCGACGCGTTATTCACCAGCGCATCGAGTCGTCCGTACACAGAAATGACCCGCTCAACCACTGCGGCAAGCGATTCCGTTTGCAACAGATCGGCTTGTACCGTGATGGCAGAATCAGCTCGCGAGGCGTTAAGCGAAGCCGCCAACGCATCGGCAGCGGCGGTCGATGCGCGATAATGAATTGCCACCCGCCAACCCTCTTGGTGCAGGCGTTTTATGATCGCGGCACCGACCCGTTTCGCCCCGCCGGTTACCAGCACCACCGGTGCCAAATTTTCACTTACCATGGCTTCAACTCTGCCGCTGTCTGCCCCATCCGGATTGCCCGCGCCGTCGCTTGAAGCAGCGGCTCACGGCGCACAAGTCGTCGCGCATTTGCGTGCGCTAATCGCGTGCTCAGAGACATCGGGCACACTCGATTCAGGTTCAATTTCATTTGCCAATTTTATGCGCGCTGCCCTGTACGCGTCGGGCCTAGGCTATTACGCAGCGGGCGCAACCAAGCTCGGCGTCGGCGGCGATTTCGTGACGGCACCGGAGATGTCGCCGTTTTTCGGCGCGGCACTGGCTGACGCCTTCGCGACAATGGGCGCAACCCGCGCGCTCGAACTCGGCGCGGGGTCGGGCAAGTTGGCACGCGATTTTTTAGGCGCATCGGACGCCGTGCAGTCGTATTCGATTCTCGAAGTCAGCGCCGATTTGCGCGAGCGCCAGCAGACACTACTCGCCGGTCAACACGTAACGTGGCTCGATGCGTTGCCTGATGAAATCGAAGGCTTAGTGATCGCCAACGAAGTGCTCGATGCCGTGCCCTGCGAGATCGTACGTTTTCACGACGGACATTACCAGCAGGCGCGCGTTGCGGTGCCTGGCGATTCGTTTTATTGGCGCTGGCAACCGTTGCTGCACGGCGCGTTATTCGACGCCGCCAAACTACGCATTCCGCCCATTGACGGTTACACCACCGAAATCAATTTAGAAGCCGAAGCGCTGGTCGCAACACTCGCTGCAAAGCTTACCGATGGCGCGCTGTGCTTCATCGACTACGGTTTTCCACGTCGCGAGTTTTATCTGCCTGATCGCAGCACCGGAACACTCGCTTGCCACTACCAGCAACGCGTTCACTTCGCCCCGCTGATCCTTGCCGGTTTGCAAGACATCACAGCACATGTGGATTTCACCGCGATCGCTGAGGCGGCCGTGGACGCGGGTGCCAGCGTGATCAGTTATTCCACGCAGGCGCAATTTTTGTTGCATTCGGGCCTGCTCAAACGCATCGAATCGTACTCATTTGCCACCGTTGCCCAGCGTGCAACCGCGCTTGGTGCCGTGCAAAAACTGCTGTCTCCCGCCGAAATGGGCGAATTGTTCAAAGTGCTCATCGTCGGCAAGGGCGCAGCGATTGAGCAATTGGCGGCATTCAGCACGCTCGATCAGAGCTATCGGCTGTAACAGCTTTTTTGCAAAAGCTCTATCTTACTAGGGCTACGTGCATAAAAGCGCAATAGTTGACCTAGCCGACTTTAAGCCTAAAGCCCCGGTATGGTGGCGCTTGTAGTAAAAAGCTGCTTCATCACTTCCCAGTCAAAACTCGCTTCAACCAAGCCTGCCGATCCTTCTTTGCGTCGTCGTTCAGCAACTCATCGGAATCAAACATTTGCCGTGATTTCGGCAGCGACGCAGCGCGGTATAGATCGACCTGTTCCAGCGTTTGCACCCACGCGTCACTGCTGGCGAACTGAAAGTGCAGCTTCGCTGGCGCGGCGTACACAATCCACTTTTCCGGGTCAAGCGGCTCGATGGCCGACAGATACGCCACCCAATGCGCCTTGTCAAAACTGTCGCGAAACGCCCTGGCTTTGGGCTGCTCGGTGACCTGCAACCAGCCACTCGGTTTGCCCGGCGGGCTCATGAGCACGGCGGCGTCCACCCGCGCGTCCACGCCGGTCAACAGTGCGGCTGCCCAAGCGCCATAGCGATGTCCGACCACCGCCAATTTTTCAACATTGAACTCGGGCCGCGTGGACGCCCAGTCGATGGCGCGGCGTGCGTCGATCACCGCACTCCGGATTACGTCCGCGTCGCCCGCATTGTCGTCGGCGCGATGCACGTACGGCTGCTTGAACGGCAACTCCACCAATAGCGATGCGATTCCGCCAGCGGCCAGCGTTTCCGCCTCCTGCAAGAACAAGGCACGTTTCACCTCAGCGCCTTCTCGATGCAGCCACAGCACGGTCGGATGTTTGCCTTTAGCGATGGGCGCGATGACGGTCAACTCCACTTCACCATTTGCGCCTGAGCTGGGCGCAGCGAGCCGCCATTCCGTAATGTCACAGCATCGGGCTTTGCGCACCGTGCCGCCTGCCATTGTGGGAACGCCTGTGGCTTTCGTGTAGTCGAACAACAGCGCCTGCTCGGCGGGCGCTTTTTCGGCCCACACGACGCACGGCGACGCCGCAAAAACTAAACCACACACAATCACGTTTACTAAATGTGCCGACAGTCGACGCATGAAAGATTTCTCCTTCGTCGGGCGACTCAAGTCACAACATTGTCAAGGATTCAACATGCTAATTCGCCGCCCTACCGACATTTTGCCCTCTGAGATCGCGTCCGAGAGTCAGTACAACAGCCGCCGTGAATGGTTGAAGGCTGCAGGCGGCTTGGGACTTATCGCTGGATTACCCGCGCTGTCGGCCTGCGACGCGCAGGCACAGGGCGTGAAGCTCGCTGGCGTCAAACCGAACCCAACGTATGTCGTGCCAGAAGACAAGTTGAATAAATTTGATGATTTGAAAAACTACTGCAACTTCTACGAATTCGGCACCGACAAAACCGATCCGCCGGTCATGGCGAAATCGCTGAAAACGCGTCCGTGGACCGTGGCGGTTGAAGGCGAAGTGTTGAAGCCGAAAGTGTTCGACATCGACGAGTTGTTCAAGCTGGCACCACTGGAAGAGCGCATTTATCGTTTTCGCTGCGTCGAGGCGTGGTCGATGGTGGTGCCGTGGATCGGCTTTCCGCTGTCCACGCTGATCAACGCGGTGCAGCCAAAGGGCAACGCCAAGTTTGTGGAGTTCGTGACGCTTGCCGACAAGGCGCAAATGCCCGGTCTGCGCAGTGGGGTTTTAGACTGGCCGTACACCGAGGGCCTGCGCATGGACGAGGCGATGAATCCGCTAACGCTGGTCACGCTCGGTGCGTTTGGTGAGGCGCTACCCAACCAAAACGGCGCGCCGATCCGCATGACGATTCCGTGGAAATACGGTTTCAAAGGTGGTAAATCGATTGTCAAAATTCGCTTCGTAGAAAAAGAGCCGCGCACCGCCTGGGTCAAATCAGGCCCGAGCGAATATGGCTTCTATTCCAACGTGAATCCAACCGTCGATCACGCGCGCTGGAGTCAAGCCACCGAGCGTCGCCTGGGCGAATTCGGCAAACGCAAATCGTTGATGTTTAACGGCTACACCGATCAGGTGGCATCGATGTATACCGGCATGGATTTGAAGAAGTTTTTTTGAGGTTGGGGGTGATTTAAACCCGATCACGTGATGACTCGACCGCGACGCACGCGGGAGCACGATGATGCCTGCTTGATTCCGTCCACACATGGCCACCTACCTAACTGCTTTTCGCTCGCCGTCCCAAGCCTTCGTTCAACGCGCCAAATGGCTGTTGATCCTGCTCGGCATGCTGCCGCTGGCGCGACTTATCGCGGGTTTTCCGCTCGGTTGGCTAGGCGTAAATCCGATTGAATTTATCACTCGTTCTACCGGCACTTGGACGCTGGTTGGGCTCGCTGTCACGCTGTCGATCACGCCGCTGAGGAAGCTCTTGAACTGGTCGTGGCTCATCCGACTGCGGCGCACAGCGGGCCTGTTGGCGTTTTTTTACGCCTGCCTGCACTTCGCCACCTACATCTGGTTTGACCGCTTTTTTGATGTGCAAGACATCATTAAGGACATCATTAAACGTCCCTTCATCACGGTCGGTTTTGCCGCGTTCGTCCTGCTGATTCCGCTCGCCGCCACGTCAAAAAATAGCGTCATCAAAAAAATCGGTGCCAAGCTCTGGCAGCGCATTCACTATTTGATTTACTTAATCGCGGTATTGGCGGTCATTCACTACTGGTGGCTGGTCAAAAAGGACCTGACCCAACCGATCATTTACGCCTGCGTTTTCGCTGTGTTGCTTGGCATGCGGGTGTCGTGGAAGCTTCGCGCGGCTAAATAGCGTTCGCGTCATGCTCATTTCGCATCCATGCCGCCTCGGCATTGGCGAGTGCTGGTATTCCGGCACAAAACTTTCTAGCATTACCTCATTGGTCGCCACCAGCGACGTTTGCGGTGCAAAAGCTCATGAAGCGCGTATTAGTTCTGGGTGCGGGTATTCTCGGTGTTCACACGGCGTATTTTTTACGGCAGCGCGGCTATGAGGTCACGGTCGTTGACCGTCAGCCGGGTGCGGCGCTGGAAACGAGCTTCGCCAACGGCAGCCAGATTTCGGTGAGTCAGTCCGATCCGTGGGCTAGCCCACATGCGCCGTTCAAAATTCTGAAGTGGTTGGGTAAGGAAGACGCGCCACTGTTGTTTCGGCTACGCATGGACGTGAATCAATGGCGTTGGGGCCTGCGTTTTCTTTACGAATGCCTGCCCAGCCGCGCTGAGCACAACACTTTGCAGGCGATGCGTTTGTCTGAATACAGCCGCCGCACGCTGCAAATGCTGCGTAAAGAAACGGCGATTCAGTATGACCATGCCGAAGCAGGCATCATGATGATTCACTCGAACAAGCGGAGCTTTGACGATGCTGCGGAGGCCGCGCAATTGTTGATTCGTAACGGCGAACGACGCGACGTTTTGTCGGTGGCGGAGGCGGTGAAAATTGAGCCCGCATTGACCCACACTGCGCCGACTTTGGCCGGGGCGATTTACGCGCCGAACGATGAATCGGGCGATGCGTACAAGTTCACGGTGGCACTGGCTGAGCGTGCTGCATTGATGGGCGTGCAGTTTTGCTACGGGACGACGATTAAGAAAATGCATCGCGAGGGCGGTGAAGTTTCGGGGGTGTCAGTCAGTGATGCAAACGGCGAGCGCACTGAAAAAGCGGATGTGTACGTGGTGGCACTGGGCTCGTATTCCAGCGGATTGCTGAGCGGCGTCGGCGTCGATGCGTTGATCTACCCGGCCAAAGGCTACAGCGCCACGCTGCCCATCGTCAACCAGCCCGGTGCGCCTCCCCCACCACGCGGCAGCATTACCGATGACGAAATGAAGATCGTGTTCACCACGATTGGTGATCGCTTGCGCATCGCGGGCACCGCAGAACTGAACGGCTTCGACACCACGCTGAACCCCGTACGTTGCGCAGCATTGACCCGACGCGCCCAACATCACTTTCCCGATCTGTGCGATTGGGAAGCGGTCACGTATTGGACTGGCCTGCGTCCCGCAACGCCGTCGAACTTGCCGATTATTGGGCAATCAAAACTCAAAAATCTGTATCTGAACACGGGCCACGGCACGCTCGGCTGGACTGAAGGCCCCGGCTCTGCGCGAGCGCTGGTCGACATCATCGCGGGCGTGAAGCCCGAGGTAGATTACGAGTTTTTTGGCGCGTGATGCTCGCAGTTGGAGCGGCCGCGACCGCGATGGACGGTTTGCGTAGCAGAGATCGCGGCCAAGGCCGCTTCAACAAAAAATCGGTTCACGCACGTAACCCCTCCCCCTCGTAAAATCATGCCATTCCCCCGTCACCGATTGCCCCAGTGAATAAATCTCTTTCCGCCTTGCTTGCAACGTGCGCGACGCTCGTCGCCACGGGTTTACTTTTTGCGCAATCTGCCGTGATGCCTGCAACGCCCGCGCCGACAGCCACCGCCGCCGCTGCGGCAGCGCCCATCGCCGTGCCCGCGATCAACGCCGCTGCTTATCTCGTCGTCGAGGCCACCAGCGGGCAGGTGCTCGCCGAGTCGAACACCAAGCAGCGACGTGATCCGGCCTCTCTTACCAAGCTGATGACGGCGTACTTGGTGTTCGACGCGCTGCATCAGAAACAGCTCACGCTCAGCCAGCGTTTGCGCGTGCCGGAGCGCGCTTGGAAGGCCGAAGGATCGCGCATGTTCATCGAGCCCGGTGCACCGGTGACCACCGAGGATTTGCTGCGCGGCATGATCATTCAGTCGGGCAACGATGCGGCCATTGCGCTGGCCATAGCAGTGGCAGGTAACGAGAGCGAATTTGTGTCGCGCATGAATCGCGAAGCGAAGAAGCTCGGCATGGAAGATACGCAGTTCTTGAACCCGACCGGCCTCACGCAACAAGGGCATTTTTCGACCGCACACGACCTCGCTATTTTGTCGCTGGCGCTGATGCGCAACTTTCCGCAATACACCAAGTTTTATGCAGAAAAAAGCTACACGCACAACCGCATCGTTCAAGAAAATCGCAACCGTTTGTTGTTCTCTGACCCGACGGTGGATGGCCTGAAAACGGGCCATACGGACGCCGCCGGTTGGTGCCTGATCGCCACCGTGAATCGTCCGCCACGCAAGCTGTTAACGGTGGTGCTCGGCGCGCCGTCGGAAGCGTCGCGAATTGCCGAATCACGAAAACTCATCGACTGGGCGTTCACCGCTTTTGAAGGTCGCAAGCTGTTTGAAGGTGGCAAAGCGATCCGGCAACTCACCGTGTGGAAGTCAACGGTTGATTCAATCCCCGTGGGGTTTCGCGATGATGTGACCGCCGTTACCGACGCTGGAAAAAATTGGAATGTCAGCACCGAGGTGACCATGCCTGAGCCGCGTATTGGGCCGTTGGTAGCAGGCGCTACGGTGGGCAAACTGCGGGTGTTGCGGGCAGGCAATGTGATTTATGAGCGCGATGTGGTCGCTATGGAATCCGCACCCGGCGCCCCCATGTGGAAGCGGATGTGGCACAGTGTGATTTTGTTTTGGAAGGGATTGTTCAAGTGATTTTTTTGAATGGCGACTGGATGCCGATTGAAGAGGCCAAGGTTAGCGTGCTAGACCGCGGTTTTATTTATGGCGACGGTGTGTATGAGTATGTGCCGGTCATCAACGGTCGCCCGTATCGCCTTGAAGGCCACCTTGATCGCCTGAATAATTCGTGCAAAGAAATCGGCCTCAAAAACCCGTATTCACATGCTCAATGGACGGAGTTGGTTGCGCAGATCGTCGAGAAAAATGGTACTCATGACCAGGGCGTGTACTGGCAGATCACGCGAGGTGTAGCCAAGCGCGATCACAGCTTTCCGGTGGGTGTGGCGCCCACCGTGTTCATGATGTCCAACCCGTTGCCGATGCTCACGCAAGCGCAAATTGATAACGGCGTGCCCTGCTACACCTTTCCCGACACGCGCTGGCATCGCTGCCATATCAAGAGCATTTCGCTGCTGGGCAATGTGCTCGCCAAACAGCACGCAAGCGAGCAGGGCGGCGTTGAGGTGGTGATGCTGCGCGACGGGTTTCTGACCGAGGCGGCGGCGTCAAACGTGTTTTGTGTGTTCGGCGACACGATTGTTTCTGCTCCGAAGGATCATCACATTTTGGGCGGCATTACGCTTGATGCAGTGTCTGAGTTGGCGAAAAAAGCGGGGATGAAAATAGAAGTTCGTCCAGTGCCTGCGGCTGAAATGTGGGCGTGTGACGAGATGTGGTTGTCAAGCTCCAGCAAAGGCGTGCTCGCCATCACCACGCTCGATGACAAACCGATTGGCAACGCTGCACACAAAGGCAAGCCCGGGCCGGTGTTCAAGAAAATGTTTGCGTTGGTGCAGGCCGATTTGTTTGGCACGCACTGAGAGACTTTGATCATGACCGATGCCGCGCTCGACAAGCTGCAAACACGCGCCAAAGTGGCGGCGTATAAAGACACGCTGTTTGAATTTCCCACCGAATATCCGCTCAAAGTGGCGGGAAAAAATAGTTTCGGGTTTGAGAAAACAGTCATTGAGATTGTGAGTCGTCATGTGCTCGATTTTGACCATGCAACCGTCACCTCGCGTGAGTCCACGGGTGGCAAATATTTGGCGGTGTCGGTGAGCTTCGTTGCGCAGTCGAAAGCGCAGTTAGACGCGTTGTATCAAGACTTGACCGATCATGTTGACATCGTTTGGGCGTTGTAGTTAGTCGCTGTGATCATCCGCCAGCTAGGCCGCGTTGACTATCAGGACACTTGGGACGCGATGCGCGCATTCACTGATGCGCGCACGCTCAAGACGGACGACGAGCTGTGGGTCTGCGAGCACGCATCCGTGTTCACGCAGGGCGTCGCAGGCAAGCCGGAACATCTGTTGTTTAATCCAACGAACATCCCCGTCACCAAAACAGATCGCGGTGGGCAAATCACGTATCACGGACCGGGGCAGGCGATGGTGTACGTGCTGCTCAACCTTAAACGCGCTGGCTACGGCGTGCGTGAGATGGTAATGCGGATTGAGAATGCGGTGATTGCGTTGTTGGCGAGTCACGGCGTTGAGGCATACGGAAAACGCGATGCGCCGGGGGTGTATGTAAGCTGCGAATCGCGCAGCGTTCTATCGCCCTTTTCCGCAAGCGCATGCGACGACTGGCGCAAGTGTGCGCCGGGGCTTAGGGGTGACGGTGGTGGCACCGAAGCCAAGATTGCTGCGTTGGGCTTAAAAGTAAGAAACGGCCATACCTACCACGGCGTGGCTTTCAACGTGAACGTGGACTTGACGCCGTTTTCCGCCATCAATCCCTGCGGCTACGAAGGCTTGCGCGTCACGCATCTACATGAGCTCGGCGTTAATCTCTCGCTGGATGCAGCGGGAATGAGCCTCGCTGAGGGACTGCGGCGACAGCTCACCGCGCCCGCCAAGTGAGAAAATAGCGGCATGGACTCGCTTACCACCAACGCCCCCGAAATCAGCACGCCCAGCAACGCCCAAGGCATCAAACACAAGGGGGACGCCAAAACCGCGCGCATTCCGATCAAGATTGTGTCGGCTCCGATGTTGCGCAAGCCGGACTGGATTCGTGTCAAGGCACCGACTGGCGAGGCCGCCACGCGCTTCACCGAGATCAAAAAAATTCTGCGCGAGCACAATCTGCATTCGGTGTGCGAGGAGGCGAGCTGCCCGAACATTGGCGAATGTTTCGGCAAGGGCACGGCGACCTTCATGATCATGGGCGACATCTGCACGCGGCGCTGCCCGTTTTGCGACGTCGGTCATGGTCGTCCGAATCCGCTGGATGTGGACGAGCCGAAAAATCTTGCCAAAACCATCGCCGCGCTGCGCCTGAAATACGTGGTGATCACCAGTGTTGATCGCGACGACCTGCGCGATGGCGGTGCCGGGCATTTTGTCGAATGCATCCGGCAGGTTCGCGAGGCCTCCCCACAGACGCAGATCGAAGTGCTGGTGCCCGACTTCCGGGGCCGTGTGGACAAGGCCCTCGCCATTCTCGAGGCCGCGCCGCCGGACATCATGAATCACAACATGGAAACCGTGCCGCGCCTCTACAAGCAGGCGCGCCCCGGCTCCGACTACGCGCATTCGCTGGCGCTGCTGCGTGATTTCAAGGCCAAATTCCAGGCGGTACCGACCAAGAGCGGCCTGATGGTCGGCCTCGGCGAAACCGACGAGGAAATCCTGCAAGTGATGCACGACATGCGCACGCACCACATCGACATGCTCACCATTGGCCAGTATTTGCAGCCGTCACAAGGCCACCTGCCGGTGCTGCGCTACGTGCATCCCGACACGTTCGCCATGTTCGAACGCGAGGCCTACGCGATGGGCTTCAAGCACGCGGCGGTGGGCGCGATGGTGCGCAGCTCGTACCATGCGGATAAGCAGGCGGATGGGGCGGTGGGGTGAACTGTCAGCGAACATCACAACCCGACGTCACAGTTCGTTCCCCGCGCAGTTGGCACCCGAAACGTGTGTTGTTTGTGTTATCCGGACGCCATGTCCATGCACATATTTGACATCTTGGAAGTGTGGGCGCGCTCGATGGAAACGTGCCTTAGTGCGTCCGGCGCAATCGCACGGTTTGATCGATCAACTGACCGACCAAACCCTTCTTGTTGTGTCAACGTACGACGCAATGATCACGAGGCGGATTTGATCATTTGGGACTCAGGCGAAGCTGAACTTGTGGTGGGTACGATTGGTGGATCGGTTAGTCATACACACTTTGATGATGTTCGGAATCGAGTCGATCTTTCGATGGCACTTTCAAGACTCGCCGAAGTTGCTTTCTTGAGCAGGTCCACGTAGTAAGCGCTCTTAGCCTAGACGCAGCTCGCGTAGGTCGGAACGCAGCGCGGTTCCGACCTACGAAGTGGATTTAGCTCAGCGCTGTGCAGCTTGCCTCCAGTTGCGCAGTACAGCTTTTATGTGAGAGCCCCATTTATATTGGGCTAAGAGCGTTATTTAGTCTATTATCGACTCCGTCGTATTTATTGGTTAAGCCCCTATAAAACAAGGCTTTCCGAAAAAAGCTGATTCCCGAAAATTCGCGATTCGCTCCGTTCTGCCCACACTACTCCAACCCCAACGCCCGCACCAGCGCGTTCCACCCCAGATCAAAAGTGCGATCAAAATGCTCCGGCGCGGAGTATCGACGCGCGTTTGCCACTTGCGGGTAGTCGCGCTCCAGCGTTTCCTGCGGCATCGGCGACAGCGACGAATGGCCCTGGGCGTAGCCGCTGCTCTCGTCCAGCGTTGCGCCCTGCACGTAATAGCCGAGCATGCGAAAGCCGCGTACTGACATCTCCGCCGACAGGCCGGCATCGGTGAAGCAGGCCAGCATCTCGTTCATGAAGCGCACGCCGGTCGCTGAGTTCCACTGGTGCAGCGACAACCACAGATAAAAACGCGGGTGTTGCAGCGAAATGCGCCGCCAGCCATCAGCAAATTGCCGCAGCCGCGCCGCCGGACGCTGCGTTTTGTCGGGAATCGGCATGCCGCCAAGCACGCGGTCCACCAGCGCGTCGAGGATGTGCGCCTTGCTCGAAAAGTGGTGATAAATGCTCATTGCCTCGCAGCCGAGCCGCTCGCCAAGCTTTCGCGTGCTGAATGCCTCAATGCCTTGCGCGTCGATCAGCGCCAGCGCTTCGATTTCAATGCGCTCGCGGGTGAGCGCGGTGCGTTCAGGGCGGAGCGCTTTGCGGGCAGTTCTAGCGGACTTCGGGGTCTGATCGCGGCTCATAGTTAAGGTTAACGCTTTTACAGGCCTTACGCCGTAAGTTTGCTGCTAAACTTACGGCGTAAATCATCGCCCGATTCGCGCCAACCAATGATCCAATTCCCCTTCATCTCGCTCCAATCAAGCCTCACGGTGCTGCGCGTCGTCACGCCGCTATTTTTCATCGCCCACGCCGTGGTCAGAATCATCAACGGCAGCATTCCGCGGTTCGCCGATTTTCTCGGTACACGCGGATTTCCGCAGCCGGTCGCGTGGGTGTGGGCGATTACGGTGGTTGAAATTGTGGCGGGCACGCTGATGATTGTTGGCGTCAGCGTGCGCTGCATGGCCGCCGCGCTGGCGAGCATCGCGTTGGGCGGCATCGTCATCATCCACGCCAAACTCGGCTGGTTTGTCGGTGAGCACGGCACTGGGGGCAGCGAGTACAGCGTTTGCCTGTTGCTCTGCCTGCTGGTCATCGCGGCGGCGGATCGTCACGCGCTGTCGCGCGAATAAACCAACTATCCGCCGTCGATCTGCGCGGCATACAAACCACAAATGAACATGACGCTTACTCTTTTTCATCCCAGTTATTTTTCTCTCTGCCGAGCCTCGGCGCTCTGCGTGGCAACATTTGCGATGCTCGCAAGTCCCACAAGCTTTGCCGCATTCGCCAACGGCACCGGCATCGCCCGCGTGCCGTTGGCGGTCATCAGCACCAACGAAGGGTACGGTGTTGCACTACAGGGCGACGGAAAAATAGTCGTTTCTGGGCGCTGCTTTGAGGACGGTAACAATGCGTGCGTGGCTCGGCTCAACGCGGACGGCACGATGGACACCACGTTCAATCCAGCGGGCGCGGTACCCGGCAAGAAAATCATCGACGGACTGACCCTTTCAAACTCAGTGAAGAGCATAAAAGTGCTGCTCGCTGACGACGGAAAGATTGTGCTTGCCACCACGTGCACCGCGACCATTCAGGTGGGCGTGCGGTCTGTATTTTGCGTTGCACGACTCAACCCAAATGGCGATCTTGACGCTACATTCGACGGCCCGGATACCGCCAACCCCGGTAATGGTCGATTCATCGCGCCGATCATCACGTCCAACAACAGTTTTCTCTACGATGCCGCGCTACACCGCAACGATGGGGTTCTCGATGGTCGCATCGTTTTAGTAGGACAGTGCGGCATCTACCCTTGTGTTGCCCGGCTCAAACCGACTGATGGAAGTTTTGACACCGACAGCGCGAGTAATCCGTTGGTAGGGCCACCCGGCGCAGATCGCGGCGTGGGCGATCCGGGCGTGAACGGGCGATTTGTCTATCGCCATCCGAGTTCTGGCAGCAGCTCGGGATTAGGTGCAGCGATTGCCGTAGAAACCACTCATACTGGCAAGATAATCATCGCAGGATCGTGCGGCACTTTCTACAACACGCTGTGTCTCGCCATGCTCAACCGTGATGGGACGTGGGACGATGATTTTCGTGGCGAATCGCTGCCGGTCGGTCAAGGCGGTCGAATCATCATCACCTCGACCAATCAGTCTGGAGGCGTCATCCAGCAACAGGCGGTCGACGTCAAAATGCAGCCAGATGGCCGCTTTCTCGTGCAATGCCAGTACACCGGATCGAGCAGTAGCAGTCAATGCATGTACCGACTCAATCTTGGTGGTACGTTGGACACCAATTTCAGTAGCGGACTGGCGTTTCCCAGCGTACCGGGGCGCGTGATTTACAACCCGGTCGGAAGCGCCATTGCGTTCGCAATCACGCCACCGGGCGGCCCCAACGCCAACCGCATCATCACGCTCGGTGATTGCAGCGGCGTCGGTGGATTTGCAGGCAACCCAATGTGCATCACGGCGATTTTGAACGGCACGGTCGCTGATGATGGCAAGATTGATGCATCCTTAACCGGCCCCAATGGCGATCAAGCCGGTACGTTTAACTTTAGCACGCGATTTGTGTCGCAAGTCGCCAGCAATGATCCCAAAGAAATCATCGCCAATGCGGCGGGCGAATTTTTTGTTGTCGCCGAATGCGACAACCAAATCTGCGTCTACAAATTCCGCCCTGATGGCGCGCTCGACACGAGCCCGTGCACCGCTGACGTGGACGGCGACGGCAACGTCTCTGCTGCCTCGGACGGTGCGGCCATCATTCGCTGGATGCGTGGCAGTGCTGCGGGGCCGAGCATTCCTGCAGGCATGGGCTACGACATCGATGGCGACGGCGCAATCAACGCGTCACGTGACGGATTGCTATTCGTCCGGCGCATGCTCGGATTCAGCGAATCGGCGGTCATGGCGGGCATCACCTTTTCGCAGTACGCGCGGCGCTTGAACTGGATCGATATTGAAAGCTATTTGCGTAAACGCTGCCGTGTTCCGCGAACGCAAATTACGAGCGGGCCTCTACCACCGGGTTGAAAAATCTGCGCGCAGGCCAACGCCGAGGGTCAATTCAATTTCGTTTTACGCGGTCGCATTGATCTCTCTCCCCAACAGCTACCTCGGTGCCCAGTAGCCACGAAACCTCTTCGTCAATCCGGCAAACTACGCCGGTTGGGGGATGTGTTCAGCGGGCGGACCGTTTTAGTCGCACAATGTTACCCCACGCCTTTTCATGTGTCTACTTTCATCGGAGCTTTGCATATGTTTCCTATCTCAATACAGAAACACGCTGAACAATCGTTCGCGCTCGTCCGTCGAACTCGAGCACTCGCGGCGATGTTGCTGCTCTCACTGACCAGTCTTGCTACGCCGGTTATGGCACAGGACGTGACGTCCGGCGCGATAGGTGTGCTTCCGCTGACGGCGGCAGCAAATACGACACGCCGGATCACCCTCTTTGGCGTCTGGCCCAATGGCTGTCCGCCGAACAGCGCGACCATCGTGTCAGAAACGTCGACCGCTCCGCGAACGCTCACGCTTCGACTCAACGAGATATTCACGCTGGTCGCCTGCACGCAGGCGTTGACGCCATTTCGCGTAGAGCTTGATTACACGCCGAATTCGCCCGGTGTGCTGCACATCAATCTGTTGCAGGCCAGCGGTCGCGTCGCGGCAACCGGCATGCTGGGCGTACTTGAGGCCAGCGCGGTCGATGCCAATCTGTCCGGCACGTGGTTTGATGCGCCCGTCGTTGGCTCCATCCTGATGATGACCCACAGCGTCGTGCAGCCAGCGGCATTGGTCGGGTCGTGGAACCTATTTGCCCGCGACGGCCAGCCACGCTGGAATTTGTTTCACAGCAGTCGACGGACGGCGTCGCCCAATGTGTACGAGGCTGATCTCTTCGAATATCAATCTGCACCGAATCCGGGCTGCTCAACGTCGGCGTGTCCGGTGCCAGGGTTTACGGGAAAACCGATTGGCATGTTGCGCGTGATTGCGTTAACCCGCAAAGAACTGATCGTTGAGCACTGGCTTGCCGGATTTCCGGGCGGTATTTTGGCGCAGCGCAGCGCAATGACGCGGGTTGAATTTTAGGTTTTTTGCAGGACCTACGCGTTACAGCTTTCTTTGGTAAGCGCCGTTTAATATGGGCTTTAAGCCATATACGACTAATATCGACTTCTACTGACTATAGCCTTTTGCCCAGGCTCAGTGGCTACATCAGCGAAAAGATGCGTTGAGAATGGAGCGTTGATTAGCCGCCACAAACCGAACAATGCGCGTCTCGCTTCACGCGCAACGTCGTGACTTCCATTGTCTTCGCGTCGATGGTGAGCAAGCGCCCACATAGCGTTTCGGCATCGTCGATAGAGCCGAGCAGTTTCAGTGCTTCTGCCGCCTGCATGCTGCCAACAATGCCGACAAGCGGCGCAAACACGCCCATTTCCGCGCAGGCTGTTTCTTCGAAATCAGCGGTTTCCGGATAGACGCAGTGGTAGCAGGGCGACGCATCCCTGCGTGGATCGAACACGCTGACTTGGCCATCGAAGCGGATCGCTGCGCCGGAAACGAGCGGCTTCTTGGCTTCAACGCAGGCGCGGTTGATGGCGTGGCGCGTGGTGAAACGGTCAGTGCAGTCGAGCACGACATCGGCTTCGGCGACCGCCGCTAGCAGCGTATTGCCCTCTAGCCGTTTCGCAATCGGGTTCACCGTAATGCGCGGATTGATTGCATGCATGCGCTGTGCGAGCGACTGCACCTTAAGCTCGCCCACACTGGCCGTTTCGTGCGCGATTTGTCGTTGCAGATTGGTGAGATCAACGCGGTCATCGTCGGCGATGGTCACGGTGCCGACGCCTGCCGACGTGAGGAAAAGCGCAGCAGGACAGCCGAGACCCCCGGCACCGATGACGAGTGCGTGAGATCTCGCGAGACGCTCCTGCCCAGCAACGCCCCACTCGTCGAGCAGAATGTGTCGCGAGTAGCGGAGCAGGGCTTCGTCGTCGAGGTCGGGGACTAAGTCGGAGGACATATGCGCCGCTAAGTTCTAGCCCCGATCCTACAGGCGAGAAAGAGGAAAATCGCCACTCTTGTAGGCGCGGCCAAGGCCACAATCACATGCTGCTTCCGCAACCCGATTAGCAGGCGAGGGCGCTTTTACAACGCGAGCAGAATTTACTTCGACGGCACCGCAGCAGGCACCACCGCTTTTGCGGTTGTGCCGACCGCCTCAACCGTCGAGCGCACGACTGGCAAGCCCTTCAGCTTGTTGAGAGCCTGCGAATACAAGTAGTCTTTGTCATTGCCCCAGTCAAAGCCCTTGAGCTTTTTGTTGTCGTCGCGCACTTTGAGTAGCTTGGCTTCTTGCGCATCCTCCGACGAGTCCTCGTCAGGCACGGCCTCTTTCTTCTCATCTTTGCCGACCAGATGGCGGCTCAGGTCTTTTTCGCGTTGCAGCTTTGGCGACATCACGCCGTCCGACGTGAGCTGATCGATCAGCACGTCAGGCTCAATGCCGGTGCCCTGAATCGAGCGGCCATTCGGCGTGAAATAGCGCGATGTGGTGAGCTTGACGCCCGTCGTTTGCGACAGCGGAATGATGTTCTGCACGGAGCCTTTGCCGAAGGTCGTGGTGCCCATGACGGTGGCGCGTTTGTGATCCTGCAACGCCCCGGCAACAATCTCGGACGCCGATGCGGCACCGCCGTTAATCAACACGACAACCGGTACAGTTTTGAGAATTTCCGGCGTATGGGCAAGCGAGTCGCCACCGCGACGCGAATAGAACTCCTTCGACGCGAAATACTTGGTGCGACTGCCCTCCATGCGGCCCTCGGTGTACACCACCAACGCATCTTTGGGCAGGAACATGGCCGACAAACCGACCGCTGCATCCAGCAATCCACCGGGGTTGTTGCGCAGGTCAAGCACCACGCCTTTGAGCGGCGATTGCGTGTTTTGCTCAGCCAACACTTTGGCCACGTCGGACACCGTCGTCTCGTTAAACATGCGCACGCGAACGAAGGAAATGCCAGGTTCGATCAGCTTGGCTTTGACGCCCTGAATCTTGATTTGCTCGCGCGTCAATGTGTAGGTCTGCGTGCTGCGATCATCTTTGCGGAACACTTCCAGCTTGACCTTGGTGCCCGGTGCGCCACGCATGAGTTCGACCGCTTTGGTGGTGGTCAGGCCGCGTGTGGATTCGCCGTCTACTTTAGTGATGAGGTCGCCGGAGCGAAACCCTGCTTTAGCCGCAGGCGTCTCATCAATGGGCGTAACCACTTTGATAAAGCCGTCCTCGTTGCCGATCTCGATACCAATACCGCCAAACTTTCCGGTGGTCGACGTGCGCAAATCCTTGAACGCTGAGTCATCCAAAAAATTGGAATGCGGATCGAGACTTGACACCATGCCACTAATCGCTTGTTCGATAAGCTTTTTATCGCTGATCGGTTCCACATAGTCATTTTTTATGCGGGCGAACACTTCAGAGAACACGCGCAATTCATCGACCGGGATCGCCGATTTTGAGTCTTTTTGCGCGTCAACCGTAATGGCCAGCGACAGGGCCACACCCAGTGTCGCGCCAGCACCGATCCAAGTAAATTTTTGCCACGTTCCGCTCATTGATAAACCTCTTTAACTACGGGATTCATGCGTGCGTGTTGCGCATAACGACAACCTGTACATCATAGTAGACGATTCGTGCCAGCTTTGCAGTAGAGCCGATTTCACTTCCGACACCGCAATAAAAAAGGGCGACCCATCGTTAGATAAAGTCGCCCTGAACGTCACCACAGGCGGGCCGGGGGAAGTCCGCCTTGGGAGGATAACAACACACGGAAGAGGGGTCTACCGCGCGTTGTCTTGCCACAACATTAAGAACACTCGCTTTCACAAAAGTTCACGCCTTTGTTGCAATTCCTCAAAAAATTACGCAGAAATGATCGCGTCGGTTTCAGCGCGGGTGGGGATGCCGACCCGGCCACCAAATCTTGAACATTTGATCGACGCCGCGACGGTGGCAAAGTGCAGCGCTTGTGGCAACGTTTGGCGCTCGGCAAGCGCCAACGCCAACGCGCCGTGCCACGTGTCGCCCGCAGCCAGCGTGTCGACGCACATGGTGGTGTGCGCAGGCAGGTGGCGCACCGCTGTGCCGTCAAACCACATCACGCCGCGCTCGCCCAATGTGACGCCGCAGATGACGTTGTTGCCACCGAACGCGCGGGGCAGCGCGATGCGTGGTGGCCCCCAGCCAAGGCTCGTCAACATCGGCTCACTGCAGACTGCGTGCGTCGCGCGTTGCGAAATAGTGAGCACTTCTTCCGGGTCGCCTGCGTCGGCATCAAACACGCTCGGAATGTTCGCAGCGAATGCCGCGTCAAACAACGCAATTGCACCGGGCTTCCAGCGCGAATCGGCGTGCACCGCGCCCACCCGCGTCACTTCATCGAGCGGCAGCCATGACGTGTCCGCCGGATAACCCTGCGACGGCGCGGAGCACACCAGCCGCTCGCCACGCGCGTCCACCAGAATCGCGGCGGTCTTGGACCGCGCACCGGGCAGGCGATGAACGTGATCGACGTTGACGTGCTCGCGCTGCATCAGGCGCACGATTTGATTGCCGACATCGTCGTCACCCACGCGGCCCCAATATTGTGCTTCGCCCCCTAAACGCTGCACGGCGACAGCGGCATTCGCAGCCATGCCGCCACCGGTGACTATGAATTCGCTGGCGCGAAATTTAGCGGGCGCAGGCGGAATGTGATTCACCCGAAAAATCTGGTCGAGCGTGGCGACGCCGAGGCAGATGACGCGCGCTTTGCGCGGCGCGACTTCCGGACTCACGAACGACCGGTGCTGCCGAAGCCACCGCTGCCGCGATCACTCGCCGTAAAGTCGATCACCTCCTGAAACGCGACCTGCTGCACAGGCACGATTACCATCTGCGCAATGCGCTCCTGCGGCGCAATGGTGAAAGCGGCGCTGCCACGGTTCCAGCAGCTCACCATGAGCTCGCCCTGATAGTCGCTGTCGATCAAGCCCACCAGATTGCCCAAGACGATGCCATGCTTATGGCCCAAGCCTGAGCGTGGCAGGATGAGCGCGGCAAATCCGGGGTCGCTGATGTGGATCGCAAGACCGGTCGGAATAAGGATTGTTGCGCCGGGAACGAGGTCAATGGCGCTATCGATACACGCTCGTAAATCGAGGCCCGCTGAACCTTGGGTCGCGTAAGCAGGAAGGTGAGGGCGCGCAGCTTTTCGCAGCACTTTAAATTGGATGTTCATCGTTTTTCTAATGTGTCGTGCCGCTAATTTTCAACACGCTCATGAAGCTGCGCGACGCCCTGCACGATGAAACGCGCCGCCTCATCGACATCTCCGCAGACGCGGACTTGGCCGCGCTCGGTGCCACTAGCGACGCCAAGTCGTCGCCTACGGAACCGGTGTTTCACGTTAAGCCTTAAACATCCCTGGCTCAAGACTGTGTCGTTGTAACAATTTGTAAAACTCAGTGCGATTGCGGCCCGCCATCTGGGCGGCTTGCGCCGCGTTGCCTGCAGTGAGCTTCAAAATGCGCACCAAGTAATCGCGCTCAAAGGTTTTGCGCGCCGACTCAAACGACACCAGCGGGGCGGCGCTGTCGTCCAGACTATGGCGAATCAGCGAAAGCGGAATCACATGCGTGGTGGACAGTGCCACAGCCTGTTCCAGCAAATTCTCCAGTTGCCGTACATTGCCGGGCCACGGCGCGCCAACAATCGCCGCGAGCGCATCGGGCGCGAGCGTCGGCACCGGTTTGCGATAGCGCGTGGCAATCTTTCTCAAAAAGTGTGTGGCCAGTAGCGGAACATCTTCGCGCCGTTCCGCCAGCGAGGGGAGTTTCAGCGCGACCACATTCAGCCGATAGAACAAGTCTTCACGAAACGTGCGATCAGCGCGCATCTGATCCAGATTGCGATGGGTGGCCGAGATGATGCGCACATCGACATTCACGGTTTGTGTCGAGCCCACGGGCCGCACCGCGCTGTCCTGCAATACGCGCAACAGCTTCGCTTGCAGCGATAAGGGCATGTCGCCGATCTCGTCAAGGAAGAGGCTGCCGCCGTCAGCTGCCTGAAACAAACCCTGCTGCGCGGTGGCCGCGCCGGTGAACGCGCCCTTGGTGTAACCAAACAGTTCACTCTCCAGCAATTGCTCTGGTATTGCCGCGCAGTTGATCGCCATAAACGGCTTGCCGGATCGATTGCTAGCAGCATGAATTGCACGCGCCAGCAACTCTTTTCCGGTACCGGATTCGCCAAGCACTAACACTGAGGCCATCGAGTCCGCCACCAATCGCGCGCGACGCAGCAGGTCATCCATCTTGGCGCTGCGGGTCACGATTTCAGCGCGCCACGCCGCCTCTGTTGCAGTGCCGCCGGTTCCTGACCCGCCGAAGCCGCCGTCGCGCGCTTCACCTGATACGGTGACCGCCTGAGCCACTTTTTTCAGCAAATCCTGCGGATCAAACGGCTTGGTCAGAAAGCCGAACACGCCGCGTTGCGTCGCCGCCACTGCATCAGGAATGGTGCCGTGTGCGGTGAGGATAATTACGGGCAACGTCGGATGTTGCGCATTGATTTGTTCAAATAATTGCAGCCCGTCGATGCCAGGCATGCGCAGATCGGTGACCACCACTGCGGGTCGCGACACTGCAATTTGCGCCAGCGCCACCTCGCCACTCTCGGCACTTTTTACGCGGTAGCCCGCCGCCGACAAGCGCAAGCTAATCAGCTTGAGCAAATCGGGATCATCGTCAACGAGCAGAATTTCAGCAGCCATGGCGTCTAGTTCCTGCGCCGTTCACGGTCAAGCAAATTTTTCTCGATGGCTTTCAGCGCATCGAGTTTTTGCTGCAACGCATCCGCCTTTTTTTGTTCTTCTTTGATCTGACGCGAGCGTTCCAACAATTGCGCGAGCATTACGTCGGCAACCGGGCGCAACGGGTGAGTCGGCGCGAAGCCACCCGTTTTTGCGACCAGCGGCTCCAGCAATCCCTGTAACCGAGCATCGTCTCCCGCAGTAGGCCCGAGCAATCCCAAAATCCACGCGTAACGCAGGCGATTAACGCTGCTCTTGTCTTTGTTAAATGTGGTTTGCGACGCCAAAAAATCTTTGCGTAAATCGTCGGGAGACGCGTTAGACGAGCGCGCCATGTCGATCAGCAACGCGAGGCTCTGTTCCTGATCCTCGGGCAACTTGATCGGCTCTGGCGCGGGCACCACAACAGCGGGTTTTTCCACTTCCACATAGACCGGCACGTATACCGTCTGCGTCACCGGGGGGGGCACCGGGACGTTGGGCAACAGCGGTGCTTCTGGCGCGTTGGCACAGCCAGCCAACCCAATCACCGGCAACAACACCCCTATCCATGCTCTGCTTAAGAGCGCGTTTCTACACCGCAATTGAATCTCCCTGCATCACAGTCGGTGGCCCTTCGGAGCGCGTTAAATCAAGCGGCAACCGAACCCGGAAGTGCCCTCCGGGTTTGCCCGGTTCCACAACAAAAACATGGCCATGATGCGCCAGAACATATTCGCGCACAATGGCCAAGCCCAGGCCCGATCCCTTGATCTTGCCATTGGTGCTGGCGTTGCCCCGATAAAACGATTCGAACACGCGATCCTGTTCTTCGAGCGCGACCCCGGGGCCGTCGTCTTCAATATCAATCTGTGCCATCGCGCCATCAAGCGTGCTGATGATGCGCACTTTTCCGCCGCGCGGCGTGTATTTAATGGCATTCGACAAGAGATTATCCAACACCACCCGCAATTGCTCCCGATCCCCGAGCAGCATCGGCGCGTCGCCGCGTATGTCCACTGAAATCACCCGCGACAACATCTCCAACCGATGCTCGCGCACCACGCGCTCAATCACTCGCTGCATTTCAACGGCTTCGACCTTGATTTGCGTCGCGCGTTTGTGCTGCTGATATGACAATAAATCTTCAATCAACCGCTGCAACGACAACGTGTTGTCGCGAATGATGCGCACGATGTCAGTTTGCTGCATCGACATCTCACCGACAATGCGATCGTTCAAAAGTTCGGAGCCCTCGCGCACCGCCGTCAACGGAGTCTTGAGCTCGTGCGATACATGGCGCAGAAAACGCGACTGATGCGTTTCCAGTTCCAGCAAACGACGACGCAGCCAGTCCAGCCGTTCACCCAAAGAGCGCAAATCACGCGGCCCTTTGATCACAATGTCCTCGTTAAATTCGCCGCGACCCAATTTACGAATGCTGCGATCAATATTGCGCAACGGTCGAGAAATCAAAATCGAAAATCCCACCGCCAATAACAGTGCCGTCACCGCCGCTACGCCTAAAAACCACGGCCAGTTTTCACGCGTTTTCGCCGCCATTTCTCGGAGCGTAATGACCTCGCGCTCCGTCACGCGACCGAGCAGTGCTGCCGCCTGCGCAGCGTTGTCGGCCAGATCAGCCGCGGCTTCGGCAAGCTTTGGCCGCTCGCTCAACTCTGGCAAACCGTTCTTCAGCGCCGCTGAAAGTACGCTGCGCTGTGTGCTCAATTTTTTGAGTACGTCACGCTCTTCATCAGTCAACGGCAAGCTCTGACTGCGAATCAGCGACGTGTCGAGCTGAGCGTCCAGCTTGCGATAGCCGTCAATGAGTGTGGCATCTTCCAGCACAATCGACTGCCGCACCGCGCGCTCGATCTTCCCGGTCAGGTCGCGCAACTCGCGCGAAGAAGCGCTGGCCGCCTCAGCCTCACGCACCGAAAGTTGCGAGCGTTCGGCCAGACTGTCCAGCCCAAACGCCAGCTCAGCCAAAGCCACCACCAACGGCACAGCGGACAGCACGAAGCAGGCAAGGATGACGTTGGTGAGCGAGCGGGGGTAATACACGCGTTTATTCTAGGCCGTGCCGCCCCGCCCTTGCTTGAGGCGCAGCTGTGAGGGGTGGGGACAATACAATTCGGCTATGACTTCACCCTCTCAGCCCCGACTGGCCTTGATTGCGGCGGTTGCTACCAACGGCATCATCGGTCGCAACGGCACGCTGCCTTGGCACTTGACCGCCGACCTTAAACACTTCAAAGCGCTCACCAGCGGCAAACGCATTGTGATGGGTCGGCGTACTTGGGAATCGTTTCCCAAACCGTTGCCGAATCGTGAGCATGTGGTGGTGACATCGCGTCCAATGCGGGTGCCGGAGGGTGTGCTGTTGGTACGTTCGCTTACGCAGGCGCTGGCTTTACCGCCGCACGCAGAGCATTCCGTTTTTGTGATTGGTGGCAACGCGATGTATCGTGAAGTGTTACCGCTGGTCGACGATTTGTATTTGACGGAAATCGAGGCGGACGTGGACGGTGATACGACGTTCCCTGTGTGGGATCGCGCGCAGTTTCGCGAAGTATCGCGCGAGCATCATGCTGCACCGTTGCACACGGGTGGCGCGGACGTTGGCTTCTCGTTCGTTCATTATGTTCGCGCATGAGTGGCGCAACGGATCACGCAGCGCCGCGTGCAGCGTTCAAAGCGGGCGTGATTGAGTGCCTGCAATTGCTCCCTTCTTACGTTCCGTTTGGTCTGGTGTGCGGCGTGGCTGCGGTACAGGCGGGGCTGGGTGAATGGGGCGCGGTGGCGCTCGCGGCGTTCGCGTTCGCGGGCTCTGCGCAGGCGGTGCTCACCCAGTTTTTATCGAGCGGCGCGCCTTTGACGATAGCGATTGTTTCGGGGTTGGTGGTGAACTTGCGCATGGCCGTTTACAGCGCCGCCATCGCGCCGCGGATCAAAGGCGCTACGCCGAAACAGCGCCTGCTTTGGGCCGCGTTTTTGGTCGATCAAACCTTCATCTCAAACGAGGCGCGGCATCAGCGTGGTGAGCACATGAATCACCCACTGGCGTTCTATCTCGGCTGCGCATTGACGCTGTGGCCGTGGTGGGTTCTGATGAACGCGATTGGCGCGTTTGCGGGCGCGAAATTGCCTGCTAGCTGGCAGCTAGAGTTCACGATTCCGTTATCGTTTGTAGCGTTGGTGGTGCCACTGCTTAAGTCGCGCAGCCAGATTCTGGCGGCGATTGCGGGCGGTGCAGCGGGCGTCCTTTTTTACGCGTTGCCGCTCAAGTTGGGCTTGATCGCAGCGTGCGCGTTGGGAACCTGCGTAGGCATGTTGGTCGACGCGTTGTTGAAGTTAAAAACAACGGAGACGGTGCAATGAATTGGGGCGGTTTTGGTACCGTCGACGGCTGGTTGGCCATCATCGGTTTGGCCATCGGTACGTTCGCCATTCGCTACTCGTTCATCGGGTTGCTGGCAGGCAAAAAGCTGCCGCCACGCTTTGAGCGGGCGTTGCAGCTAGCGGTGCCTGCGATCTTTGCGGCGCTGGTGCTGCCTCTTATTTTGTTTCAGGACAACCAGCTCAATCTAGCGCTGCGCTGGCCGCATGCGGTCGCTGCAATCATCACTGGAGTTTACGCGTGGTGGCGCGGCGGCATGCTGTTTTCGCTGCTCATCGGCATGGCGTCGCTGCATGCGTTGTTGTGGTTTTTCTAATCGCAGCTTTGTGCATGTATCGCAACGCTTACCTAGGCTATAGCCAATAATTAGCATAAGTCGATAAGTTTGCTTTTAAATCGCTAGCCCATGTTAAATGGGCGTTTTGCTACAAAGCTGACACTGGTTTTAAAAACGTGTGCTGCTGCAAAAACGGCAAAATTCGCGCCGTCACTTCGGCCAGCGCACCGAGGTCGTGGCCCATGCCGTCGATCACTGTGTGTTGGCTGCCCGCGATCTTTTTCGCCGTGTCTTCACCGTGCTTCAGCGGCACCAGCGGATCGTCGCGACCGTGCAGCACGAGGGTGGGCACCGTGATGCGGCGAACCTCTTCGCTACGATCGCCCGAGGCCATAATCGCGGCCATTTGTTTGATGGTGCCAGCGGGGTAAAACGAGCGGTCAAACGCATCCGCGATTCGCTGTCGCAAATCGCCTTCTGGCATCGGAAATTTTGGACTTCCGATAACGCTGAACACGCGCACAAAATGGTTAAGGACATCCTCACGCAGCCTGCTTTTGGGGCGCGCCAGCAACGCCATTGCAGCCTTAGCCGTGGCTTGCGGCAGCCCGCGCGCACCGGTGGTGCTCATGATGCTGGTCAGCGTTGCCACCCGGCTTGGGTGATGGCTGGCTAGCCCCTGCGCGATCATGCCACCCATCGACACGCCGATGACATGAACGCGAGCAATGTTTAACGCATCGAGCACGCCCCGCGTGTCTTCCACCATGTCGCGCAAGGTGTAGGCCGCGGTGACCGACAAACGCACCCGATGCTTTAGCGCCATCCACATCAGGTTCGGAATCGCTGTGTCGGTATGGTGCGACAAACCGATGTCGCGATTGTCCAAGCGAACCACTCGAAAACCAGCGCGGGTCAAGGCGTTGACAAACGCGGATGGCCACGCGATGAGCTGCATGCCCAAGCCCATGATGAGCAGCACCGTGGGCGTTTCGCGAGTAGCGTCCACTCCGACAGGATCATTGATTTCAACCTCGAATTGCAGGCCGTTAGCGTTGACTTTCATCGCATCATCCGAACAAAAAACGAGCGGCCATCGGGGGTGTAAACGCCCGCCATTGGCCCGGCTGTTGTGCCAAACGATCCGCAATCGCGTACCAAGCCGCCGCGTTCACGCCGATGCCCAAGTGGCTGGCAAACACTTCCACATTTTCCACATCAGCGTTGGTCTTTGCTGGCTTTTGAATGCTGGCCTGCCAAGCCACCACGCCGTCGGTTTTTGAGTAAAGGCTGGTGAACGGCACCGGTGGCGCCTCCGCCAATTGCCGCAGCATTAACTCGTCCGGCAAGCTCTCCCCGGAGAGTAGCGAATACACGCGCGACGCATTGGTTGAGCGCGAGCTTGCTGAAAACGGCGTGCCGAGCGTGATGACATTACGCACCGCCGTTGGCTCAAGCTTTGATAACTCGCGCGCATACACGCCACCGAGGCTCCAACCGATGAGCGACACCGCTTGTTTTGTGTCGCGATGCACGGCAATCAGTTGCTCCTGCAAGCGCGCCAACACCCCGCGCCCTGGCCCCCGGTTCATGCCCTGATACCAACCGTGAACGGTGTAGCCCAAATCCTCCAAAAAAGAGCGCAACGGGCGCGTCGACGCATCCCCCGCAGCGAGGCCCGGATACACGATCACATGCTGCGGATTGGCCGCTGACGGGCGCGGCCACACGCCCATCATTTTGAGCATCGGCCACGCCGCCAGCGCGGCACCCCACTCCCACGGTGCCCGTGCCTCCAATGCGACTAAAAACGGGTTCGGGGCTTTGGCGGGCGTGGAGGGGTTTGGCACGTGAAAACGGGTTACAACAACAGTGGAATCTGATCTTAACGGGATGCGCTGGAGCGTTTGCTCGGCAGCTTGACGGCAGTCGCCTTTGTCTTCGTGGCTTTGACGGTTTTTGTCGTCTTAACCGCAGGCGCAACGATCGGCGCGGCTTTGGGCGTTGACGCCATCTCACGCTCTTTATCCAGCGCGACTTTCGCCTGCGCCAGCGCGATCAGCTCATCAAAACCGCCTTCAATCGCGGTGCCCAAATCGTTTAAATCGGGTACCGCCACTTTGCATGCGATGATGCCAAAATCAATGCTGCTGCAATAGGTTTGCACCGTGATGTTCACCGCCAAACCGTGGGTAATGATCGACACCGGAAAAAACGTTTTCATCTCGGCCCCGGCTAAGTACAACGGCACCTGTGGCCCTGGCACATTGCTGATAACCACGTTGGCTACCGGCGGTAAGCGCTCCATCAGCTTGGTGCTGGCAATCGCCGCGTTAAGCCGCGTAACCATCATCGGCGCGAGCAGGCCTGGGTAATCGGTGGGCAACACGCTCTTCAAATTTTTGAGCGATTCCTTGACCTTGTTGGTGGACGCGAGAATGGCCTTCCAGCGCTTGGACGCATCGCCATGATGGGTGCCCAATTCGGCCAACACCATCGACGCCTGATTGTTGATCTGCTTGTTGCTCTCTTCGCGCAAGCTCACTGGCATTGCCGCGACCAGCGTCTTTTTGGGTAGCTCATTGAGGCCTTTCAAATAGGTGCGCAACGCCGAAGAACACACGAACAAAACGCCATCGTTAACCGAGCCGCCCAGCACTTTCGCGGCGGCGCGCGTCTCGGCGAACGGCAACGCGGCGGTGACGAAATTTCGCTTCGCTGAAATGTTGACGTTAAACGGCGTGCGTGGTGCAAATTTGAAAGGCGCTTTGCGGGTAGCCAATGCCTTTTGCACCACCGGTTTTGCTGCCTCGGCCACCTTGCTCGCCACACTCGGAATCGAGCGGATCAGCTTTGCATATTGTGCGAGCGAATTGGAAAACGCAGCCCCAATCATGTTGCCGATCTTCGTGTCGGGCTTGGCGGCCTTTGCCTGAGCGGGCGCAACGGGCGGCGCCACTTCACGCGGCAGCGCAGTCAAGTCAAGAAGCGAATTGGCGAGCACCGTGCCACCTTTTCCGTCCAATGCGGCATGATGCACCTTGCCATAAAAACCAACCTCACCCGTGGCAAGCCCTGTAAATATCGTGAACTGCCACAGCGGACGCGCGCGATCCAACAGTCGCGCATGCTCTTTTGCCACAGCGGCTTCAAGCTGGCGCATCGTCCCCGGTTTTGGTAGCTCAATTTGTTGCACGTGGTAGCCAAGATCAACCTCGGCAGCGGGCTCCCAGCTCGGATGTCCCAGCCCAAATCGTGCCTCCGCGATGACATGCGTGAACAGTGGCGCCAAGTGCAGCCGCTTCTTCAAATGCGCAACGACCGCTTTCGGGAACGTGCGCTTTAGCTTGGGCGGCACCTCGTACACGCACAAGCTCGACACGTGCATCGGCTGCTCGGGCGTCTCCAAATAAAGAAATGATGCGTCGAGCCCGGATAGGGTTGCCTTGGCCATGGTGCTGTCCTCCTGCTTGCGAGGATAGACGATTTGGTGTGTTCGCCGACGCCGGCTGCTGTGGGAGCGGTGCCACCGCGACTCGACGCCGAAAATAGCGCCCGTCGCGGTGGCGCCGCTCCCATAGGGATCATGCGGTTAGATACAGCGCCCGCCGTCCACCTCAAGACACGCGCCGGTAATAAAGTTCGCCTCGTCGCTGGCGAGAAATAAGGCGGCGTTGGCGATGTCAAGCGGTGTCGACAATCGACCCATTGGAATCGACGCTTTAAAGAGCGCACGTTTCTCCGGCGTGTCTTCGCCCATGAAGGTGGCGAGGAGCGGCGTCTCGCCCGCAACTGGGTTAATGCAGTTGACGCGAATGTTGTCTTTAGCCAACTCCACGGCCATCGATTTGCTAGTCAAAATCACCGCACCTTTCGAGCCGTTGTACCAAGTCAAACCGGGCCGTGGCCGCACGCCAGCGGTGGACGCAATCTGCACAAAACAGCCGCCGTGTTGCGAGCGCATCACCGGCACGCAATGTTTGGCGGAGAGATAAATCGACTTCACGTTGGTCGCGTAAACACGATCAAACTCATCTTCGTCCACATCCAGCATCGGCTGATTTTTGTGCGACACGCCAGCGTTGTTAACCACAATATCAATGCGCCCAAACGCCACCAGCGCAGCACTCACCACCTCATCCCAATCGGCTGATTTCGACACATCCGCCTGCTGCGCCACGACCTGCAGGCCTTTCGCGTGCGCTTGCAATTTGCTAGCTGCCAATTCGACCGCATGCGCCTGCACGTCGACGAGCATCACGTTGCAGCCCTCCTGCACGAATCGCTCAGCAATGCCGTAGCCGAAGCCCTGTGCACCACCGGTGACGATGGCGGTTTTGTTGAATAATCTCATGCAGTTCTGCCGTTAAATTTAGAGTTATCAATGATGAGTGCTTCGTCAAAGCGAACGGCGATCTCTTCGGCTACGTGCGACAGGCGTTTGTCGCGCGTCCACAGTTTTGCCTTCGACAACCTAGCGGACGCCAAAAGATTGAAATTGATATAACCGACACCGCGTCCCATGAGTTGATATTGCTCGATAAGATTGAGCACTTCGTCATGGGTGGCAACATCTGAATGCGCCAAAAGCTGCATCTGAACTAGTGTGGCGTGAGTGCGCAAATGACCGCAGGCCAGCTCGCCAATAACCAATGGATGCATGAGAATTTTGCCCGCTCCCAAAGCTACGCGCATTTTTGGGTCTGGCCGTGGTAGGTGATCCGCCCAGACCGACGTGTCGGCGAGTGTCACGCCCTAAGCTTTGCCATCAATGGACGTTTCTTTGGCGGTAACTTAAAGCCGGGCTCAGACCCACCCAACAACGCCAAGCGCCGCGCCGCCTCGCGCTGAACCAACGAGCGCAGTGCCTCATTTATCAGCGTATTGCGCTCTTGAATTCCGGTGTAGAACTGCGCTTTAGCGAACAATTCATCATCAAAAGTGAGCGTGGTGCGCGTAGGTTTCTCCAGAACAAGGACCTAAGTATCGCATCAACTGATTCGTTAAGTGAAGCGCGGCTCAAAAATTGGTCTGACGCTTACTCCGCCTCAATCTTCGCAGCCTTCGTCAACTGCCCCCAACGTTTAATCTCGCTATCAATAAGTTTCGCCAAACCCGCCGCATCGGTCGAATCAATATCCAAACCAGCCGCATTCATCTTTTGCTTGACCTCGGGGGCGGCGAGCACTTTTTGTAGGGTGGTGGTGAGCTTGGTGGCAACTTCTTTCGGCACGTTGGCCGGGGCCATCAGTGCGAACCATGGCACCAGTTCGTAGCCGGGCACCTGTTCGGCAATGGCGGGCAAATCGGGCACCTGCGGCGCGCGACGGGCGCTGGTAACGCCGAAGGCTTTGACTTTGCCGCCTTTGATTTGCGCCTGCGCGTTGCCCAGGTCAGCAAACACCACTTCGATGTTGCCACCCAGCATATCGGTGAGCGCGGGTGGGATGCCTTTGTACGGAATCATTTGCATGTCGCCGCCGATCATGGAGGCGAACAAACTGCCCGACACCCATGAGCCACTGGAGCCCTGCCCAAAGCGCACTTTGCCCGGATTGGCCTTGACGTAGGCGATAAATTCACCGAGATTATTCGCGGGCACTTTGTCGTTGGTGATGAGCACAAACGGCGTGGTGGCAATCTTGCCGATGGGGGTGAAGTCTTTGATCGGGTCGTAGGAGAGCTTTTTGATCAAACTGGTCACTGCGGCTTGTGTGGTGCTGGTGGTCACCAGCAGCGTGTAGCCATCGGCCGCAGCGTTTTTCACCTCAGCCGCGCCGATGGTGCCCTGCGCGCCCGCTTTGTTGTCGACCACGATGTTTTGCCCCAGCTCTTTGCCCAGCGCCTCCGCGAGCACACGGCCCACCACATCGGTGGCGCTCCCGGCGGGAAACGGCACCACGAACTTGATGGTTTTGTTGGGGTAGACCTGCGCCCACGCGAGCGGCGCGGCGAGGAGCAGTGCGCTGGCCATAACGGCGCGACGAAGCGGACTAAATTTCATGAACTGCCTTTTGAGTATTAATTGAAACTAAGCGTAATTCTAGGAACCGCAGGCCCGAAACAAGGCGGCGATAACCCGACTTGAAATTAGCAGCTTTTGTCTGAAACGCTTGTTGTACTTGGGCTTAGTATTAATATTGACATTTATCGACTTAACGACAAAAAAGCTTTTTGCCCAAGTAAAACAAGCTTTTCGCTGTAAAGCTGCATGCAGAGAAATATTTAATGGAAGCACTTTCCATCTGATGAAATTTGTTCTAACATTGACTCTTCCTGATGCAATGCAATCAACCCACTTTTCTATGCTGCACCGCACACGCGCAACAATGGCGAGCGGGCCGCAACGACGAGCGTCGACTGGCACTGACAGGCCGCTGACGGCGATGCACGCGAGCATTGCAAGTGACCGAAATAAGGAGGAGTAACCATGCAGAACACGAACCCCACCAACCCCAACGGAGCGGGCGACCTAGACCCCAAAGAGACCAGCGACTGGCTTGATTCACTCGATAGCGTCATCGCCAATGAAGGCTACGAGCGCGCGCATTACTTGTTGGAAGCTCTGTTTGATAAGGCGCGCCGCACGGGTGGCAACGCCCCGTTTTCGCCCAACACAGCGTACTTAAACACCATCCCCACGCACTTGGAGGCCAAGAGCCCCGGCGACCATGAGATGGAGCACAAACTGCGCAGCTACGTGCGCTGGAACGCAGCGATGATGGTGTTGCGTGGCGGCAAAAAAGACCTTGAACTCGGCGGACATATTTCATCGTTCGCATCGGCTGCGACGCTGTACGACGTGGGCTTTAATCACTTCTGGCATGCGCCCAGCGCCGATCATGGCGGTGATCTGATTTACGTGCAGGGCCACAGCTCGCCTGGTGTGTATGCGCGTGCCTTCATGCTTGACCGATTGAGTCAGGAACAAATGGATAATTTCCGTCAGGAGGTCGACGGCAAGGGCATCTCCAGCTACCCACATCCGTGGTTGATGCCGGACTTTTGGCAGCTGCCCACCGTGTCGATGGGCTTGGGCCCGCTGATGGGCATTTATCAGGCGCGCTTCCTCAAATATCTGCACGCGCGCGGGCTGGCCAACACCGAAGGCCGCAAGGTCTGGGTGTTCTGTGGCGACGGCGAAATGGACGAGCCCGAATCGCTCGGCGCGATCAGTATGGCGGGCCGCGAAAAGCTCGATAACCTGGTCTTCGTCATCAATTGCAATTTGCAACGGCTTGACGGCCCAGTGCGCGGCAACGGCAAAATTATTCAGGAGCTCGAAGGCGATTTCCGGGGCTCCGGCTGGAACGTATTGAAGCTGATTTGGGGCGGCTACTGGGATCAACTTCTGGCGCGCGATAAAGACGGTTTGCTCGTCAAGCGCATGGAAGAGGTGGTTGACGGCGAGTATCAAGTGATGAAAGCGCGCGACGGCAAATACGTGCGCGAAAACTTCTTCGGCAAGTATCCGCAACTGCGCGAAATGGTCGCCAGCATGTCGGACGACGATGTGTGGCGTTTAAACCGTGGCGGTCATGATCCGCACAAGATTTATGCGGCCTACGACAGTGCGGTGAAGCACAAGGGGCAGCCGACCGTAATCCTCGCCAAAACGGTGAAGGGCTACGGTATGGGCCACAGCGGTGAGGGGCTGAATATTGCGCATCAGGCCAAGAAGATGGACATCGAATCGCTCCAGCAAATGCGTGATCGTTTCGGCATTCCAGTCAAGGACGAAGACCTTAAAGACTATCCGTACTTCAAGCCCGCTGCCGATTCGCCCGAGATCAAATACATGCGCGAGCGCCGTGCCGCGTTGGGCGGCTATTTGCCCCAGCGGCGCATGAAAAGCGTGTCGCTACCCACCCCTGAACTCTCTGCATTCGATGCCCAACTCAAGGGCACTGGTGAACGTGAAATTTCAACCACGATGGCCTTTGTGCGCATCTTGAACACGCTGGTTAAAGATAAATCGATTGGCCGCAATGTGGTGCCCATCGTGCCTGATGAATCGCGCACGTTCGGTATGGAGGGCATGTTCCGCCAGCTCGGTATCTGGAACCAGCTGGGTCAGAACTACGCGCCGGTGGACGCTGACCAGTTGATGTTTTACAAAGAGGCGAAAGACGGCCAGATTCTCCAGGAAGGCATCAACGAGGCGGGCGGCATGGCCGACTGGATTGCTGCGGCCACCAGCTACAGCAACAGCAATGTGCCGATGCTGCCGGTCTACATTTTCTATTCAATGTTTGGCGTGCAACGCATTGGCGATTTGTGCTGGGCCGCAGGCGACATGCGCGCACGCGGTTTGCTGGTCGGCGGCACCGCCGGTCGCACCACGTTGAACGGCGAAGGCCTGCAACACGAAGACGGCCATTCACATGTGTGGTTTAGCGCCATTCCGAACGTGCGCACCTATGACCCGACCTTCCAATACGAAGTCGCGGTGATCACGCAGCACGCGGTGAAATGCATGCTCACCGATCAAAAGGATGAGTATTACTACCTCACCGTGATGAACGAGAACTACACGCACCCGGAAATGCCGAAGGGCGACACCATTCAGGTCGACATCATCAAGGGCATGTACCTGTTTAAAGAAGGTGGCACGGACAAGAAAAAAGGCATGCGCGTGCAGCTCACCGGCTCTGGCACCATTCTGCGTGAGGTCATCGCTGCGGCGGATTTGCTGCGTGATGATTGGGGCGTCGAATCGGACATCTGGAGTGCACCGAGTTTCAATGAACTGCGCCGCGACGGCATCGATTGCGAACGCTGGAATCTGTTGCATCCGATGGATGAACCGCGTGTTTCGCATGTGGCTAAGTGCGTGAATTCGAAGCCCGGCCCGGTGATCGCCGCCACCGACTACATGCGCATCTACGCTGACAGCGTGCGTCTGTACATCAAGAAGACGTTCAAGGTGCTAGGCACCGACGGGTTCGGTCGCTCCGATAGCCGAGAAAATCTGCGTCGCTTTTTTGAAGTGAACCGTTTTTATGTGACGCTTGCTGCCTTGAGCGCTTTGGCCGACGACGGCGTAATCGAGCGCAAGCTGCTCGCCGACGCCATCACGAAATACGGCATCGATCCGAATAAACCTAATCCAACCACGGTGTAAGGAGCGGGAAATATTATGTCTTCGCAAGAGCTCAAAGTGCCGGATATCGGCGATTTCACCGACATTCCAGTGATCGAAATTCTGGTGAAAGTAGGCGACACCGTCGCTAAAGAACAATCCATCGTGACCCTCGAATCCGACAAGGCGACGATGGAGGTGCCCGCCGATGTGGCGGGCGTGATCAAGGAGCTGCGCGTCAAGCTGGGCGACAAGTGCAGCATGGGCACGGTGGTCGCGGTGATTGAGGTGGCGGCGGCCGCAGCTGCGACGACTGCTGCTCCAGCGCCAGCGCCCGCTGCGGCATCGGCCCCAGCACCGGTGGCTGGGGTGCCCGTTGCGGCAGCTGGGCCTGCCGCGCCTTCCGTAGCTGCGGTTGCGCCATCTGCTGGCGGTGGCAATGTTGATGTGGTAGTGCCTGATATCGGGGATTTCGCTGATATTCCGGTCATAGAAATTCTGGTTAAAGTCGGCGACACGGTGAAGGTTGAGCAGTCGCTGGTCACCCTCGAATCTGACAAGGCGACGATGGAGGTGCCGTCAACCGTCGCCGGCGTGGTTAAAGAAATCAAAATCAAGCTGGGTGACAAGGTGTCCAAAGGCGCGGTGGTCATGGTGGTTGCTTTGGAGGCAGGCGCAGCGCCGGCGCCGGCACCGGCACCGGCACTGGCGCCCGCACCCGCACGCGCACCCGCATCGGCACCGACGCCCACCGCAGCGCCATCTGCCGCGCCGACAGCGGTTGCGGCCGCCGCCCCCGCACCATCAGTGGTCGCGGCCGCCGCTCCCGCACCGGCTGCGACCGGTGCCATTGACGAAGCAAGTTTCAGCAAGGCGCACGCCTCTCCATCCATTCGCAAATTCGCTCGAGAGCTGGGTGTTGATCTCGGTCGCATCAAAGCCACGGGTCCCAAAAACCGGGTGCTGCTGGAAGACGTGCAAAGTTTCGTCAAGGGCGTGATGACTGCGCCACCGGCAGCAGCGGCTGCCAGCAGCGGCGATTCCGGTGCCGCGCTTGGCCTGTTGCCGTGGCCGAAAGTGGACTTCACCAAGTTTGGCGAAATTGAATCCAAACCACTGTCGCGCATCAAGAAAATTTCTGGTGCGAACCTGCATCGCAATTGGGTGATGATTCCGCATGTCACCAATCATGACGAATGTGACATCACCGAGTTAGACGCGTTGCGGGTTCAGTTGAACAAGGAAAACGAGAAGAGCGGCATTAAGATCACGATCCTTGCTTTTGTAATCAGAGCCTGCGTCGCGGCGCTGAAGAAATTTCCAGACTTCAACGCCTCGCTTGATGGCGACAATCTGGTCTACAAAAAGTATTTCAACATCGGCTTCGCGGCAGACACGCCCAACGGCCTGGTGGTGCCGGTGCTGAAAAATGCTGATCAAAAAGGCATTATGCAAATCGCCAAAGAGATGACCGAGTTGTCACTCAAGGCGCGTGAAGGCAAGCTTGGTCCAGCGGACATGCAGGGCGGCTGCTTCTCGATCAGCTCGCTGGGCGGCATTGGCGGCACCTCGTTTTCGCCGATTATTAACGCGCCGGAAGTCGCGATTCTTGGCCTTTCACGCGGAGAAATTAAGCCGAAGTGGAACGGCAAAGAATTCGCGCCCAAGCTCATGTTGCCACTGTCGCTGTCATACGATCACCGCGTGATTGATGGCGCGACTGCGGCGCGATTCAACGCGTTTCTGGGCGTATTGCTGGCGGACTTCCGCAGGATTGCGTTATGAGTACGGTTGAGCTGAAAGTGCCGGACATCGGCGACTACACGGACATCCCGGTCATCGAAGTGTTGGTGAAAGTGGGCGACAGCGTCGTCAAGGAGCAGTCGCTGGTCACACTCGAATCGGACAAAGCCACGATGGAAGTTCCCGCCGATACCGCGGGCGTGGTGAAAGAGATTCGTGTGAAGCTGGGTGACAAGGTGAGCATGGGCACGGTCGTGGCCGTGATTGACGCCGTGGCTGCGCAGGGTTCGGCCTCATCTCCCCTCGCGGGAGACGCCACACGAGTGTTGCCAGTGGGCAACGGGGGTGAGGGGGCAGGTGCCAAAGCAACGCCAACTCTTACGCCTACGCCACCAAACCCCTCATTTCAGCCTTCTCCAGCAGGGGAAGAAGGGGCCAAACCGGTCGCCGCAGGCGCGTACTCGGGCAAGGCCGACATCGAATGCGAAATGCTCGTGCTGGGCGCTGGGCCCGGCGGCTACAGCGCGGCGTTTCGTGCCGCCGATCTTGGTATGCAGACCGTGCTGATCGAGCGCTACGCCACACTCGGTGGTGTTTGCTTGAACGTTGGGTGCATCCCGTCAAAAGCACTGCTGCACACGGCGTCGATCATGGATGAAGTGAAGCTGCTTGCCAAGCACGGAATCTCTTATGGCGAGCCCGTGGTTGAGATTGACAAGCTGCGCGACTTTAAAAACGGCGTTGTGAAAAAACTTACAGGCGGTCTCGCCGGCATGGCCAAAGCGAGAAAGGTTGACGTCGTTCGCGGCGTTGGCAAATTTCTCGACGCCAATCACGTCGAAGTTGAAATCACCAGTGGCGGATCAAAGGACACGACCGGCGAGAAGAAAGTCATCAAGTTTCAAAAGTGCATCATCGCCGCCGGGTCGCAGGCCGTGAAGCTGCCGTTCATGCCAGAAGACCCGCGTGTGGTGGACTCCACCGGCGCGCTGCTGCTTGAGGTCAAACCCGAGCGCATGCTGGTCATCGGCGGCGGCATCATCGGCCTCGAAATGGCGACCATTTACTCATCGCTCGGCGCACGCATTGACGTCGTTGAAATGCTTGATCACGTGATGGCCGGTGCTGATCGGGATCTGGTGAAAGTGTGGGAAAAGCACAATGCGCCCCGCTTCGACAACATGATGTTGAAGACAAAAACGGTTGGCGCCGAGGCGAAGCAAGACGGCATTTACGTCAGCTTCGAGGGTGACAAAGCACCGGCCGAGCCGCAGCGCTACGACTTGTTGCTGGTGGCTGTCGGCCGCGCGCCCAATGGCAAAAAAATCAATGCCGAAGCAGCAGGCGTGGCGGTTACCGATCGCGGTTTCATCACGGTCGACAAGCAGATGCGCAGCAACGTTTCGCACATCTTCGCCATCGGCGACATTGTCAGCAACCCGATGCTTGCGCACAAGGCGGTGCACGAAGGTCACGTCGCCGCTGAAGCTGCGCACGGCGAAAAAGCGTTCTTGGACGCCCGACAAATCCCAAGCGTGGCCTACACCGACCCCGAGGTCGCCTGGACAGGCAAAACCGAGGACGAATGCAGGGCGCAGGGCATCAAATATTCAGTCGGAAAATTCCCGTGGGCCGCCAGCGGTCGCGCCATCGCCAACGGTCGCGATGAAGGCTTCACCAAGTTGATCTTCGACGACGAGACGCATCGCATCATAGGCGGCGGCATCGTCGGCACCCATGCGGGTGATTTGATTGGCGAGGTCTGCCTAGCTGTCGAAATGGGCGCAGACGCAATAGACATTGCCAAGACCATTCATCCGCATCCGACGTTAGGCGAGAGTGTGGGCATGGCGGCGGAGGTTTGGGAAGGGGTTTGTACGGATTTGCCGCCGGTTAAGAAGCGCTAAAGCCGCTTCCCCTCCCTTCAACTTAGGCTTTGTCCCCTCTCCCCTCGCGGGAGAGGGTTAGGGTGAGGGGGGCGCGTCGCACGATGCGGTTCGTTTGCAACGCGCAATTTCGCCCATGAGGAGTCACTTTCGACATTGCCTGGTCGACGTCAACTATCTTGACCGCTCAGCAACAACTATTCTGGCCAGTGGAAGCGTGGAATGAATTCGTACACAACCGTCTGACTGAGACGAACGCATCCCGCCGACCTTTTAAGTGCTGTCGATGTACCGTAGAAACGCTGATTGATTCGCATAGGGACCACTTTTGAAAACGTTCGCCATCCTCGCTATCTTGTCGCTTTGCGTTGCATTTGCAGCAACGAAATTACGTGCCCCAGCGTTTTTGGGAAGCGTTTTAGTCGCTGTGGTATCTAGTGGACTCTTTCAACTTGGAGTTCGAGTCATAGCTGGTCAGAAAGATCCGTTTTGGCCAATCGCGTTCATTGTCGGCGCCGCGTTTTCATTCGTTGTTTCATTGGCTGCGATGACCCTGATATTCAAGTCTTCAAACTCGGATTAAATCCCGCGTAGGTTGGAACGCTTGCGGTTCCGACACGTACGTACGCCGCAGGCCGTTCAATCGCGTGCCGTAGCCGCAACCGCGTTCGGCGGAACCGCAAGCGTTCCGCCCTACATTCATGCTATTTTCCTCACCGTAAGTAAGGAGCTATGACATGCCCGCCTACACCGCCACCATTTCAAGCAAAAGCCAAATCACGATTCCGGCTGCGGTTCGTGATGCTCTGGGTCTTTCTGTGGGAGGCAAGATTGATTTCATTCGTTCGCCGAATGGATTTGAGCCCGCGTAGGTTGGAACGCTTGCGGTTCCGACTGGTGCCTGGGCCGAAGGCTTTTCAATCAACTAGCGCGGGACGTAACTGCGTTCGGCGGTACCGCAGGCGTTGCGCCCTACCCCCTACCCCTGCGCTATTCTCCTTACCCTTCGTAAGGCACGCCGTGCTCGTTCTCTTCAATAAGCCCTTCAACGTCCTTTCGCAATTTACCGGCGACGCGCACGAGCGCACGCTGGCTTCGTACGTTGACATTCCGCATGTCTACGCAGCGGGGCGGCTGGATGCGGACAGCGAGGGCTTGCTGCTGCTCACTGACAACGGCGCCCTAAAGGCGGCGATTGCCGGTAATCGTTCGACAGTGACCAAGACTTATTGGGCGCAGGTGGAGGGCGTGGCCGGCGACGAACACTTGGCGCAACTGCGTCGCGGTGTGATGTTGAAGGACGGGCCAACCAAGCCTGCGAAGTGTGTATTGCTTGGGCAGATGGTCGAGCCGTGGCCGCGGGTGCCGCCGATTCGAGTGCGCAAGAGTGTGCCCGATAGCTGGATCGAATTGACGATCAGCGAAGGCCGCAATCGTCAGGTGCGGCGAATGACGGCGAATGTGAGTTTGCCGACGCTGCGTTTGATACGTGTGGCGGTTGGGCCGTGGCGAGTCAAGGGGATTGCGCCGGGGGAAATGCGCGTGATGTCAGACGATGAGGCGTTCGCGGCGGCACGCTCGTGGTCGTGATGCAACGAGATGGAATCGCGGAATCGCGCAATGGTGGCGTTGGGCCTTCGATTCCGCTGCGCTTCATCGAGGCTACATCCGCTATTAAAACCGAGTACAGCTTTTGTTTGAAAGCGCCAGTTTACTTGGGCTAAGGCGATAAATAGTAGATTGTTGACTATTACCGTTATATCGCGTCAGCCCTCGTTATAACTGGGCTACACGCAAAAGCGGATGTATCACGTACTGAACCGCGTGGTGACTTCCGTCAAATAAAACCACTCGTGATTCGCCTCGGCGAGTGCGTTCGGAAACAGGATGCGTCCGTCCTTCGGTGCGGTCAGGATTTCGCCGCTGGCGCGCGTGCCGATCACGTCGCCCGCCTTCAGCGGATCGAAGCTTTGCCACGCGCGCGAGAACGTATCTGCATCGTCAAATTTGTCGATAACCTGCGCTATGTGCAGACCTTCCGCAGCGACTGCGAGCGGCGGCATCGCGTCACTCGTCAGACCATAGTAGGCGAGCGTACTGCGGATAGCGCGGTACGCAACTTCGCGGCCGTGCGGATCGTCGTGCTGCCCGCATTCGAGCGTGAGCGCGATGCCGCCCGTGGTGCGCATGTATTCGGTGGTGCCGACGCCGTATTGGGCGTCGAGGTCGTGGCGTTTACCAGTCACTGGATGCTGTTTTTCTGCACGAGCACGGCGTGCTTCAACACCCACCGCGTAGGTTGACAGCCAGCCGTCGACCGCTCGATTCACGCTAAGCCGCAACGCCCAATCGCGCTCGGTGTCGCCGTGGATGGTCGGCTCTAACGCATCGGAATTATTCGAAGGCCCGACCATTACGAACGCCTGTCCTTGCGCCTGAAACGAATGCAGATCAAGAAGCACTTCATGCTTTGCCATCAGCGGACACAGCCAGTTCGCGATGTAATCTTCGAACTCGGTCGGTCTGTCCGTCGGCCCAAGATTGCGATTTAAGTTGCGGTCGCCGACACGACGATTGAGTGCGTAGGCCATCGGGTTAGTGATGGGCACAAAAGTGATCGTTCCTCGCGCGATTTCGAGCATACCGCTTTCAATTTCAGCGACAACACGGCGAATGCCGTGCATGCCCGCCAGTTCGTTGCCGTGAACCGCGCCGAGGATCAGTATGCGTTTGCCGGGAAGTACAGCGCTGAAAGAGATGGATTGAAATGGCAGCATACGTGCTACGAAATTCATAGGGTGCACTCTGCGCACCATCGTTTGCGTGTGGGTCGGGGTTGGTGCGCGGAGCGCACCCTACAAAACTCGGCAGAACACTGCTTTGAGGTACCGGCTCTCGGTCACATGCGCCATCCACGGATGATCCGGGCCAGCACCGCGTACTTCCAGAATTTGCACCTCACGCCCGGCGTAAAACGCAGCGCGGCGCAGCATGTCGAGGAATTGCTCTTCGCTCACCACGCCGGTGCATGAACACGTGAGAAACAATCCACCCGGCTTGACCACACTCAGCGCGAGCTTGTTCATGTCCAGATACTTTTTCAGCGCGTCGATCACTTCATCGCGAGCGCGCGTCATCTTCGCGGGGTCGAGCACGACGGCATCCCAGCGCTTGCCAGCCTCTTGCGCCTCGCGCAACCACGGAAAAATGTCGGCCTGAGCAACCTTTGCTTTGATGTTGTTCAAACGCAAATTGCGCGTTGCGAAATCAACCGCTTCTTCGTCGAGATCAACGCCTGTGATGTCAGTTGCGCCGTTCAAGCCGGAATACACCGCGAAGCCGCCCGAGTTGCAGCACAGATCGAGCATGCTGGTGCTCTTCGTTGCCGCAATCAGTTCGCCCCAACGCTTGCGATTGTCGCGTTGATCGCAGAAAAAACCAGTCTTGTGCTTGCCGCCAATCTGCACGTAAAACTTGGCATCAAATTCGCTGATCGTCACGGGTTTTCCACCGTGCGGTGGCTTGCCAGGCGGGCATTCGAAGCCCTCCTGCTTTTGCCCGTTGTCGTCTCCGAATGCAAAGATGTGCGATTCGGGAAACTGCGATAACAGTGCGTCGTAAATCCAGTGCTGCATGCGAAACATGCCTGCTGCATAAAAGCAAACGACGAGAACATCGCCAAAGCGATCTATGATCAGGCCGGACAAGCCGTCGCCTTCTGCATGAATCACGCGATACGAATCGCTGACTTCATCAAGGCCATAGACCTCGCGCCGCAACTTTACCGCCGTCGCAATCCGCTCCGCGATGAAGTGCGTGTCAACGATTTCGTCCTGCTTTTCAGTGAGCAGGCGAATGGCCATCGGCGCTTGCATATTCAGCATGCCGCGCCCGATAAATTCGCCGTCTACGCTCACCACCTCGACCAAGTCGCCCGGGACGATGCGCTCTTGAGGGCGCTCTACCATCTTCTGAAAAATCAGCGGATGATGAAATATCCGCTCGCTTTTTAAGCGAACGACAGGAAGGGATTCATTGCGTTGTTTGCGAGCCATGGGCCCGATTTTAACGGTCGCCCTCGCGAGCCACGGCTACAAGCGCAACGCGCCGCCGCCAAAGAGCCCCACCAGGCCAATGATGATCAGATAAATGGCGACGATGAAATTGAGCAGCTTTGGCATGATGAGAATCAGGATGCCAGCGACCAGTGAGATAAGCGGCGTAAGCGCGACGTGCATGTTCAAGTGAACTCCGTGAGTGATGAGGGTGGATGGAAGTGCGAGGAGTATCTGAGTGAACCGCTCCGCAACGTGTAGGAACGCAACTCACACGCGCGTCAGACGATTGCGTAGAGAATCGCTGCATTGACGTTTGACGCAGGGCACACGCATCGTGGATTCAACCAATGGCTTCCAGCCTAAACCCAACCGCGCGGCGCTGCGCATTAACGCGAAAAAGCTGCTGCTGACCAAGTGGACGGCGGTCAAGCCGCAGAACAAGGAAAAGCATTTCATCGTCACTAAGTTGATCGAGCCTGACACGACCGATATGCAAACTGAAATGATCGAGATCGAAGCGACGTATTCGAGACGAAGTTTCGCATTGCCGTGGCGTGATTTAACTGACGAAACGCAGTGGCTGCAAGGGTGGAAGTAAATTTTCGACTAGCGCACCAGAGGTGGCGGGAGGCGCAAGTGACGTCAGCGCAAAAAATGTGTAAAACTTACGGCTGCTAAACAAACGCAAGCAACTGCCGTCAAGCGCAAGCGCAGCGGCAAATACCACACGGGCAGCGAGGCCACGCGGGCGAGCCGAATGTCCTGAATGTAGTTCGCTACAAATCCGATGATGAGCGGTGCCGCAGCAACCTTGTAGCCGAAAAAAATACTGGCAAAGCTGATTTGTGCGGATACCGCCATCAGCATCGCGGCAGGCCACGCAAGCAGCGCGGGCACGACGCTCCACAAAAAGCACTCGGTCCGTTTCGCAGCGCTGAGATCAGGCAGCGTCATGGCGAACGCCCAGTGCAGCGCGCCCACAAAACTCAAGATCAGCGCGCCGTAAAGCACCAGCGCAATGCGACAAAGTGCCGCATATTCAGCGGCTGTGAACGATCCGGCAGCGAGGGCAACAAACGGCAGTAAGCCACCATATCCGAGCCACACGACGCTTGCGGGAAGTACTTTGATTGGCGCGTTGTTCGCGTCATTCATGACGTAAGTTTGTGCAGCGGCCCACTCACGTTTTCTGCATCAATTGCCACACCCGCGCTGGCGTCAACGGCATGTGCAGCAGCGGCGTAATCGATGCCATTCCATTTCGCGCAAACGCATCAGCCACCGCATTCACCAGAGCGGGCGTTGCGCCAATGGTGCCCAATTCGCCCACACCTTTCACGCCCAACGGATTGTTTAAGCAAGGCGTGGACTGATCCAATTCATGCGTCATCAAGTCGATGATGTCGGCATGCGGCACCGCGTAATCCATCAAGCTGCCGGTAACCAGTTGCCCAGTTTCACGGTCATATTGCAGGTGTTCGCACAACGCTTGCCCCAAGCCCTGCACCACACCACCGTCAAGCTGACCGAGCACAATCATCGGGTTGATCACGCGGCCCACGTCGTTGACCGACGAGTAAGCAACCGCCTCAACGTGGCCCGTGTCGGGGTCAATTTCAACTTCGCAAATATGGCAGCCATTGGGCCACGACGGGCCTGCGACCGTGCTCGTTGATTCAACAAAAATTCGTCGCTCCGTTTGCTTCGCAGCCAACGTAAATAGATCAATCGACATGTCTGTGCCTGTGACGGTGAACGTTGCATCGGCGTAACTTAAGTCGCCCGCTGCAACCTCCAACGCATCAGCGGCCAAAAGCTTCGCCGCATCAATGATGCGCTCCGAACCGACACGCACAGCCGAACCACCGGCGAAGATAGATCGTGAGCCCGCGCTGCCAAAGCCGTCGCCGCGATCTGTGTCACCGAGCACGATGCGCACTTTGTCGAGGGGCACGCCAAAACTGTCGACCACCAACTGCGCCAGCGAGGTGGCAATCCCTTGTCCCATTGCCTGCACTGCGGAGAACACTTCGATCACACCTTCAGGTTTCACGGTGACCGTAACGCGCTCTTGAAACACGTTGCCGCCGGTCCACTCCAGAAACGTTGCGATGCCGAGCCCGCGCCATTTGCCGCGTTGCTTTGATTCGGCTTCGCGCGCGCTGAAGCCCGCCCAATCGGCAAGCGCCAAACCCTGATTCATCACCTGCTCAAATTTGCCGCTGTCGTACAACTGCGCCATCGCATTTTTGTAGGGCATCTGACTTGGTGCAATGAAATTACGCCGACGCAATTCAATGCGATCCATCCCGACTTGTCGCGCGGCCTCGTCCATCAATCGCTCGATGATGTAGATGGCCTCGGGCCGACCCGCGCCGCGATACGCGCCAATCGGAGCGGTATTCGTGAGCACGCCCTTGAAGTGAAAGTCAATGGTGTTGATGTCGTAAACACTGGTCTGAACCCAGGGCCCAATCATCAACGCAATCGCAACGGCAACGCCGGTTGCATATGCGCCGATGTTGGCCTGACTTACGACTCGCAGGGCAAGAATTTTGCCGTGCTCATCAAGCGCTAGTTCAGCCACAGACTCCACGTCGCGACCGTGACCCGCCGACAAAAATTCTTCGCCGCGATCACCAATCCACTTGACCGGTTGCTTCAATGATCGACAACAAAATGCAACTGCCACATCCTCGGGATAAGCGCCGGTTTTCATGCCGAAACCACCGCCCACATCGCCCACCACCACGCGCACTTGTTCCTTGGGAATGTTGAGCGCACCGCAGACGGTGTCACGCAGGCCCGACGGCATCTGGATGCTCATGCGGATCGTCAGTCGACCGCTCGCCTCATCAAAGGTGTGCAGCACGCTGCGCGGCTCTAGCGCAAACGCAGATACTCGCTGGTTAGTGAGATTCAGTTTGACGACGTGCGTGGCAGCGGCGAACGCGGCCGCCGCGGCTTTCGTATCGCCGTGACGCATTTCTGCTGCGATGTTGTCGCCCATTTCGTCGCACAGCAGGGGCGCATTCGGCGCGGTCGCGTCGTCGAGGTGAACCGCGACCGGCAGCGCGTCATAACTCACGTCAATTGCTTCCGCGGCCAAGCGCGCCTGATCGAGCGTCTGTGCCACCACTGCGGCCACCGGTTCACCTACAAAACGAACGCGGCCCACCGCTAACGCATGTCGATTTGATGACCGAGCAGGCGTACCATCCGCCTGCGTAAATCCAGCGACACCGGGCACAGGTTTGACACCCACTGCGATCAAATCAGCGCCTGTGACGATCAGCAGCACGCCCGGCATCGCGAGGGACCCCTGCACGTCGATGGAGGTGATGTCTGCATGCGCATACGGCGAGCGCAAAAAGAACAGATGCGTAAGCCCGTCTGCTGTCACATCGTCGGTAAATTGCCCCGAGCCCTTGAGCAGCAAATCGTCTTCAACACGACGAACGTTATGGCCGCTGCCAAAGGTGCCTACGCGGCCCGCGCTAGTATCGTTTTGAGTTGCAGAGAGGGCTACGGTTACAGCGTTCAAAGGGGGCCTCGTGGTGGAAAAAGACACTCAAAAGATAGATTGGTGAGGCGGCACAGCACGAAGCGGACAACCCCCGCGCCGTGCCGCACCTCGCCCAACGTTACTTAGCGGGGCGGTGCAGCGCGCAAATTTTGTTGCCATCCGGGTCGCGCAGATAGGCTAGATACGTCTTGCCCACCGCGCCATCGCGAAACCCCGGTGGGTCTTCGCACGTCGTGCCGCCGTTGGCAATGCCAGCTGCGTGGAAAGCATCGCCCCGCTCGGGAGACGCCACATTGAAGCCAATGGTGCCACCATTGCCATGCGTAGCGGGCGCGCCGTTGATTGGCGTGGTGATACAAAACGTGCCGGTCGGGCCGCGGTAGAAGTACCGTTGCTTGTTGGCAACACCGGGGGGCACCCCAATTGTGCCGAGCAGCGCGTCGTAAAACTTCCGCGACACCTCAAGATCATTCACACCCAACATCACATGACTGAACATAGTTTTCTCCTTGTTAAAGCAGAGGCAATGCTAAGCCAAGCGCTGCGCCGTCTTTTGTAGGCGCGGCGCGGGCCGCGATTTTCGCGATAAAACGTCGAGAGCTTTCGCGGCTCGCGCCGCTCCTGCAATTTCAACGACCATCGGTTGTCCACAAATCGCAGACCGAGATTACCTCGGCGTAGTCCCATCAAAATCCGCCGCATCATGCCGCTCTGGCAATTGGCTGCTCGCCTCACCCCAAGTGCGGTTCACCCTGCGCCCGCGCTGCACGGCAGGGCGCTGCGCAATCTCATCCGTCCAGCGCAGCACGTGGGCGTAGCCCTGTACTTGCAAAAACTCACCGGCCTCATAAAGCAGCCCTTTCGCCAAAGCGCCATACCAAGCCCACGCCGCGATGTCAGCAATGCTGTACGTATCGCCTGCTAAGTATTTGCTCTCAGCCAACCGGCGATCCAGTACATCCATCTGCCGCTTCACCTCCATTGCAAAGCGGTCAATCGGGTACTGCATCTTGATCGGCGCATACGCATAAAAGTGGCCAAAACCGCCACCCAAATAAGGCGTGCTGCCCATTTGCCAAAACAACCACGACAAGCATTCAGCTCGCGCTGCGCCATCCTCCGGCAAAAATGCGCTGAACTTCTTCGCGAGATGCAAAAGAATTGCGCCCGACTCAAATACTCGCACCGGCGAGGGCCCGCTGCGATCCAGCAGCGCTGGAATTTTCGAGTTCGGATTCACGGCAACAAAGCCACTGCCAAACTGGTCACCGTCAATAATTCGGATCAACCAAGCATCGTATTCCGCGCCAGTGTGACCCGCCTCCAACAACTCTTCCAGCATCACCGTCACCTTCACGCCATTGGGCGTGGCCAACGAATACAACTGCAACGGATGCTTGCCCTGCGGCAATTCTTTGTCATGCGTCGCCCCGGCAATCGGGCGGTTGATGCTGGCAAATCGGCCACCGTTGGCTTGATCCCAAGTCCATACGGTGGGTGTGGTGTAGTCGGGGGTAGTGGTCATAGATTTGCCTCCTAAGCAACGTCAATGCATATCAAGTCAAAGTGCGGTTGTACCAGTGGCTAAACGCATGCAGCCAATAGTCGGCTAGCGCAAAAGATCATAAATTTTGAAACACCAAAGCGCGGGCTTTCCGCACCGCATTGCGCGGCAGACCGCGCCATTGCCTCATCCACGCGTGGCGCAGTTGCAAGTCGGATCGAAAACCAACGAGCTGCGCAGTTTGGGTGACACTGGCACCCCGCTCTAGCGATTGCCGCGAGCGTTCGAGCCGGATCGCCTGCACATAGTAGAGCAGTGACACGTTGGCGTGATCCGTGAAAAGCCGCAGAAGATGCCGCCCGGTGACGTGGGCAACGTAGGCGAGTGCGGCCATGTTCCAGTCGCGCTGCGGTTTGGCGATGATGGCGTACTGCACCCGGTGCACAGCGGCGTGCACGTGGCCGCGATGCATCAGGAAAGGCGGGCGTTCTGGATTCTGTGGTGAGCGCCGCGCATCCATCATCATGTCCTCGGCAACGCTTGAAGCGAGCGCATCACCGCATTGGGCTGCCGAGCACGCGGAGATTCCCGGTCGCAAAGTGTCCGTTGGCGCAGGCGCAGGTCAAGGCATTTCTATCGAATCCGCGACGGAGTATTTTGCGATCTTGGTGAAATCTGGAAAGAACATTTTCAACTCTCAAAGTGACAAGGGTCAAAAGGCTTAATTCGATTAACTCGAAGCGCGATTGAAGAAACTGAAGAAAGCGTTCCATAAAGTCGTCGGCTTCGGCTACGAACGGCAGGCAGCTCCGAAATTTGCCACGCCGGTCATGAAAAAAAAGGGGCAGGATTTTTGGGAACGGCTCACAGGCGAGTCCGATTTCTACGTGCGAATTTCTGACGCGATCAGCAAACCGGCAACTATTCACAAAGCCGCATTTGACGCGATGTTGCTCAAAAAGCACTCAGAATGGCTTCGCCAGTTCATGATTGATTTCGTCGACGCGGACGGCACGGTGCGCTGGCAAAAGGTGGTGGAATTCAACAGCGCTCGCGATCGTTCAGGTCGTCTGCACGCAGAAAAAAATAATCTGACTTAGAGGCTATTGGCCCTCCCGCAACCACCGAGCAGCATCCACGGCGCCATACGTCAGTATCGCGCTAGCGCCCGCACGGCGAAACGCCACCAGCGTTTCCAGTAAACACTTTTTGTAGTCGAGCCAACCGTTGGCGTGTGCGGCTTTGAGCATCGCGAATTCGCCGCTGACTTGGTACACCGCGACTGGCATTTTGAATTCGTCTTTCACTCGCGCGAGGATGTCAAGGTAGGGCAGGCCCGGTTTCACCATGAGCATGTCGCAGCCTTCGGCCACGTCCAGCGCGCATTCGCGAATCGCTTCGTCGCTGTTCGCGAAATCGAGCTGGTAGGTGTCTTTGCTGCTCTTGCCGAGGTTGGCCGCTGAGCCGACCGCATCGCGGAACGGGCCGTAAAAGGAGCTTGCGAACTTGGCGCTGTACGCGATGATTTTGGTCTGGATGTGGCCATCGGCGTCGAGTGCGCGGCGGATGGCACCGATGCGACCGTCCATCATGTCTGACGGCGCAACGTAGTCAGCGCCAGCTCTGGCGTGCGTCAGCGCCTGTTTTACGAGCACGGCGACGGTCTCGTCGTTCATCACGTAGCCGCTGTCATCGAGCAAGCCGTCCTGCCCGTGCGAGATGTACGGATCGAGCGCGACGTCGGTCATCACGCCGATGTCGGGCACCGCGGCCTTCAATGCGCGAACGGCGCGCGGGACCAAGCCGTCGTCGTTGTAGGCCTCTTCGGCGAGCAACGTTTTTGCTCCTTCAAACATCGGGAACAGCGCAATCGCTGCCACGCCCAACGCGGCGGCCTCGCGCGCGCGCTCGACAAGGATGTCAATCGAGACGCGCTCGACACCGGGCATCGAGGCGATCGCCTGCGTGCGCTTCACGCCCTCGATCACGAACACCGGCCAGATCAGATTGGCGGCCGACAGCGAGGTCTCGCGCACCATGTTGCGGCTGAAGGCGTCGCGGCGCAGGCGACGCAGGCGGTGGGTGGGGTAGGGCGAAGGAAGGCTCATGCGCCGCATTTTAGGCGAGCGTTCAATGGCGGCGCCGCAGCTCTTTCCGGCACCGCAAGCGCGACTCATGTTCCTTGCCTGTGGTCTGTCGTGGTGATGCCAGCGCCCGTAGACACCGCATAGGATTATCCCTACCTAAACCCCAGCACATATACGGAGGTTTTATGAAGGCAGTTTTTCGCGGGATTACCTTCGCTTTGTCTATGTTTTTGTTGGCGGGCCAATATCCCGTAGCGAACGCTCAATCTGGGCTGACGCTCAAAGTCACGCGCGCTGACAGATCAACGCTGCAACTCAACGACAGCTACGAATTGCGCCAGGGTGATTCGAAGCGCTTCCCAAGTAGGCAAGCACTAAGCTTGGCTGGCGGTGACGTGGATGGCGACGGCTTTCCCGATTTGGTTACCGGATATGCCACCGCTAGCGGTGGCGTGATTTCGCTGCACCGGGGCAACAAAGAAGCTTGGGCACCATCGACGCCTGAGTCACTGGCGCTGGTGGCCGCTGGCAGTTTCCCTCCGGGTTTTGACAGCGTGGCAACCGAGTTTGCGGTGCCGGTTGCGCCGGATTTCATGGTGAGCGGCGACTTCAATGGCGACGGTCGCGCAGACATTGTGATTGCTCAGCGCGGTGATCGCAACGTGTATTTTTTGGCGGGGCAGCGAAGCGGTTTTGCCGAGCTGGTGCAGATCAAACTGGTGGGTGGGGTGGACGCGCTTGCCTCCGGAGGTGTCAATTCACGCGACGGGTTTCCCAAGCTCGTAGCTGCGGTGTCGACTGCTTACGGCGCGAGTGTGCTGACCTTCGCTCAGGGCATGAATGCGCCGGCAACGTCTCGCGCGCTTGCCGCTCCAATTCAAGCGCTGGCCATTGGCAAACTCAGCGCAGATTCAACCGGCGACATTGTCATGTTGAGCGCTGGACGGGTTCACATCGTGCATGGCCGTGACGCTGTTGCTGCGAGTTCAGTCGCTGCGCCGATGGAGACGCTGAGCGCTGCCTTTTCGGTGCGCTCGCTCACGCTGGGCGAGTTCATTTGGGATCGCTCTGGAGCGACCCAAATGGCGCTGCTGGCCGACGATGGTGCGATTCATGTCGCAGCACATTCGGATATTGATACGCGACCATTCACCGTTGACGAGGCGCGGGCAATTCGGCTCGAACAACAGTCCGATTCGAGCAGCAAGACCAAACGCAGCAAAACCGCTGCCGCGCCAACGTGGCAGTTTGTCCCAATGGCTGCGAGCCGCGTAAGTCTGGCGGGTGCGGGTGCTGCACCACAGCTGCTGCGGGCACGACTGTCCGGCCAAGCGGGCGATGATATTGTGGTGATGGATACGCTGAACCCATCCATTGACATCCTGACAGACGACGGGATCGGTCGCAAACGCTCTACCGTGAATGCAAGCCAAGCGCCGGTTGCTGCGCTGTCGATGCAGACCAGCGCGTTTGTGTTGCCAAGCCTAATCGTCCTCGCTCAGGGCACTGCAGGCCCAAGCGTTGCGCCGTCGGTGCCGCTGGCCGTGTTCAGCGTGACCAAAACGGCGGACACGAACGACGGCACCTGCAACGCCGATTGCAGTTTGCGCGAAGCCATCAGTGCGGCCAACGCCGCGCTCGGAGCCAACACCATCAACGTGCCTGCGGGTACCTACACGCTCACTCGCGCCAACGCCGGTGGTGTCAACGAAGACAACAACGCGACCGGAGATTTAGACATCAACAGTAACGTGACGCTGGTGGGCGCGGGGGCAGCGAACACGATCATTCAGGCGGGCACGACTGCAAGCAACGGCATCGACAAGGTGATCGCCGTCAACCCTATTTGCTCCACCGCGATTAACGCCTCGATTTCTGGCGTAACGATACGTTTTGGGCGCAATACGCAACCCAATGGGGCTCCCGATTTCAGTTACACCGGCGGCGGTATTGACGTGTGCAACACGGGCAGCGGCGGCTTCACGATGACTAGCGTGGTGGTAGACCAAAACACCAACACCACGGCTTACGGCGGCGGCGTGAATTTTGATAGCGCGGCGCCGGCGAACGGCACCAATGTCATTATCGGCAGCACCCTCAGCGGCAACAAAACCACGGCATTGGTCGACACTAACGGTGGCGGCATCAACCTCTACGGCGATGCGCAAAACGTCAACATCACAAACTCAACCATTAGCGGCAATACCGCTGCGGGACAGGGCGGCGGCGTATTTGTCCGCCACACTAACGGCGGCGCGATCACAATTTCTGGCACGACGATTTCTGGCAACACAGCGGCGAGTCGCGGTGGTGGGGTTTCAAACGGCAATTTGTTGGCGTCATCGCTCGCCATCGTCAATGATCCGGCGATCCTGAACAACGTTTCGCAAGGCACGGCTGCATCGTTCGACTCGCGCGGCGGCGGCATATTCATCTTGACCGGCACGGCCACTAACACCACCACACTCACTGAGGTCACGATCAGTGGCAACCAGGCTAACAGCGGTACGTTTCAAGGTGGAGGAGGCATTGGCGCAATTGCCGGCACGGTGAATGCGACGTTCAACCGTATCGCGGGCAATTTGGCCGGAACCAACGGCGGCAGCGGCGTTCACAATGCGGGTGCCACCATCAACGCCGCCAACAACTGGTGGGGCTGCAACGCTGGGCCGGGCAGCGCTCCCTGTGATCGCTCGATCAGCACCAGTGGCACGCTGACCACCGCACCGCAATTGACCTTGCGCCACAGCGCGTTGCCCAGCACCATTGTGGTGGGGCAAACCAGCACGCTGACGGCTGATTTTCTGCAAAACTCGGCAGCCGGTGCCGTTGCGCTCGTCAACCTCGACGCCATGATCGGTACTTCAATTGCGTTCAACACGCCGGTTCGCGGCACCCTCTCGGCTGCGCAGACCAGCATCCAAGCCGCTGGCAGCGCAACGGCGACGTTTACCGGCACCAGCGTTGGCGCAGGCAGTGCAAGCAGCGTCGTCGATTCGCAAACGATTGCTGCGGCCATCACCATCAATAAAGCAAGCACTGCCACCACGATCACCAGCGACTTGCCTGATCCTTCAATTGTGAATGCAGCAGTGACTGTGAACTACAACGTGGTCGCGGTTGCGCCCGGCGCTGGCACTCCGACTGGCAACGTGGTCGTTACCGTGAGCGGAGGAACGGAGACCTGCACCGGCACGGTCGCCGCAGGCACCTGCACCATCACGCTCACCAGCGCAGGCGCGCGCACGCTTACGGCCAACTATGCGGGTGACGCGAACTTCACGGTCAGTAGCGACACCGAGACCCATACCGTTAACGATCCTCCACCGACGCTGAGCATCAATGACGTGTCTGTGACCGAGGGCAACGCCGGCACCCAAACGATGACGTTCACCGTCACCCGCACCGGAACCACGCCTAACGTCGTGTCGTTTAACTACGCCACCGCCGACAATACCGCCACCGCACCCAGCGACTATGTTTCCGCTTCAGGAACCGGCACCATTCCAAGTGGCGGCACGACGGGCACCACCACCATCAGCGTTACGATCAAGGGTGACACGCTTTTTGAGGCGAATGAGACGTTCTTCGTAAATCTCTCTTCGCCGGTCAATGCCACCATCGCCGATGCACAGGGCATCGGCACCATCAGCAACGATGATGTGGCGGTGTCCATCACTACCGTGACGCTCCCGAACCCGAGCGTCGGTGCGGCGTACAGCCAAACCGTGGCGGCCACCGGTGGCGGCGGTGCGTACACTTTTGTGGTCACCCTCGGCACACTGCCCAGCGGGCTTTTACTGTCAGCGGGCGGCACGCTTTCGGGCACCACCAACCAAGTGGGCGCGTTCAACGTCACCATCACCGCGACCGACGCCAACGGCCAAACCGGCAGTCGAGCATTCGCCTTGACCGTCGCCGCGCCCACCCTGACGCTCACGCCCCCAGCCGGTGCATTGACGGCCACCTTTGGCATCGCGTACAGCCAAACTTTCACCGCAGGCGGCAGCGCTGGGCCGTTTAATTACGCGCTGACCGGCGCGCTGCCCGGCGGGCTGAGTTTCGCAGGCGGAACGCTGTCGGGCCCACCCACCGCAGCAGGCAGTTTTCCAATCACGGTGACCGCTACCGACACGCTGATCACCGGAACCGGTGCGCCGTTCTCGGCGGCGCGCAATTACACCTTGACCGTGAACGCACTTGCCCCCGGCGTACCCACCATCGGCGCGGCCACGCCGGGCAACGCGCAAGCGAGCATCGCCTTCACTGCGCCAGCAGCCAACGGCAGCGCGATCACTAGCTACACCGTCACCCGCAACCCCGGCGGCGTCACCGGAACGGGGCCCACCTCGCCGATCATCGTCACCGGGCTGACCAACGGCAACGCCTACAGCTGTTCGGTGGTGGCCACCAATGGCGTGGGGCCCGGTGGCGCATCAGCGACCGTAGCGGTCACTCCAGCCGCCGTTCCGGGCGCACCCATCATTGGTGCTGCCACGCCCGGTAACGCGCAAGCGAGCATCGCCTTCATCGCGCCTTCTGCCAACGGCAGCCCGATCACCGGCTACACCGTCACCTGCACACCCGGCGGCATCACCGGAACGGGGATAGCCTCGCCGATCATCGTCACCGGGCTGATCAACGGCAACACCTACAACTGCTCCGTGGTTGCCACTAACGGCGTGGGTAATGGCGGCGCATCGGCCCCGGTAGCGGTCACCATTCCCGCGGCGTGCTTAGCAGGCGCGTGGTCGGCGTCGGGGTTTACGCCCTGCACCGCTGCGGCACCGGGCTACTTTGTGGCAACCGCGGGTGCGATGATGCAGACCGCCTGCCTGCCCGGAACCTACCAACCCGCAAGCGGGCAAGCGGCCTGCCTGCTCGCGCAAGCCGGGTTCTACGCCACCGGACCGGCGGCCACCGCTCAGCTGCCCTGCGCATTGGGCAGCACGTCAGCGGCGGCTGCTTCCGTCTGCACCCGCTTGCCGCTGCTCAACGTGGACGACAGCGACGCGCCCGATGTGTACAGCCCAAGCACCGACGGCACGCTGTTGCTACGCTACTTGCTGGGGCTGCGCGGCACCGCGTTAACGGCAGGTGCAACGGGCACCAATGCGCGCCGGAACGCAGCGCAAATCATCACCCATATTGAAACGTACCTGACGCTATTCGACGTGGACGGCGACGGGCAAACGCGCGCCTTGAGCGACGGCGTGATGATCGTGCGGCGCATGCTCGGACTTTCCGGCAGCGCACTCACCAGCGGCGCGAAAAATTCTGCACGCAGCGATAACGCAGTGCGCGATGCGATTGATGCGCTAAAGCCGTAGCGGCCATAGCGCGACGCGTCGGATACCACTTTCACTCGTTAGCCCCATTTCAATGGGGCTACAGGCGGTATTTGTAGAAAGTCGAAACTAGCGAAAAACAGTCGCTAGCCCACGTGCGGCGTTCTATTTGGGTGAAAGCTATACAGCGCGAACGGCGTCAATCCGCGACGTTGGCTTTAGCGCTACTGCCCGGCCAGCAACGTTTTTTCCAGCACTTCGCGTACGTTCGCTGACAACGCTTGTTGCGCGACTAGCGCTTCGAGCTGCGTTTGCTGCAATTCGCGCTGCGGCTCGCTGCAGCGGTGCCAGCGTGAAAACGCGTCACAGAACCGGGCAGCGAGCGATGGATTTTGTGCGTCGTAACGCAGGATTTGTTCCGCAATGAACGCATAACCCGCGCCGTCCGCCGCATGAAATCCGCGCCAGTTTTGATCACAGAACGCATGAACGACTGAGCGCACGCGGTTCGGGTTTTTGCCGTCGAATTTCGGGTGCGTGAGTAGCGTGCGCACTTGTTTCAGTGCTTCCGCAGGAGTTGCACGATTGGCGCAAGATTCGAGTTGGAACCAGCGGTTCAACATCGACAGATCGTTTTGCCAGCGGTCATGAAACGCCTGATAAATCGTGTCGCGCGCAGCGCACGGCTGATCGCGCAGCGCCATCATCGCGCCCATCACGTCGGTCAGATTGTCGGAGCTGATCCACGCTTGCAATGCGAATTGCTGCGCATCACTGTCGGCTTTGATATTCGCCAGTCCAAGCAATGTATTGGCGAGCGAACGATGCGCCATCGGTGCGGCGTCCAGCGTGAAACTGACGCCTTTGAGTGCGGCCCGTTCTTCGGCGTAGCGCGTCAAAATCAGCGTGCGGTTGGTGGTCGAAATCGCGAGCATGACGGCGTCGCGCGCATCGGCAATTGCAGCGGTGCTGATGACGGCATCGCGATCCGCAAGTTCGGCGTAGCCGGGCAGCGCGAGCATGTGCGCGATCAGGGCCGGGTCGGTGGCCTGATCGGCGAGCAACGCAGCAATCGCCTGGTGCAGCATTGGAGAGATGGACTGACCCGCGCGAGTCGCATCGTACGCACGGAAGAAGAGGCTGCGCAGCGCTTGCCAGCGGACTACACCGTCGCTGTCTTGGGCAACCAGCATCGCGAGTTCTGCGTCGCTGTAATCAAAATCAATTTTCACCGGCGCTGAAAACCCGCGCAGCAATGACGGCACGGGTTTGGCCGTGACGCCGTCGAACGTGAAGCGCTGCAAGGCTTCGCTCACATTGAGCACGCGCGCATGCGCAACCGTACCGCTCGCTTGAACCAGCGCCATTGAAAGCGGGATCACCATCGGCCACTTGACCGCTTGGCCGGGCGTAGGTGGTACAGTTTGTTCGATGGTTAACGTGTAGCGCTTTGCGTCGGCGTCGAACGCGTCGGTGACCTTCAACAGTGGCGTGCCGGCCTGCGAATACCAGCGCTTGAACTGTGTCAAATCGCGACCGCTGGCGTCCTCCATCGCGGCGACAAAATCGTCGCAGGTGGCTGCGGTGCCGTCGTGTCTGGCGAAGTAGAGATCGGTGCCTTTGCGGTATGTTTCTGCACCCAGCAACGTGTACAGCATGCGAATGACTTCACTGCCTTTTTCGTACACGGTGACGGTGTAGAAATTATCAATCGCCTCGTATTCGTCAGGGCGAATCGCGTGCGCCATTGGGCCAGCGTCCTGTGCGAACTGGCGCGATTGCATGAAGGCAGCTTCTTCGATGCGCACCACGGCGGGCGAGTAACGATTTGCGGAATACTGCTGTTCGCGGAAGACGGTAAAGCCTTCTTTCAGCGACAACTGAAACCAGTCGCGGCAGGTGATGCGGTTGCCGCTCCAGTTGTGAAAATACTCGTGCGCAACAATGGCGTCGACCACCTGAAAATCGGCGTCAGTCGCCGTGTCTTTATCGGCGAGCAGGTAGCGCGAGTTGAAAATATTCAACCCCTTGTTTTCCATCGCGCCCATGTTGAAGTCATCGGCTGCGTAGATCATGAAGCGGTCGAGGTCGTATTCACGTCCGTACGCTTCTTCGTCCCAACGCATCGCGGCTTTCAGACACTCCATTGCCCAGGTGCAACGTGGCAGATTGGCCGTCGTCGAATAGATTTCGAGCAGTACTTTGCGGCCCGATGCGGTGACGAAGTGATCTTGCAGCGTATCGATTTTGCCCGCGACCAGCGCGAATAAATACGACGGCTTCTTGTGCGGGTCATGCCACACCGCCTCATGCATTCCATCCTCAAGATCGCGCTCGCTGACGCGGTTGCCGTTCGAAAGCAGCACTGGAAAATCGGCCTTATGAGCGCGCATCGTGACCTGATACACCGACAGCACATCGGGTCGATCTGGGAAGTAGGTGATTCGCCGAAAACCTTCGGCTTCGCACTGCGTGCAGAAGGTGCCGTTGGTCACGTACAGACCTTCGAGCGCGAGGTTTTCGCTTGGGTTGAACGTGGTGATAATCGTGAGCTTTGCCGAGTCTGTTCCCAACGCGCTCGCACTCACGGTGATGCGATCCGCCGCTTTGACGTAGTCACCCGGCGCGAGACGATGATCGTTCAGCACCATCGATTCAAGCGTCAATCCGTCGCCGAATAACACCAATGTTTCGGCGGCACCATCGGCGAGATTCTTGCGCAGCCTCAGCGTGGAGGTGACGCGCGTGAGGTTCCTGTCAAGCTCAAAGCACAGCTCGACCCGATCAATTAAAAAACCCGGAGCGCGGTAGTGGCCACGTCGGATGACGACATTTTCCGGGTTCTTCAAGGCTGCTATGTCGACTAGACGTTACTTCGGCGCTGGAACGTAAGCAGAAGGCTCGGTGCCCGGGCTCTGCGTTTTGCCGATGACAGACATCAGTTCAACGTCAAACAAAAGCGTCGCGTTCGGCGGGATGTCCGCGCCTGCGCCGCGCTCGCCGTAGCCTTTGTCCGGTGGAATAATCAGCGTGCGCTGACCGCCGACTTTCATGCCGGCCACGCCTTCGTCCCAGCCCTTGATCACGCGGCCCGCACCAATAATGAAGCCGAACGGCACTTTTCGCTCCATCGACGAGTCGAATTTTTTGCCTTTGTTATCGGGCGCGGTTGCGTCGTATAGGTAGCCCGAGTAATGCACGAGGACGGGCTGTCCGGTCTCAGCCAGCGCGCCGGTGCCGACTTTGCGGTCAATGGTTTTGAGCGCGGTCGGCGCACCCATGGCAGCGGCGGCGGGTGAGGCGGCTTTAGCGGGTGTGGCGGGCATACCGGATTGCGCATTCGCGCTGGCGAAGCCCAACGCGAAGGTGGTTGCAAGCAGCGTCAGAACAGGTTTTCTTAATTTCATGGGAAGCTAATTTAAAGTGGATCGTAAAAAGCGGAAGCGTAGCGAGCTACGCAAAGGGAGGCCATTGACTCAACGGTTATGACAACCAGTCAGTCGACGCCACCGAAAGCAGGGCCATATTGACAACATCGCCTTCGAGCGGGATGGCCGATGCATCGTGCCTTCGTCATTTCACTTGCAGCCAATGGAAACGAGCGCTATTCTACGTTTTGATACCAAACGTAGTTTCATCTGCGATTGCAAAGAACAGACCAAAAAAATGCTTCGTTGGCTCAGTAGTATGACCGATTCCCGCCCATTGGGTTCAGTGGGGGGCGCTCGCAAGTTTGCCGCGTCGCTGGATCGCGATATTTTTTCTGCGGCGGACACTGTGTGTTCACAGTTGCGTGCCTTCGCCAGCGAAGCCGAACAACAGGACACGCTGTCGGCAGCGCCGCTGCTGGAGCTTGATGTCAAGCTTGAGCCGACCACCCTGCGGGTTGAGCGCGACTACCTTGCCGCCTCGCTGCAATCGCATTCGCTGCGCGAACGCTTGTGGGATACCGGCTACGACTGGTCGATGCGCTTTGCTGACGCCTATCGGTTGATCATCATGCGCGAGGCGGCAAGCCTTGCGGCACGCTCCACCACTGAATTTGCCCGCGCCGCTGCTCGCTTTTTTTGGTTTCGCACGATGGCGTATCGCTTTCGTTTGTATCGGCATGAGGAGTGGGTTCCCAGCATTTGGGTGGAGACCCATCAGGTCTTTCGCAAGACCTGCGATTTGGGCGTGGATCATGTGGTGGTGCCAGATGGCAGTGTAAGCGCAGGTAATGCTGCTGCAACGACCTATCCGGCACGCGTTTTTGCTGCATTGTTGCTATTGCGATTGGGTAACGCCGGTGGCTACACGCCGTCGCAAATTCATGCGCTGTACCGAAAGATAGACGAGTTCACCTACGACATTCGACTGACCGCGCGACCGGCTGCGGACGACGGTTTTGCGGTGAACTTGGCTGGCTCCGAGGGCTTAGTGCCGCGACACGCCGTGCCGCAGGGCGGGCAGTTTTTGTACTGCGACACGGCCGCCATTCATTCGCGCGCGCTGGCGTGGCTTGATCAGGTGGAATCCGAAGACGGTGGGCGTAACGTAACGCTCGGCGGATCGCTGTCGCAAAATCCGCTGCTGGCGCTGCGCAGCGCCGTGTTGCGCATTGACCCGGAATTCAAGCCGCTAGCGCGTGCAAGCACCCGAAACGATGATCGGGGTCGCGTCGCGGCAACTTACGGCGTGACCAAAGTCGCCACCGCCATTTCGTTTGACCCAGGCGTGTTAGCTGCGAGTCTGGAAGGCGAGAACTACGATTATGTTGATGCCGCTGAAATCGAAACGCTTGGGATGTTGAAAGACTCCACGATTAAAAAGTTGCGGCGCGATCTGCCACCCGAAGCGGGTCGCCTGAATTTGCAGTTTTGGCATCTGCGCGACCGGAGCGACACCGGTTATCGCTGCGTGATGCCCAACACGTCCACCCAGCGGCTGCGGCTGCGCGACATCGCGGTGGTCACCGAAGAATCGCCTGTTGCAGGCTGGCAGGTGGCCACCGTCGTGCGCCTGCTCAAACTACCGGCGGGCCACATCGAGCTGGGGCTGCAAGTATTGTCGCGTGATGTTGACATGATTGAGCTGAGTACCCTGCGTTCACGCAACGGCCTGTACCGCGACAACGCGGCGACGATGGTCGCCAGTGCCGTGTTCCGTGCGATCCGCCTGAAGAGTGCGTTTTTGGGTCGCCCGATCATGGGCTCGTCATGGATCATGAACACGGCGGACTATCAGGCCAGCGTGGTGTATGAAGTGCAAGGCTCATCGCGTCGGTATGAGGCCAGCGAAATCGTCAGCGAAGGCTCAGATTGGGTGTGGGTCAAGCCGAATGAAGTCAGTTAAGCCATTTTTTCTAGCTAACGGCTTTGAGCACTTTATGTGCGAAAGCCCCGTTTTATTTGGGCTTTCTCATTTTTTAGGCTAAAGTCGATATGAGCGATTTTATGCGCTCAGCCCTTTTTCAAAGGTCATTTCATCGAAGAGCTGATCAAGTTTTCGCTGACCAAATCGCGCTTGGTCCAACGCACTAGTGCCGCGTAACGAATGAAATGACGCATCTCGCTTGCCCTCGACGCGCAGGGTGTCGTTGCAAAACTTGCACATGCCCCGGTGTGAGCTTCGTTTTGCGCCTAACCCTGCACGTCGATTGCTGCGCGATAAGTTGTCATTTCAAACGTGACACGACACTAGGACACGCCATTGGCCCTGAACCACGCCGTCAGCTTGCCCCACGCATCATCCGCCGCCGCCTTGCGATAGCTCGGACGATAGTCGGCGTAGAACGCGTGTGGTGTGTCCGGATACAGCGTGATTTCGCTCTTCTTGCCAGCCGCTTTGAGCGCGGCCCGCATCTGCTCCGCCGTGTCGTTTGGGATGCCGCTGTCGGCACCGCCGTACAGCCCGAGCACCGGTGCGTTGATTTGCGCGACCACATCAATCGGGTTTTTTGGCTGCAACGGATTGACCGACTGAACCACCCGCCCGTACCACGCGCCCCCGGCCCTCACCGACTGATTGTGTGCGGCGTAAAGCCAGGTGATGCGTCCGCCCCAACAGAAGCCGGTGACCGCCAGTTTGTCAGCGTTCGCCTTGCCTGACGCTTTGGCGTACGCGACGCAGGCATCAAGGTCTGCCATCACCTGCGCATCGGGCACTTTGCTGACCACTTCGCTGACGATCTTTGGAATCTCGGTCATTTTCGACACGTCGCCCTGTCGCGCGAACAACTCGGCGGAAATCGCAAAATAACCGAGCTTGGCGAAGCGGCGGCACACGTCCTTGATGTGCTCATGCACACCAAAAATTTCCTGCACCACGAGCACGACGGGGAAGCCGGTGCCGGTGGCAGGCATCGCACGATAGGCGACCATGTCGCCGTCTTTCGTCGGGATGTTCACTTCGCCCGCAACCAGGCCGTCGGCAGGCGTGGTGAGGGTTTGCGCCGACACCGGCAACATTGACGCGGCGAAACCTGCGCCGAGTGAGGTGACGATAAAGCCGCGACGGCTGAAAGTATATTCGGGCACCAGCGCGTTAATTTCGTCAAGCGCTGCGGTGTGAGTGGGCGACTCTTGCAACATGGATACTACTGATAATGCAATTGAGCAACGATAGGTTCGTCGCTATTTTGACTGAGTGCGTGCCGGTTTGTTCGACGACTGACGCATACGCCGAGACACCCTGCGCAGCCATCATGCGCGCAACACGGCGCGCGGCGTCGCGTCGCCGGACTTCGAGCCGGTACTCGGTTGCAACCGACCGCTGGTCGACAGCGGCGAGTGGTTCTTCGGGCGTTGTCGCTTTCGCACCCGTGCAAGTGTCTTGTTGCTTACTTAGTCTCGTCGCGCGAAGACACCAATGCACAGACCGGTAGGTGTGTCAATACCGCGTAGGTAATGCGGGAAATTGGCAGTGCGTTGACCGTTCGTGCGCGCTTGTACCGCTCTTGGTCGCTAACCATTCACGGAATGAAAATCATGGCTAGTATTCAGAATTCGGTAGGTAAAAATCAAAACAATGGCGTGAGCGACGTGCTGGTTGTTCAAGCCGTGTTCAACAAGTTCTTGATGGCGGGGTGTGTTCCCGGTGTCGCGCCGCTCACCCTTGATGGGCGCTGCGGCGGCAAAACCGGTAACACGATCATCAGCTTTCAACGCGGCATCGTCGGCACTAGATTGCTGGATCACGCCGAGCTGTGGAACGCTCACCGCCTCAGATGGCCCATTAAAGTGGGCGGTATCGGAACAACCGGTCACCCCGCCCATTACCGGCAGTCAGTCTGTACGCTGGGTAAAGGGCTCGCTCAAATGCCCACTTGGCGCAACGCTGCTCGATGACGGCACTAAACCCTATTGATACCGCTTTTGGGTCAAGAAATTTCAGCGCAATCAGACCTTAACCGTGAAAGGCGAGGTCAATTCGCCGACACAGGATGCGCAGATAACGCGAAATCGCAACAGGCCTGACTACGTAGAGTGGGTGCAACGTGCGCTCAACCGCAGCGGCGAGGCCGAAGGCAAACTGCCCGTGTCCGGTTACTGGAACGACGCCACATCGGACGTGGTACGCGACTGCCAGATCAACGAAGGGCGGGTGGTCAATGGTTTTGTCGGATCAAAAACCGAGACGGCGCTGTTCATGCGCAGCGGCAATGCTGTGCCCGGTCGACTCAAGTTCGCTGTTCCCTATCGTCCGGCGAAACCCGACCCTACGTCTGGCAGGATTCGCTGTCACCCAGTCTGCGCATGAACGCCTGGCTAAACGGCATGATCATCGAACGAACCCGCATCGGCACCGCCTTGCCACGCCAACTCTGCATGATGCAGAAGCCTGCCGCAAACAGCGGCGGGCGCAGCGCTTTCTAGTACCTGACCGACTCAAATACCATGGAATACGCGGGCCTCAGCTGGCCACCGTCCAAGGACATTACCGGGATCGCCCAAGACGCTTACGTCGATTTGCTTAAGCAGACCCGTCAGATGCGGCAACCCGCCACCTATGCCAAAGCCTGGGAGGGCTTTTAGTCCGATGTCTTGGAGTTTGAAAAAGAGAATGTCGCCGGGCGGGTGGCGCTGAAGGCGCGGAGCATGAACGAGCCAACAGCGCATTTGCCGCAAATTCGCGATCTACGCAATTGGGTTGATCTGCGCCAGGAGAAAAGCTGGAGCATCCTCTACTGCTTTGGCATGAACGTCGGTTGAGTACCCGCTAATCGAGTGCTTATGGACGTGGAGCGTGACAGCACGTGACTCGCGCTAACCCTGCAAGATCGCGCAGCGTTTCGATGTCGGCGAAACCAGCCACGCGAAACAGCGCAGGCACTGATTCACCCTGTTCAAACCCATGCTCCACGATGAGCGAGCTACCCGGTCTCAGATGGCGCAGCGCGCCGAATGCGAGCTGGCGATAACTTTCCAACCCGTCCACCGCGTCAGCTAGTGCGACGGCGGGCTCAAAACGCAAGTCACCTTGCGACAGATGCGCATCACCCGGCACAATGTACGGCGGGTTGCTCAGGATCATGTCGAACCGCGCGTCGATGGGAAGGGCTGCGAGCCAGTTGGACTGGATGAAGATCACGCTCGCTTGTAGCCGTTGCGCGTTGTCGCGCGCGAGCGCGAGGGCTTCGGGCGAGATGTCGATTGCGGTGACGAGTGCGGTTGGTCGTTCGAGTGCGATGGTGATGGCGATGCAACCGGTGCCAGTGCCGACGTCGAGTACGCTCAGTGGCGCTCGGTCGGCGACGCGCGACGATGAGTCCGCAGGCAGGAGCAACAGCGCCCGATCAATCAGCAATTCGGTTTCAGGCCGTGGAATCAAGGCTGCAGGCGTGCAACGAAAAGAGCGTCCGTAAAAATCGCGCTCGCCCAGCAGGTAAGCGATGGGTTCGCCCGCAGCGCGGCGGGTGGTCAGCGTGTTGATTTGGGCAATCTCGTTCTCCGACGGCACGTAGTCGTCATGCGCTACGAGCCACGCGTGATCGCGCTTCAACACATGCGCAAGTAACAGGCGCGCTTCATTGCGAGGCAGGCTTAAGGCGGACAGAGCGTGCATGAAATGGCGGATAGTCATGCAGCCTGGCGCGAACGCGCGGGCAACAAGTTGTCCACCTTACAAGCGGCAAGTCGCATTTGCCGAATGTTCACGCCGCGCCGGTTTTGCTCCCTCTCCCGCAAGCAGGAGAGGGTTGGGGTGAGGGTGTATGCGATCGCGTGAGACCGATACAGCAATTCAATGAAAGCTTTTCTGCATTGGGGATAGAGCGATAAAAAATACAAAGTCGACTATCGCGTATATCCACGTATAACCCCCAAAAAACCGGCATTTCAGCGAAAAGCTGCATGTCCAAGAGCGACGTTTACGGCATCGCCCCATCTTCAATCATCTGCTCGACCACACCCCGCGCCGCATGCGCAAAATCGTTGCCGCTGCTGGCGTAAATCACCGAGCGCGATGCATTGATGATGAGGCCCGTGCCCAAGCTGTCCCGACCCACGGCAACCGTCGCCCGCATGTCGCCGCCCTGCGCGCCGACACCGGGAACCAGCAGCGGCATGTCGCCCACCACGCGGCGCACGTCGGCAATCACCTGCGGCACCGTCGCGCCGACCACGAGACTGATGTTGTTGTTGCCATTCCACTGGTTCGCCGCGAGCTTCGCCACGCGCAAATACAGCGGTTCGCCGTCAATCATTTGCTCCTGCAAATCAGCACCACCTGGGTTCGACGTGCGGCACAAAAGGATCACGCCCTTGCCCGCATATTTGGTAAACGGCGCAATCGAATCACCGCCCAAATAAGGGTTCACCGTCACCGCGTCAGCACGGTAACGCTCAAACGCTTCCACCGCATAAAACTCCGCCGTGCTGCCCACATCGCCACGCTTGGCGTCGAGAATCACCGGCACCTGCGGATAGCGGTCGTGGATGTAATCAATGGTCGCGGCGAGCTGGTCTTCAGCGGCGATAGCCGCGTAATGCGCAAACTGTGGCTTGTACGCGCAAACGATGTCGTGCGTGGCATCGATGATCGCTTTGTTAAACGCAAAAATCGCGTCCGGGCGATTGAACAGGCGCTCGGGTAAACGCTTTTTTTCCGGGTCCAGCCCGACGCACACCAGCGAGCGTGATTGGGCCCAAGCGGCGTTTAATTTTTCTTGAAACGTCATTCTCATTCTCCGTTCAGTCTTAGGGTGGGCAGCCCCTGCCCACCAACCGTCACGCGAACCACCGAGAGTGGGCACGGGGTGCCCACCCTACCGTGCTAGGCGACCGCGCCCTCCATCGTCGCCATCAGTTCCGCCTGATGCTCGGAAATCAGCGCGTCCACCATTTCGCCAATGTCGCCGTCCATGATGAAATCGAGCTTATATAGCGTCAGATTGATGCGGTGATCGGTCATGCGGCCCTGCGGGTAATTGTAGGTACGAATGCGCTCGCTGCGGTCGCCAGAACCGACCAGCGATTTGCGCAGCCCGGCCTCCTTCGCGTGCGCTGCTGCGCGCTCGCGCTCCAGCAGTCGTGACGCCAACACTTCCATCGCGCGCGCCTTGTTCTGGTGCTGCGAGCGACCGTCCTGACACTCCACCACCACACCCGTCGGGATGTGCACGATACGCACCGCCGAATCCGTTTTGTTGATGTGCTGACCACCGGCGCCGGATGCGCGAAACGTGTCAATGCGCAAGTCGGACGGGTTGATCGTGATGTCCTTCACCGGATCAGCCTCAGGCAGGATCGCCACGGTACACGCGCTGGTGTGAATGCGCCCCTGCGCCTCGGTGACCGGCACGCGCTGCACGCGATGCGTGCCCGACTCAAACTTCATTTTTGAATAGGCACCCTGACCGACGATGCGCGCGATCACCTCGCGGTAGCCGCCAAGCTCGCTTTCGCTGCTTGAAACAATCTCCACCTGCCAGCGCTGCCGCTCGGCATACCGCGTGTACATGCGCAGCAAATCGCCCGAGAACAACGCCGATTCGTCGCCCCCCGTACCGGCACGAATCTCAAGAAAAATATTGCGATCATCCGCCGGATCTTTCGGCAACAGCGCAAGCGTCAGTTCCTTCTCGATACGCTCCAGATCAGCCTTCGCGCCCGCGATTTCTTCCGTTGCGAACTCCTTCATTTCGGGGTCACCCAGCATCGCCTGCGCTTCGACGATATCGTTTTCGCGACCCTGAAACTGCGCGAACAATTGCGAGATCGGATCAATATCGCTGCGCTCCCGCGACAACGCGCGAAAGCGGTTCATGTCGTTGGTGACAGAAGGATCAGACAGCAAGCTCTCCACCTCGACCAGACGGCGCGAGAGTTGTTCAAGCTTGATGCGGAAAGTGTCTTTCATAAATCGTTACTTCACTGTCTTCTTTTCGGCAGTTCGCTCGCCGGACGTTTTCTTTTTCTCGACGCTTTTCTCAACATCACGAAGCCAGTTTTCAATTTGTAGCGCAGGCACCCGAACAAACTCGCGCTCATTGTTGGTGACCAGCGTCAAGCCGTCACTGCGGGCGTGCGCGGCGATATGTAAGTCGTTCACCCCTATCGGCGTTCCTGCACGTTCAAGTGTCGCGCGAATTGAGCCGTAATGCAGCGAGGCTTTGGGGCCGTAGGAAAGCACCTCAATGCGACTACAGAAATCTTCGACTACCGCGAGATTCGTTACGGGCCGTTCACTCTTCTCCGCGCCGTGAAGCAACTCAGACAGGGTAATCGCGGAGATCGCCATGTGCCCACCTTGTTCGTTGAAAACTTCAAGGACTTCAATCGGCCGCTTCTTGATCACGTAGATAACCGTATTGGTATCCAGCAGGTAACGTAGCACGGGAATCCTCTACAGCGAGTCTCGTTCTTTTTGCCCCTGATCGGCGCGTTCCATCATGAAGTCGTCGGTGACGCGCCCGCCGTCGACAAAGAAACTGTCCCAAGCGTGGCCTGCCGGTGCAATGATCCGCTCCATGCCGCGCGCACGAATTTCAACACGCTTTACACCTTCTGGCATACGAAGCTCCGCAGGTAAACGAACCGCTTGGGAACGATTATTGGAGAAGAGGGTGCTGGTGGTCATAGCGTCAATAGCTTGCTTGTATATGGCGCTAGTATATCCCATGCGCAGACTCCACTTATTGATCCGACGTGTGTCGCCAGTGAATCCGGTCGCGCTGAGGCAACGCCGAAGCGTTTGATCATCAAACCGTAGAACCCGACAAAGAGCAAGACTCCTTGCTAACATAAATCCAAAGATCAACATGGCGTGAGCAAAATGCATTTTTCCTATAAAGCAGGCATCTCCATACTTGCATTGTTTTATTGCCTTCAATCGCATTCCCAGATTCCTATTACCGCGGAAGCGGCTGGGGATATCCAAGTCGTCAAGATTGGAGTCGCGGCGCCAATGACTGGCCAGATCGCTCATTTAGGCAAGGCGATATCGCGCGGCGTCGCGCTTGCTGTTGATCGGGCCAACCGAGCGGCATACATGTCTGGAGCGCGCCGTCTGAAGTTCGAAGTGGTTGAGCAGGACGACGCGGCTGATCCCCGCCGCGCAACCCCAATCGCCAACGCACTGATTGCCAGTAATGTTCTTGCCGTTGTCGGCCATCTAAATTCCGGACTCTCGATTCCTGCTTCTCGCGTTTATGCGGCGCGCGGGATACCAATGGTTTCACCTGCGTCTTCAAACCCGAATCTCACAGAACAAAAGCTAAACAATGTGTTTCGCGTAGTGGCTCGAGACGACATGCAACCAAATGCCTTGTTTGAAATTGCTCGCGAAATCGCGGGAAAGCGAGTCGCGATACTTTCGGAGCGTGGCAGCTACGGAGAAATTGTTGGTCGCGCGGCAACGGTTCAAGCTGAGTCTCGTCCACTCAAAATTGTTTTGAACGAAACGGAACTGACACCTGATCGCGTCGCGTCATCCGCTCTCGGCGAGCGACTAGCGGCCCTCGAAGTTGACGCGATTCTCGTTGTGGGCAGTAGCGATTTGCTCAAGTCGCTACTGAAGGCCGTCTCCGCGGCAAAAGCCAAGCCGTTGCTGGTGCTGGCCACGGATTACGCGTGCACTGACGACATTCTCAACGTTGATTTGAAAGCAAGTCGCCTACTTTGCGCCTCGCCCGATCCGGATGCAGCGTTGATAGATCCTACTTTTTCGCGTGACTACGAGCGCAAGTATGGAGAGGTGCCGCACGCTTATGCGGCTACCGCATACGACGCCACATCGTTAATCGTCAAAGCGACTTCTCAGGGAGCAAGTATGAATCCTGTCGATATTGCGATGCGTTTGCGGACGACTTCTCTCTCCGGTGCAACGGGGTCAATCTCTTTCGATAGCAAGGGTGACCGTGTCGGCGCTCCCATTTCAGTGTCAGAACTGAGCGGTGGGCGGCTAGATTTGAAATACGTAGTGCAGGCCAATCGCGTACAGGCGGTAGCGCGTGCCGCGAAGACTCTCTAATTGCCCCGCGACTTTTTGAGTGTGCGCTAAGCCTTCACAAACTCCGCCCGGTTCTTGATCCAGCGATCCAGAAACGCAGTCTTGTTGAACGTTACGTCGTGTTCGAGATTGGTGGCCGAATCGCGCGCTGCTTCGACAAGGCCAATGTCTTCTTCGATATTGGCATAGCGCAGCGACGGCAAGCCTGATTGCCTCGGCCCGAGCAATTCGCCGGGGCCGCGAATGCGCAGGTCTTCGCGAGCAATCACGAAGCCGTCTGTGTTTTCGTAGATGACTTTCAGCCGCAACTTTGCAGTGTCAGACAGTTTGTCGGCGAACAGCAAAATGCAGGTGGACGCCGCCGAGCCGCGCCCGACGCGACCGCGCAGTTGATGCAATTGCGCGAGGCCAAAACGCTCCGCGTGCTCAATGACCATCCAGCTTGCATTGGGCACATCAACGCCGACTTCAATGACCGTGGTCGCGACCAACACCTGCACGCGATTGGCGGCGAAGTCGGCCATGATCGCGGCCTTTTCGTCGGTTTTCATACGCCCGTGTAGCAGTGCTACTTTGACGTTCGGCATGATGAGCACGAGATCGGCGTACAGCGCGGTGGCGTTCTGCAACTCTACTTCCATCAATTCGCTTTCCTCGATCAGCGGACACACCCAATACGCCTGTGCGCCTTGTTGCACTGCCTCGTAAATTCGACTAGCAATTTCGCCGCGTCGCGCTTCGCTGACGAGCTTGGTGGTGATTGGCTGGCGACCTTGCGGCAGTTCGTCAATGACGGACACGTCGAGGTCGGCGTAGTAGCTCATGGCCAGCGAACGCGGAATCGGGGTGGCGCTCATCATCAGCGTGTGCGGGGCGAGAACATATTCGCTGTCCTGTTGCCCGCGCTGCCGCAGCTGCAAGCGCTGTTCAACACCAAACCGATGTTGCTCATCGACCACGATCAAGCCCAAACGCGCAAACGTTACTTTCTTTTGAAACAACGCGTGCGTGCCAATCGCAATGTGCGTTTCTCCGCGCTTGCACGCAGCCTGCGCGGCCTTTTGTTCAGCGGCTGGCAGGCTGCCGGTGAGCCAGGTCAGCGTGATGGGCAGGTCGGACAGCCAGTGTCGCAGCTTGTTGAAATGTTGTTCGGCGAGCAGCTCGGTCGGTGCCATAAACGCGACCTGGTAGCCCGCCTCAATTGCGGTCAACGCGGCGAGTGCGGCGACCACCGTTTTGCCGCTGCCGACGTCACCCTGCAGTAACCGTGTCATCGGCGTGTTGCGCGCCATGTCGGCCAGCATTTCGGTCAAAGACCGTTCCTGCGGCGCGGTGAGGTTGAACGGCAGACGTTGTCGTAACAAACCGCCGATCAGGCCGGTCGGTGAAATGGCCGGCGCGCTCTCGCCCGCGCGCAACGCTTTGGCGTCGCGCAATGCCATTTGCTGCGCGAGCAGTTCATCAAATTTGATGCGTTGCCAGGCGGGATGGGTTCGCGTTTCAAGCGCAATCGGCGATTCACTTTGCGCAGGCTCATGCAACACGCTCACCGCATCGCGCCACGCGGGCAAATTTAACGCTTCGGTGATGGAGCGTGGCAACAAATCCGTTTGCCAATCGGCCACTTTTCTCGCCTTTGTGGCGAGCGTGCGCAGCGCGACCTGCGGAATGCCGCCAGCGCTCGGATACACCGGCGTCAGGTTGCCTGATCCTGTGGTTTCCGCGTCCGCTTTTTTGAAGACGGGATGCACCATCTCCAGGCCATAACGCCCATCGCGAATATCGCCAAAAACGCGGGCTACTGCGCCCACCTTCAGCGCCTTCACGATGTTCGGATAAAAGTTGAAGTAGCGCAGCGTGAGACGTGGCGCGAAGTTGTTGTTGCCGTCGTCGCCCATCGCACGAAGCGACACGACGAACTGACGGCGCGGCTTGAACTGCGTTTCGGCATGCTCGACGATGCCCTCGACGACCACCGATTCGCCTGCCAGCAGCTCATTGATCGGCCGCATTTGCGTCTGGTCTTCGTAGCGCATCGGAAAGTGCAGCAGCATGTCGCGCAAATGTTGCACGCCCAGTTTTGCGAGCTTGGGTCGCAAAGCGGGCGGCAAATACGTCTGCTGTTCGGCCTGGTAGGTGTCTGGTGTCACATTGAGAAGTTTATCGGTTGCGCTCTATCCGCCATTGCACAGATTGACCATCCGAGGTAGAACAGCCTACTTGCCGTCCACGCCTAAGCAGGCAGCGACAAAATGGTAGTGGTTAGTTCAAATATTTCAGACCCTGCACGCTCAAGGACTACATGTCTCGCACATTTCTAGCCTCACTTTTTGCTGCATCAGCGTTACTAACCCTCAGCGCCATTGCTGCTGACCTACCTGCCCTAGCTGAAACTCGCCCCGCGCACGAGGCGATTGATATTGACGAGCAGCAGGTGTTCCTCGCTCGCGCCAAGGGGCCGGTGGATGCGAAGACATTCATCGCCCATGTGTTCTGCGAGGTCGAAGGTGTCCGCTCGGTCGATAGCGTGCGCACCCTCGGCGGTGCGCGTCGAACCGAGGTGTTGAAGGCGGCGGGCATCACCGATGCCGAGAACTGGATCGCCTTCCGCTGCACACAGAATTTCCCAAGCGGCGCGAACGTGATCATTCGCTGGGATTCGCCGACGGCCGCAACCAAGCAGGCGGTGGACACCCTGCGCTTTCAGGTGCGCTCGGGTGACTTTTTGGAGCTGACATGCAGCCGTGAGAATAAGGATGCTGGCTGCAATCCGCTGAGCATGATTTATGTGGGTTTCAAGCGTGCGGTTGACCCGAAAGATGCAGCTCGATTTCGACTGCGCGACGATGCGGGCAAGCTGTATCCGCCGAGGGCGGGTGACGACGACAGCGAAGGCATTCGTTTTGCCAAACTGCCGCCGGAGACCAAGTTCACACTGGTTGTGCCGCCCAATCTGAAAGAGTCTGGCACCACTACAGCGCTCACGCTCAAGCGCGCCTACACGATACGCACCAGTGCTTACCCGCCGCTCGTGAAGTTCCCACGCAGCTTCGGCATTCTGGAGCGACAGGCAGATCCGGCACTGCCGATTACCGTGCGCAATCTGGAGCCAGGTACTGCGGGCACTGGCACTGCAGCCACCATCCGCAAGCTGCGGGTGACCAGCGAGCAGGACATGATTCGCTGGTATGCGCGCACGCTGGGTTTTCAGCAAAGTGATCGCTCGATGGATGATGACGGAGCTGATTACTCCGACTTCGGCGAACGGCCCAAAGGCGATGAAGATATGCGTGGACGTTCATTATTGAAGGGCGTCGCGCAAGTGCAATCGCTACCGCTGCCCAAGCCGGGCGGGCCGAAAGAGTTTGAGGTCGTGGGTTTACCGCTTGCAGAACCAGGCCTGCATATCGTCGAGGCCGAGTCAACCGCACTCGGCGCATCGTTGTTGGAGAAAAAGGGCTCGATGTATGTGCGCACTATTGCGCTGGTGACGAACCTTGCGGTGCATACCAAAGCCGGTGCGGGCGGGACGTTGGTGTGGGTCACGCGGCTCAATGATGCGAGTGTAGTGGCTGATGCATCGGTAAGGATACGCGACTGTAAAGGTGCAGAGCTGGCGAGTGGAAAGACCGACAAAGACGGTATCAGTCGCTTAGCGCCCAAGCAAAAGATTCGTGAATCCTGCCCGACGATCATTTTCGCGCAAAGTGGCGACGACACCTCATTCACAAGCAGCGACTGGACGCGCGGCATTGAGATGTGGCGCTTCAATCTGGCTTGGGACTACGAATACGACGGAGAAGGCGGACGAGGCATTGTCAAACAAGCGTTCCACACCATCCTCGCGCGCAATCTGCTGCGTCCTGGCGAGACGGTTCACATGAAGCATTACGCACGTGAATTGAAGCGCTACGGCTCCGGCGCGCCCGACGTGGGCAAATTACCGAAGACCGTATCCATCATCAACGAAGGCAACAATCAGCGCAGCACCATGGAGCTTGCGTGGAGCGCTCGCGGCAACGCGATCACGGAGCTAAAAATGCCGAGCAACGCGAAGCGCGGGCAATACCGGATAGAAATCAGCGGTCGCACTACGGGCCGTTTCACCGTGGCTGACTTCCGTCTGCCGGTCTACAAGTCAGAGATCAGTATCGCCGAGGCGAACGTGGTGGGTGGCGACAAGGCGAACGTCGATGTGCGCTTGTCGTTCCTCTCCGGCGGGCCTGCGAGCGGCGATGTGGTCACTGTGCGCTCACGCTTTGATGCGCGCACCTGGCCAGGATTTGATGCGTTACCGGACTACAGTTTCAGTGTGCCCGAATACGATGATGACGGCTCAATGCGAACCACGCGACGCGGCAGCAAACAGCCCGACGGCGAAGATCAATCGCTCGCGCTGTCGACCGCTGGCAGCGCCCGCATTCCGGTGGTCACGCCGAAGGTTGATCGTCCGCATTCGCTCATTGCAGACATGGAATACAAAGATCCGAACGGCGAAATCTACACCGCACAAGCGCGCACAACGGTGTGGCCCGCAGCGGTACTGGTGGGCATCAAGACGGCCGACTGGGCGATGGCGCGCGAAAAGCTCGGCTACGACATCGTCACCACCGACGTGACGGGTAAACCGGTGGGCGGCGTCAAGTTCAAGGTGAGTGGCCGCAACCGAACCTGGGATTCGTACCGCAAGCGGAACATCGGCGGCTTCTATAGCTACGAGTCCACAGAGCGCAAGAGCGATCTCGGCGTGCTTTGCGAAGGTACTTCCGACCGCAGCGGCAAGTACACCTGTACCAGTAGCGTGAGCGCATCCGGCGAAATTCAGCTTACGGTTGAAGTCGTCGACGCAGGTGGTCGCCCCGCTAGCGCAGGCACGTCGGTGTGGGCATCGAACGGTGACGACTGGATGTTTCGCGCTGAAAGCTCGGATCGCGTTGATTTGCTACCCGAGAAAAAGCGCTACGAACCGGGTGACAAAGCACGTTTTCAGGTGCGCATGCCGTTCCGTGAAGCGACAGTGCTGGTGACGGTTGAGCGCGAAGGCGCAGTGCTGTCGAGCTTCGTGACGAAGCTGTCCGGTAAGTCAGCAGTTATCGAAGTGCCGGTGAAAGAAGAATGGGCACCGAATGCCTACGTGTCCGCATTGCTCGTACGCGGGCGCGTGGGTGCGCCTGTGCCCACCGCGCTGGTTGATCTGGCGAAACCCGCGTTTAAGCTTGGCATCGCCAATATTGATGTGAACTGGCAGCGCTACAGTCTCAATGTGACGGTGACGCCGGACAAGGCGGAATATCAGACACGCGAAAAGTCGATGGTGAAGGTGAAAGTCACGCGCGGCAACAACAACCGCGCCGGTGACAACGCGGAGCTGGCAGTGTTCGCTATTGATGAAGCACTGCTCGAATTGCAGGGCAACAGCACGTGGAAATTGCTTGAAGCGATGATGAAGCGCCGTGATTACGGCATGACCACGGCGACCGCGCAGATGCAGGTCATCGGCAAGCGTCACTTCGGTCGCAAGGCATTGCCGCCAGGCGGTTCGGGTGGGCGCGGCGCCGGAACGCGTGAACTTTTTGACACATTGATTTTGTGGCAAGGCAGTGTGGTGACGGATGCCAATGGCGAGGCCAGCGTCGAGGTGCCGTTGAACGACTCGCTAACGCGCTTCCGCATCGTTGCCGTGGCTGATCGCACACACGCAACTGAGGGCGACCGATTCGGTACCGGTGAGGCAAGCATCCGCACCACGCGCGATCTGCAACTCTTCTCCGGTTTGCCTGCGGTCATGCGAAATGGCGACGAATATCGTGCTGGCGTGACGCTGCGCAACACCACGCAACGTGCGGTGGTTGCCGATGTGACGGCAGAGCTGGGGGGCACCGTCTTGCCGAAGCGCGAGCAACGCATCGCCTCTGGTGAGAGCGCAGTGGTCACGTGGGATGTCAAAGCGCCGGCTGACGGCAAAGAGGCGGTGTGGAATTTTGCGGCAGTTGAAAAAGGCAAGCCACGCGGCGACGCGCTGCGCATCAAGCAGGCATTGCAAACACCGCTGCCCGAGCGCACCGTGGCCGACGCGAGTGGGGTGATCTTGGGCAAGACTGCGCTGACGCTGAAGCCCGATACGCCTACAACCAGGGGCGACGTGACAGTGTCGTTAGCACGTACCTACGGCGCAGACACCAGTGGCATTCGTGCTTACTTTGCGCGCTATCCGTTTGCCTGCCTGGAGCAACGCATGACGCGAACGATGGGTACCAAAGATGAGGTATTGTGGGACGTTATTGCGGGCTCGTTACCAAACTATTTGTCGGCTTCCGGGCTCGCCAATTACTACCCCGGCGACACCAGTGAGGGCTACCCGATCCTCACGGCGTTCGTGCTCTCCGGTGCGCATGAAGCAGGTTGGAAAATTCCCGATGAGGCGAAGGCGCGCATGCTCTCGGGGCTGGAGCGCTACGTCGCGGGCGAACTCAAAACGCAGCGTGCCTGGTTGCCAAATGACAGCTATTACCTGTTGTCAGAAAAGCTAATCGCACTGGAAGCATTGTCGCGCTACGACCGTGCCTCGAAACGCCTTCTCGATACGATTCGCGTTGATCCGGTGAAGCTCACGGCAGCATCACTGGCTGATTGGCTGGACATCTTGAATCGTACGAAAGACATACCGAACCGCGAAGCACAGCGAGCAACCGCGATCAAGGAATTGCGCGACAACGTCCGCGTGAGTGCGAGTGTCGCAAGCATCGCGCGCAGCGATGACCGCTGGTATTTCATGCGCAGCGACGACTACACGCTGGCCCGCATGTTCCGCCTGAGCCTCGATACGCGCGAACTCGGAGAGTTCAAGCTACCGCTGCTGAAGGGCCTTAACAACCGCATGCAGCGGGGCGGGTACTTCTATAGCACGCAGGCAAATCTGTGGGCTGCGTATGCGCTGGAACGACACAACAAACAGGCGGCAGCCGATGGTCGTACGCGTGTGACCTACAACGGTGAAACGAAAGAAGTGGTGTGGGATGCGGCCACGACGGAAGGCGAAGTTATCTTCCCGTGGAGCGGCAGCGCGAACGGCGTCGCGGTTGAGCATCTTGGCAAAGGCGAGCCGTGGGCGCGGGCGCAGCTGCGCGCGCCGGTAGCGCTTGCAGGCACGGTCGATAACGGGATCAGTGTTGCTAAAACGTTTAAGCCCGTGCAACAGAAGCGTCCGGGTCGCTACAGCGTCGGCGACATCATTCAGGTGACCGTTACTGCAGATAACAAAGCGGGCCTCGGCTGGTTAGCCATTGACGATCCGGTGCCAGCAGGTAGCACCGTGCTAGGTGGTCTCGCCAAACTCGCAACCAGCGCAGAAATGCCACAAACTTGGAGCGGCTATCGCTACATCGAGCGCACCTTCACCAGTGTGCGCTCCTCGTTCGAATGGGCGGGCAAAGGCAAGCACAGCTTCACCTACGAAATTCGCCTGACCACACCGGGAAAATTTTCCCTGCCACCGACGCATGCGGAGGCGATGTATTCGCCTGAGGTGAATGGGCAACTGGGCAATGCGGTGTTTGAGATAGAGCCGTGATTTTTGGCGCTAACGCTGGTTACAGGGTTTCGGCCCGGCGGCCGAGTTACTTTTTTTGCTTCGCCAAAAAAAGTACCCAAAAAAAGGCGATCCCGACGATTGGCCCGGCCTTCACTAAGGCTGCGCCTTCGCTGCGGTGCTCAAAAAAAAGCGGAACAGAAAAAACTCGCTTCGCTCAAACAGTTTTCTGTTCTGATCGCTTTTTTTCTCCGCTCCTCGGGGCCAATCAACGGGGGCCCCATTCGATTTTTCGGGCGTGTGGTGCTTTGGTGGTGGCGCTTTTTTCTTCAGTCTGCTTTGCCGCTACACCCACGAGCTTCGACGATATCCGGGCGTCTTACACTCCCAGCGACCGCCTGATCCTTGATCGCCATGGCGCAACGATTCAACGCGTTCGTGTCGACGACAAAGTCCGGCGCAGCAAGTGGACGTCGCTCGACGACATCTCGCCAGCGCTGATCGACGCGGTGCTCACCTCAGAGGACAAGCGTTTCTTCGATCATGGCGGCGTGGACTTGCGTGCGGCCGCCGCTGCGGCTATCAGCAATCTGCGTGGTGGTGCTGCCACACGCGGTGCGAGCAGTATCTCGATGCAGGTTGCGGCGGCGATGGACACATCGCTCGCTCGCGCTAGCGATGGCCGCACGGTCGAGCAGAAAATTGATCAGGCTCAGGCTGCGTGGGCGCTGGAGCGCGTGTGGAGCAAGCAACAGATTCTTGAAACGTATCTCAACAGCATCTTCTTTCGCGGTGAAATTCAGGGCATTGGCGCGGCGGCGGATGTGTTGTTTGGCAAGGCACCCCACGGCTTGAACGCAGCCGAGTCCGCGCTGCTCGCGGCGTTGATTCGCGCACCGCAAGCACCACGAGCGACCGTTGAACGTCGCGCGTGTGCGGTGTTGAAGAACGTTGACGTCGACGGCGATTGCACGCAGTTAGCGTTCGCCATGGATCGCTGGGGCAGTGTGACCGTCCTGCGCAATGAGGGTGAGTCGATTGCACCGCATGTAGCGCGATATCTTTCTGCCACGAGCCCCCTCACCGCAACCCTCTCCCGCGAGGGGAGAGGGGGCCAGACGACGAAGAGCAGCATCGACCGCGACCTGCAACTCGCGGCGCGCGGCGCTATCGCCAAACAATTGCAACAATTGAGTGGTCGAAATGCACACGACGCAGCGGTCGTGGTGATCGACAACGCCACCGGCGAAGTGCTCGCGTATGTCGGTTCATCAGGTCGTCTGTCTGCGGCGGGCGAGGTGGACGCCGCGCGCGCGCCGCGTCAGGCGGGCTCGACGTTAAAACCGTTCATCTACGGATTAGGTCTTGAAAAAAATCTGTTCACAGCGGCCACACTGCTTGACGATGCGCCGTTTTCGGTAGATGTCGGCGGCGCGGCTTACACGCCACAGAACTATGCGCACGAATACGTCGGCCCGGTCAGTGTGCGCACCGCACTTGCATCCTCACTCAACGTGCCCGCGATTCGTGCGCTCACGCTGGTGGGCGTTGCGCCGTCGCATGCGCTGCTGCGGCGTGCGGGGCTGACCACGTTGGTGGACGACCCTGAGTACTACGGGTTCTCACTAGCGCTCGGCAGTGCGGATGTATCGTTGCTTGAGCTGGCCAATGCCTATCGGGCGATTGCGAACGGCGGCGTTGCGTCGAGTGTTCACTTTTCGCCGTGCGGTTCGACCTGTAGGAGCGGCTCTGCAGTAACCGAGCGAGCAGTGTCTACTCAGAGTCGCGGCTCGCCTTCAGTCCTGAGCTCGTCTGAAGGCGCCCCTACAAATGCAGGCAACAGAATTTTCTCCGAATCCACCGCCTGGATCATCACTGACATCCTCGCAGACCGTGGTGCACGCTACGTCACATTCGGCTTTGACAATCCGCTCGCACTGTCGCACTGGGCCGCCGTTAAGACCGGCACTAGCAAAGACATGCGCGATAACTGGACCATCGGATTCAACACCCGCGTGACCGTCGGCGTGTGGGTCGGCAATGCCAGCGGCGCGCCGATGCACTACGTCACCGGTGTAACGGGTGCGGGGCCGATTTGGGCGGATGTGATGGAGGCGGCTGCTGCGAAACTGGGCGCGAACAAACCCAGCGCGCCGCCCGCGAACGTGTTTAAACGGCACATGCAATTTGCGTCAAGCGACGGACGCGTTGAGGCCAGTCGCGATGAGTGGTTTTTGCGCGGCACAGAACCTGCGTCGACCCTCATCGTCGCGCGCGAAGCGAGCAGCGCCGGTGCGAGAATCGTCACGCCCACCGACGGCACCATCATCGCGCTTGACCCGGATATTCCTGCCGCGAATCAGCGCGTGCAACTCAAAAGCGGCGACGTGGCGCGCGCGGGCTGCTGGACGGTGAATGACGAGCACTTAGGTTGCTCAGCCGCGCCTTTAGCGTGGTCACCGATGTCGGGTAACGCGGTCATTCAATTGATGGACACCGACGGAAAGACGCTCGACCGTGTGACGGTTGTGGTGCGCGGCGCATTGCAGCTGGTGGGGGCCACGGGGACGACCCGGCTGCCGTGATTTCGTCTGCGTCAATATCATCAACTTTTGGCTGAAACCCTTGCTTTAACGAGGCATGGCGCAGTAAATAGCACACTAAAACCAAGACATGAAATCGCGTCTTTTTCCGCCATGCTGCGTTGCACAATCTTGCTGTACTTCAGTACGGCTGCTTTCACGCCTTACCTGACGAAAAAATCCATCAATTTCATTAGTCTCGGTTTTAGTGAAACGATCTACTAGTCCGCGCCGATCAATACCTTCACATGCTCGCCCACGCTGCGAGCCAGCGCGCCAAGCGAATAGCCGCCTTCGAGCGTCGACACGATGCGTCCCCGCGAGTGTTTTTCGGCAACGGCAACAAGCTGCTGCGTCACCCAGCGGTAATCAGCCTCCACCCATCCGAGGGACGCGAGTTCATCATCCCGATGCGCATCAAAACCCGCCGAAATCACGATCAGTTCAGGGCCAAATTCCTCAAGTGCGGGCAGCCAGCGGTTGGTTACCGCTGCGCGCATTGCGTCGCCCGTTGAATACGCGTTTAGCGGCACATTGACCATGTTCTCCGCCATTGATACATCGCCAGTGCCGGGATACAAATGATGCTGAAATGTGGACACCATGAGCACGCGTCCCGCATTGCATTCGTCGACGAGAATTTCCTCTGATCCGTTGCCGTGATGCACGTCAAAATCGACCAGCGCTACCCGATTCAGGCCATGCGCTTCGAGCGCGTGCAGCACAGCGATTGCCGCGCTGTTTAAAAAGCAAAAACCCATGGCGCGATTGCGCTCGGCGTGATGGCCCGGTGGCCGCACGTTGCAAAACGCGCGTTGCACCTCACCAGTACACACCAGATCTACGGCGCGTACCGCCGCGCCCGCCGCATGCAGCGCAGCATCCAGCGAATACACATTCATCGTGGTGTCGCCGTCAATTCCTGAATAGCCTTGCAACGGAGACGTCAATTCAAGCTGGGTCAAAAGCTCCGACGAATGTGCCCGCAGAATCATCGCAGGCGTTGCCGCAGTCGCGGTCACTTCCCGCATGAAATCGAGCAGGCCGTGCGAGCGCAAGTGGTCTTCGATGACCCGAACGCGATCCGGGCATTCGGGATGATGCAGCCCCATTTCGTGCTTGGTGGAGTACGGGTGGGTTAGATACGCAACGGACACAAATTTTCTCCTTGCTGCATTATCTCCCCAGTAATGAAAAACGGCCCCCGAGGGAGCCGCTATTTCGTGAACTGTTCAACGCGATTAAACGCGCTTCTTGAATTCGTCGGTGCGAGTGTCGATCTCGATCACGTCGCCGGTGTTGACGAAGGCCGGAACCGGAATTTCGAAGCCTGTGCCTTTGAGGCGCGCTGGCTTCATCACCTTGCCGGAGGTGTCGCCGCGAACCGCAGGTTCGGTGTATTCCACTTCGCGCACCAGTGTGGTGGGGATTTCCAAGCCAATGGCGCGGCCTTCGTAAAAAGTGACTTCGCACGGCATGGCATCTTCAAGATATTTGAGCGCGTCGCCCATGCTGTCTTTTTCGATGTCGTACTGGTTGTACTCGCTGTCCATGAACGCGTACATCGGGTCGTTGAAGTAGCTGTACGTCACGTCTTTTTTCTCGAGCATCACAACTTCGAATTTTTCGTCGGCTTTGTAGACCGATTCGGTGCCGCCGTTTGAGAGCAAATTTTTGAGCTTGAGCTTGACCACCGCCGCGTTGCGACCGGATTTGTTCATCTCGGCTTTTTGCACCACCATGGGCACATCGTTGATCATGATGACGTTGCCGGGGCGGAGTTCTGATGAGAGTTTCATATTTATTTGGGGTGTTGTGCGCCGGATCGGTTGCCGACGCTGCATGAGCGTGACAACGTAGAAGTAAGCTGGAGCGCTGGGTTCATCAGGAAAGCCTTACATTTTAGCCGAGATTCGCCGATTGTGTGTAGGCTTAGCTTAGTCCCCCGAACTATGAGACTGAGCGCGAGGTAAGTGTCGTTACCGCAAACACAGTCAGTCACCACGCCGAGGCAAAACCGAACGCATTCACTGCCGCTCGTTAGGCCTCTGTTAACACTGAGGAAGTCGGTGAGTCGGCGTGCAAACCCGGCGGCGTCGACGAGCTCAGCCCGAACGTGAACATAGAAAGTTCGCTCGAACGAGCGGCGTTGTGGCTATACGCCTAAATCGACATCAACCCACGCACCCCATCGGCTTCCATATCCGCACCACGTCCACGTTTGATGACTTCTCCTCGTTCCATCACGATGTACTGGTCGGCGAGTTCTTCGGCGAAATCGTAAAATTGTTCTACCAGCAAAATAGCCATCGTTTTGCGGTCAGCGAGTAGGCGGAGCACGCGGCCAATGTCTTTAATCACGCTAGGCTGAATACCTTCGGTCGGTTCGTCTAGGATGAGCAATTTTGGGTTAGCGCCTAGGGCGCGAGCGATGGCTAGTTGCTGTTGTTGGCCGCCGGAAAGGTCACCGCCGCGACGGCCTAGCATTTGTTTGAGCACCGGGAAGAGGTCAAACAATTCTGCGGGGATTGGGGCGCTGGCGGGCTTGTAGGCGAGGCCCATTTTTAGGTTGTCGTCTACCGTGAGGCGACCAAAAATCTCTCGACCTTGCGGCACGAAGCCGATGCCACGGCGCACCCGTTCGTAAGAGGTTTGTTTGTGGATTGCTTCACCGTCTAGCGTGATGCTGCCCGCTTTGATCGGTACGACTCCCATAATGCTCTTGAGCATCGTGGTTTTGCCGACGCCGTTGCGTCCGAGTACGACGGTGATTTCGCCGATTTTGGCTTCCAGGGAGACGTTGCGCAGGATGTGCGAGCCGCCGTAGTATTGATTGACATCTTTGAGTTCAAGCATGATGAGGCATCGCGACATTTTCTTTCTTGCCACCCCCGCGAAGGCCGGGGCCCACGCCCGCAGCAGCGCGTCGACTTAAGCGAGGGCGTGGACACCGGCCTTCGCCGGTATGGCGAGAGTGAAAGTCAGCGCCCAAGATAAACCTCCACGACA